>Ga0073934_10002983_pt1 | contig 32703 bp, 33 predicted proteins | sample LarsenN4metaG_FD_76834 | JGI IMG/M metagenome (GOLD analysis project Ga0073934, IMG submission 76834) | Hot spring sediment bacterial and archeal communities from British Columbia, Canada, to study Microbial Dark Matter (Phase II) - Larsen... ...
CTCGCGCGCCAGGGCCAATGCGCAGCCATAGCCGAGCCCCCGGCTCGACGCGCAGACAATGGCCTTGCGGCCCCTGATTCCGAGATCCATTCGCAGTCCTTCTTGCTGGCGTCATGGCAGCCATGACGGGGCAGAAACCCGGCAGGCTGGCGGCAACGCCGGGCCGCGCATACTATGTCTGCCCACAGCCGTGGCCAAGGCAGTTTGAGAATATCTGCCATCCGCGCCGCGGCCGAACGGATTTCCTTTCAGATGACGGAAAATCTGCTGCCGCTGGCTCTGTTCGCCATTGCCGGCGCTTTCACGCCCGGCCCCAACAACGTGATGGTGACCGCCTCCGGCCAGGCCTTCGGCTTCGCGCGCTCCGTCCCGCACATGGCGGGGGTGACGGTGGGCTTTGTCGTGTTGCTGGTCGCGTTCGGGCTGGGACTCGGCCAGTTCTTCATGCTTTTTCCCCGGCTGCATGACGCGCTGCGCTTCGTCGGCGTCGCCTATCTGCTCTATCTCGCCTGGCGCATCGCAACGGCCGGCGATCCCGCTGCCGGCAAAGGCAGCTCGCGTCCGCTGACCTTTGTCGAGGCGGCTTTGTTCCAGTGGGTGAATGTGAAGGGGCTGGTCGTCGCGGCGAGCGTGGTCACCGCCTACACCACCGGCGGCACGCGGCTCGCGAGCGAGCTCACCATGATCGTCGTTGTCTTCGCGCTCGCCACGGCGGGCGCCGTGATCGTCTATTGCCTGTTCGGCGTTGCGATCAACCGGCTGCTGAAATCCGACCGCGCGCGGCGGCTCTTCAATTACAGCATGGCGGCCTTGGTGGCGCTGTCCGTGGGGCTGCTATTTATTTAGGACAAGCGTGCGCCTTCCACCGCGCGCATGTCGTGGCCGCGCCATTCGAAGCGGCTGCCGCCCCAGGCATTCACATAGAGTACCGGCAGCATCAGGTCGCGCAGGACGGCGCAGGCGAGGGAATGGCGCGAGACATGCCAGCCGGCCTTCACCAGCAGCGTCATCTCCGCGCCGTACCAGAGCATTGCAAACAGCAACGCCGTGCCAAACAGCGAGACATCGCATTGCGAGGCCAGGAACAGCGCAGCGGCCAGCGGCGCCAGCGAGCCGGAAAGAATCTCCGGCGCGAAATAGACCGGAAAGCTGGCGCGCCGCAGCCGCGCCCAGCGCCGTTGCCGCTTCCAGACGTCCGCCGCGGAACGAAAGCCCAGCGGCTGGCGCACCGGCGGCTCGACCAGGCGCACCCGCAGGCCAAGCCGGCGTACGATCTTGGTCGAGGCCGCGTCTTCCGCCGCCTCCCGCCCTAGCGCGCGGATGCCGCCGGCGTTTTCCAGGAGGTCGCGCCGCCACAGCATCGTCTTGCCCTGCGCGAATCCGAAGCCGATCATGTCGGCGAAATATTGCCAGCGCGCCTGGTAATTGTTGAGGAACGCGCATTCCAGTTCCGCCCAGAAGCCGTGGGGCAGGCAGCCGAGCGGCGGCGAGCAGACGAGGCCGGTGTCGTCCCTGAAATGCGAGAGCAGGCGCTGCAGATAGTCGCGCGGCATCAGCACATTGCTGTCCGGCATCATCACGAAGGGATAGCGCGCCTCGCGCCAGCCCTTGAACACGTTGTTGAGCTTCGGATTCTCGCTGATGCGTTCGTCGCCGATCAGGATGCGCGCGTCGATCCAGGGGTGGTCGGCCATCAGCCGCCGCACGAGGGGGAGGGCGGCGTCATCCGCCCGGGCGGCGCAGAACAGGATTTCGTAGTGCGGATAGTCGAGACGGAAGGCGCTGCGCAGCGTGTCCTCGGCGTAATTGTCGAGCCCGCACACGGGAATGACGACGCTGACGGCGTCCGCTGCTTTGGGCGCGGGAATGTCGCGCTGCGCCGGCCGGCAGCGCAGAATGGCCGCGGCGATGCTTGCGAGATGCAGGGTGAATGCGAGCGTCAGAAAGCCCGCGGCGGCGAAGAGTGCTGCTGTCATCCGTTAACCGTTAACGGGATGCGATGACATGGTCATGACATTGATCAGGAAAGGCAGCGAAGCCCTTGTCATCAAACCGCAATAGACGTCTGGCATGAAGCGCCCATGACATATGGCAATGGTGTTCGCGCTTGCTGATGAACGATCCCGATCCCCGGCATTTCCGAACCTTGTTCCTGTCCGATCTGCATCTGGGAGCCCGCGGCTGTCAGGCCGAGAAAGTCCTCGATTTCCTGCGCCATCACGAGGCCGACACGATTTATCTGGTTGGTGACATCGTCGACGGCTGGGCCCTGAAATCGAGCTGGTACTGGCCGCAATCGCATAACGACGTGGTGCAGAAGCTGCTGCGCAAGGCGCGCAAGGGCGCCCGCATCGTCTATGTCCCTGGCAATCACGACGAGTTCCTGCGCGACTACTATGGCAGCCATTTCGGTGGCATCGAGGTGGTCGAGCACGCCATTCACGTCGCGGCCGACGCCAGACGCTATCTCGTGGTGCACGGCGACCACTTCGATCTCGTGGTGACGCAGGCGCGCTGGCTCGCGCTGCTCGGCGACAAGGCTTATGATTTCGCCATCGCGGTGAACCGCGTGTTCAACAATCTGCGCCGCCTGTTCGGACTCGGCTATTGGTCGCTGTCGCAATGGGCCAAGCTGAAGGTGAAGAACGCGGTGTCCTATATCGGTGAATACGAAAAGGCCTTGGTCGCCGACGCCCGCAAGCACGATGTCGACGGCATCGTCTGCGGCCATATCCATCACGCCGCGATCCATGACGATCTCGGCATCCGCTATGTGAATTGCGGCGACTGGGTGGAGAACTGCACGGCCATCGTCGAGCATCACGACGGCCGCTTCGAGATCATTCACTGGGCGGCGGAACCGCCGCAGCGCATCGGTCTGCCGCGTCTCGTTCCGGCGCGGGCAGCCTGATATTTTGCCGCGTATTCGACGTTACGGCGTCTGGACAGCCTTCGGTTTGATGGGCAGCATTGGCCTGTGCCGATGGAACACGAAGCCGCCAGCTCCATGAACGAAACGCCTGCACTGAAGCCGGGCCGGCCGGTCGGCGAGACGTTGCAGGCGATTGCCGCGCATCTGCTCATTCAGGCGCACGAGATTCTCCAGGACAAGAGTCTCGACGACAAGGTCGTGGTGCACGACATCCGCCGCGCGATGAAGCAGTGGCGCGCCTTCCTGAAAATGCTGTCGCCGTTCCTTGCCAACCAGCACCAGACCCTGCGCGACGATGCGCGCACGCTCGCCCGCAAGCTAACGATGGCGCGCGATGCGCAATCGGCGATCGACGGCTTTCACGACACCATCGCCGGCACCTATCATCTGCCGTCCGAACTCACGCCGCAGAATCTGGTGGCTATCTATCGCCGTCTGGAGGCGCTGCGCTTCGAGAAGGAGGCGAGGATCTGGGACGAGGAGACGCGCCAGCAATTTTCCGACTATGTCACGGCTGCATCCTATTATGTCTCGCACTGGCACTTGCACCCGCTGACCTTCAGCGATCTCGCCGAGCGCCTGGCGGAAACCTATCGCCGGGCGCGGCAGGCCTTGCCGAAGGACTGGGCGCAGGCCTCGCCCGAGGACCTGCACGAACTGCGCCGCCGCGTGGTCGAGCATCGCTACCAGATGGAGCTGATCGAACCGGCCTGGCCGCGGCTCGGCCGCATCTGGGTGGACGAGGCGCAACGGCTGCGCACCCGGCTCGGCCGCTATCAGGACCTCGTGGTGCTGACGCACCTCACCATGCCGCACCAGCCGCTGGCGCCCTGGCGGGCCAAATTGCTGCCGCTGATCGCGCACCAGCAGGCGGACTATGTGAAACTGGCCTCCCGTGTCGCCGCCCGGCTGTTCGCGGAGCCGCCCAAGGCCTTCCGACGCCGCATCGAAGCTCTTTGGGACGCGCAGGCGGGGTAGGGTACTTTGTCTCGTTTATCTGGATTTGGCGCGAGCGTGAGCGAACGCAAACGGCGAGGGAGGCCTAGGGGGCTAAGCGCTCCGCTCCAGGAATTCCATGACGCGTTGGGATTGGTCCGGCAGGAAGTGGTAGCCGTCTTCGATGAAGCATATCTCCGCATGCGGAACTGCTTGTTCCAGCCTGGCCCGCGTATCCCGAGAGTCAAGCAGGACGTCCCGCCCGCCGATGATTGTCAGAATCGGCATATCGAGTTGGCTTAGCTGTTCGTCTGACAGTTGCGGGATTTTCACCACCCGCGGTTTGATCGCTCCACCGATAGTTTCCATGAGGTCAGCCATCGGGCGCAATTCGGCGCGCAGTTCCTTTGGAGCAGGACCGAACACCTTCTCTCGAATCTTGCGCTTCCCCCACGGGCCAAGCAGCAGGAGTGGCGCTGCTGCAAGCAGGAAGTTTTTTTGCCGGCCGATGCCGGCAGGGCAAATCAAGGCCAGTGCTTTCACCGCTGAAGGCCTTTTGCTTGCGTAGTCGAGCGCCAGCCATCCGCCCAGGGATGTGCCGACAATACCGGCAGTCTGTATTCCCAAGCCTTTGAAGACGTCATCGAGCCACATTGCATGCGCATCCCCGCAAAGGTTCGGCCTCACTCGTGCGCTTAGCCCGGCCTCTCCGATCATGTCGATCGCGAATAGCCGGAACTTGGATGACCACAACGTGACGTCTGGCATCCAGGCTGCAGAATTGGCCTGAGATCCGTGCAGCAATACAACCGGGGGAGCATCCTTCGGTCCGCATGCCACGACGAATGTCGCGCCTTGGCGTGTCGGGATGTGCAACTCGGATTTCTGCACCGGCCATTGGTCCAGAACCAGCCGGTATTGCGCTTCGACCTGGTCGGCTGCTTTGGTGCTTCGAAAGACTGCGTCGTTCATGCGCGTGAGTCCAGCAGCAGTTGCAGCATCTCCAGCAACTTGGCCGCATCAGACGGACTGCCGATCACAACGACTTTGAGGCATTCGGCGAGCGGGTCGAATCCAGTGTTGATATGCAGCGGCGGCGTCTTGCCATCGCCCGTCATCGCGGCGGAGCTGAGGAATGTTGTTATCCGCTCAGCACTCTCCGGCGTCATGCGGGGAATGTCGACGATGCAGGTTGTGCGCACGCCGTTTAACGCTTCTGCATGGCCGCTCGCCAGGCCGGCAAATTCGGCAAGTTTGGCCCTGTCGATGCGATAGGACTTTCCAATCCGCCTCGCCGGAAGGCGTCCATTGCGGATGTGACGGAGCACTGTTTTGGGGTGCAGCTTTAGCTGCTCGGCCGCCTGCTCGACGGTAACAAGAATGTCCGACACGACGTATTGCTCCCTAAAATTACCTTTATTGGGTATAATATAGAACGTTATATATCAATAGGTCATGTTATCCCGAATAATAGATGTGGAATGGGGCGCACAGATGCCGAGCGACGGCGGAACACAAATGAAGTCCCGCCTCCGGGTCGATCTAGGCGTGACGATGAAACTGGGAAGGAAACACGAAGCTGCGCTCATTCGAGAACTGATCGCCGCCATCGACAATGCCGAGGCCGCGCCTGGCCGTATGGAACGGATGTCGTTGGTCCGCCATGACTTTCGCAGTGGATCAGCGGAAGTCGAAAGGCTTCTTCTGAGCAAGGCTGAGGTTCGAAACCTCCTTTTGAGAGAGATCGAAAGCCGTGCTTTGGCCGTCGCCGAATTTGATCGCTTGGGTCAAACGGAGGGCGCCAAATTGCTGCGGACGGAAGTCCTATTGGTCAAACGTTATGTCGACGAATTGCTGTGAAAGTGGCCCAACCCACGATCACGCACGATGTAGACAGTTGAGGGTGTTTCCGGCAGCGTGCGCCGCATAGCACGGCTGCTTGCAGTCCGGTCCAATGCGGCGCTACGGTCGCTCCATGAACATCGAAACCCGCCCATTGCCGAACTTTTCCGACATCGAAGCCGCCGCCAAAAGGCTGCATGGCGTCGCCATCCGTACCCCGCTGATCAATTCGCCCGCGCTCGACGACGCGGTCGGCGCGCATGTATTCCTCAAAGCGGAAACGCTGCAGCGCATGGGCGCCTTCAAGTTCCGCGGCGCCTACAACAAATGCGCATCAATCCCGCAGGAGCGGCGCGCCGCCGGCGTCGTCGCCTACTCCTCCGGCAATCACGCGCAGGGCGTGGCCGCGGCGGCCAAGCTTCTCGGCATGCCGGCGGTGATCGTGATGCCGGCCGACGCGCCGCGGCCCAAGCGCGAACGCACGGCGGCGCTCGGCGCCGAGGTCGTGCTCTACGACCGCGACACCGAAGACCGTGCGGCGATTGCGAAAAGGATCATGCAGGAGCGCGGCGCGACGTTGGTGCCGCCCTTCGACGATCCCTTCGTCATTGCCGGGCAGGGCACGGCCGGCCTCGAAATCATCGATGACCTGACGAAACTTGGCCTCAAGCCCGACCTCGCCGTCATCGGCGCCTCGGGCGGCGGGCTCGCCGCCGGCATTTCGCTGGCGATGAAGACGCTGGTGCCGGAGACGGTGTTCTACACCGCGGAACCGGAGGGATTCGACGACACGCTGCGCTCGTTCAAGAGCGGCCAGCGCGAAACCAATCCGCGGATGAGCGGCACCATCTGCGATTCCCTGATGACCGAACGCCCCGGCGAGCTGACTTTCCCGATCACCTCGAAGCTGATCGGGCAGGGCGTGGCGGTGAGCGACGCCGATGTCGGCAAGGCCGTTGGCTTCGCCTTCCGCGAACTCAAGCTTGTGGTGGAGCCAGGCGGCGCGATCGGCCTTGCGGCCTTGCTCGCCGGCAAGCTGGAGGTGAAGGGCAAGGTCGTGGTCGCCGTTCTCTCCGGCGGCAATGTCGATCCGGATTTGTTTTGCCGGCTGATTGCGCAGTAGAGCGGGCAAAGAACGACACGGCGAGCAATTCGCAGAATGCGCATGCTCACAGCCGAACACGGCGTCCTCGCCGCCGAGCAAGCAGGCTTCTACGAGCATGAACTGGGACTATTGTCCACGTGAAGCATCGCCGCCGCGGCAGCCGGTTTCGCTGCCAGGTCAACGGCTTCAGCTGAACAATGCGATCTTTTCCTCATCGCTCAGCGCCCGCAGCGGCGCCAGCGGATCGAAGGAGTCGAGGCGCAGCGGCGCCAACGGTTTCTCTTCGATGTCCAATTCGACGTTGATCAGAGCGGACTCGTCCGCATACTGTGCCGTGCCGTCCCGCAACGCGTCGTCCGGCAGCGGCTCCAGCAGGAAATCGGCGGGTTCGGCAACGAGGGCGTCGGCAGCAACGGCTGCCGGCGCTGGACTATCGGTTGGCGGGGGCTCTGCGCTCGGCGCGACGGCCACCGGTGCTTCGGCGGCCGCGAGTTCGGCCGCTGGCGCGAATTCCGGCTCGCTTGTCTGGAACTCGGTCTCGCAGGCCTCCAGTTCCTCGAGCGTCACCGTGTCGGAGATCATGAGGCCAGTCTCGACCGGGTCGTTCTGCGGCTGTGGCGGCACCACCGCCTGCGTGACCACAAGCGCCTCCGGCATCGGTTGCGGTTCGGAAACCCCGGAGACGCCCGCGGAAGCCGCCGTCGCGCTTTCGGCGGCCAGGTTCTCGATATCCTTGAGCAGGGCGATCAGGATGCGGATATCGCCCGAGGCGTCCTCGATCTGCGCGCAGCCGGAATCGAGATCGCGCACCTGCCGGTCGAGATCGTTGCAGATGCGGCTGTGACCGCCTTCCTCACGCAAGGCAACGGCGGCGTCGCGCAGCCGCGTATAGACACCGCGGATACGCACCTGCGCGTTTTCCAGCACCTGCCCGACAATGTCGAAGGCATGCGCCTCCTCGCTGCCGCCCGCAGCCGCCACCATTTCCTGCGCCCGCGCAATGGCGACCGCGATCTGGCCGGCGGCGGGATGGGCCGGGGCGTCAGGCAGGCCGCCCTGGCTGCGCAGCATCCCCTCGATTCGTTCGATGGCGGTGAGGACGCCGCGGGTTTCGGCATGCCGATTGCGCTGGGCGAATTCGTGCAAAAACCAGCGCCCGCGGCCCGTTTCCATGACCGCGGCGAGGATCGCCTCATAGTCCGCCTCGCTGGGCGGCGCGGAATGCCGGGTCAGCGCCCGTTTTTCATCTGACATTGGCTGCGTCCGAAGCTACGCATGTGGGGATACGCTTCCAAGCACCTGTCCGCATTCATGCCCGTTCCTGCCAAGTTATCCACCAGCGGTTTCGCCACGCGCCTGTCTGCCTATTACGCGGCGTCTTTCTTGGTGATCGGCGTCCAGATGCCCTTCTTTCCGGTCTGGCTCGACGCCAAGGGGCTGGATGCGGCGGCGATCGGGCTGATTCTGGCGGCGCCGGCCTTCGTTCGCATCGCCGCGGTGCCGCTCTTGACCCGTATCGCCGACCGGTATGGCGCCTTGCGCGAGGTCCTGATCCTTGCGTCGTTTGTGGCGGCGGCGGGCTACCTCGGCGTCGGGCTCAGTCATGGCGCACTCGCCATTCTGATCGCGGTGAGCCTCGCATCCATCGCCTTCACACCGATTTTTGCGCTGTCGGACGCGCTCGCGCTCAAGGGATTGAAACTGCATGGCGGATCCTATGGCAGCATCCGGCTCTGGGGCTCGGCGGCCTTCATCGCCGCCAATCTCGGCGCCGGTCTGCTGCTCGATGAGATCGAGCCGGTGCATCTGATCTGGGTGATCGCGGCGTGCGCCATTGTTGCGGCGCTGGTGTCACTGTGGATTGTGCCGCTGCAGAAGACGGTGCCCTCCGCGGTCGATGCACCGTCAGCGCCGCCGCTCTGGCGCAACCCGGCTTTCCTGTCGGTCATCGCCGCCGCGGCGCTGATCCAGTCCAGCCACGCGATGTATTACGGTTTCTCGACCATCGACTGGAAGGCGGCGGGTTTCGACGGCGTGGCCATTGGCCTGCTCTGGGCGATCGGGGTGATTGCCGAGATCGGTCTGTTCGCGGTGTCGGGCCGCCTGCCGCCCGCATTCACGCCGCAGGTCTTGCTGATGGTCGGCGCCGCGGGTGGACTTGTGCGCTGGGGCGCGCTGGCGCTCGACCCGCCTGGCTGGTCGCTGCCGTTGCTGCAATGCCTGCACGCGGCGACCTTCGGAGCGACGCATCTCGGCCTGATCGGCTACATCGCCCATCACGCGCCGGAACGCTTCTCGGCCACGGCGCAGGGCTATTTCGCGATCCTGAGCGGATTGCTGCTCGGCATCGCCACCGGGCTTGCCGGATTTCTGTACGAACGATTGGGCGGCGCCGGCTATGCCGGCATGGCGATCGTGGCCGCAATCGGCGGTGTCGTCCTGTTCGCCGCGCGCACAAAATGGAAAGCGTCGTTCTGACGTCGCTCAACGGCAGGGTGGATACATCGCCGCGAGTTCGGAGCCGCTGAGATAAACCATCTTCGGCTTGAGCCCGCCCCTCTTGCTCAGCCAGGAGCGGATGTGGCCGGGATAGATTTCCCACAATGCTTTCGTTCCGGCATGGCTCATCACCACTTTGCCGTTGGCGGCTGGATTCCATGCGGCATGAAAGCCGAGCTTGGCGCGCGAAGTTACGCAGATGCGCTCGCGCGGAACGATGCCGAGCACCATGGTGCAGGCGGAGAGGCAGGGGCCATCGATGATGACCTTCTGCCCCGAATTGCGAACCATCGTGAAGTTGTCGAGATAGGGCCCGATCTGGCCGCCCGGGTCATTTGCAATCCGCACGGCTGCGGATGCATGTCCCGCCATCAGCGCCACGAACACGGCGCCGACAATCCCCCTCAGCAACGTCATTCCCACCGACCCTCCCCTTAGCTACGGGCCGTCCCGGTAGAAAGGCTAAAGCGGATGGCGCAGCGATGCCAAGTGTCTTTTTGCAAAAATCTGTCTTTTTGCAACAGCAGCGGCTTTTGGGGCGAGGGAACTCAGCCCCACAACAGCGGCGACGGCGGATGTACGATGCTGCCGTCGTAGCGCAGCCCGTTCTCGCGATCGCGCGCGAGCAGGAGCGGGCCGTCGAGATCGACATACCGCGCGCGCTGCGGAAGCAGGATCGCCGGCGCCATCGCCAGCGAGGTCGCCACCATGCAGCCGGCCATGATCTGAAAGCCGAGCCTTTCGGCTTCGTCGGCCATGGCGAGCGCTTCGGTCAGGCCGCCGGTCTTGTCGAGCTTGATGTTCACCGCGTCGTATTTGCCCCTGAGCGCGGCGAGCGACTTGCGGTCGTGCACGCTTTCGTCGGCGCAGACGGCGATCGGCCGTTCCAGGGTTGCGAGCGCGGCATCGTTGCCGGCGGGCAGGGGCTGTTCCACCAGCGTCACGCCCGCTTGCGCGCAGGCCGCAAGATTTTCGGCGAGATTGTCCGGGTTCCATCCCTCATTCGCGTCGGCGATCAGTTCCGCCTTGGCCGCTGCAGCGCGCACAGCTGTAATCCGGGCCGGGTCTCCCTCGCCGCCGAGCTTGATTTTCAGCAATGGCCGATGCGCGGCCGCTTGCGCGGCCGCCGCCATGCTCTCGGGCGTGCCCAGCGAGATCGTAAACGCCGTGGTGAGGGGGACCGGCGCCAGCGGCAGGCCGGCCAGTTGCCAGGCTGGTCGTCCCAACCTTTTGGCCTCGAGATCCCAGAAGGCGCAATCCAGCGCGTTGCGGGCCGCACCCGGCGGCATGTCGCACTGGAGGGCCTGCCGGGTCAGCCCGGCGGCGATCCGGGCTTTCATGTCCTCCAGCGCGGCCAGGACGCCTTCCGGGCTTTCACCGTAGCGGGCATAGGGCACGCATTCCCCGCGCCCCCTGATACCACCATCCGCCAGTTCGGCGACCACAACCACGGCTTCTGTCTTCGCGCCGCGGCTGATGCTGAAGCTGCCCGCAATGGGCCAGCGTTCCATGGCGGCGGACAGCTGGGGATGGAGATTAACCATTCTTAACGCTTGGTAAATGAAGGCTCGATAGCCCCCAAGGGCTCTGTTAAGTATGCGACGTCAATGCGGTTTTCGCCAAGGAACGACGATGTCCTTGGGCCGTCCGGGGCTGATGGGACGGAGAGGAATGTGAACGTGTCGTTGCTTACCGGCAAGGTCAGCGGCGAGCGGCTGGAGCTTGTGGCCGGCGGAGCGTGGACCGCCGACAACGCCGCCGAGCTCGAGGCGCTCGTGCGCAGAACTGCGCGTCCCGAGAAGCCGGTGGGGCAAATCGACATCGACATGAAGGCCGTCGAGAAGCTCGACACCTATGGCGCCTGGCTGCTCGAACGCCTGGTGCGTGCGGCGGGCGAGGGCGGCCGCAAGGCGCAGGTCAGCAATCTGCCCGACAAATTCCGCACCCTGGTCGAAACCGTCCATCGCGCCTCGGATCGTCCGCCGCCGCCGCGCCGGCCGATCTTCAGCGCCAATCCTCTGAACTGGCTCGCCACCATCGGCCGCAACATGGCCGAGATCGGCCGCTCCATCCTCTTGGTCGCGCAGATGTTCGGCGCGGTGACGCTCGCCTTCCTGCGCGTTCTTGTGCAGCCGCACAAGTTCCGCTGGACCTCGATGGTGCACCAGATCGATCTCGTCGGCTGGCGCGCGGTGCCGATCATCCTGCTCATCACCTTCCTGATCGGGGCAATCCTTGCGCAGCAGGGCATCTTCCATTTCCGCAGATTCGGCGCCGACATTTTCGTCGTCGACATGGTTGGCATCCTGGTGCTGCGCGAGATCGGCGTGCTCATCGTCTGCGTCATGGTCGCCGGCCGTTCCGGCAGCGCCTATACCGCCGAGCTCGGCTCCATGAAGATGCGCGAGGAGATCGACGCCTTGCGCACCATGGGCTTCGATCCGGTGCATATCCTGATCCTGCCGCGCATCGTGGCGCTGGTGCTCGCGGTGCCGATGCTAACATTCCTCGGGGAAGTCTCCGCGCTCTATGGCGCCGGTCTTGTGTCGTCGCTCTATGGCGGCATTTCGCCGGAGGTGTTCATCCAGCGTCTGCGCGAGGCTATCGATCTCGATCATTTCATGGTCGGTATGATCAAGGCGCCGTTCATGGCGCTGATCATCGGCATCATCGCCTGCGTGGAAGGGCTCGAGACCAAGGGCAGCGCGGAATCGCTCGGCCTGCACACCACAGCGGCGGTGGTGAAGTCAATTTTCCTCGTCATCGTGCTCGACGGCTTCTTCGCCGTGTTCTTCGCCGCAATCGACAAATAGGGCCGCATGTCGCTTGCCGAAACGATATCCATGGTGAGGGCGGCCAATGCGGCCGACGACGTCGCGTTGCGCGTGCGCGATCTCGAGGTCGGCTTCCGGCGCACGAAAATTCTCGACGGTGTTTCTTTCGACGTGAAGAAGGGCGAGATCCTCGGCTTTGTCGGCGCGTCGGGCGCCGGCAAGTCGGTGCTGCTGCGCACCATCATCGGCCTCATTCCGCCGCGGGCAGGCCGCATCGAGGTGTTCGGCCGGGAATTGTCGAGCACCCAGGAATTGCAGAAGCAGCTGATCGAACGCCACTGGGGCATCTTGTTCCAGCAGGGCGCGCTGTTCTCCTCGCTCAACGTGCGCCAGAACGTGCAATTCCCCATGCGCGAATATCTCGATCTCTCGCCGCGCCTGCGCGACGAGATCGCGGATGCGAAACTCGCCATGGTCGGTCTGCCGCCCGACGTCGGCAGCAAGATGCCCTCCGAGCTTTCGGGCGGCATGATCAAGCGCGTGGCACTGGCGCGCGCGCTCGCGCTCGATCCGGAGATCGTGTTTCTGGACGAGCCGACATCCGGTCTCGACCCCATCAGCGCCGGTGAATTCGACAATCTGATCAGGACGTTACAGCGGACTTTGGGACTCACCGTTTTCATGGTAACGCATGACCTCGACTCCCTGCATACCGTCTGCGATCGCATCGCCGTTCTCGCCGACGGCAAGATCATCGCTGTGGGGCCGATGTCGGTCATGCTCGCGTCCGAGCATCCGTGGCTGAAAGCCTATTTCCGGGGCAAACGCACCCGGGTCGGCGGTACTTTGTGAGGGTCAGCGTATGGAAACCAGGGCCAATTACATTCTCGTCGGTGCCTTCACCCTCGCGGTGATCGTGGGCGCCTTCGGCTTCGTCTACTGGTTCCATCATGTCGGCGGCACCGGCGAGCGCGCGGAATACCGCGTCGCCTTCCAGGGACCGATCGGCGGCCTGCGCACTGGCGCAACGGTGTCGTTCAACGGCATTCGCGTCGGCGAGGTCACGGCGCTGTCGCTCGATCCGCACAATCCGCGCCAGGCCTTGGCCACCATCTCGGTTGAGAAGGGGACACCGGTCCGCTCGGATACGGAAGTGACCCTCGACTATCAGGGTCTGACCGGCATCGCCTCGCTGGCGCTGAAGGGCGGCTCGGCCGCCGCCGCGCCCGTCACCTTGCGTGACGGCAATGTGCCGCTGCTGACCGCGACATCGAGCGCCAGCCAGGACCTGATGCAGGCGGCGCGTGACGCCATCCGCCGCATCGACACTTTCATCGCCGACAACGAGAAGTCGTTCCGCAATTCGATGAAGAACATCGAATCCTTCACCGATGTGCTGGCGCGCAACTCCGACAAGATCGATTCCTCGCTGCGCAATATCGAAAATTTCACCGCCGCTTTGTCGCGCAATTCGGAGAAGGTCGACAGCATCATGGCCGGCATCGACGCCATGATCGGCGGGCCGGAAGGCAAGGGCGAGATCCCGCAAGCCGCCCGCGCGATCCGCGGGGTTGCGGAAAATCTCGACAGGAAGATCGACGGGCTCGTCACCGATGGCCGGCGCACCTTCAATACGATCGAGCGCACGGTGAAGAATTTCGATGAGAACCCGACCCGGCTGATCTTCGGCGGCGGCCGGCCGGCCAACGCCGCGCAGCCGCAGCGGCGTCAGCAGCCGCAGCAATAGACGCGGTTCGCGAACGCGTCGCTTCTCTATCCTTTGCCGCAATAGGCCTCGATCCGGTAGCCGTCCGGATCGACGACGAAAGTCGCATAATAGCCCTCGCCATAGTCGGCCCGCAGGCCGGGTTTGCCGTTGTCGTGTCCGCCGGCACCGGTCGCCGCCGCATGGAAGCCGTCGACGCTGCGCCGTGTCGGCGCGCAGAAGCAGAAATGCAGACCGGATTTCTCGTCGGCGGGAACCGGGCGCTCCACGGCATTGATCCAGAGCGCGGGCATGTCGCTGCCATAGCCGAGGCAGCCTTCCGACTCGCTGAGGCAGCGATAGCCGAGTGGGGCCAGCGCCGCGTCATAGAAGCGCTTCGCGGCAGCAAGATTACGGACGCCGATGGACACGTGATCGATCATGGCAAACTCCTCGTTCAGGGATCGGTGCGGCGGGCAAAGAATTCGGCCTGCAAGTCCCAGTTCGCGCCGCCATCGCGCGAGCGCTCGCCGAGCCAGTGGAATGAATCCGGTGTGATGTCGGTGAAGCTCCAGCGGATCAGCGTGCCGTCCGCGAGCTGGCCGTCCTGCACGATATCCTGGCCGCGGGCGCGCCCGATCTGGCGCGTGTAATATTGCTTGAGCGGATCGCTCCACAGGATGTGCCAGGCGTCGAGTCCGGGGTCGTAGACACGCAGGGTGGTGCCGTAAAAGGCGCCGGGCAGAATCCAGACATCCTGGATGGCGCGGCCCTCCAGCACCCACCCGAAATGGATCTCGCCGCGCTGCCTGTAGACGGTGCCGTCGTCCAGATAGACAGCGCCCTCCATCTCCCAGTCGCCGATCAGCCAGCCGTAAAGGGCCATTTTGTCGGCGCGATCCGGCGAGGGGCCTGCGGCATGCAGTCCTGCGATAGGTAATGCGGTCATGCGGCACTCGGTCCCGTGTGATATGCAGTGAACTCTGCCCTGGTCCGATGCGTTGCCGCTTGGGAAAAATTGCTATTCTGCCGCCAGGCGTGAATTCCGTGACTGCAAATTCATGAGTGTGAATTCATGGGCGTGACCTCGCACAACCTTGCAGCCGGCCCGGGCTGGCGGGCGGACGATGTCGTCTGCGCTTCCGGACCGCGCGACCGCCCGTTCGAGGAGAAGCATGAGGTGGCCTGCATTGCGGTGGTCACCTCCGGTACCTTCGAATATCGCACACGGCAGGGCGGGGCGCTGCTATCGCCGGGCGCGCTGCTGCTCGGCAATCGCGGCGCCTGTTTCGAGTGCGGCCACGATCACTCCGCCGGCGACCGCTGCCTGTCGTTCCATGTCACGCCGCGTTTTCAGGAAGCCGTTGCGGCGGCTTTGCCCGGCGTGCGCCGGCTCGACTTTCCGCGCGCGGCCCTGCCGCCGCTGCCGCAATTGGCGGGGCTCGCCGCCGAGGCGGAAACAGCGCGCGAAGAGCGGGATGCCGCGGCGCTGGAAGAGATTGCAGTGCGTCTGACCGCGGCCGTCGCCAACTTGCTCGCCGACAGGGTCCCCGCCGTCGCGGCGCCGACAGCGCGGGATGCTCGCCGCATTTCGGACGCGCTGCGCCGCATCGAGGCGCGGACGGACGAACGGCTTTCGCTTGCGTTGCTGGCCGGGCGGGCCGGCATGAGCGCCTATCATTTCCTACGCACGTTCCGGCAGATCGTCGGCCTGACGCCACATCAATATGTGTTGCGCACACGCCTGCATCGTGCGGCGATACGTCTGCGGCAAACGCGCGAGCCTGTGTCGGCGATCGCTTTCGATGCCGGTTTCGAGGATCTGTCGACGTTCAACCGCCGCTTCCGGCGCGTGATCGGCGCAAGCCCTAGCGAGTGGCGCGCGCAATAAAAAGGGCGCGCCCTTCCTGCAATCAAGGCAGCCTCAGTCGAACCTTCCCGCCGCGTGCGCCAGCATGGTGTAGACCTTGCCGGTTTCCGAGGTGAGATAGGTCCGGACCATTTGCTGGCCGCCGCGTTCGTCGCGCGAGACCTCGTCGAGCAGCCGCTCGAACTCGCCGATATAGCGGTCCACTGTCTGACGGAAGTCGCGGTTGCCGCGATAGCGGGCGCGGATGTCGTCGAAAGCCCGCTGCCCGTGCGGCGTATAGAGATGTCGGCCGAAGGCCTTGCGATCGCCGCGATTGTAGCGGTCCCATATCTCCACCGCGGCATTGTGATCGATCATGCGCGCGATATCCGAGGAGAGGGCATCCAGCGATTCGATCGAAACGCGGGCCATGCGCTCGTCCATGCGGGCTTGGCCAGGCGCGCGCCCGCGCGGCGCCGCAGGGGCACGTTCACGCGGCTGCGGCCCGGCCGGCTCGTCATCGGCGCGGTGCAGCAGATCGGAGAGCCAGCCGCCGCTCGGCGCAGCCGGCGCGGGCGCCACCGGCGCTTGCGGTGGTAGCTCCGTGCGGCGCGCCGCCGGAGCGGACGGCAGCGGACCTGGAGGCGGCGGGGGCGGCAGGTCGGCAGCGCGGGTCGGACGGGCCGGGGCCTCGCCGCGGCCGCCCACGACGGCGAGCATCGGCTCGCTGCCGCGGCGCGTCTCGCTCGCCGTTTCGATATTGCGGCCGTGCCGCGCCACGATGCGGTTCAATTCCGCCAGCGCCTCGATCTGGTCCACGATCACACGGCGCATCTGCGCGGCGTTCTCGGCGGTTTCCTGCGGCAGTTCGAGGATGCCGCGGCGCAGCTCGTTGCGGGTCTGATCCAGTTCGCGCTGCATCTCGGCGGCCATGTCCCGCATGCCTTGCAGCAATTCGTTGAAGCGGCTGGCCGAGTCGCGCAGCATCGTGTGCGCTTCGTTGGTCGCTTCCTCATACACCGCACGCATGCTGTCGATGGTGCGGGCGCGTTCGGCCTCGGTATTCTGGCGAACCATCTCGAATTGTTCGGTGATGGTTTGCGACCCCTGCGAACTCGTCTCCGCGATCATGCGGCCGATTTCCCGCGCCCGCGCCGTGGCGCCCTCCATGGATTCCTCGAGCAGGGCGGCGAAGCGGGTGAGGCGCTGGTCGAGATCCTCGGTCTTCATGTCGAGCGTGGCGACAAGATTGTCGATTGTCGCCTTGCGCTCGCTGACCGACTCTTCAGTACGGCGGTTGCTCTTGTCGATGGTGTCGACCGCCTCGACCAGCACGCGGCCATGCGAGTCGAACTGGGTGGCGAGCTCCGACAGGTTTTCCAGCACACGCGCCGTCTCGCTCCGGAAGGCGTCAAGATGCACATGCACACTGTCGGTCGCGGCTCCGGTGCGAGCCGTGATGTCGTTCACCACATTGGAGAACTCGGTAAGGCGGCTGCCGAGGGCGCTTTCCAGCGAGCTCATGTTCTCGTGTGCCCCGGTCAGCACCTCCTGCAGCAGCAGATTGGCCTCGCGCAGGCGTTCGAACAGGCCGCTCGATTCGGCGCGCAGCTTGTTGTGAACGTCCATCATGTCGGCAACGGCCGAGGAGGCCGCCTGCTGGGCATGGGTGATCGCGGACTGCGCGGCGGTCTGCAGATTGTTGAAGGTGTCGTTCACCCGGCCAGTCGCGTTCTCGCCGGCCTCGTTGATGAGGCGGGCCAGTTCGCCGGAATTGTCCAGCATGGTGCGGGTGAAGTCGAAGCCCTTGCTTTCGATCGCCTTCACCGCCTCGCCGGCGGCGCGATCGATCTCGGCGGAGAAGGCCTGTGCCTTGCCCGACAGCGATTCGAGCAGCGGCGAGGAATTGATGTTGAACACGCGCGTCAGCTCGGCCGCAACCGACAGCAAGGTACGCTCGACGTCGTTGGCATTCTGCTTGAGCGCATTGCTAATGCCGCTTGAGGCGCTGGTGAGCACGTTGCTGATGTCCGAGCTCGTCGTCGTGATCGAGGCGGCTGCATTGGCCGCGGCCTCTGTCAGCTTGCTGCCAGCCTGTGCCGAGGCCTCGCTGAGCGTCGTATTCGCACTGGCGGCCGCTTCGGTCATGGTCGTTGCCATGCTGGCGGTGGTCGCTTTAAGGGACTCCGTCGCGGCGGCGGTCGTGCTTGTCAGCATCCGCTCCAGGTCCTGGGAAGACGCGCGGAAATGATCGGTGGAGGCGCTGATCGCGTCCGCGGCCGCCTTGCCGCGAGTCTCGATCTCCTGCGCGACCTCGCCGGTCCGGCCAAGCAGCAATTCCTCGAAGCGCACGAGACGGCCTTCGAGCTCGGTGGTGATTTCCGCCGATCGCGTGCTGATCGAGGAGACGATCTCCTTGCCGCTTTCGGCGACGGTCTTCGCCACGTCGGTGATGCGGCTGGCCAGGGCCTCGTTGAGCGACTGAGTGCGGCCGTCCAGGGCCTCGCCAAAACGGTCGAGCCGTTGCTGCAACGTGTTGGCGAAGTCGTCGGTCTTGGAGGCGAGGCGGCCATCGAAATTGTCGATATGAGCCTGCATCGCGGTTGTGATCTTGTCGGTACGCTCGCCGATGCGTTCGACCAGTTCGCCGCCATAGGTCTTCACCGTGCGGTCGAACTCGCCGAGGTGACGGGTGATGAGGTTGCCGAGGCTGGCGGATTCGTTGCCGACCTTTTCCGCGAGCTGGGCGCCATTATGCGCGAAGGTCTCCTCGAAGGATTGCAGGCGGCTTTCGATCGTCTCGTGAATCTGCTTCGAGGTCTTTTCGATCTTGTTGGCGAAATCCTCGCCGCGCAGGGTGAGGTCGAGGACCAGCGAGTCGCCGGTGGATTTGATGGTCGAATTGACCTCTTCGCCGCGGGACGCAATGGTTTCCGCCGCGCGGCTCGACAGGTCGATTAGACCTTCCGTGATCTGCTGCGAGCGCTCGATCATGTTGGACGTGATCTGCTCGGTGCGCTCGGACAGCGTGCTAGTGACCTGCTCCGAGTGCTCGGTCAGGTTGGTGGTCAGACGTTCGGTGTGGTCGGAGAGGCCGGTGGTGAGTTGCTCGGACTTCTCGATCAGCACGTTGCCGATGCGCTCGGACTTCTCCATGAAGTTGAGCGTGATCTCTTCGGCACGCTCCGACATGATGTCGACGATGGTCTTGGAGCGCTGTGAGAAGTCGTTGGTCACATTGGCCAGACGCAGCTGCATCATCTCCGCGAGATTCGACGACAGCACGTCGAATTCCTCGGCGATGTGGTCGGCCTTGAAATTCAGATTCGAAGTGAGTTGCGCCGAGGCGGTGTCGACCGTGTGATTGAGGCGGCTGGCGGCTTCCGCGATCGCGGAGGTGGTCTGGATTGAGGCCGTTTCGATCGCGCTGGTGAGACGCTCGGCGACGTCCGAAATCGACGCCGTGGACTGCATCGACGTCGCCTGGATGGAGTTGTTCAGGCGTTCGGTAATGTCGGAAATCGATGCCGTGGTTTCCAGGCTGGCGCGTTCCAGGCGCTGCAGCAGGTCGCCGCCGCGCTCGCCGAGCGCATCCAGCATGCCGTCGCCGGCGCGGCCGAGCGCCAGCGTAATGTGCTCGCCCTTTTCGGCGAGGTTGCTGGTGATCTGCTGCGCGGCTTGGTTCACCTGCGAGGCGACGAGGTCGCTGATGCCAGTGATGTCCTGATTGAGGTTGAGATGCACGCCGGCGATGGCGTCGCGCACCTGCTCGGCCTGGCCGACCAGGTTGTCGCGCTGGCGGGCGAGATCGTCGAGCAGGCCGCGGATGCGCGCTTCGTTGTCGCTGTAGGCGCGCTCGAGGGCCGACACTTCATTCTGCACCATGGCTTCCAGCTCGGCGGCGCGCGCCAGAACGCGCTCGACGCCGTCGCCCATCGCCGCGACCTCGCGGCGGATCGCCTGGCCGACGGTGACGATGGATTCGCGCGCGACTGTTTCCGGCTCGGCGAGCCGCATGGCGACTTCCGCCATCGACTGCGCGATGTGGCGCATCTCGCGCGAGCGGTTGACCATGTTGGCCAGCACGAAGAAGAGCGACACCGGCAGGATGAAGATGGCGGCGAGGGTGAAGATCGCCGGCCCGAAATTGGCGCGCAGGTCCGGCATGAATTGGGAGAGAAACACAGCGGCGGCGGCGCACCAGAGCGCCGAACCGATCGCGGCCATGACATAGGTGTTGCGCGAGGCGCGCGGCTGCATCGACTGGAGCAATTCGCCGACCGGCTTCCAGTCGTCGTTGGCCGGGCGGCCGGGCTCGCTGCCCGCCGGCCGCGGTGCGTCGAACAATTCGTCGTCGGCAGCCTTGGAGGCGGGGGCCGGCCGCATGGCGGCGGAGGCGCTGACAGGCGGGGCCGGCGGCGTCGCGGCCGGCGCACGCGGAGCAGCGGGTGTCGGCTTGGACTTGGTTTCGACGGCATCGCGGATCTTGAGGGCGTCCTGGATAGCTGCCATCGCCGCTTCAGTCGGATCCTTGGCCTTCTTGGGTGTGTTCGCCATGTCCTTCGCCGCCTCACTATTTACATAAATTGTCCAGGACCGCAGACCGCACGCGCAAAACTAGATCGGCCGCTTTCAGCGCGTTGTCAGGTGCCCCCCGGTTTCGTCAAAACGGATGCCCGCCAAATCCATCGGCCGGCCGTGCATCCTAACCGGTGGCATTTTCGATGAAAACTGCGCTTGTTAAGCCGCCTTTAATCATCGTTAACCGGGCCCGGGCGCGGGAGGTATTATGGTGTTATCCGCGGGTGCGGCGGTTCCGCAGGTTAGCGTGACGGAATTGGCACAATCCGCCGCCGCGAACGGCGCATGTCGGCTTCATCGGCCTCCGCCGGCAGGAAGCGCAGCCCGCTTTTGGGGACGATGTATTCTTGGCCGTTTCGCACGAAGAGCTGAAATTCGGCGTCCTCGTGCGCGAGGACATAGCCTGAAAACTCGAGGAACTCCTCGTAGATGCCCTGAATCTCGACGTAATAGGCCGCCATTACCAATACGCGATAGCGAGTTCCCGCGCCGAGACCCGGTTCTGGATCGTGTAGCCCGGAAATTGCCGTTCGCGTCCCTGGTTCTGGCTGGCCTGTGCCGCGGCCTGATGAAAGCGCAGGGCGCGGGCCGCCCGTTCGAGCGCCTCGCGCTCCGATGCCGCCTCCAGACAGAAGAATGGCGACGCCGAGGTGGCGGCAATCCAGCTTTCGCCGTCGGTCGCCGTATAGACCATGAGATTGGACAGATCGCGCAATCTGACCCCCTTTACGCTCGGGAAATGCGATTGTCTTTCATTGTAGCAGGATTTGGGGGCTGCTGGCGCTCTTAGCACTTCCTTAACCGAACCCATCTTCGCTCCGCCGCCGCCGGAAAAACCGGCCTTGCATTTACCCTGCTTTGGCCGATCCGGTGCCAAACTGCGCTCCTAAGGAGGACGAAGAGCCTCCGGGAGGTTGTCCATGATTGCAATGGGACTCGTCGATGCCGTGGTCGCACCGCCATTGTCGCCGGTGGACCGTCCGATCGACCTGGAGCACCTGTCGCGCATGACGCTTGGCGAGCGCGAGCTCGAACGCGAGGTGCTGCGCCTGTTCGATCGCCAGGCCGACATGCTGCTGGTGAAAATGCAGGAGGCGGCGCCCGCCGCCATCGCCGCCTATGCGCACACGCTGAAAGGCTCGGCGCGCGGTATCGGCGCCTGGGCTGTCGCCCGCACCGCGTATGATGCGGAAGTGGCAGCGCAAGCCGCCGACCCGGCACATCTTGCGCGGGCCATGAGCCGCCTGACGCTCGCCATAGGCGAAGCGCGCCAGATGATTGCCGATCTCTTGCGGGCGACCTAATCGCCCATAAGGCGGTTCGCTGGCCGCCGCCTTACCAACCCGCCACAGGGGGTCTGTTGCAACCCCCGCACGGGGAGCTATCCTTGCGTTGGGGCTCTCTGGGGGAGGGTTGGGATGCGCCGACAGGCCCATGTGGTCCGCGCCTGCGTCATGCTCGCGCTATTGCTCGCGGGTCTTCTCGTCGTTTTCCCGGAACAGGCGCAAGCGCAGGCCCAGACCCAGGGACCTCAAGGACAAGCCCAAGCACAAGCCCAAGGCAGGCGGGTCGCGCTGGTCATCGGGAACAACAAGTACAAAAACGTTTCCGCGCTCATCAATCCGTCCAATGACGCAAACGATGTGTCGACATCGCTGCAGCGTCTCGGTTTTTCAGTACGGCGCGTGCTCGATGCCACCTTCGACGAGATGCGCAAGGGGTTGCTTGACTTCGCCCGCAATGCGCGGGGATCGGACGTCGCGATCGTGTTTTTTGCCGGCCACGGCATCGAAGTCGGCGGCGAGAATTATCTTATCCCGGTCGATGCCGAACTGAAGGCCGACGTCGATGTCGATCACGAAGCGATTGCGCTGAAGAACATTCTTCCGCTGGTCGAGAATGCGTCGAAGCTGGGCCTGGTGATCCTCGACGCCTGCCGCAACAATCCCTTCGCCAGCAAGATGCAGCGCACGATCCGTACCCGTGCCGTTTCGCGCGGGCTGGCTGCCATCGAACCGACCGGCAATGTGCTGGTCGCCTTCGCCGCCAAGGAAGGCACGACGGCCGCCGACGGCGAGGGGCGCAACAGTCCGTTCACCGCGTCGCTGCTGCGGCATCTGGAAACGCCGGGTCTCGAAATCAACTTTCTGTTCCGCAATGTACGCGACGACGTGATCCAGTCGACCCGGCGCGAGCAGCAACCTTTCATCTATGGATCGCTGTCAAAGGAGGCGATTTATCTGAAGGCGGCCTTGCCCGTTCCGGCGCCTCCGGTGGTGCAGGGGCCGGGCGCGGACGAAGTGACCTGGTCGCTGCTCAAGGAAACCCACGATGCCGAGGCACTCCGGCGCTTCATTGCGCAATTCCCGAAGAGTTCGCTGCGTAGGGAGGCGGAGCAGAGGATTGCCGCGATCGACGCGGAAGCTGCGGCTGCCGCGGCCAAGGCCGCCGCACAGCCCAAGCTGCCGGCACCCGACGAGGTCGTCTGGAATCTCGTGAAAGACACCAGGGATCCGGCCCAGCTCAAGCTGTTCCTGTCGCAGTTTCCAAATAGCGGTCATCGCGCGGAAGCCGAGAGGCGGCTGGCCGTGCTCAATGCCGAAGCGGCCGCGGCTGCCGCGGCGTTGGCGGAAGCCGCCAGGAAGCCGCAGGCTCCGTCCGGTCCCGCGCCGGAAGAAGTGGCGTGGAATCTCGTGAAAGAAACGCGGGATCCACAGCAGCTCGCCTTGTTCCTGCGGCAATTTCCCAAGAGCGGCCACACGGCCGAAGCCGAGAAGCGTATCGCCTCCCTGAATGCGGAAGCGGCTGCCGCGGCGAAGGCCGCCGAGACGGCGAAGGCGACGGCTGCGCGTCTCGACGAGCGCGAACTCGCGCGCTCGCTGCAACTCGAACTCAAGCGTGTCGGCTGTTTCGATGGCGCGGTGAACGGCGAATTCGGCGCGCCGACCCGCGAGGCCTTGCGCAGCTTCGCGAAATTCGCCGCGGTGAATATTGGCGGCGGCTCGGAGCTTTCGCAGGAGACATTGTCGGCAATCCGCCGTCATGACAGCCGCATCTGCCCGCTGAAATGCGGCACCGGCGAAAAGGCCGACGGCGAACGCTGCGTGCGTATTGTCTGCGCGGCTGGGCAGATATTGAAGGACGGCGCTTGCGTCAATGATCCTTCGAAGAAAACCGCAACGCCGGAGCGCTCGGCGCCGGCGAGCGGCGGCACCAAATGCTTTACCTTCAACAACCGGAGGTTCTGCGAATGAAACGCTTCGCACCGTGTCTGACCACGCTCGCCGTTCTGGCATTTGGCGAAGCCGCTGTCGCGCAAAGCCCCGATACCGGCAAATCCGCCTGTTACGAAGTGATCCCGCCGCAACCCAATGCGCAGCCGCGCACGCCGATGCTGGTCGACAGATGCAGCGGACGGACCTGGCTGCTGGCGAAATCGGGCCGCTCCGCCGGCTACCGCTGGGTGCGCGTCACCACCGATGACACGCCGCCGCCATCGCCCGGCGCCGCACAGGCGAAGGCGCCGCCAAGTGATGCACGCAACTGCTTCACCTTCAATAACCGCCGGTTCTGCGAATGAGGCGCTGGCGGAATGTCCTGCTGCTGCTGTCGGCTTGCCTCTTTCTGATGCAAGCCGGCGCGGCGCTTGCGCTCACCGTGGAAGACCTGCACGGCGCCAAGATTGAGCTGCGTGTGAATTACGACATGCGCGTGCGCCGTGCCGAGGGCGATTTCTCCACGACAATGGACGTCCTGTGGCGTATGTCCGTTTCCGACGGCAAGATTTCCGGCTCGGTCACGCGCACAGTGACGACGCCGCGCGGCCCGCGGACGCGCTCGCATCAGATGAACGGCGCCATCGGGCAGCCCAAACAGGCAGCCACCGGCAGTGGCCACGCGCTCTGGATACTGGAAGGAGATAAGCTGACGCTGCTGCGGACCTTCGAGACCGGCGGCCTGAAGGCCGAGATCACCATCAATGGCTCCTCGTGCACGGTCCGGGCGCCTCTGGTGCGCGAGCAGGGAGCCGGCAATACGAAGCGGTCGGATTCCGTGGTCGGCGGCTCCGTCGAGGTTCTCAGCGCGAGGCAGACATCCGGCTCTTGCCGGATTTCGCGCTAGTGCAGCTTCGCCAGGGCAGGGATGCGGCGGAGGCTGGCGCCCTGTGCAGTGAATCTGTATAGGGGTGCGACGTCGGCCGCCCGGCCAGCTTTTCCCTAAAAGACGCATCCGTACATGGCCAAGATCACCTATATCGACTTTGCAGGTCAGAGCCGCACCGTGGAGGCCGAGAATGGCTCGACGGTGATGGAAAACGCCATCAAGAATTCCATTCCGGGCATCGAGGCCGAGTGCGGCGGCGCCTGCGCCTGCGCGACCTGCCACGTCTATATTGACGAAGACTGGCGGGAGAAGGTCGGCGGGCCCTCGCCGATGGAAGAGGACATGCTGGATTTCGGCTTCGACGTGCGGCCGAATTCTCGGCTCTCCTGCCAGATCAAGGTCACCGATGCGCTCGACGGCCTTGTGGTGCGCACGCCCGAGCGCCAGGCCTGAGAGGCGGACCGATATGAGCGAGTCGATCAAGACCGACGTTCTGATTGTCGGCGCTGGTCCCTGCGGCCTGTTCGCGGTGTTCGAGCTCGGGCTGCTCGACATGAAGGCGCACTTGGTCGACATCCTCGACAAGCCGGGCGGACAATGCGCCGAGCTCTATCCGGAAAAGCCCATCTACGATATTCCTGCCATCCCCATGGTGACGGGCGACGGTCTTACCAAGGCGTTGCTGGAGCAGATCAAGCCGTTCGGCCCCACATTCCATTTTCAGGAGATGGTGCAGACCATCGAGAAGATCGGCGATCCGCTGTTCCGCGTCACCACCGCCCAGGGCAAGGTGTTCGAGGTGAAGGTCGTGGTGATCGCGGCGGGCGGCGGCTCGTTCCAGCCCAAGCGTCCGCCCATTCCCGGCATCGAAGCCTATGAAGAAAAGTCGGTGCATTACGCCGTGCGCAAGATGGAGACCTTCCGCGGCAAGCGCTTGTTGATTGCCGGCGGCGGCGATAGTGCGCTGGACTGGACGCTCAATCTCGCGCCCATCGCCGCGGAGTTGACGCTGCTGCACCGGCGCGACGAATTCCGCGCGGCGCCCGACAGCGTCAACAAGATGAAAGCGCTGGTCGCGGAGAAGAAGATCAAGCTTGAGATCGGGCAGGTGACTGCACTCGAAGGAGCGAACGGCCAGGTGGCAGCCGCCACCGTCAAGCACAATGACGGCACGACATCCAGCGTCGCCTGCGACGCCATCCTACCGTTCTTCGGATTGACGATGAAGCTCGGCCCGGTCGCCGACTGGGGTCTCAAGCTGAAGGACAACGAGCTGATCGAAGTCGATACCGAAAGCTTCGAGACCAGCGTGCCCGGCATCTTCGCCATCGGCGACATCAATACCTATCCGGGGAAGCTCAAGCTGATTCTGTGCGGCTTCCACGAAGGCGCGCTGATGGCGCAGAAAGCGCACCGCTACGTCTTCCCCGACAAGAAGCTGACCTTCCAGTACACGACATCGTCCACCAGCCTGCAGAAGAAGCTGGGCGTTGTCTGAGGTGTCGAGTTGATCGCGCCAAGCGACGAGTAATCCCTCCGGCAAGGCCGGGGTACTTATCGATTCTCAACGTTCGGCTTTTTTTGCCGACATGTGCATCTCTCCCCATTCACACAATGCCTTCAGGATGGGTTGGAGAGTCATCCCATACTCTGTCAGCGAGTATTCCACTTTAGGCGGGACGCTCTCGTAGACCTTACGCACGACGATGCCATCGCGCTCCATTTCCCGCAGCTGCTGCGTCAGTATCTTCTGCGTGACATCGGGCATGGATTTTCTCAACTCGCCGTATCGCTTGGTGCCCTCGAAAAGATAGCGGGCGATGACCGGCTTCCATTTGCCGCCGATAACCCTCAGCGCGGCGCGAACGGTGCATTCTTCAGGACGCATGGTTTCCAAATTGTGCCTACTTGCCGGGATGGCTGGCTATTCTAATCATGACGGCATTGATCCTGAAAGATACGCTTCCGGGCCATGAAAGAAACATCGAACAACATTGCCGTCGTGCGTCGGCTATACGAAGCGCGTGGAAATCCAGATATTATCGCAGCTGTCCTCGCTCCGAATGTCCGCTGGGAGGTCGTTGAGGGATTCCCCTATGGCGGCACTTATCAAGGAGTCTCTGATGTCATTGGACGGTTCTTTGCCCGTCTGTTTCGAGACTTCGAGGACTGGCGCACCGAGCCTCAGCAGATTCTCGACGCACAGGATCATGTCTTTGCGCTCGGAAGCTATTCGGCTCGGGCCAAGACGACCGGTCGACCTTTCACGGCGCGCTTTGCCCATTTGTGGACCATGCAGAACGGCATGATTGTGCAACTTCGGCAATGCGCCGATACCGCGCAGATTGCGAAAGCGCTGGAGGCGGAGTTCGACCGCCGACATTAGTCACGTGTGAGTAGTTGTCACCTGAGGCGCCGGGACTGCGCCACTGGCAAGGTCTCCGCGTTGTTTCGTCGCCGCCACAAGTCATGAAGGAACTACTGATGAAAATCGCCGTTCTTGGAACCGGGATGGTGGGCGCAGCCATCGGTACAGCGCTCGTACAGGCTGGACATGAAGTCGCCATGGGATCGCGCACTGCAGATAACGAAAGCGGGACCCAGTGGGCCAATTCGCTCGGCGAAGCCGCGCGCTGTGTAACCTTCGCGAACGCCGCAGCGTTCGGCGAGATCATCTTTGACTGCACGAATGGCGCCAACTCTCTGACCGCGTTGCATTCGGCAGGCGCCGGAAATCTGCGTGGCAAGATCCTTGTTCATGTTGCGAACCCGCTCGATTTCTCCAATGGCATGCCGCCATCGCTGAGCATCTGCAATACCGATTCGCTTGGGGAACAAGTGCAGCGCGCATTTCCCGAAACCCGGGTGGTGAAGGCGCTGAATACGATGAACTGCGACGTCATGGTCGACCCGTCTCGTGTCTCCGGTGACCACAACCTGTTTCTATGCGGTAATGACGCGGCGACCAAGGCTGAAGTTGCCGATCACCTCTGTGCCTGGTTCGGCTGGAAGCCGGGAAACGTCATTGATCTTGGCGATATCACCGCTGCGCGAGGAATGGAGATGTTCCTGCCACTATGGCTGCGCCTTTGGGCTAGCCTTGGGAGCCCGCATTTCAACATTCAAATTGCCCGAAAAAATCCTCAATAGACATTGCGGAAATGCGACACAGGCATCCCTGCTTCTCAACTGGCCAGCTCGACGGGAAGCGCACCCTAAATACACGACTTCGTCGACAAGCCTGCAGAGGGAGCTCGGAGTGACGCAGCGCCTAGCGCGTCGGCGGCACCTGCAGCGGCGCCAGCGGTTCGATGCGGATGTCACCCGGGGACGGCAATTCCAGCAATCCGCGCAAGGCGGGCAGGGCGGCGTCCGCCATCGCGGCGTGACCCTCAGCCGTCGGGTGGATGGCGCCGCCATAGACCGCCGAGGTTGCCCCCCAGGTGGCGTCGTGCAGGTCGCTCGGCTGCAACGCCGGCGAGATGCCTTCCGGGAAGGTCATGGCGGTGAAATAGCTGTCATTCGCCGTGCGCACCCAGCGCGCCCGCGGCGCATAGGGACGGAAATCGCGCGCGCGGAATTCGCATTTTAGCGGGCCGGTGGCGGCGATTGCGGGGTTGCTCTCGAAGCTGTCGCCGGTCTCGGAAAAGCAGGCGCGATCGAAAGCCGGATCGCTCTCCGCGCGCGCGCAGAAGCCGTGGTCGGCGAACAGGTCCTGGTGCGAGTCGATGAATGTCATGCGCTCGGTCGCGGCGTCCTTGCAGGTCTTGCCTTCGCAGGTCGCCAGCGCGCGGATACGCGGCAGGAATTTGTGCGTGACGAAATCGGCGACGCGCTTCAGCCGTGCCGGGTCGGCGTTGAAGGCGGGATGCACGTCGAAGCCGCCCGGTCCCCCGGCGCAGATCTGTCCGCCATTTGTCAGCGCCGGATGGCCGTAGGTGACGTAGACCACCCGCGAGAGATCGCCGCCGACATAGGGCTTGAGCGCCGCGCGCAGCCTGGCAAAATCTCCGGGCAGGTTGCCGTCCAGAAGCCTTTGCGCCTCCGGCACATCGATGATCATGCCGCCCTTGGCGAACAGCGCGCGTTCGGTCGGCGCTTCGACGATCACGTCGGCGACGAGGCCGGCGAACCAGATGTCGTTGGCGCCGATGGTCAGCAGCACGAGGTCGAGCTTGCGCTCCTTGTCGTGCTTGCGCGCGAGGTCCATCGCCTCCTTCAGACGCGACATCTGCGAGGGATTGTTGGTGGTGCAGGTGCCGGTCGCAGGACATTCGCGCGCGCGCAACGAATTGAAGAATCCTTGGTCGATGGTGGAGCCGGAACAGGCGAGAGGCAGGAACGTCACCGCGATGTGCGGCTGCTCGACCGCAAGCGCGAGCGCCGTGCGCAACTGGTAGCCGTATAGCGAGCGGTGGCAAGTCGCGCTCCACCAGCGCGCGTTCAGTTTTGCCCAGTCCGCCGAGGTGTTGCCGGCCGTAAATGACAGGCTCGGATCGCAAGCCTTGCTGCCGCGGAAATTGGCGCGGCCGGGCCGGAAATATTCGCTGGTGCTGCCGGCGAGAAAGCGCCGGTAGCAGAAGCCGCCGTCGTCGAGCGCCACCGCGCGGTCGGGATTGCCTTCGCCGGCGGCGATGGAATCGCCCATGCCGGCGATCAGCACGTCTTTCACCAGGATGTCGGTCACCACGCGCTGGGCGGTGCCGTCGGGCAGGCCGACATCGAGCGCGGCGCTGGTCGGTCTGCCGGCGCGCACCCGCAGCCGCACTTCCTCTTCGCAGGCGGCCGTCACCTGCCGCGGCGCGCCCGTCCCGTCGTCGAAGCTCCAGGCGCAGGTGGCGTTCGGCGGCAGGTTGCCGGCGGCGACAACGCCGATGGGATAATCCGCCGGCGCCATGTAGTTCTCGCGTTCGCCGTCGCGCTGGCAGAATTCAGGAATGCGGCCGGACTGGTCGACGCAGAGATTGTCCACCATGTCGCGCGCCCAGCCGCGCCCGTCGCTGGCGAGCGCCAGCCGCCGTTCGGCGGCGAGCACGCCGTCACCGCGCGTGGCGGCCACATGGCGCTGGAAATCAGATTCTGTCTTGAACAGGCGGAAGCGGTTCTTCACTTCCCATTCGATGCGGAAGGGCGCAGCGCCCGATGCGCCGGTTTGCGCCAGGCCCGGCGTGGCGACGGCAACGATCAGGGCAATGAGGAGGGACCGGAACATCGGCGGACAGACTTTGCGAGGGCGGCGATAGCATCGCTTAGCACGGCGGTTTGGGCGGAAATAAGGGGGGCGGGGCGTATAAAAAGCAGGCACCCGCAGCAGGGCCCGCGTTAGCCACATCGGCGGGCGGCCTTGCCGGGATGAAAGGGCGGCCGGTGCGGGCTGCCTTAGGTCTGGATCAGCCAGGCTTCCAGCAATTCGGGCGACTGCAATTCGATGAAGCGCAGCGCGAAGCCTTCCGGAAACAGCCGCACCACGCGGCCGATGATCTTGCCGACCGCGAGCACGTCGCCGAGCTGCGGATTGATATCCGCCGACACGGCGACGCCCGACACCGATATGTCGATCACGAAACAGCCGAGCACGGAGCCGTCGGCCAGCATCACCGTGGAATGCGGGATCTTGGGAATGACCCGCTTGTGCTTGCGATCGTCCGGCAGCTTGTAGTTCTTGTGCTTGTCGAGCCAGTCGATCCTGGCGGCGAGGCGGGCGCGGCGGTCGTCCGGCATGACGACGCTCATGACGAAGCCGTCCGGGATGAGCCGCACGACCTGCCCCTCCAGTCTGCCAAGCTCGTCGAAATGCGCGATCACGCGTTCTCCGATCGTGCCTTTCACCGGGCCGATCAGGGCAATCGCCTCGGTCGAGATGCTCACGGTGCGGCAGGCGAATTCCCGCCGCTCGGCGCGCAGGTTGCGCTTGTTGGCTAGCGAATAGCGTCCGCCGATGCTCGTCGCCGTGCGCAGGCTGCGTCGGTCGACGATCGCGATGTCTTCCGGATTCTCGATTGCCTGTGCCAGCATGGCCGCCGCTCGTTCGGAAGCAGGTTGTATGACGTACAAAAATCAATGCCGCGCTGCGGAAATTGCCTAGAATGCAAAGTTAATATTTATCTACCGGTATTCAGCAAAATTGGATTGTGAAATGCAGAGTCTGGTTCCAATCTCGCGCCGGCGCGGGGCGTGCCGGGCGGGCATCCCGGGGGCGAAGCGAGGCCATTGATGTTGATCGGCTTTTTCACCGAGCTGAAATCCGCAGGGGTGCCGGTCACGCTGCGCGAATACCTGACGCTGATGGAGGCGATGCAGGCCGATCTCGCCTCGCGCCGGGTCGAGGACTTTTACTATCTCTCGCGGGCGCTGCTGGTGAAGGACGAGCGCAATCTCGACAAGTTCGACCGCGTCTTCGGGCATGTCTTCCGTGGCCTCGACCTGATGGAAGACGCGTTGGCGGCTGAAATCCCGGAGGAGTGGCTGCGCAAGCTGACCGAGAAATACCTGACCGAGGAGGAGAAGAAGCAGATCGAGGCTCTGGGCGGGCTCGACAAATTGCTGGAGACGCTGAAGCGGCGCCTCGCCGAACAGAAGGGCCGCCATCAGGGCGGCAGCAAATGGATCGGCACCGGCGGCACCTCGCCCTTCGGCAATTCAGGCTACAATCCCGAGGGAATACGCATTGGCGGCGAAAGCCGACACCGCCGCGCGGTGAAGGTCTGGGACAAGCGCGAGTTCAAGGACTTCGACGATCAGGTCGAGCTGGGCACGCGCAACATCAAGGTGGCGCTCCGTCGCCTGCGCAAGTTCGCCCGCACCGGCGCTCCTGAAGAACTCGACCTCGACGGCACCATCAAGGGCACCGCGCACAAGGGGTATCTCGACATCCACATGCGGCCGGAGCGCCACAACGCGGTGAAGGTCTTGCTCTTCTTCGATGTCGGCGGCTCGATGGACTGGCACATCAAGGCGACCGAGGAATTGTTCTCCGCCGCGCGCGCCGAGTTCAAGCACATGGAGCATTTCTACTTCCACAATTGCCTCTACGAACGGGTGTGGAAGGAGAACCGGCGGCGCTGGCAGGAAACGACGCCGACCTTCGACGTGATGCACACCTATCCGCACGACTACAAGGTGATCTTCGTCGGCGATGCGTCGATGTCACCTTATGAGATCGTCATGCCCGGCGGCTCGGTCGAGCATATGAACGAGGAGCCGGGGCAGGTCTGGATGGAGCGCATCGTTCGCACATACCCTGCGGCGGTGTGGCTCAATCCGGTGCCGGAAAGCGAATGGGACTACACGCAGTCGATCCGCATGATGAAGCAGCTGATGGCGGGCCGGATGTATCCGCTGACGCTGGAGGGGCTGGATCAGGCGATGCGGGAATTGGTGCGGTGAGGGAGCCGGCAGTTCTCACGTCATGTTGACGGCTGGAGGAGAGTATTCGCCTGCGTTGATCCGCTTAATGGTTTCATCGTGTGGCGATAGGGCGCGAAGAGTTCGCAACTTCCTCGTCACTCGCAAACCGGCCGGCTGCAATATCATCAAGGCCTTTTTGAATTGCCGCGCGTTCGCTATCGCTCAAGCGATAAACACCAAAATGCTTCGCCTCGGTGTCGATCATGAAGCGAACAAGCTCCGCCTGCGCTTCCTCCGGCCAGGAAGCGGCGCGTTCCATCAAAGCGTCGAGCGTTTTGGTTGCTGCCATAACTCAAATATAGCAGTGGGTTGGGAAATTTGCCACCGAGCGCTTTTCACGTAGGCTTGGTGCGAAATTCGGCTCCTGCATTCGCCTCACGGCGCGCCCTTCGTCTGTTCTTCCAGCGCGCGGCAGGCGGCGGCGTCGGTGCGCTCCAGACGGAACACGCGATCATCGCGGCCGAGATCGACATGCACCGCGTGGTCGCCCTTGCGGCCGGCGCGCCAAGGCGCGATCGGGCTGTCGAGATAGAGCGTCGCGCTTTTGCCGTCGGCGGGCAGGTCGATGACGAAATAGCCGCCTTCCTCCGCCGAGCCCGGCGACGTCACCACGATGCAATCGTAGCCGGCGCGCTTGGCGAAGGCCTTGATCATGCGGTTGCCCGAGGTGTCGATATTGGCGGTGGTGGCGTTCCAGTCGCAGCCGCCGGCAAAGACCAGCGGCGGCTGTGGCGTGCGGCGTTTCAGCATGATGCTTTCGATGTGGGCGCCGTTGTTGCCCTGATACTTGAACGAGAGCAGGGCCTCGACCGTCTGCTGCTGCGGTTTGCGCTTGAGATGCGCGGCGTCGTAGACGCGCCGGTAGCAGGCGCCGGCGCCGTCTTTCGGCGTGATGATCTGCCTGAGCGGCTCACTGTCTTGCGCTGCGCCAGCCGGGCCGATCAGGATCAGTGTACACAATAATGAGGA
>Ga0073934_10002988_pt1 | contig 32689 bp, 31 predicted proteins | sample LarsenN4metaG_FD_76834 | JGI IMG/M metagenome (GOLD analysis project Ga0073934, IMG submission 76834) | Hot spring sediment bacterial and archeal communities from British Columbia, Canada, to study Microbial Dark Matter (Phase II) - Larsen... ...
CAGGAGCTCGAACCGCCGCGCCGACGGCCGCGCAACCCTCCGCCGGGGAGCGACGATCACCTGCATACGCTCTTCCCCGCGTATATTGAGGTCCGGGCCCGAAAGCTGCGCCGCGCGGTGCGTTGACACGGTAGAAGGGCGCTCGTATACTGCGGCCGTCATCCGGACCACACCGCGGCGCGCCGAAGCGCGTGGCGGGGGAGGGGGAGGTGGGAGATGGATGCGGTCGGGCACCACTACATTGTCGAAGCGTCTGGATGCGATCCGGAGGTCATCGGCAAGGTTGAGGAGGTCGAACAGATCCTGGTCCGCGCCGCGGAGGCAGCCAAGGTCCAGGTCTGGTCCATTTCGTTCCACCGCTTCAATCCCGGCGGGGTGTCCGGCGTCGTCGTCATCTCCGAGTCGCACCTCTCCGTCCACACCTGGCCGGAGCTCCGCTACGTGGCCCTGGACATCTTCACCTGCGGCGGGGAGGCGCGCCCGGAAGATGCGGTCAAACTAGCCCTGAAGGAGTTCGGCGCGACCAACGTACACATCACCGAGGTTACCCGCGGGCTGGAGGAGGGCGACAAGTCCTACTTCCACAGCATCGTTACCTGGGAGGAGAATCTGGCGGCGCGCGCCAACGGCGCGAAGCAGCGCCGGCGGCGCGTCGCCAAGGCCCGGGCCTAGCCTCAGCGTTGTCCGTCCCGCGGCGTCCTCTCGGTGGGGAGGGCGTCGTCGCATTCTCAACCTGCCGCCTGCGGGGGACGTCTCATCAGTTGATGCGGAGCGTATCGCGTGCTCTGCTCGCCCTGGGGCTTCCCGGTCTGCTCCTGGCGGCGCCGGCGGCGGCGCAGGGCGTGGGCCGGTGGGAGGCGCGCGCCCCCATGCTGTCCCAGCGCACCGAGGTCGGCGGGGCGCTGCTCGGGGGGCTGATCTACATCGCCGGCGGGTTCGTGCCGGGCGGGGTGACAGCCGACGTGGAAGCCTACGACCCGGCGGCGAACACCTGGCGTCTGCGCACGCCCCTCCCGATCGCCGTGCACCACGCCGCCGCGGCCACATCCGGCGGACACCTCTACATCGTCGGCGGGTATGGCGCCGGCGGCAGCCCGCTGAACACCGTGTTCGAGTATGACCCTGCCGCGGACCGCTGGCGGCCGCGCGCCCCGTTGCCGACCGCGCGCGGCGCCCTGACCGTCGCGGTGATGGACGGCCGCCTCTACGCCATCGGCGGGGTGGGCCTGGACGGTCGCGACACCGGCGCCAACGAGATGTACGATCCGGCGCTCGACCGGTGGGTGGCGCACGCGCCGCTGCCGACCCCGCGCAACCATCTTGGGGCGGTCGCCGTGGACGGGCTGATCTACGTCTTCGGCGGACGGACGCGCGGGGCGAACGCGCCGGTGACAGAGGTGTTCGATCCGCGGGCGAACGCCTGGCGCAGCGCCCCGCCGATGCCCACCGCCCGCAGCGGTTACGGCGCGGCGGCGGTCCGCGGGCGCATCTTCGTCGCCGGCGGCGAGCTGGGCCGGCCTACCACCTACCCGGAGAACGAAGAGTTCGACCCCCGCTCCGGCATGTGGATCGCGCGCGCCCCGATGCCCACGCCGCGCCACGGCCTGGTCGGCGTGGCCGGTGACGACCGCATCTACTTCATCAGCGGCGGCCCGCGGCCGGGCGGCTCCTTCAGCAACGCGAACGAGGTCTACATCCCCGACTGAGCCACATCCCCGACTGAGCCACGGCTCCGCGCCCGCACCGATGCCGGCCGTGGGATGCGTCGGGTCAGCGCCTGATGAAATCGGTGGCCAGGAGTTCCGCCAGGTGGTAGGCGCGTCGTCCTGTGCCGTGAGCGATCTGCTGGCGGCAGGAGACACCCAGCGCGACGACCGTCGTGCCGGCCGGTGCGGCGCGGACCGCAGGCAGCAGCCGCCGCTCTCCCATGGCCAGGGAGATGTCGTAGTGCTCGCGCTCGAAGCCGAACGACCCCGCCATCCCGCAGCATCCTGAGTCGACCACCTGCGCGCTGAACCCCGCTGCCCGCAGGACCTCCACTGTGGGTTCCGTGCCGATAATGGCCTTCTGGTGGCAGTGACCGTGGAACAGGACGTGCCGGCGGCCGTCGGCTGTTTCCGGGCCGGGTCCGGAGGGTGCGGCCCACGCCGGCGCCGGCCATCCGTGCGTGCGCACGTGCTGCTGGAGAAACTCGTCCAGAAGAAAGGTCCGTGCGGCCAGCGACCGCGTGTCCTCTCCGGGAAGCAGGTCCGGTACCTCGTCGCGAAAGGTGAGGATGCAGGAGGGTTCGCACCCGACGATGGGGAGACCCGCCACCGCGTAGGGCAACAGGCGGCGCACATTCTCCTCGGCGTGCCGGCGCGCCTCGGCGAGTAGCCCCTTGCTGATCATCGGCCGGCCGCAGCAGACGACCTCCGGGACGATGACCTCATAGCCCAGCATTTCCAGGACAGAGACGGCGTCCCGGCCGATTTCCGGATAGTTGAACCGCAGGAACGTATCGGCGAAGAGCACGACGCGACCCCTGGAGTCTGCCGCAGGTTTGGTTTCGGCGCTGGCGGCGACGCCTCGAATCGTCCCGGGCGCGCTGCCGCCGCGGCTCCGCCACCAGGCGTCGAAGGTCGGCCGGGCAAAGCGCGGGAGCGGTCGGCGGCGGTCCACGCCAGCGACCCGGACCAATCCCCAGCGCGCGGGACGCGACTGTGCCACCCAATTGGACAGGGGCGCGAGCGCGGCGCCGATCCGGTTCAGCGTGTGAATCCCCCCGAAGAGGCGGGCGCGCAGCGGGACGCCGTGGGCCTGGTGGTACCGTGCCAGGAACTCGTACTTGAGTTTGGCCATGTCCACATTGGCCGGGCACTCCGCTTTGCAGCCCTTGCACTCGATGCACAGGTCCAGCGCCTCATAGAGGCGGCGACCGGTCAGTTCCTGCGCCGGCAGTACACCGGAGAGCACCGCGCGCAGGAGCGTGGCGCGGCCGCGCGTGGAGTGCTCCTCCTCCCGCGTGACCATGTACGAGGGGCACATCGTGCCCTCGGTGGTCTTCCGGCAGGCGCCGACGCCGCTGCACAGTTCAACGCCGCCGGCGAATCCGCCGTCCCGGCTCCAGTCGAAGTGCGTGGGGACGTCCAGCGTCCGGTACGCCGGACCGTACCGCAGGTCCTGGACCAGCGGCGGGGCGTCGACGATTTTGCCCGGGTTCATCAACCCCTGGGGATCGAAGGCCGCCTTGATCGTGCGGAACGCCTGGTAGACCTCCGGACCGAAGAAGCGTTCGAGGAACCAACCCCGCACCAGGCCGTCGCCGTGCTCGCCGCTCATCGTCCCGCCGAACTCGATCACCAGGTCGCCCACGGCCTCCGCGATGGCGCGCATCGTCTCGATCTCGCGCGCGTTCTTCAGGTTGATGAGCGGCCGCACGTGCAGGCAGCCGACGCTGGCGTGGGCATAGAAGGCGGCGCGGACGCGGTGCCCCTCCAGGATGGTGCGAAACCGCCGGATGAACGCGGCCAGCCGCTCGGGTGAGACCGCGGTGTCCTCGACGAACGTGATGGGCTTGCTGTCGCCCTTGACGCCCTGGAGCAGCCCCTGGCCGGCTTTGCGGACCCGCCAGATGTTGTCCTGCGCGGCTGCGTCCGCTGCGCGCACGAAGGGGTGCCCCGTGCCCGCCGCCGCCAGGGCACGCTCCAGCGCCGCGAGCCGATCGAGCATCTCGTCCTGTCGGTCGCCGGAGAACTCCACGACCAGCAGCGCCTCGGGATCGCCTTGCACGAAGGTCATCCGCCGCGCGTATTCCAGCTGGGCGCGGGTCATCTCCAGGACGAACCGGTCGATGAGTTCGACGGCGGAGGGGCCGTGGCTCAAGATGAGGGGAACCGCGTCCAGCGACTCCAGGAGATCCCGGAAGTGGAGCACCGCCACCGCTGTGTGCAGCGGCCGCGGTACGAGCCGCAGCGTGGCTTCGGTCGCCACGCCGAGGGTGCCTTCGGAACCGACGATCAGCCGGGAAAGGTTGAAGGGTCGGAGGAACATCTCCGGCAGGTTGTACCCGGCGACGCGCCGCATGAGCTTTGGGTACCGGCGCTCGATCTCGTCCCGCCCGGCCTCCACGGTGTCGAGCACGGCGGCGTAGAGGCGCCCCTCGCGCGAGGGCTCCCGCCGCTTGCCCGCCAGGGCCGCGTCCTCAAGCGGTCCCAGCCGGATCTCCTCGCCGCCGGCCAGGAGCACGCGCAGTTCCTCGACGTGGTCCACCATCTTGCCGTAGACGATGGAGCGCGCGCCGCAGGAGTTGTTGCCGATCATGCCGCCCAGGGTGGCGCGGTTGCTGGTGGCGGTGTCCGGGCCCAGGCGCAGACCGAATTGCGCGGCTGCGGCGTTCAGGTCATCCTGCACGACCCCCGGTTCAACGCGCGCCCGCCGGCGGTCCGGATCGATCTCCAGGATCCGGTTCATGTGCCGGGAGCAGTCGAGCACGACGGCGCGGCCGATGGCCTGCCCGGCCAGGCTCGTCCCGCCGCCGCGGGGCAGTACCGGGGTGCCCTCCTCCGCACAGAGGCGGAGCGTCGCGGCGATATCGTCGGCGTCGCGAGGCAGGACGACCCCCAGGGGGAGGATCTGGTAGATACTGGCGTCGGTACTGTAGAGGACCCGCGAGAATTGATCGAAGCGGACCTCTCCGCGCACACGTTCCCGCAGCCGCGTATCAACTCGATCCTTCGGCATCTCTCTCATGTCTTTGCCGTGCGCGCGTGCGCTTCCCTCCTGGGCGGCGCGCTCAGGTCACCGCGCCGTGGCCGGGCCACCGACGTCCTTTGGTATAATGGCGCGTGTCGCCGGCCGCCGCACGCGAAACCTCCGAACGGCTCGCTCCTCCATCCACGCCGCCCCTGAACCGGCCCCGCCTCTTCGGGATTACCGCCGGGCACTTCCTCAACGACTTTCACATGGCGTGGCTGGCGCCGCTGCTGCCATTGCTCGTGCCGCGCTTCAACCTCTCCCTGGCGCTGGCGGGGCTGCTCGGCACCATCCTGACGACCTCTTCGGCCCTCTCGCAGCCGCTGTTCGGCTGGCTGGCCGACCGGCAGACGCGCGGTCTGATGGCGGCGGCTGGGCCCGTGCTGACCGTGGCGGCGATGTCGCTGACCGGCGTCCTGCCGTCCTACTCCACGGTGATTGTTGCCCTGCTCGTCGCGGGTCTCGGCACGGCGGTCTTCCACCCCCAGGGAGCGGCCAGCGCCGGATTCCACAGCGGATCCCGGCGCACAGCCGGTCTGGCCATCTTCGTCGCCGGCGGCGAACTGGCGTATGCCATGGGGCCGCTCTACATCGCGGCGGTCGTGCAGTGGCAGGGCCTGCTCTGGACCCTGCCGGCGGGCCTCCCCGGGATTGTGGCAGTCCTGATCCTGGCGGCGGTGATGTGGCGCTGGCCGGCCGCTCAGCCCTCGCGGCGCGGCAGTGTGTGGGAGGCGCTGGCCAACCAGCGGCGGATGCTGTTCCTGCTGTGGGTCTACGTCGTCATGCGCAGCATCATCTCGCTCTCGTTCATGACCTTCCTGCCCCTCCTGCTGCGGGAACGCGGGCTCTCCCTCGTGATGGGCGGCACGGCGGTTTTCCTGTTCGGCGGAATCGGCGCGGCCGGAGGATTCACCGGCGGAATACTCGCCGAGATCATCGGCCGGCGCGCCGTTCTGGTGCTGTCACTGCTCCTCTGCGCGCCGCTCCTCGCCCTGTATCTGCTCGTGCCGACGGGGCGGGGACTGCTGCTCCTGCCGGTGGCCGGGATTCTGCTTTACACTTCGGCGCCCGTGACCGTTGTCATGGCTCAGGAGGGACTGCCCCAGCACGCCGGGCTGGCCAGCAGTATCGTCATGGGCGCGGCCTGGGGCGTGGCCGGCCTGATGCTGACCGCGGTCGGCGCCGTGGCAGACGCCATAGGTCTAGGGCGAACGCTGCTTCTTTCGCTCAGTCTTGCCGCGGTCGCGCTGGTAGCGATCGCTCTCCTCCCTACGCCGCCCCGTCGCTGATCCGAGACGGCGACGTGTGTCGAATCGCTCCGGCCGGTCCATCTGCAGAATAGCGTTGAGCGACCTGACCGCATCACGGGCATGATTCATTAGATGTTCAAGCCTAATCCGAACGGACACCAGCACAGGCATGACTTCGTCCTTGGTCTTGGCATCCAGGAGTTGTAGTTGGAGCGTCTGCCCCCCCCAGAAGTCATGGAAGATTTCCGCGAGGTCGACACCGAGCGCATCCACGTCTATGACAGCGTGCGTGGTCCAATCCCCGCGGGCGTATCATCCCCGCTGGAATTGCGTGGGCTCTAGCAGACCCTGCGCATGGGTCTTCCGGGCCATCGGGCAAACTGCGCGCCGGGTCTGCTAGAACAGGATCCCGATGAGCAGTTCGATCACGATCCGCCGCAGCACGCTCAGTAGGAGGAACACGATGATCGGCGAGATATCAAAGCCGCCAACCGCCGGGATGATGCGCCGGATGGGATTGAGGATCGGATCGGTGATCCGCTGGAGCACGACGGCCGCCGGGTGGTCGAGGGCGCCGGGAACCCAGGAGAGGATCACCCGCAGCAGCAGCGCTACGTAAGCGACCTGGAAGAGCAGGTTCACGAGGTTCAGCAGGCCCATCGAACTTTCTTTCGCGGTTACTCCATGGGCCCCCTGGGCGCGGTCACAGCGAAGAGCCCCTGGGCGCGGTGGACGCAGGTCCCGTGGGCACGGCGGTCGGAGGCATCCCGGTAGGGATGCAGCGGAGCCCGGGGGTTACCCGGGCTCCGTGTGCGATTGCGTGTGGTGTGTGGTTCTTACAGGGGGACGACGTTGGTCGCCTGCGGACCCTTCTTGCCTTCCACCACGTCAAACTGCACGGCCTGACCCTCTTGCAGGGTGCGGAAGCCGTCAGACTGGATTGCGGTGTAGTGCACGAAGACGTCCTTGCCGCCTTCCACGGAGATGAAGCCGTAGCCCTTCTCCGCGCTGAACCACTTCACCGTACCTGTGGCCATCACTACCCTTCTCCCTTCTCTCCTAACGTACAGATACTGCGCGATGCGCCCTACCTGCCGAAGCGGCAGCTTATCATACGGCTCCCTGGGTGTAAATACCGCTAACGGCTGACCGGCGCAGGTCTGTACGTCCCAGGGCGAATCATGTACCTTGTCCTTATTCTCTGCAGGGCGCTGCCGCGATGGGCAGCCGATGAGCATGACGGACGTCGTGCCGCCGCACATCCTGGAGTACCTCGATGACTTGCTGCCGGCCCGCGACCCGCTGCTGGCCGAGCTGGAAGCGCAGGGGCGCGCGGAGCGGATTCCCATCTGCGGCCCGCAGGTGGGGAGTCTGCTGGCCCTGCTCATCCGTCTGGCCCGGCCATCCCGTGTCCTCGAGGTGGGGATGGCGATCGGCTACTCGGCGATCTGGATGGGGCGCGCGCTGCGAGAGTACGGCGGTCGCCTCCAGACGATCGAACTCAACCCCAAACGCATCGCCCGGGCAAAAGACAATTTCTCCCGCGCGGAACTCTCGGACGTGGTGGAGATTCTTCCCGGGGCAGCGCTGGAGGTTTTGCCCCGACTGCAGGGGACGACCTACGGCCTGATCTTCCTGGACGCGGAGAAACCGGAGTATCCGGCGTATTTCGAACATGCCGTGCCGTCCCTTCCCCCCGGTGGGTTGCTGGTGGCCGACAACGCGCTGCTGCGGGGAGAGGTCGTCCCCGGGAGCCCGGCCGGGCACTGGTCGGAGGACGACCGCGCGGGCATCCGCCGCTACAACTCCCTGGCCTTCGCCCACCCCGACCTGGACACCGTGCTCCTCCCGCTGCGCGACGGGCTGACCGTGAGCCTGAAACGCCGATCGCCGTGATCCTCGCCCCGGTATGACCGACCGCCTCTATCTCCGCGATGCCTACCTGCGGGAATTCGACGCGCGCGTGGTGGCCGCGCGGCCGGAAGCGGGCGGCACGGGCGCCGTCCTGGAGCTGGACCGGACGGCCTTCTATCCCGCCTCCGGGGGCCAGCTGCACGATACGGGTCTCCTGGACGGCCTGCGCGTGGTCGAGGTCGCGGAGAACACGAACGGCGGGGTCCTGCACCGCGTGGCCGGCGGTGCCGGGGTCGTGGCCCTCGTCGGTCGCGAGATCCGCGGGCGCATTGACTGGGAGCGCCGCTTCGACCACATGCAGCAGCACACCGGCCAGCACATCCTCTCCCAGGCGGCGCTGCGGGAACTGGGAGCGGCGACGGCGGCCGTGCACCTGGGCGCAGAGCGCTGCACCGTGGACCTGGACGCGCCGGCGTTCAGTGCCGAAGAGGCCGCGCGCATCGAGGACGCGGCCAACGCGGCAGTGATGGCGAACTATCCCGTGCGGATCCACTTCGTGGATGAGGCTGAGATCGAGCGCTGGGGCCTGCGCCGGCCCCCCAAGAAGTCGGGGAGCATTCGCGTCGTGGAGATCGAGGACTTCGACCGCTCCGCCTGCGGCGGGACCCATGTGCGCGCCACCGGCGAGATCGGTGCAATCGCCCTCACCGGGTGGGAGCGCTACAAGGGCGGCACCCGGGTGGAGTTCCTCTGTGGGTGGCGGGCGCTGCGGGACCACCGCGCCAAGTCCCGGACCCTCGCTGAGATCGGCCGGGCCTTTTCCGCCGCTCCCTCCGAGCTCATTGAGGCCGCCGCGCGCCTGGCGGCGCGCGAGCGCGAAGCCGCCCGGCGCATCGAGGACCTGCGCGAGCGCCTGCTGATCCTCGAAGCCGAGGGGTGGCGCGCGCGGCTCGGTCTGCCCGCGGTTGTGGCGGAGGTGGTGACGGGGCGCGACATCGACGAGGTGCGCGGGCTGGCTCAGGCCCTGGTGCGGGGCGGCGGGGTCGTGGCCTTGTTCGGAGCGGCGGACGGCCGGCTGGTAGCGGCCCGCTCGCCCGATCTCAGCCTCGATGCAGCGGCGCTCCTCCGGACGGTGCTGGAGCAGTTCGGTGGGCGCGGTGGGGGCAAGCCGGACCTGGCCCAGGGGGCCGTCCCCAATGGCGCCCTGACTGCCGCTCTGGACGCGGCGCGCCGCCTGGCGGAGGACGCGCTGCGCCGTGCCTGAGATTCCCTTCGTCGAGACGCTCGTCACCAACCTCCGCCCGCGGGTTACGGGGCGCCAGATCCGCCGGATCCAGCTGCGGAGTCCCTCCCTCCTGAAGTCGGTTGATCCTCCGCTTTCCGCGGCGGAGGGCAACTCGATCACCGGAGTGGATCGGCGGGGCAAACTGGTGCGCCTCGACCTCTCCGGCGACCTGGTGGTGATCATCCACCTCAAGCGCGACGGGCGCCTGGCGATCACCCCGTCGCGGCAGCGGGTGACGCGCGACGTCGCGCTGGTCATCCAGCTGGACGGGGGAGAGGATCTGCGGCTGGTGGAGCTCGGCCCGAAGAAGCGCGCGGGCCTCTACCTGTGCCGCACGGACGAGGTCGAGTCCACCGAGCCGGTGGCCGGACTCGGCGTGGAGCCGCTCGATCCCGCGTTCACTCCCGAGGCCCTGGCGGCGATGCTGACCGACGCCCGGATGCAGTTGAAGCGGTTTCTGGGAATGCAGCGCTACCTGGCCGGGATCGGCAACGCCTACGGAGACGAAATCCTCTGGGAGGCGCGTCTCTCGCCGTTTGCGCCGACCGCCACACTCAGCGACGAGGAGCGCGACCGACTCTACCGGGCGATTCGCGAGGTGCTCAGCCGGTCCATCGGTGAGCACCGCGCGCACTTCGGCGATACGTTGCCCATGCGCGAACCCCCCGTGCTGCTGCGCGCCCACCGGCGGGACGGCGAACCCTGCCCCCGCTGCGGGACGCCCATCGCCGCAGTCTACTACAGCGAGAAAGAGACCTACTACTGCCCGACCTGTCAAACCCACGGGAAAGTCTACGCTGACCGGCGCCTTTCGCGCCTGTTGAAGTAGCCATGCCGGAACTGCCCGAGGTCGAGACCGCCCGCCGCAGCCTCCGTCCCGCCGTGGGGCGCCGCATCGCCGATGTGCTGGTACAGCAGCCGTACGCCGTGCGCACGCATGCGCCGCAGGTGTTTGCCCGCGCGCTGCGCGGGAAGCGGATCCGCGGATTGGACCGCCGCGGGAAGAACCTGCTGCTGCAGTTCGACGGCGCCGTGCTGCGCGTGCACTTCAAACTGTGGGGCATCGTGCGGCTGCACACCCATCCGCTGATCGGCGATCGGGAGACGGCCGTGGTCGTCACCTTCGAGGACGGCAGCACGCTGGAGTTTCGGGAACTCCAGTTGAGCGAACTGGCCCTCCATGATCCGGCCGAACTGCGCCGCGCCCTGGCGGACCTCGGGCCCGATCCGTTCGCGCCCGGGTTCACCTGGTCGGCCTTCCAGCGCGTGCTCGCCGGAGCCCGGGGCGCGGTGAAGAACGCGCTCACCGACCAGAAGCGGTTCGCCGGCGTGGGGAATCTCTGGGCGCACGAGATCCTCCACCGGGCGCGGATCGCACCGGCGCGGCGGGTGGAATCCCTGAAACCCGCCGAGCGCCGCGCACTGTACCGGGCGCTGCGGGCCGTGCTGCGCGAAGCGGTGAGGGCGGGTGGCGAACCTGAGTTCGTGGACGCCGCGGGTCGGCAGGGCCGCTTTCCCCTGGCCGTCTACGGGCGTGAGGGGCAGCCCTGTCCGCGCGAGGGAGCCCCCGTGCGCAAGGACCGTCTGGGCGGCCGCCCATCCTTCTGGTGCGCGGCCTGCCAGCATTGATGCCGGACGGGCGCAGGCGCGACCGGTGATCGACCGGGAACGCCTGACCCGCCTCCTCGCCGACCTGGTGCGGCACAATTCCATCAATCCCGATCTCGTGCCGGGCGCGCCGGGGGAGGGAGCGATCGCCGCGTTCCTGTGTGACTACTGCCGCGAGGCCGAACTGGAGGCGGACCTCCAGGAGGTGGCCACGGGACGGTTCAACGCCATCGCCCGCCTGCGCGGCCGGGGGCAGGCGCCCCCGCTCCTGTTGAACGGGCATATCGACACGGTGGATGTCGAAGGGATGACCATCGACCCCTTCGATCCAATGATCCGGGACGGCCGGCTTCACGGCCGAGGGGCCTACGACATGAAGGGCGGGGTGGCGGCGATGGTGGAGGCTGCGCTCGCCGCCGCCGAGCACGGTCCTCCCGGGGATGTGATCCTGGCGATGGTCGCCGACGAGGAATACGCGAGTCTGGGGACGCAGGCGGTCGTGGGCGAGGTCTCGGCGGGCGCGGCCGTCGTCACCGAACCGACCGCGCTGAACGTGTGCATCGCCCACAAGGGCTTCGCCTGGATCGACGTCGAGACCACCGGCCGCGCGGCCCACGGCAGCCGCTACGCCGAAGGCGTGGACGCCGTTGCGCACATGGGGCGCGTGCTCGCGGGTCTGGAGCGGCTCGAGCGCGAGGTCTTTCCGAAACGGCGGCACCGGCTGCTCGGCCGGCCCTCCGTGCACGCGTCGCGCATTGATGGCGGCGTCGGCCTGAGCACGTACCCCGACCACTGCCGCCTGCAGGTGGAGCGGCGGACGCTCCCGGCGGAGACGCCTGAGGATGTTGCCGCCGAGATGAACGCCCTGCTGGCGGCCCTGCGCGCGGAGGATCCCGCGTTCCAGGCTTCGTGGTCGCTGACCCTGTTCCGGCCCGGCCTGGAGGTGCCGCCGGACGCGCCGATCGTCCGGGCCGTGCGCGCTGCCGCGGAGGCCGTGCTCAACCGGCCGGTCGAGTTGACGGGGGAATCGGCCTGGCTTGATTCCGCGCTCCTGGCCGCCGCGGGGATCCCCACGGTGATCTTCGGTCCCGCCGGGGCGGGCGCCCACGCGTCGGTGGAGTGGGTGGATCTGGATTCGGTCGCGGCGACCGCGGAGATCCTGGTGCGGGTGATCCTCGCATGGGGCGGGTGAGGAGCACACCCGTGAGGATGGCGCAGTGAGGATGACCCGTTGAGGATCCTGACCCTGCTCTCCGACTTCGGCAGCGGGTCGTCGTATCCGGCGGCCATGAAGGCGGTCGTCGCCGCCCGCGTCGACGCGCTGATGATCGACATCAGCCACGACCTTCCCCGCCACGATGTACGCGCCGGCGCGTTCCTGCTGGCCGCCGTCGCGCCTGTTTGTCCGGCCGGCACGGTGCACCTGGCGGTGGTCGATCCGGGCGTGGGCACGGCGCGCCGGCCGCTGGTCGTTGCCTCCGGCGGGCAGTACTTCGTCGGGCCGGACAACGGTCTGCTCCTGGCGGCCGCCCGGCGCGTAGGGACGCTTCAGGCGTACCACCTTGACCCGCGCATCGGATTACCGGCTGTCTCCGCCACCTTTCAGGGCCGGGATCTCTTTGCGCCGGCGGCGGCGCGCCTGCTCCTGGGTGAACCGCCCGGCCGCCTGGGCCGGCCGATCGCCGATCCTGTTGCGCTCGATCTGCCGCGCGGCGGCCGGCGCGGCGCCCTGCTGCACGGTGAAGTCCTCTACATTGACCCGTTCGGCAACGTGGTCACCAGTATCCCGGCGGAGGCGGCGCCGCACGGCGCGCAGTTCCGGCTCACGGGACCGGGACGCACTCCCCGCATTCCCCTCCTTCACCTGCGCGCCACATACGCTGAGGGGGCATTCGATGAGCTTCTCCTCGTGCCAGGAAGCGAGGGGCTGCTGGAGATCGCCGTGCGCGAGGGGAATGCGGCCGCGCGCACCGGTCTGGACCGCGGTGCGCCGGTGCGTCTGCAGATCGTTCCCGCCGCGCCGCGCCGCCGGTCTGCGGCCCCATCGCCCCCGCGGTCTGGACGCGGCCGCACCCGGGGAAGAATGCCGTAGGCGCACGCGTTAGGCGGAGGGTAGAATTGGTTGGACACGGAGACGCCAGACGGTGCCGAATGTCAACCTGACCATTGCCTTTGCGGCCGGGGTGCTGGGATTTCTCTCCCCGTGCATCGTGCCGCTCATTCCCGGCTACATCTCGTTCGTCTCCGGGCTCTCCCTGGAGGAGATGGCGGCGGAGGAACGCCGGCGGCACCTGGGGCGGGTGCTCCTGGCCACGGGGCTTTTCGTCCTGGGTTTCGCGATCATCTTCACGGGACTGGGAGCGTCGGCCTCGCTGCTGGGAAGTTTCATCCTGACCAACCGGCTGCTGATGAGCCGGATCGGCGGCGTGCTGGTCATCGCGCTGGGTCTGGCCGTGCTGTTCAAGGTGCCGGCGCTCTACCGCGAGCGGCGCTTCCACCTGACCCGGCGCCCCTTCGGTCTGGCCGGGGCCGTCCCCATCGGGATGGCCTTCGGCTTCGCCTGGACGCCGTGTGTCGGGCCGGTGCTCACGGCCGTGCTGACTTTGGCGGCGACCGAGCAGAGCACCGCGCGGGGCGCGCTGCTCCTCTTCGCCTACGCGCTGGGGCTCGGCGTGCCCTTCCTCCTGGCGGCGGTCCTGCTGGCGCGGGCCCTGGATGTGCGCTGGCTGCGGCGCTACAGCCAGCCGATCACCGCTCTGAGCGGCGTCTTCCTGCTGATCATGGGGGTGGCGCTGGTCACCGATGCCCTCTTTGCGCTGAACACCTGGATCCTGCGGTTCTTCCCATTCCGGCCGGCGCTGTGATCGGCCCAGCGGCGCTGATCGTGCCGCCGCCCGCACCCCGAGGCCGTTCCTGATGCCGGAGGACATCCGTCACATGCCCACGCGCCGCCTGCGGCCCGTCCTGCTGATTCTGCTCCTGGTCATCCTCGCCGCGCCCGTCCGGCCGTCGCACGCCGCCGCTGCCGGCGCCGACCTCGTCTTCGAGGCGATCCAGCTCCTGGATACCGAGTATGTGGACCAGGCGCAGGTGGAACGCACCCGCCTGCTTAACGCCGCCCTGGAGGGGATGAAGGAGGCGCTGGGGGTAGCGGGAGTGACCGCCCGCTTCGCGGGAATTGCTCCGGGCACGCCGGCCGCGGAGGCGCAGCAGGTGTTCCGGGCCGCCTTCGACGCCGCCGTGACGGTCGGCCGGGGCAAGATGACGCCGCGCGAACTGGCGTACGCGGCCATCCGGGCGGTGACGGCGTCGCTCAACGATTCCCACACCGGGTTCGTCACACCGGAGCAATATCGCGAGCGGCTGGCGCGGCAGCGGCAGCAGGCCGGGTTCACCGGGGTGGGTATGGTCGTCATGCCCCGGGACGCCCGGTTCTACGTGTGGCAGGTCATTCCGCGGAGCCCGGCCGACCGGCAGGGCGTCCGGCAGTTCGACCGCATCATCCGGATCAACAACGTGCCGACCGGAGGCCTGACCTCAGACCAGGTCGTGTCCATGATCCGCGGGCCGGCCGGAACGCGGGTGACCGTCACCTTCGAGCGCCCGGGCCGGCCCGGGACCTTCGCGGTCGCAATGACGCGGGCGCCCATCGTGGTGCCCGCCGTGCTGGTGGCCCGCACGCTGGAACGCGAGATCGGCTACATCTATCTCTACGAATTCTCGCGCGGCTCCGCCCGCGATCTGCGTCGCGCGCTGCAGACGCAGTTAGGCCGCGGCCTTAAAGGCCTCATCCTGGATCTGCGGGGCAACACCGGCGGCTTTCTGCCGGAACTCGACGGCGTGCTCAATCTGTTCCTGCCGCGGGGGGTCCCCGTCTACCAGAGCTCGACGAGCAAGGGGACGGACGTGGTCCGCACCACCCGCTCGCCGCTGCTGCCGCTCGCCATGCCCCTGGTCGTGCTCGTCAATGAAAACACCGCGTCGGCGGCGGAGCTGCTGGCCGCGGCCGTCGCGGAGCACCAGCGCGGCCGGCTGGTCGGGGTGAAGACCGCCGGCGCCGTCGAGGCCAGCACCCTCTTCGAACTCTCCGACGGATCGGCGCTCAGCGTGACCATCTGGCGGCTGAGCACGGGGAAAGGCAGGCGTCTGGAGGGCGTTGGCATCACTCCGGAGGTGGTGCTGGACCTGACGGCGGAGGATTTCCTCCAGGGACGCGACGCCCAGGTCAGCCGCGGGGTGCAGATCGCCCGGCAGGTGCTCGGCCGTACCATCCCCGCCGCGCCGTCGCCGGTCCCCACGTCCCGCTGAGCGCGCGCAGGCCCCTTCCCGCCGGGTGCAGAAGTCCTTCCGAGGGCACAGCCCCGTTCCACGTCCCCCGAGGTCTGTGATGCTGATCGACGCTCAGGCGCTCGCCGATGAGGTCGAACGCCAGCGGCCGTCGCTGGTGGGATTGCTGGCCTCGCTCGTCCGCACCGACACGACCAACCCTCCGGGGGACACCCGCCGCGCCGTGGACCTCATCGGGTCGCGTCTGCGGAAGCTGGGCGTGGACGTCCAGGTGCTGGCCGAGGAGCCGAAGAAACCGAACCTGCTCATGCGGCTGGGCTCGGGACGTCCGGAGGTACTGTTGAACACGCACCTGGACACGGTTCCCCCCGGAGACCGGAGCACCTGGAAGCACGACCCGCTGGGCGCGCAGATCGAGGGCACCCGCCTCTTTGGGCGCGGGGCGGCCGACCCGAAGGGGTGCGCGGCGGGCATGGTGGTCGCCGTGGAGACCCTGATCCGCCGCGAGGTTCCGCTGCGGGGCTCCCTGTTGCTGACCCTGGTCAGCGACGAGGAGGTCGGCGGAGCCCGGGGGACCGAGATGCTGGTCGAGCGCGGCCTGCTGCGGCCGGATCAGGTCATCGTGGGCGAAGTCACCGATAACCGGATCGCCATCGCCGAGAAGGGACTGCTCTGGGTCCGCCTGATCACCCGCGGCCGTTCCGCCCACGGCTCCACCCCCTGGAAAGGCATCAACGCCATCGCCGCCATGGTGAGGGTGTTGGCGGCCCTGGAGACGGAGATCGGCGCCCGGCTGCGCCAGATGAGTCATCCGCTGACACCGCCGCCGTCACTCAGCGTGGGGACCATCACCGGCGGCCTGGCCACGAATGTCGTCCCCGATCACTGCGAGGCGACGATCGACCGCCGCACGCTGCCCCACGAGCACCCCGCCGAGGCGCTGGCGGAGATCGACCGCGTGGTGGCCCGCCTGCGCGAGGAAGATCCGGAGCTCGATGTGACCGTGGACTCACTACAGCAAGGGCCGCCCATCGAGACGCCGGCGGACGCGCCGCTGGTCCAGGAGGCCCGGATCGTGGCCGCAGCGCTCGGGCTGGACTCGGCGCCGGTGGGTTACCAGCAGGCCAGCGACGGCAGGTTCTTTGCGGCGCGGGGGATCGATACCATTCTCTTCGGGCCGGGCATGCCCGAGCTGGCGCACTCCCCCGATGAGTATGTCGATCTGGAGGACATGATCGTGGCCGCGAAGTTCTACGCCCAGGTCGCGGCCCGCCTGCTCCGCCCGGACTCGTGAGCGCAAACGCCCCGGCTCTCCCGCGGTCTCCTCGCGCGCGCCCGCGGCGCCACCGGTGAGCATGCTGCCGTCCGATCGCCTGCGGGACAAGCTGATCACCCTGGAGGGGAAGGGGTACGCGGCGTACAAAGCCATCGCCGGCGCATTCCGCTTTCCCCGGCACGTCCTCTACATCGACCACGTCCAACCCGATCCCTTCGCGCCGCCGTCGCTGCTGCGCGTGCAGGTGGACATGGCCGAGGCGCAGTTTCCCCGCGATCTCTGGGACACCCCCATCCGCCGGACGGCGCTGGAGGACTTCATCGCTCGCCGCGTCCGCGACGTCGTCCGGCGGCAGGGGCGGCGCTGGGGCGGACGCACCGGGGCCCTCCAGGTGGACGCCGGCGGGCAGGAGATTCTCCCGCGCACGGCCTGCCGCCTCTACGAGGATTACCTGGAGGTGCGGTTGAGCCTGGGCCTGCCCGCGGAAGGGCGCAAGATCCAGGCGAAACAGGCGCAGGCCGTCTTCTTCGACGACCTCCCCGCCGCCGTAGACGCCGCGCTGCGGTTTGCCAGCCTGGATGCGCGCGGGGCCTACCGGCACGTCCAGGTGGCGGAGGACCACGCCGCCCTGCTCACGGAACTCCGCGACCGGGGGCTGGTGGCGTTTGTGGCCGACGGCGCGGTCCTGCCCCGCGAGAGCGGGGTCTCCGACCTCCCGCTGAGTCCACACCGGGCCGTGCCCTTCCGCGCGCCGCCGGAATTGAGCGTGACGCTCAGCACGCCGCACCGGGGTCCCGTCACCGGGATGGGGATCCCCGAGGGGGTGACCCTTATCGTCGGCGGGGGATTCCACGGCAAGTCCACGCTGCTGGCGGCGCTGCTGCGCGGCGTCTACCCGCACGTCCCCGGGGACGGCCGCGAGTATGTGGCCACCCGCCCCGACGCCGTAAAGATCCGCGCCGAGGAGGGTCGCCGGGTCGCCCGGGTGGACATCAGCCCCTTTATCGCCGACCTGCCGCTGGGCATCGAGACGCAGGCCTTCACCTCGGAGAACGCCAGCGGCAGCACCTCCCAGGCGGCCAACATCATCGAGGCACTGGAGGCGGAATCGCGGCTGCTCCTGATCGACGAGGACAGCAGCGCCGCCAATTTCATGATCCGCGACGAGGCGATGCAGCGCCTGGTGCCCAAAACGCTGGAGCCGATCACGCCGTTCATCGACCAGGTCCGCCACCTGTGGGAGACGCACGGGACCTCGACGGTGCTGGTGATGGGCGGATCCGGCGATTACTTCGGTGTGGCCGATACCGTCCTGTTAATGGACCACTACGTCCCGCGCGTGGTAACGGCGGAGGCCCGCCGCATCGCCACCGGGCGGGACGGGCGCCTCCCCGAAGGCCGCCCCTTCGCGCGGGTGCGGGCGCGCATCCCGCTGCCCCACGGATTCAACCCCTACCGCGACCGGCGCATCCGCGTGGACGCCCGAGGGCTGCGCACCATCGTCTTCGGGCGGGAGACGATTGACCTGGGTGCGGTGGAGCAGATCGTCGATCCCAGTCAGACCCGCGCCATCGGGGACGCCATCTTCCACGCTCTGGAGAAGGGCTACTTCGACGGGGAGCGGACGCTGGGGCAGGTGCTGGATGCCGTGCTGGCGGACATCGCCGCGCGGGGGTTGGAGGTCCTCGCCGCCGGCGAAGGCCATTCCGGCGACTACGCGCTGCCCCGCCGCTACGAGATCGCCGCCGCCATCAACCGCCTGCGCACCCTGGCGGTGCGCCAGGCCGAATAGCGCAGGAATTCTGCCGCCAAGACCGAACGCCTTATCTTCGTTTCGGACGGTTGAACTCATCCCGCATCTCCGCGCCGGAGGTGAGGCGGAATGCCCCAGACGAAGTTCACACTGGAAGAGCGAGATCTGCCGAAGGCCTGGTACAATATCCTGCCGGATCTGCCGGTCCCGCTCCCCCCGCCCTTGCATCCCGGCACGAAGCAGCCCGTCGGTCCCGCCGATCTGGCCCCGCTTTTTCCAATGGAGATCATCAAGCAGGAGGTGTCCACGGAGCGGGAGATCGAGATCCCCGAACCGGTGCGGGACATCTACCGGCTGTGGCGCCCCACGCCCCTGCACCGCGCCTACCGGCTGGAGCAGGCCCTGCAGACTCCCGCGCACATCTACTACAAGTACGAGGGCACCAGCCCGGCGGGCAGCCACAAACCCAATACCGCCGTGGCCCAGGCCTACTACAACAGGCAGGAGGGGACGCGCCGCATCGCCACCGAAACCGGCGCGGGCCAGTGGGGCAGCGCCCTGGCGCTGGCCTGCCGCCTCTTCGACCTGGCGTGCACCGTCTACATGGTGCGCGTCTCCTACCAGCAGAAGCCCTACCGCCGGGTGATGATGGAGACCTGGGGGGCAGAGGTCCTCCCCAGTCCCAGCGACCGCACCAGCGCCGGCCGCACGATCCGCGGGCAGCATCCCGACTCTCCCGGGAGCCTGGGCATCGCCATCAGCGAGGCCGTCGAGGACGCCGCCACCCACGACGACACCAAGTACTCGATCGGCAGCGTGGCCAACCACGTCCTGATGCACCAGACCGTCATCGGGCTGGAGGCCAAGAAGCAGATGGAACTGGCCGGGGAGTACCCCGACGTGGTCATCGGCTGCGTCGGCGGCGGGAGCAACTACTCCGGTCTGGCCTATCCGTTCCTGGCCGACCGGTTCAAGGGGACGACGGTGCGCTTTGTCGCCGTCGAGCCCGAGGCGTGCCCGTCGCTGACCAAGGGACGCTATCTCTACGACTTCGGCGACACGGCCGCCACGACGCCGCTGTTCAAAATGTACACGCTGGGCCACACCTTCATGCCGCCGGGGATCCATGCCGGCGGGCTGCGCTACCACGGCGACGCCCCGTCGCTCTGCCTGCTCTACGATACCGGCTACGTCGAGGCCGCGGCCTACGGGCAGCGCGCCGTGTTCGACGCCGCGGTGCAGTTCGCCCGCGCCGAGGGGATCATTCCCGCGCCCGAATCCGCCCACGCGATCCGGCACGCCGTCAACGAAGCGCTCCAGGCCCGCGAGCGGGGGGAGAAGCGGGTGATCCTCTTCAACCTGAGCGGCCACGGCCATTTCGACCTCAAGGCCTACGAGGAATACCTGGCCGAGCAGCTGGAGGACTACGCTTACCCTGCGGAGGCGGTGGCCGCGGCCACCCGGGACCTGGCCGCACTGCAGCCCTAGCTAGGCGGCGGCCGTCCCTGCAGCAAGAGTCGCCTCGCTCGGACGCGACGCGTCGGCCGAGGGTCTGGGGCTCGGGCGCGCCGCCGGGCGTCAGGCGGCCGCGGGGCCGCGGCAGTCGGCGCAGAGGCCCCGGAACACCACGGAGCTCTCCGTGACCAGGAACCCGCTCCGCTGCGATGCCGGGATGTCCGGCGGGGTGACGTCGAGGTGCACGTCCTTCACCCGGCCGCAGCGCTCGCAGACCAGGTGGTGGTGGTTCACGATGTTGGTGCAAAACCGCATGCTGCCGGTGCCGAGGTCGAGGGGCCGCACCGCCCGGATCTCCTGCAGCTCCTCCAGGACCGCGTAGACCGTGCGCAGCGAGATGGAAGGCATCTCCCGGAGGGCCCGCACGTGCAGGACCTCGGCGGTGGGGTGCTCGGCCTGGGTCTCCTCCAACAGACGGAAGATCAGGTCGCGCTGTGGGGTGAGGCGGAGCCCGGCCTCCTGAAAGCGCTCGCGCAGCTGTCCGGCGGTGATCATGCAGGCCTTGCACCTAACAATGATTGTTCGGCAATTCTCTTGTTGCGCAGTCAAGAATTAGGATAGCCTAGCGGCGGGTCGAATGCCAGCACCGAGGGTTCAGCGCGCGTCACCCACTCATTCCGGCAGACCGAAAGGACGTCGAAAGGATCGAGAGGAGTCGTCATGGCTGAGATGATCCCTGCGCTGCTCATCACCCTGCGCGAAGGGTTGGAGGCCGCGCTCATCGTCGGCATCATCCTGGCGTATCTGGTGAAGACCGGGAACGGGAGGAAGGCCGGCGCAGTCTGGTGGGGGACCCTGGGCAGCGTTGCCGTAAGCCTGCTGGCCGGGGCAGTCATCTTCCGCACGGCGGGGGGCATCGAGGGGCGCGCCGGGGAGATCTTCGAGGGCAGCGCCACGTTGCTGGCGACCGGCGTGCTCACGTACATGATCTTCTGGATGCGCCGGCAGGCCATCAACATCCGCCGCCACCTGCAGGCCCAGGTTCAGACGGCCCTGGAATCGGGTTCCCTCCTGGCCCTCGGCCTGCTGGCCTTCGTCGCCGTCGGGCGGGAAGGTCTGGAGACGGCGCTGTTCATGTTCGCGGCCACGAAGGCGACCACCGCGCTGGCGGCGACGGCGGGCGGCCTGCTCGGTCTGGCCGCGGCGGTGGCGCTCGGATTCCTGCTCTATCGCGGCACGGCGCGGTTGAACCTGCGGGCGTTCTTCAACGTCACCAGCGTCCTGCTGCTGCTTTTTGCGGCCGGTCTGCTCGCGCGCGGCATCCACGAGTTCCATGAGGCCGGCATCATTTCGCCGGTCATCGAGTCGGTTTGGAACACCAACCCCGTCCTGGACGAAGGCTCCGTGCTCGGCGGGTTCCTCAAGGCCGTCTTCGGCTACAACGGCAATCCGTCGCTCGTCGAGGTTCTGGCTTACTTCAGCTACCTGCTTCTGGTCGGGTGGGCCTACTTCCGCCCGCCCACCGCCAAAGAACTGCGCACCTCCCCCGAGCGCGCCAATGCTTAAGCCCTCCAGCTCCGCCCTCCGCCGGTGCGCCGGGCCCGCGAGGCTGCCTGCGGGAGGCTGCCTGATAGAATAGGCGCATGAACCGCGGCGGGCTTCTGGTCACTATCGATGGGCCCGTGCCGTTCGCCTCCGTCTGGGCGCTGCAGCGGCGCCTGGTGGCCGCGCGGCAGCAGGGAGCTGTCGGCGACACCCTGCTGCTCCTCGAGCACGAGCCCGTGGTGACCATCGGGCGCTCGGGCGACCGCGGCCACCTGCTGGTCCCGCGGGAGTGGCTGCAGCGGCGCGGCGTCCCCGTTTTCGACATCGAGCGGGGCGGCAGCGCGACCTACCACGGACCGGGGCAACTGGTCGCCTATCCCATCCTGGACCTGCGCGCGCTCGATGAGGACGTGGTGCGCTACATGCGGGCGCTGGAGGAATCGATCATCCGCACGCTGGCGGACTTCGGCGTCGCGGGTGCCCGCCAGCGGGGCTTCCCGGGAGTGTGGGTGGGGGACGCCAAGATCGCCGCGGTGGGCGTGGCGGTGAAGCGCCGGGTGACCATGCACGGCATGGCCCTCAACGTGACGACCGACCTGGAGGCCTTCACCTGGATCAATCCCTGCGGTCTGGGGCGTCCCGTGACCTCGCTGGCGCGCGAGCTGGGCCGGGAGGTCGCGCTGGCCAACGTGGCCGCCGTCTACGCGCGGCGCTTCGCTGAGGTCTACGGCCTCACCCTGACGCCCGTTTCCCTCTCGCACCTGGAGGAGATGATGCCGATGGGCGTTGCCGCGGCGGCTGTGCCGGGATCCTGATGGGCCGCCACCGGTTCGAGACGCGGGCGATTCACGACGGCCAGGAGCCCGACCCCACCACCGGGGCCGTGATCACCCCGATCTACCAGACCTCCACCTACGTGCAGCAGGCCCCGGGCGAGCACCGCGGGTACGACTACTCGCGCACCGTCAACCCCACCCGGACCGCCCTGGAACGCGCGCTGGCCTCCCTGGAGGAGGGGGAGTACGGGCTGGCCTTCGCCTCGGGCATGGCGGCCATTACGACCATGGCCCTCCTGCTCAAGCCCGGCGACCACGTCATCGCGCCCGACGACGTCTACGGCGGGACGCACCGCCTGTTCGCGCGCGTCCTGGAGCGCTACGGCATCGCCAGCACCTTTCTGGACATGACCGACCTGAGCCGCGTCGAGGGGGCGGTGCGCGAGCGCACGCGGCTCCTGTTCATCGAGACGCCGACCAATCCGTACCTGAAGATTCTGGATATTGCTGCTCTCGGCCGGCTGGCCCACGCCACCGGGGCGCTGGTGGCCGTGGACAACACCTTCGCCACGCCCTATGGGCAACAGCCGCTGCGCCTGGGCGCGGACCTGGTGATCCACTCCACGACGAAGTACCTGGGAGGACACAGCGACGTCGTGGGCGGAGCCGTCGTCACCTCCCGTTCGGACCTCTACGAGCCGTTGAAGTTCCACCAGAACGCGGTGGGCGCGGTCCCCGGGCCCTTCGACTGCTGGCTGGTCCTGCGCGGCCTGCGCACTCTGGCGCTGCGCATGGAGCGCCACGCGCAGAACGCGGCCAAGATCGCCCAGGCGCTGATCGGCCATCCCCGCGTCCGGCGCGTCCTCTATCCCGGCCTGCCCGACCACCCGGGGCACGCGCTGGCGCGGCAGCAGATGGCCAACTTCGGCGGGATGGTCTCCTTCGTGGTGGCCGGCGACGGCGCGGCGGCGCGCGGCGTGGCCTCGCGCACGCGCCTCTTCCTGCTGGCGGAGAGCCTGGGCGGGGTGGAGTCGCTGATCGATCACCCCGCCTCGATGACCCACGCCGGCCTGGCCGGATCGCACCTGGCGGTTGAGGAGGGACTGCTCCGCCTGTCCGTGGGGATCGAGCACGCTGAGGACCTGGTGGAAGACTTGCTGCAGGCCCTGGCCTGATGATGATCGTACTGCGCGACCGCCTGAGAGGGATCGTTCTGGGGCGTCGTTGAGGTGAGGTGAGCGCCGTGGTCACCGTCTACATGCCCGCGCCCTTGCGGCGGCTGACCGGGGGAGCGAGCCGGGTGCAGATTCCCGGGGCGACGGTCCGCGAGGTGCTGGCCAACCTGGGGACGGCCTACCCGGGGGTCGGCCCGCAGATCCTCGACGAGGCCGGCCAGGTACGCAGCTACATCAACGTCTTCGTCAACGGCAATGAGATCCGCACCCTGCGCGGGCAGGAGACGCCCGTGGAGCCGGCCGACGAAGTCGCGATCATCCCGGCGATGGCCGGCGGGGAGATGCGGCTTTCGGAGCGGTCCGGGGAGCGCATCTACAACAGCATCCTGGATGTCGTGGGCCATACGCCTTTGGTCCGCCTGCGCAAAGTGACCGAAGGGGTGTCTGCCGACGTCCTGGCCAAGCTGGAGTTTCTCAACCCGGGTGGATCCGTGAAGGACCGGATCGGGATCACCATGGTGGACGATGCCGAGGCGCAGGGGCGCCTGCGCGCCGGAGGGACGATCGTCGAGGCGACCTCTGGCAACACCGGCATGGGGCTGGCCATCGTCGCCGCGGTCCGGGGGTACCGCTGCATCTTCGTGATGCCCGACAAGATGTCGGAGGAGAAGATCCGGCTGCTGCGCGCGTTCGGCGCCCGGGTCGTGATCACGCCGACGGCGGTCGCCCCGGAGGACCCGCGTTCCTACTACAGCGTCAGCCGGCGCCTGGCCGCAGAGAGCCCGGGTGCCTTCTACGCCGACCAGTACCACAACCCGGCCAACCCGCAGGCGCACTATCAGACCCTGGGACCGGAAATCTGGGCGGACACCGGCGGCCGCATCGATGTCCTGGTCGCGGGGATGGGGACCGGCGGCACCATCTCCGGCGCCGGCCGCTACCTGAAAGAGCGCCGGCCTGACCTCGTGGTAGTGGGCATAGACCCGGTCGGCTCGGTCTACGCCGAGTACTTCCGCAGCGGCCGGATGATCGAGCCGCACACTTACAAGGTGGAGGGCATCGGCGAGGACTTCCTGCCCGGGACGATGGACTTCCGCGTCGTCGACGAGGTCGTGCCGGTCGGGGACCGGGAGGCCTTCCAGATGACCCGGCGGCTGGTGCGGGAGGAGGGGATCTTCTGCGGCGGCTCAAGTGGCGCGGCCCTGGCCGGGGCGCTGCGCTACCTGCGCGGGCTGCCCGGCCACGGCGAGGGCAAGCGGGCTGTCGTGATCTTCCCCGACTCCGGGTTCCGGTACCTGTCCAAGGTCTTTTCCGACGACTGGATGCGCGAGCACGGCTTCCTCGACGTGGAGACCGGTACCGTGGCCGACCTGCTGCGGGTCAAGGGGCTGGAGCTGATCACCGCCGCGCCGCAGGAGCGCGTCTCTGACGTGGTCGGGAAGATGAAGCGCTACGACGTCTCGCAACTGCCGGTGGTCGCCGACGAGCGCCTGGTCGGCATGATCAGCGAGGTGGATCTCCTCTCCTACCTGCTGGCCGGCGGAGTTAGCCTGGAGGACGCGATCACCGGGATCATCGATCCGGCCCCGCCGGTCGTGACGCCGGAGACGCCGGTGGACAGCCTGGCCGAGACCTTCCTGAATGCCAACGCCGCGGTCGTGGTGGAGGGCGGGCGCGTCGTCGGCATCGTGACCAAGATCGACGTCATCGACCACCTGGCGCGGATGCTCGGGCGGTCGTGACCCGTTCCCCGCGCCTGCCCGCCGATCAGGCGCTGCCCGACCTGCGCATCGTCGCCGCCGAGGCGGTCCAACTCCACGAGGACGCCGATCCCCGCCGTGTGGCCGCCCTGGTGAATCGCCTGCAGGAGGAGGGGGTCCTGCGCAATCCCCCGGTGGCCGCAGCCCTCCCCGCGGGCGGCTTCGTCATCCTGGACGGCGCCAACCGCACGAGCGCCCTGCGCAAGCTCAGGGTGCCGTATCACCTGCTGCAGGTCGTCGACTATCCGGCTTCCCAGGTGCGGCTGGAGGTGTGGCACCACCTCTTGCGGGAAGACGGCGATGCGCTGATCCGGCGGCTCGCGGATGCAACGATCATCGACCTGCCCGACCTGGCGGGACTGCTGCGGGGTCTGCGGCGGGGACGGCTCGCCTGCGGCCTGGTCACGGAGGAGAGCGTGCTGGGCGTCCGCGCGCCGCGGCCCTTTCCGGCCCGGATTACCGCGCTGCGCGGCGTCGTCGCCGCCTACAAGGGGCGGGTGCCCATCTACCGCGTCGAGACCGTGGACCGCGCCACCCTGCGCGCGGAGTATGACCGGATCGGGGTGCTGGTGGTCTTCCCGCGCTTTTCTAAGAAGGAGATCCTGCGCCTGGCCGGCCAGCCGGAGAAGCTGCCCACCGGCATCACGCGGCACGTCATCCCCCACCGCGCGCTGCGGGTGAATCTGCCCCTGGAGTTGCTGCGGACGCCGGGAACGCCGGCGGCCAAGAACGCGACGCTGCAGGAATTGATCCACGCCCGTCTGCTGGCCCACCGCGTCCGCGTCTATCCCGAACCCACCGTCCTCTTCGACGACTGAGATGTCCGCCGGCGGGCTCCTGGAGCGGATCGGGAACACGCCGCTGCTGCGCGCCACCCGGCTGGCCGGGATTCCCCGCGGCGTGGAGGTCCTGGCGAAGGCGGAGTGGTTCAATCCGGGCGGGTCGGTCAAGGACCGCCCGATCGCACGCATGATCGCCGACGCCGAGCGCGCCGGCCACCTGGGCTCCGAGCGGATCCTGCTGGACTCCTCCTCCGGCAACGCGGGGATCGCCTACGCGATGATCGGCGCCGCCCGGGGTTACCGGGTCGAGCTCGTCATTCCCGAGAACGTGAGCGAGGAACGCAAGCGCATCATCCGCGCCTTCGGCGCGCAGATCGTCTTCTCGGATCCCCTGGAAGGATCGGACGGAGCGATCCGCCTCGCCCGCGAGCGCTTCGCCGCCCACTCCGACCGGTACGTGCTGCTGGATCAGTACAACAACCCCAGCAACTGGCGGGCCCACTACGAGACGACGGGGCCGGAGATCGTTGCCCAGACCCAGGGGCGCCTGACGCACTTCGTCGCCGGCCTGGGGACCTCCGGGACGATCACGGGTGTGGGCCGTCTGCTGCGGGACCGTCACCCCGACGTGCAGATCATCGCCGTGGAACCGGACGGGCCGCTGCACGGCCTGGAGGGACTGAAGCACATGGCCTCCTCCATCGTGCCCGGGATCTACGACCCCGGGGTGTTCCACCGCAAGATGGCGGTGGGAACCGACGAGGCCTACGCGATGACGCGGCGGCTGGCGCGGGAGGAGGGATGGCTGGTAGGCCCCTCCGCCGGTGCGGCCATGCACGCGGCGCTGACCCTGGCCAGGGAGGTTGACCGAGGGGTCGTTGTCGTCGTCCTCCCGGACGGGGGGGACCGCTACCTCTCCACCCGCGTCTTCGCCGATGGCTGAGCGCTCGGGACGGACGGCGCTCCTGCTCTCCCGCGAGCACCTGGCGGATCTGATCGCCCATGCCCGGGAGGAATTCCCCAACGAGTGCTGCGGCCTGCTCGCCGGGCGGGATGGCCGGGTGCTGCGCGTCTACCGGGGCCGCAACGTGGATGAGAGCCCGTTCACCTACCGGCTCGACGAACGGCAGTTGCTGCAGTTTCTGCGGGAGATGGACGACGTGGGGCTCGACATCGTGGGGATCTATCACTCCCACACCGCGTCGGAGGCCGTCCCGTCCCGCACCGACGTGGCCAGGGCATTCTATCCCGAAGCCGTATACGTTATCATATCGCTGAAGAATCAGCAGGCGCCCGTCGTGCGCGGGTTTCGCATCGTGGACCGGGCGGTCGTCGAAGAGGACGTGGTCGTGCCGTGAAGGTCAGCAGCCGGGCGGAGTACGGCATCCGGGCGCTCGTCGACCTGGCGAGCCACTACGGCGAGGGCTTCGTGCAGAGCCACGACATCGCCGCCCGGCAGGGTCTCCCCGAATCCTATCTCAACCAGTTGATGACCTCGCTGCGCCGGGCCGGGCTGGTCACGAGCAAGCGGGGGCCCACGGGCGGGCACGTGCTCTCCCGGCCCCCGGCGGAGATCCGCCTCCGGGAGGCTTTTCAGGTCCTGGAGGAGGGAACCTCGCCCTGGTGGTGTGTGGAAGTCGAGGCTCCCGACTGCGAATATGCCCCCGGCTGCAGCCTGCGCCCCATGTGGATGGCCATCAAGGTTGCTGCGGAGGGCGTTTTGGAGCGTCTGACGCTCGAAGACATCATCCCGGCCCGGGCCCGGGTTCCGGTCCAAGGGTAGCCCCGGAAGCGTTCGGCAGGACATCCGCCCGCACCGTCGAAGGGTCCCAGCGACGGGGCAGGGCACTCCGGACACGCAGGTCTGGCCCGACCATCAAAGGGCGGGGGCAAGGGCCCCATCCGGGCGCGATTGTCAGGGATGCCCTGCCTTCACCTTTTCTGCCGCTGCCGCTGCGTGAAATTCAGGCCCCGTTCCCCTCGTTGTGGTGAGGGTGGAGGGGCGTGGTGTGGAGTCGGCCGCTGTGGCGCTGAACCGGTCATCCGATGGCACCCCGGCCACGCGCGAGTTTGCGGCCCTGGCGGAACAGCACCTCGACGGCCTGTACGGCGTGGCCTTGCGCCTCACTCGCCGCAAGGACGCTGCTGAGGACCTGGTTCAGGAGACCTTCCTCAAGGCCTGGCGGTCATTCCACACCTTTCAGCCGGGGAGCAACGCGCGCGCCTGGCTGTACCGGATCCTGATGAATGCGTACATCGACACCTACCGCAAAGCCGCGCGTGAACCGAACATCGTCGAACACGAGGACGTCGAGGAGCAATACATCTACTCCCGCGTCCAGGCCAGCGAGGACCTGCGCCGGCAGGGCAACCCGGAGGAGGAGGCGCTGCGGCGGATTATGGACGCGGACGTGGAGGCCGCTCTGGCCGGGCTGCCGGAGGCTTTCCGCGCGCCCGTGATCCTGGCGGACCTGGAGGAGTTCTCCTACAAGGAGATCGCCCAGATCCTGGAGATTCCCATCGGCACGGTCATGTCGCGCCTGTTCCGCGGCCGGCGGCTCCTGCAGCGGGCGCTCTGGGAGTACGCGGTCCAGAGCCGCCGGGTTCGCCCCGAGCGGGAGGGCACATCATCATGAGCCTGGTCCACTGCGAAGAGGTCGTGCGCCTGCTCTGGCAGTACATGGACCGGGAACTGGACCCCGCGACGACGCAGCGGCTCCAGGAGCACATCCGCGGGTGCCGGGAGTGCGGCCCCCGCCACGACTTCGAGGCGCGCCTGCGCGCCCTGATCCGGCAGAAGTGCGCTGGCCGCCCGGCGCCGGCCGTCCTCCGCCGGCGCGTGCTGGCGCTGATCCGGGAGTTGTAGGTCCCCAAGCACCGCGCCGCCCGCGCCGCCCGCGCCACCGACGCGAATGCGTATAATCGTCCCGGCGGGGGGCGACCTCGCGCCACCCGCGCGACGTCACATCGGGAGGCTCCGGGCATGCCGCGAGAGATCATCAGCAGCGAGGACGCGCCGCGGGCCATCGGACCCTACTCGCAGGCCGTCCGCGCCAACGGGCTCCTCTTCCTGTCGGGACAGATCGCCCTGGACCCGCGCACCGCGCAACTCGTCGGGACCGACATTAAACAGCAGACGCGCCAGGTCCTGGAGAACATCCGGGCCATCCTGGCGGCGTCGGGATCGTCCCTGGCGCAGGTGGTGAAGTCGACGGTCTTTCTGGCCGACATGAACGACTTCGGACCGATGAATGAGGAGTACGGATCGTTCTTTCAGGATCAACCGCCGGCCCGGACCACAGTCCAGGCGGTCCGCCTGCCGCGCGGAGCGCTGGTGGAAATCGACGTGATCGCGCTGGCAGGGTAGAGATCGGCCTGCAGCAAGACCGCGCAATTCTGCGGAGGCCTCGGACCGGAGCTCGCCCACAAAGGTGCTCAAAACCAGCGTTTGATGCCGATCAATCAGGTGGAGGCATCGTGTCCACTGATTCGTCGGCATGAGCAAGCCTGGGGAAAAGAACAAAGCGATTGAACTCCGTAGGGCCGGATTGTCCTACCGTGAGATCCGGCGCCGGGTTCCCGTGGCAAAACCACCCTCTCGCTCTGGCTCCGCAGCGTCGGTCTCGCCAGACCACAGATACAACGACTCACGAGGAAGAAACTCCTTGCCGGTCGGCGCGGAGGGCAGAAAGTCCATGCTGCGCGTTTGGAGCGCGTCAACCGGATCATGAGCAAGGCCAGAGCTGAGGCGGCAAGGCGACTAAGTGAAGGCGATTGGCTTTGGCTGGTGGGAACCGTGCTGTACTGGGCAGAAGGTAGCAAACCCAAGGAATGGCGGTCTTCCGAACAGGTTACGTTCACCAACATGGACCCGCACATGATCCTCATCATTCGGGAATGGCTGGTGCGCTGCTGTACTATCAGTGAGTCAGATATTGTCTTCGCAGTCCAAATACATGAGAGAGCCGACATCAGGTCCGCCCTAGGTTATTGGGCGGGTCTACTGGATCTTCCAGAGACAGACTTGCGGGTTCACCTAAAGAGGCACAATCCATCGCCGCGACGGAAGAACATTGGCAGGACCTACTATGGTACGATCAGGATGGCTGTGAAGCGGAGTACCGGGCTCAATCACCGCATTGCGGGCTGGATTCAGGGACTGACAACATACTGCGGGGTCGTCTAAGGGAAAGACGGGAGGCCTTGGACCTCCAGATCCGGGTTCGAGTCCTGGCCCCGCAGCCACGCCTTACGGCCGCGAAGGCCATGGTCGTTATCCCCACTTTTCACTTCGGCGGGACTTGGTACAGCCGTTCCGCATTCCGTGAGCCACTGCCGCGACCTCAAGGAGATTCGCCAGCGCAGTTCGCCACACCTGAATCGCCGCGCGATGAGACCGCGTCCACCAAAGAGGACGACCCTAAGATGAAAATTGGAACCCGAGTGCGCTTGTGTCCGCGTTCGATTCTGTCGGGGTTGCCCGGGCCGGCAACGGTGCCACGGGTCCCGATGGCCTGGCCGCGTCTTTCGCCGCCAGATTTCCGGATCGATTCATCCCCTTTGCCGGGCAGGGTCCCATCGGGCGCTTCATCCGGACGGACGGCCAGCGGGCGTGGCGGGGCGAAAGCCCCGACCTCGTCAGCTACCTCAGTCAACTCGAGGGCCAGGTGCGGGGAGGGCGCTTCAAGGGCCTGGGGGAGTTCTTTCCCAATAACCTGAACTCAAACCCCACCTCACTGCCTCCCTCCCGGTTTCCGGCGGACTCGCCACTGATGCAGCGGCTATGGCAGTTCTCGGCGACGTACAGCATCCCGCTCAGCGTACACATGGACGCGGAGGGGAGCTCGGTCCCTGAAATGGAACGTCTGCTCGCCGCTGATCGAAAGGGCACGTGGATTTGGGCACATTGCGGATTTGCACACCCCCCGCTTGCGCGTCGACTGCTTCAAACGCATGCCAATCTCCACTGCGAGCTTTCGCTCCGCCAAAGCATCCGCTTGGGACCGGGACGGCAGGATTTCGCCGTTGACGTCGGCGAGCGCCTGAAGCCGGACTGGCGAGCGCTTCTTGAGGAGTTTCCCGACCGTTTCGTCTTGGGGACTGACACCAGGTCACCGCAGATATCGGAGTACGTGGGGTTGATCAGGCATTGGCGGCAGATCCTTTCCCAGCTTTCTGACCAGACGGCCCCCCGGGTCGCTTACCAGAACGCGGAACGGATTCTTCGGTTGGCTCCTACCACCCGCTGAACCGGCAGACATCTGCTGGCTGGCGGGACTGGGCGCGCTGATGGAGAATCTCCGCAGCGGGCTCACGTGAAGTACGCGCTCAGTATCTTCCTTTCCTATGGTGTGGCCGCCGCGATCGTGCTTCTGGCCGGCGGGACCGCCCGGCCCGCGCCGGTCCCCGAGGTGTGGTCGGGGCCGCCGCGGTTTGACGCGCCTTCGGCCTACCGCTACGCCGCCGGGCTGGCGGAGGGATTCCCGTACCGGCCCACCGGGTCGACCGGAGCGGAGCAGGCCGCTCACTGGCTGGTCGAGCAGTTCGCCGCCCTGGGCCTGCAGACGGGCGTCCAGGAAGAGGCGGTGGTCCTGGAGGGGCGTCGCGTTCTGCTGCGCAACGTCTACGCCGTCAGCCCCGGTACCACGCCTGGGACCATCGTCATCGTCGCTAACCATGACATGGCGCCAACCTCGTACCAGGCCGCCAGTGACACCGCCGGAGGGGTCGGCGTGTTACTCGAACTTGCCCGCATCTTCGCCCGGGAGCCTCATCAGCGCGAGCTCGTGTTCCTCGCCCCGGACGGCGAGGAGTGGGGGCTGCTGGGGGCGCGGGCATTTGCCCGTGATCCGCCGCCGGAGCTCGGGCATCTGGCCGCCGCGCTCGTCGTGGAAGATCTGGCCCCCGGGCAACTGCGTCGGGTTATCCCGACGATGAATGGGCAGTTTCGCGGCTTCACTCCGCTGTGGCTCCGGGAGCTGGCGCGCCGGGCGACGCTGGCCGAAGGCCTGCCGTTCGCCGATCCGCCACCCGCGCTGGAGTACGCCGACCGGGCTGTCCTTATCGCGGCCACTGACCAGGGGCCGTTCCTGGCGAAATACATTCCGACCATCGAACTGACGACGACCGGAGACAACCCCGCGCTCCAGGCGCGCATCTATCACGCGCCGGAAGACGTCATGGGCAACATGCGCGTGGAGGCCTTTCACACCTTCGGCCGGATCGCGGAGCGCATGATTCGGACGCTCGATGCAGGCCCGATACCCCTCCCGACGACCCGTGGAGACTTCGTCCGGTTGAGCGACGGCCGTATCGTCGCCGGGTTCTTCCTCATGCTGGCTCAATGGATGATCTTCCTCCCGCTCCTGGTCGCGATAGCATTCGACCTGCGGCGGGTCCCCCTGCGGTGGGCGCTGCTTGAATTCGCCGGCCGGTTTGTGATCCTGGCCGCCACATACGGGTCTGTCCTGCTGCTACCGTCCCTGGGCCTGTTGCCGGCGTCGGAACTCTACCCGCCCCCGCCGAGGCACCCGGTGTTATATCGCCCGGACTGGGTTCCGTTCCTGGTGCCGCTGGCAATCATCGTAATACTCAGCATCCTGCTCGGGCGCTTCCGGCCCCGTACAGTTCCAGATCCCGAAGCGAGGCGCGCCGGTGCCCTGGCGACCCTCGGCGTACTGGCGTGGGTCTCATTCTATGGCAATGCCTTCGCCGCCACGATCTTCCTGGCGCTGCCGGCCTGGCTGTGGATCTGGATCGCCCCCGGCGGAACCGCGCGGAAGATCCTCAACATCGTGCTGCTGCTGGCGGGGTGGGCAGTGGTCGCCGTGCTCATCCAGGTGCAGACCCAGATCCTCCAGGGCGCCAACCTGCCGTGGTACTTTCTCATGGGCACCGCCTACGGTCAGTTTCGTCCGGAGCAGTGGCTCCCGACCCTGGCGCTGCTTGCGCTCTGGACCCAGCTGGTGCAGGTGGGACTGGGCGGCAGGATTGCCTCCGACCGACCAGAATTGAGCAGCAGGTGACTCCCGCATGATGGTCCCTACCGCATGACGGTCCGCCCGATCATCCTCGCCGCCGGCGTCGGCAAACGCATGAAGTCGAGTCTGCCCAAGGTCCTCCACCGGATCTGCGGCCGGCCGATGATCC
>Ga0073934_10002989_pt1 | contig 32685 bp, 26 predicted proteins | sample LarsenN4metaG_FD_76834 | JGI IMG/M metagenome (GOLD analysis project Ga0073934, IMG submission 76834) | Hot spring sediment bacterial and archeal communities from British Columbia, Canada, to study Microbial Dark Matter (Phase II) - Larsen... ...
AGCGCGGCTCCTCGCGTCAGGCCGCGCCGGCCCGCGGCGCGCGTGGACCGGGGTGGCGCGCCCCGCCGCGGGGAGGCTCCACCAGTCCTGTGTTATAATACTGTGCGCGCCTGAAGGCTCGAAAGGATGTGAAATCTTCCCCGTTGGATGCGTCCGGCAGTAGTTTGACCTACGTCGTGCTCGCTCTGCTTCTGCTGTGCTCCGCGGCCTTCTCGGCGGCGGAGACGGCGCTGCTCGCCGCCAACCGGCTCCGCCTCCAGCAGCTCGAGGAGGCCGGCGACCGGCGGGCGCGCACCGCCCGGCGCCTGCTGGAGGAACCGGGCCGCCTGCTCACCACATTGCTGGTCGCGGACAACATCATCAACGTCGTGGCCACCGTGCTCGCCACCTCCGTCCTCATCGCCGTCTTCGGGGTCGAGCGCGGCGTGATCTACGCCGCGGCGGGGATCGTCATCGTCCTGCTGGTCGTGGGCGAGATCATCCCCAAGCGGCTGGCCGCCAGGTACGCCGACGGGCTGGCCCTGGCCGTGGCCCGCCCGCTGGCCGCGTTCGGCGCCGTGCTCTCGCCCGTCGTGCGGCTGCTGTCGGCCGTGGGCGCCTTCGTGATCCGTCCGCTGGGGGGCCGGGTCAACCTCGCCTCTCCGATGGTCACGGAGGAGGAGATCCGGGAGCTCGTCAAGGTGGGCGAGGAGGAGGGGGTCATCCAGGAAGACGAGCGCGAGATGATCCACTCCATCTTCGAGTTCGGCGACACCGTGGCCCGCGAGGTCATGGTGCCGCGCATCGACATGGTCTGCGTGGCCGACACCGACACCGTGGGGGACGCCCTGCGGGTGATCCGCGCCGAGCAGCACTCGCGCCTGCCGGTCTACCACGGCACGATCGATCAGATCGTGGGCATCGTCCACGTGAAGGACCTGCTCACGGCGCTGCAGGACGGGCGGGAGCACGCGTCCGTCACCGAGGCGGCGCGGCCCGCGTACTTCATTCCGGAGAGCAAGCCGCTGGACAACCTGCTGCGGGAGATGCGCCGGCGCAAGGCGCAGATGGCCATCGTCGTCGACGAGTACGGCGGGACCTCGGGCCTGGTCACCACCGAGGACCTCCTGGAGGAGATCGTCGGGCCGATCCTCGACGAGTACGACGTCGAAGAGAAGCTCCTCGAGGTCGTCAACGAGTCGGTGGCCCTGATCGACGGCCGGGCCAGTCTGGAGGAGGTGAACGAGGCCCTCAGGATCGACCTGCCCGTCGGAGAGGTGGACACCATCGGCGGCTTCATCTACTCGGTGCTGGGGCACGTGCCGGCGCAGGGCGAGAGCGTCACCTACGACGGCGTCGAGCTGTTCGTGGAGCGGCTGGAGGGTCACCGGGTGGCCCGCGTCCGGCTGACCAGGCGGGTGCCCGCCGGGCCGCTCCCCTCGTAATGGCGAACGGAAGCGCATGGGGTTCCGGGGTGCGGTAGATGCGCCACCGGCTGCGCACGTGGTTCATCGCGGGGCTCATCGTCTTCCTCCCCGTGGTGGTCACCTTCAGCATCATCGTCTGGCTGTTCCGGATCGTGGACGGGCTGCTCGGCCGGCTGCTGCCCCCGCTCGTGGGCCGCGCCATCCCGGGGCTGGGGCTGGTTACCTCCATCGTGGTCATCTTCATCATCGGGGCGCTGGCCACCAACGTGCTCGGCCGCCGCGTCGTCGGCATGTTCGAACGCCTCCTGCTGCGTGTGCCGCTGGCCCGCAGCATCTACTCGGCGACGAAGTCCATCAGCGACACGCTCGTCCTCCAGCGCCGCGCGGCGTTTCAGCGTCCCGTGCTGGTGGAATGGCCGCGGCGCGGCGCGCATACCCTCGGATTCGTCACCGGCGCCACCGACGGGCTCCCCGGCGGCGGGCGGGCGCTCAACGTCTTTGTCGTCACCACGCCGAATCCCACCACGGGGTTTCTCATGCTCGTGCCTGAGGGCGACACCGTCGCCCTGGAGATGAGCGTGGAAGACGCGCTGAAGATCGTGATGTCCGGCGGAATCGTCTCCTCGACGCTGCGGCTCCCCCGCCGCGAGGCCGCGCCGCCCGCGGCGGCCGAGGAGGGCGCGTAGATGGCCCGCCCCAGGACCGCCGATGACCGGCTTGTCGCGGCCGCGGCGGCCGTCCGGACCCGCGCCTACGCGCCGTACTCCGGATTCCATGTGGGGGCCGCATTACGCACCGAGGATGGAACCGTCTTCACCGGCGCCAACATCGAGAACGCGGCCTACCCGGTGTCTCACTGCGCGGAGCGGGTGGCCATCCACAAGGCGGTCTCCGAAGGCCACCGCCGCTTCCGCGCCATCGCGATCGTGGCGGACGGCGACGAGCCCGCCATGCCGTGCGGGGCCTGCCGTCAGGTCATGGCCGAGTTCGGCATCCCGCGGGTGATCGTGGCCACGCCGCGAGGACGCCGCCGGGTGCGCACGCTGAGCTCGCTGCTCCCCGAACCGTTCACGCCCGAACGCCTGCTGGGCAAGAGTCCCACGTAGTGCACGCCGGCCTCGCCGCGCTGATCGGCCGCCCCGGTGTGGGCAAGTCCGCGCTGCTCAACCGGCTGGTCGGGGAGAAGATCTCGATCGTCACACCGGTGCCGCTGACCACCCGCGGTCCCGTCCGCGGGGTGCACTCGACGGCGGAGACGCAGGTGGTCTGGATCGATACCCCCGCGCTGCACGCGCCCCGCCACCGGCTCGGCGAGCGGATGGTGCGGCAGGCCCTGGCGGCGGCCGGTGAGGCGGATGTGGTGGTCGTGATCGGCGACGCGGGCGCCGGTCTCACGTCCGACGACGGACGGGCGCTGGATGCGGCCAGGGAGGCGGGCCGCCCCGTGATCCTGGCCATGAACAAGAGCGACCGTGTCGATCCCGGGATGCGCGCGGAGACCGGGCCGGGTGCCGCCCGCGCCGCGGGAGTGGCCGAGGGCTACGGCATCTCGGCGACGAGCGGCGACGGGATCGAGGCGCTGGCCTGCGCCGTGCGGGCGCACCTCCCCGAGGGCCATGAGTTCTTCCCGCCGGGAGTGGTCACCGATCTCCCGGAACCCGTGCGGGTGGCCGAGCTCGTCCGGGAGCAGGCTTTCCTCTGGACCCGCCAGGAGATTCCGCACGCGCTGGCCGTGGAGGTGGACGAGATCACCCCCCGCGAGGACCGGGACGTGATCTACATCCGCGCGGTGGTGCATGTGGACCGCGAGGCCCAGCGGAAGATCCTCATCGGCGCCGGAGGGAAGATGCTCAAGCGCGTGGGCCAGAACGCGCGGCCGGCGATCGAGGCGCTGCTCGGGCAGCGGATCTTCCTCGACCTCTGGGTGAAGGTGACGCCCCGCTGGTATGAGCGCGAGGAGCTGATCGCCCGCCTGTACCCGGACTGACTCCCCGGGGTCCCTCTCCACGGAGGGTGTGCATCGGGGGGCATCAGTCCGGACAGGGAAACCACGCCGCGGTGTGGAATGCCCGCGCGGGCATCCGGCCGTGATCCAGCTCAGCCGCATCATCAACGCTCCCATCCTCGACGCCGACGGCCTGCGCCTTGGGGTCCTCGGCGACGTCGCCGTGGACCTCCGCGATCCGCTCCCGCGGGTCACGGGCCTGTGGCTGCGCGGGGACCGCAGCCGGCTGGCGCTCATCCCCTGGGACGCCGTGGCATCGTTGAGCGAGTCCGAGATTCGCCTGCGCCAGCCGCGCCGGTTCCTCCAGCCCCGGCCGCTGCAGCCGGAGGAGCTGCTCCTGGCCGGCGTGCTCGACACCCAGGTGGTGGACACGGACGGGCTGAAGGTCGTGCGCGTGAACGACCTGCACCTCACCCCGGCGAACAGCGACGTGCGGCTGGTCGCCGCCGACGTGGGGACGCTGGGGCTGCTGCGCCGCCTGAATCTCGAGCGGCCCGTGCTCTGGGCCACCCGCCTGGCCGGCCGCCCGCTGCCGGACCGGATCATCCCGTGGAAGATGGTGGCCGCCTTCGGCGGGCCGATGACGCCCGTCAAGCTCAGCGTCTCGCGGGAGCGCCTCCGCGAAGTCCACCCCGCCGACCTGGCGCAGCTGCTGGAGGACCTCGATCGGGACGAGCGGATCGAGGTGATGACGGCGCTCGAGCACGAGGACGCCGCCGACGCCCTGGCGGAGGCGGAGCCCGAGGTCCAGGCGGATGTGATGAAGGCGCTGCCCAGCGACCTCGCCGCCGACATCCTCGAGGAGATGGCTCCGGACGACGCCACCGACCTGCTCACCGATCTGCCGCCGGAGCGGGCGGAGGAGCTCATCAACCTCATGGAGGCGGAGGAAGCGGCGGACGTCCGCGCCCTGCTCAAGTACCCGGAAGGAACCGCCGGCAGCGTGATGACCACGGAGTTCATCGCCCTCCCGCGCGATCTCACCGCCCAGGCGACCCTGGCCCGCCTGCGCGAGCTGGCGCCGGAGGCCGAGCACATCTACTACTTCTATGTGGTGGATGACCGGCGGCACCTGGTGGGGGTCCTCCCGCTGCGGGCGCTCATCCTGGCCCCGCCCGAGCAGCCCATCGCCGAGATCGTCTCAGACGACGTCGTCTCCGTGTCCGTGGACGACGATCTGGAGACCGTGGCCGCCGCGCTGACCAAGTACGATCTCCTCGCGCTGCCGGTGCTCGACGAGCAGGGCCGCATCGCCGGCGTGGTGACCGTCGACGACGTCATGGACATCGTGCTGCGCAAAGGCCGCCGCCGCGTGCCGCTCCGCTTCCGCCGGCGCGCCGCCCCCGCCGGCCGCGCCGCGGGCCCCGCGCGGTGATGCGCGGCCTGAGGGAGCGCTGGGCGCGGCTCCTCGTCTTCTTCGCGGTGATGGGCCCGGGAATCATCACCGGGAATGTCGACAACGACGCGAACGGGATCGCCACCTACTCCGTGGCCGGGGCGAGCTTCGGCTACCGGCTGCTGTGGACGCTGATCCTCTCCACGGTCGTGCTGGCCGTCGTCCACGACATGGTCACCCGCATGGGGGCCACGACCGGCAAGGGCCTGGCCGACCTGATCCGCGAGCGCTTCCGCGTGCGCCTCACCGTGCTGGTCATGGCGCTGCTGGTCATCGTGAACTGGGCGAACACCGTGGGCGACTTCGCCGGCATCGCGGGGGCCATGGAGATCTTCGGGGTCACGCGCTACGTGGCGGTCCCCGCCGCGGTCGTGGTGGTCTGGCTGCTCGTGGTGCGCGGGAGCTACCGGTTTGTCGAGCGGATGTTCCTGGGCGCGGTGCTTGTCTACGTCACCTACGTCATCTCGGCCGTCCTGGCCCGGCCGCCGTGGGGCGAGGTGCTGCGGGCGGCCGTGACGCCCTCGTTCGAGCTCGACCGCCCGTACGTCACGCTGGTCATCGGGCTGGTCGGCACGACGGTCGCGCCGTGGATGCAGTTCTATCAGCAGGCGGCGATCGTGGACAAGGGCCTCGGCGTGCGCGACCTCCGGTACGCGCGGTGGGATACCTACCTCGGCGTCATCTCGCTGAATCTCGTCGCGTTCTTCATCGTGGTCGCCTGCGGGGCCACGCTGTTCGTGCACGGCGTCAGCATCGCCACGGCCAGCGACGCGGCGGAGGCGCTGCGCCCGCTGGCCGGGCCCTACGCCGCGGGGCTGTTCGCGCTCGGCCTGCTCAACGCCAGCCTGTTCTCCGTCGCCATCATCCCGCTCTCTACGGCCTACGCGGTGTGCGAGGCCTTCGGCTGGGAAGCCGGGCTCGACCGCAGCCCCCGCGAGGCCCCGGTCTTCGTGGGCCTGTTCACGCTGATGATCATCGTCTCCGCGTTTGTCATCCTGCTCCCCGGCGTGCCCCTCATCCCGGTGATGCTCTTCTCGCAGGTGCTCAACGGCGTGCTCCTTCCCCTGGTGCTCGTCTTCCTCATCCTGCTCACCGGGGATCGCGAGATCATGGGCGTCTATCGGAACTCGCGGGTCTTCGCCGTCCTGGCCTGGGTGATCGTGGCGGCGCTGGCGCTCCTGGGTCTGCTCCTCGCGGCCACGGCGGTGGCCGGCTGACGATGCCCGTCTACAAGGTCGAGGCCATCGTGCTGCGCCGCACCAACCTGGGGGAAGCCGACCGTATCGTGACGTTGTTCACCAGGGAGCACGGGCGGCTGCCGGTGGCGGCGAAGGGCGCGCGCAAGCCGAAGAGCCGGTTCGCCGGCCGCCTCGAGCTGTTCACGCACCTGCGCGCGCTGCTGGCGCAGGGGCGGACCCTCGACGTCGTGTCCCAGGTGGAGGTGATCGACCCGTTTCCCGCCATACGGGCCGATCTGGCGCGGATGAGTGCGGCCTCGTTTCTGGCCGAGATCACCGATCGTGCGCTGCCGGAGCGGGAGCCGCAGCCGGCCGTCTTCGCCGCGCTGCGCCAGGCGCTGCGCGCCGCCGCCGCCGGGGACGCAGAGATGGCGGGGTTGTGGTACGCCGCCCAGCTCCTCTCGCTCTCCGGCTACGGTCCGGTGACCGACCGGTGCGTGGTCTGCGGGCGGCCCGTGCGCGGCGGGGCGGCCTTCAGCGCGGCGCTGGGGGGCAGTCTGTGCCCGGCGGATCGGGGCCGGGATCCGGACGCTACTCCCTCATCCGCGGTGGCGCTGGCCGCGATCGGATTCCTGCGGGAGATGCCGGTGGGTGCGGCGGGCCGGGTGACGCTCCCCCCCGAGCAGCGGGCGGAGGTGGGTGTGCTCCTCCGCCGCTACCTCGAGTACCGGCTGGAGATCCGGTTGAAGTCGACGGGCGTCGCCGAGCGGCTGGCCGGCGCGGCCGCCCGGCCCAAGCGGGGACGTGCCGCCCGGGACGTCAATCCTCCCTGACGGCGGTCGTGCCTCCGCCGCCTCCGGAGAGCGCGGGGGACGGCGTGCCGCCGGGGAATCCGGCCGGCGAGGTGCCCTGTGGTATAGTACTCATGCGGAGGTGAGTGTGGTGGAGATAGACCTCGAGCGGGCACAGCGTGCGCTGGAACAGCTCGGCACCGCGCTGGAGGAGGCCCGGGGCGTCATCCGAACCGCGCCGGACGGGACCGTGCGGGTGAAGACGCCGGACAAAGTGATCTCGCTGCCCGTCTCCTGGGCCGTGGCCGGCGCCGTGGCCTTCCTCGTGGCCACCGCGCTTTCCACCATGCCGGCGCCGCGCATCCGCCGCCGGGAGCGCGACGAGGAACCGCTGGGCATCGGGTAGAACAACCAGCAGGTCCGTACCGGCGGAGCCGCACCGCGGCCCGGCGACCACGGGGAAAGTCTCGGACACGATGAGCGAGAGCCCGTCTGGGGACGGACGGGCGCTTTTCTTTTCGAGGAGGATCTTCCGGCGTGACGTTCCAGGACGTGATCCTCGCCCTCGAGCGGTTCTGGGCCGCGCGGGGCTGCGTCATCGAACAGCCCTACGATGTCGAGGTCGGAGCGGGGACGATGCACCCCGCCACGTTCCTCCGCGCCCTGGGGCCCGAGCCGTGGCGTGTGGCCTACGTTCAGCCGTCGCGCCGGCCCTCCGACGCCCGGTACGGCGAGAATCCCAACCGCCTGGGGAAGTACTTCCAGTATCAGGTCATCCTCAAGCCCTCGCCCGACGACGTGCAGGCGATGTATCTGGACAGTCTCCAGGCGCTGGGCCTGGATCTCCGCGAGCACGACGTGCGCTTCCTGGAGGATGATTGGGAGGCGCCCACGCTCGGCGCCGCGGGGCTCGGCTGGCAGGTGTTCCTCGACGGGCAGGAGATCACCCAGTTCACGTACTTCCAGCAGATGGGCGGGCTGGAGGCGCGCCCCGTGTCGGCGGAGATCACCTACGGGCTCGAGCGGATTACCATGTTCATCCAGCGCAAGGCGAGCGTCTACGAGATCGAGTGGGCGCCGGGGATCACGTACGGCGAGCTCCGCCACCCCGAGGAGGTCGAGCACTCCCGCTACGGCTTCGAGGTCGCCGACGTGGCCATGCTCCAGCAGTGGTTCGACGACGCGGAGCGCGAGGCCGGGCGCCTGCTCGAGGTGGGGCTGGTCCTGCCCGCCTACGACTACGTGCTGAAGTGCTCGCACCTGTTCAACCTGCTGGAATCTCGCGGCGCCGTGGGGGCCGCGGAGCGGACGGCGCTGATGACGCGCTCCCGGGCGCTGGCGCGGCTGGTAGCGGAGCGCTACGTGGCGCGGCGGGAGGAGTTCGGCCATCCGTTGATGAACGCCTTCGCCCCGCCCGCGCCGGCGGCCGCCCGTCCGCGGACGCGCCGCGCGCCCGCGCACCGGTCGCGTCCCCGTGCCTGATCTGCTGTTGGAGATCGGCACCGAAGAGCTGCCGCCGGGCGACGTGGAGCCGGCCTCGGCCCAGCTGGCGGCCGCGGTCGAGGCGGCTCTGCTCACACTGCGCCTCCCCCCGGAGGCCGTGAGGGCCTACGCGACCCCGCGGCGTCTGGCCGTGCTGGCCCCAGGCATCCCCTCCCGGCAGGGTCCTGCCGAACGCCGCGTGCGCGGTCCGGCTGCGTCCGCCGCGTATGACGGCGCCGGCCGCCCCACGCAGGCGGCGCTGGGATTCGCCCGCTCGCAGGGCGTCGCCGTGGAGGCGCTCCAGATCACCGAGGAGCCCGGGGGACGCCGGTACGTCGTCGCGGTCCAGCGGCAGGCGGGACGCCCGGCCCGGGCGGTGCTGCCTGATGCGCTCGGACGCGCGGTGGCGGAACTGACCTTCCCCAAGATGATGCGCTGGGGCGCGGGCGAGATGCGTTTCGCGCGTCCCATCCGCTGGGTCGTCGCGCTGCTGGGAAGCCGGGTGCTGTCGCTTGAGATCGCCGGCGTGCGCGCCGGCCGTGTCACGTTCGGGCACCGCACGCTGGCTCCGGGCCCCGTGCGGCTGCGCCAGGCCGCGGAGTATGTCCCGGCGCTGCGGGCGGCCCGGGTCATCGTCGAGCCCCAGGACCGGCGGCGGGCCATCGAGGGCCAGGCGCGGGCGCTTGCGGAGGAGGCGCGCGGCCGCGCCGTGCTGGATCCGGCCCTGCTCGACGAGCTGGCCAGCAGCGTCGAGCATCCGCACGCGCTGCGCGGCGGCTTTGATGGCGGCTACCTGGCGCTGCCCCGAGAGGTCCTGGTCACCGTCATGCAGCACCATCAGAAGTACTTCGCCGTGGAGGACGGGACCGGCCGGCTTCTGCCGGTCTTCATCGCCGTGCGGGACGGCGGGGCCCGGCATCTGGACACGGTGCGTCAGGGACACGAGTGGGTGCTGGCGGCCCGGCTGGCGGACGCGCGCTTCTTCTTCACGGAAGATCGCAAGCACCGGCTCGAAGACTACGTGCCCCGGCTGGATCATGTGGTCTTCCTGACCGGCCTGGGCACCGTGGGCGAGAAGACCCGCCGGCTGCTCGCTCTGGCCAGAGGTCTGGCCGAGGACCTCAGGCTGGACGCGCGGTCGGCGGAGGCGCTGGACCGCGCCGCGCTGCTGTGCAAGGCCGATCTCGTCACGCACCTTGTCGGGGAGTTTCCCGAGCTGCAGGGGACCGTCGGACGCCTCTACGCGGAGCTCGACGGCGAAGCGGCCGAGGTGGCCCGGGCGATCGGCGAGCACTACCGGCCCGCGGGTGCCGGCGACGGGCTCCCCAAGAGCGAACTGGGAGCGCTGCTGGCCCTCATCGACAAGATGGACACGCTCGTCGGCGCGATCGCCGCGGGGCTGATCCCCACCGGCTCACAGGACCCGCTCGGGCTGCGCCGGGCGGGCCAGGGGATCGTCGAGGTGATCCTCATGCTGCGCCTGCCGGTGCCGGTGCGCGCGCTCGTCCGCCGCGCGGCCGCGGGGTATGAGGCGGAGGCGGGTGCGGCCGGTGCCGGCGACGTGGTGGACGGGGTGGTGGAGTTTCTCCGCGGACGGCTGCGGGCGTCGCTCATCGACCGCGGCCTCCGCTACGATGTCGTCGACGCCTCGCTGGCCGTGAGCGGAGACGATCTGCTCGCCGCCGCCGGCCGGGCGGAGGCGGTGGCGGGCGCCGTGGGAGAGGGGCAGTTCGCGGCGCTCTACGTGGGGTTCGACCGCGCTTCCCGGATCGTCACCGCCGAGGCGGCGGAGGGGGTGGACCCGGGCCTGTTCGCATCCGACGCGGAGCGCGCGCTCCACGCGGCCCTGGCCGCGGTGCGCGGACCGGTCGCGGCGGCGGCCGCGCGCGGGGAGTTCCGCGGCGCCATGGAGGCGCTGCAGCCGCTGGTCGGCCCGGTCAACCGCATCTTCGACGACGTGCTGATCATGGCGCCGGACCCGCGCGTGCGGGCGAACCGCCTCGCGCTGCTCCGCCAGGCCGCGGAGACGTTCCGGGTGGTGGCCGACTTCTCCAAGATCGTGATGACCGACGAGGCGAAGCGCGCAGCCGTCTCGGCGGCGGGCGCGAGAGGGTGCCCGGGGGCTAGGGAATAGCGCGCGGATTGCGTAATATGGTACGTGGCTCGGGAGGTTTCCCATCCCACAGATCCCACCAGAGGTGAACGGATGGCCAAGGCGATGAACCGTGTAACGAAGCGCGCGCCGGCAGGCAGGAAGCGCGCGGCGACCATGAAGCGGGCGGCGGCAGGGCGGGGCCGTGCGGCGCACGCCGGCGCGCGGGCGAAGCCGGTCAAGCGCTCCGGGCGCTGGACCCTGCTGTTCGAGGAAGGCAACGCCTCGATGCGGGAGCTCCTCGGCGGCAAGGGGGCCGGCCTCGCCGAGATGAGCCGGATCGGGCTGCCGGTGCCGCCCGGCTTCACGATCACGACCGAGGGCTGCCTCGAGTACTACCGCCAGAGCCGCAGCTTCCCGCCGGGGCTGATGGATGAGGTGCGCGCCCGCGTCCGCACGATCGAGCAGCGGACCGGAAAGCGCTTCGGCGACCCGGCGAACCCCCTGCTGGTCTCCGTGCGCTCCGGAGCGAAGTTCAGCATGCCCGGCATGATGGACACCGTGCTGAACCTGGGGCTGACCACGCGCAGCGTGGAGGGCCTGGCGGCGCGGACGGGCGATCCCCGCTTTGCGTTCGACAGCTACCGGCGCTTCATGCAGATGTTCGGGAACGTCGTGCTCGGACTCAAGCACGAGGACTTCGAGGAGGTGCTGGCCGGCCTGAAGCGCCGCCGCGGGGTGACGCTCGACACCGAGCTCACCGCCGTGGATCTGAAAGGGCTCGTCGAGGAGTACCGGGCCCTCGTCAGCGCCCGGCTGGGGCAGTCCTTCCCGGACGATCCGTGGGAGCAGCTGGAGATGGCCATCCGGGCCGTGTTCGAGTCGTGGAACAACCCGCGGGCCGTCACGTATCGCAACTTCCACAGGATCCCGCACGACCTGGGCACCGCAGTCAACGTGCAGACGATGGTCTTTGGGAACATGGGCCAGACGTCGGGCACCGGCGTGGCGTTTACCCGCAATCCGGCCACCGGCGAGCGGATCGTCTACGGCGAGTACCTGATGAACGCCCAGGGAGAGGACGTCGTGGCCGGCATCCGCACGCCCAAGCCCATCGAGGAGCTGGCCCACGAGCTGCCCGAGGCCTACCGCCAGTTCATGGACATCTGCGCGCTGCTGGAGAAGCACTACCGCGACGTCCAGGACGTCGAGTTCACCATCGAGCACAAGACGCTCTACCTGCTGCAGACGCGCGCCGGCAAGCGCACCGCGCCCGCGGCGGTGAAGATCGCCGTGGACATGGTGCGCGAGGGGTTGATCACCAAGGAAGAGGCCGTCCTCAGGGTGGAGCCCGCATCTCTGGAACAGCTGCTCCATCCGCGCCTGGATCCCCAGGCGCGGAGGCAGGTCATCGCCAAGGGGCTGGCGGCCAGCCCGGGCGCGGCGTCCGGCGTCGTGGTCCTCGATGCCGACAAGGCGGCGGAGCTGGGCGAGAAGCAGCGCGTCATCTTGGTCCGGCCGGAGACGAACCCCGACGACATCCACGGCCTGGTGGCCGCGAAGGGCGTGCTGACCAGCCGCGGCGGGATGACCAGCCACGCGGCGATCGTCGCCCGCGGCATGGGCAAGCCGGCCGTCGTGGGCGCCGAAGCCATCCGGCTCGACGACGACGGTCTGAGCTTCTCGGTCAACGGCGTGACGGTCCGGGCCGGAGAGGTGATCACCATCGACGGATCGACCGGCGAGGTCATGACCGGCGAGGTGCCGGTCATCGAGCCCTCCCTGACCGGCGAGATCCAGGACCTGCTGGCGTGGGCCGACGAGTTCCGCACGCTGGGCGTGCGCGCGAACGCGGACTACCCGCGCGACGCCCAGAAGGCCCGTGAGTTCGGCGCCGAGGGCATCGGCTTGTGCCGCACCGAGCACATGTTCATGGAAGAGGAGCGGCTGCCGATCATGCAGCAGATGATCATGGCCACCTCCGCGGAGGAGCGGCAGAAGCCGCTGGACCGGCTGCTGGAGTTCCAGAAGGAAGACTTCAAGGGGCTGTTCCGCGAGATGGGCAGCCTGCCCGTGATCATCCGGCTGCTCGATCCGCCGCTGCACGAGTTCCTGCCCAAGCTCGAGGACCTGCTCGTCGAGGTCACCGAGCTGCGGGTGCGCGGGGACACCGGGAAGCTCCGCGAGCGGGAGGCGGTGCTGCGCCGTGTGCAGGCCCTCCACGAGTTCAACCCGATGCTCGGGCTGCGCGGCTGCCGCCTGGGCATCCTCTATCCCGAGATCAACGAGATGCAGGTGCGGGCCATCCTGCTGGCCGCCGTCGAGCTGAAGAAGGACGAGCGCATCGACGTGGTGCCGGAGATCATGATCCCCCTCATCGGCCACGCCGAGGAGCTGCGGGTGGTGCACAACCAGCTGAAGGCGGTGGCGGACCAGGTCATCCGGGAGTCGGGGATCCCCGTGCGCTACATGTTCGGCACGATGATCGAGATCCCGCGGGCCTGCATCGTGGCCGACGAGATCGCCGAGATGGCCGAGTTCTTCTCCTACGGCACCAACGACCTCACGCAGACGATCTTCGGCTTCAGCCGCGACGACGCGCAGGGCAAGTTCCTCCACATCTACATTGAGAAGGGCATCCTCAAGGAGGATCCCTTCCAGGTGCTCGACCGGGAAGGCGTCGGCGCGATGATGAAGATGGGGACCGAGCTGGGCCGCAAGACCCGGCGCACCCTCGAGGTGGGGATCTGCGGGGAGCACGGCGGCGAGCCGTCGTCCGTCGAGTTCTGCCACGAGATCGGGCTGGACTACGTGTCGTGCTCGCCCTACCGGGTTCCGGTGGCGCGGCTGGCCGCGGCGCAGGCCCGGCTCAAGGAGAAGACGCAGGTCACGAAAGACGTCTAGCGCGCCGGGAACGGCGCTCCAGCATCACGCATGCCTCTGAGCGCCCGGGAAATCACGGAGGCCTGGGAGGGCGAGCGGCTCGACCCGCGCGCCGCCCGGGCCTCCCGGTCGCGGGGCCGGGCGGTCCCCGAAGATGAGGACGACCTGCGCACCGCGTTTCAGCGCGACCGGGACCGGGTCATCCACAGCAAGGCGTTCCGCCGCCTCAAACACAAGACGCAGGTCTTCCTCGCCCCGGAGGGCGATCACTACCGCACCCGCCTGACCCACACGCTGGAGGTCGCCCAGGTGGCCCGCACCGCGGCGCGGGCGCTGCGATTGAACGAGGATCTCACCGAGGCCATCGCGCTGGCGCACGATCTCGGCCATCCCCCGTTCGGGCACGCGGGCGAGGCCGCGCTCGATGAGGCCATGGCGCCCGTGGGCGGCTTCAAGCACGACGAGCAGAGCCTGCGCGTGGTGGAGACCCTCGAGGTCCGGACGCGGTCCGACGGCACCGTGACGCGCGGGTTGAACCTCACCTGGGAGGTGCGCGACGGCATTGCCGGCCACTCCAAGGGACTGGCCGATCTTCCCGCGGCGCCCGGCGCCGGTCCGCCGGCGCCCGTGCCGGCCACGGTAGAGGGGCAGATCGTCCGGCTGGCGGACCGGATCGCGTACGTACACCATGACACCGACGACGCCGTCCGGGCCGGGGTGATCCGCGAGGACGAAGTCCCCCCGGCCGTGCGCGACGTGCTGGGCCGGACCCGCGCCCGGTGGATCGGCGTGATGGTCCGCGATCTGGTGGACAGCACGGCCCGGGCCCCCGCGGCGTCGCTGAGCGACGGCGTCCGGGTGGCGCTCAACGAGCTGAAGGACTTCCTCACGGAGCGGCTGTATCGCGGGCGGGCGACCGCGAAGCCGGTGGCGCGCGCCCAGGCGCTGCTGCGCGCGCTCTACGATCATTACGCGGCCCATCCGGAGGATCTGTCCGCGGAGTTCCGGACGCTGCTGGATCAGGGGGAGCCGCCGGGACGGGTGGTGGGCGACTTCGTCGCCGGGATGACCGACCGCTACGCGCTCCGGCTCGCCGAGCGGCTCTTCGGGCCCCGGGACGGGGTCAGGGAGGGAGGGTTCCTGGAGTGAAGAAGCACAGTGGCATGCTGCACGTGATCGTGCAGGGAAAGCATATGCAGGTCACGCCGGCCCTGCGGGAGTACGCGGAGGAGAAGCTGGGACGGATCGTGCGGTACTTCGACCAGGTGCACGACGCCCAGGTGGTCCTCAGCGTGGAGCGTCACGGGGGCCTCGGGAAGGCGCAAGTCGTGGAAGTCACCGTCCACGGCGACGGCGTCGTGCTCCGCGGCGAGGAAGCCTCCTCCGACATGTACGCGTCGATCGACCTGGTCGCCGAGAAGCTCAAGAAGCAGATCGAGAAGTACCGGAGCAAGGTCATCGACCGGCGGCGGATCGCGGAAAGCCGGAAGAAGACGGCCCGGATCGCCGCCTCGAAGCGTGCGCTGCGGCGGGCGGACGCCCCGGACGCGCAGGTCGTCCGGGTCAAGCGCTTCGCCATGAAGCCCATGACCGCCGAGGATGCCGCGCTGCAGATGGAGCTGTTAGGGCATGACTTCTTCGTGTTCCGCAACGCGAAGACGATGGAGGTCAACGTCGTGTACCGCCGCGCCGCGGGCAACTATGGAGTCATCGAGCCCGAGGCATGACGGCCGGCCCGGAGGAGGGCCATGAGCGCAGGTTCGCGTGACGGGCACTCTCTTGCGGAAGCGGCCGAAGCGGTCATCCGGCGCCTCCGGGGCGTCCAGTCCGTCCGCGTCGAGATGGGCGACGGGGGCGGCGTCCGCTTCGTGCACGTGCTGGGCGGCCCGGAGCGGAGCCCGAAGGTCATCGCGGTCGACGTGGTATCCGCGCTGGCCGCGGAGCTCGGCCTCGAGCTGGAGCCGCGGCAGGTCCGCGTGGCCGCGCAGCAGCGGACCGAGCGGGCGGCGCCCGACCAGCTGCGGCTGAAGTTCGTGGGGCTGTCGGTGGCGGTGCTGCACGCTACCGCGGAGGTCAAGGTCCACCTGGAGGATCAGGGCCTGATCTACGAGGGCGTGGCCTCCGGCCCGAACGCCAGCCGCAACCGGTTCGACCTGGTCGCTGAGGCCGCGCTCCGCGCGGTCGAGGTGTTCCTCCGGACCGAAGGGATGTTCTTCCTCGAGGGCGTGATCGTCTCTACCGTCGGCGCGCACGACGTGGCGGTCGCCGTGGTCTCGCTGCCCGGGCGGGAGGAGGAGACCCTGGTCGGCTCCGCCCTTGTCCGCGACGATGCGCGGGAAGCCGTCATCCGCGCCGTGCTGGCCGCCATCAACCGGCCCGTCTCCTGGCTGGTCGGCCGCCGGCCTTCCTGACGCGGCCTCCGGGGTCTCGGTAGTCGGCAGGGCTCTTCCTTCGACCCGTCTGGATGCCGGTCCAACTCGGTCCGGGCCGAGTTCGATTAGCCCGGCGAGGTCAGGGTCGCTAACGCAGCCAGGTGATGATGCTGCTGACGATCGCCGGCATGACCGGCCGCATGATCTCGTCGAAGAACCGGCGGGGACCATCGCATCGCGGCACCTCGAAGTGGCAGTGCTATAATGAGGCAGTTATGTCGAGCCTGCTGTCCCGTTTGTTCGGAGATTCCGCCTCCCGCGAGCTCCGCCGCCTGCAGCCCTCCGTCGACGCCGTCAACGCGCTGGACGCCGAGTATACGGCGCTCTCCGACGACGCGCTCCGGGGCAAGACGGCCGAGTTCAGGGAGCGCCTGGCGGGCGGGGAGACCCTGGACGATCTCCTGCCCGAGGCCTTCGCGGCCGTGCGCGAGGCCTCGCGGCGCACCATCGGGCTCCGTCACTTCGACGTCCAGCTCATCGGCGGCATCGTTCTGCATCAAGGCAAGATCGCGGAGATGAAGACCGGCGAGGGCAAGACCCTCGTCGCCACCCTCCCTGTCTACCTCAATGCCCTGGCCGGACGCGGCGTACACGTTGTCACCGTCAACGACTACCTCTCCCGCCGCGACGCGGGATGGATGGGTCCCATCTACCACTTCCTGGGCCTCTCGCTCGCGGCGATCGCGCATGAGTCGAGCGCCCTCTACGATCCGGCGTACGCCGACCCGAAGCCGCATGCCGACGACCGGCTGAACCACTTCCGCCCGGTGACCCGAGCCGAGGCCTACCATGCCGACATCACCTACGGCACGGTGAACGAGTTCGGCTTCGACTACCTGCGGGACAACATGGCCCTGCGGGTGGAGGATCTCGTTCAGCGCGAGCTGGCCTATGCGATCGTGGACGAGGTGGATTTCATCCTCATCGACGAGGCGCGCACGCCGCTGATCATCTCCGGCATGATCGAGGCGTCCACGAAGAAGTACTACGACTTCGCCCGGGTCATCCGCACGCTGACTGCGACCCGCGACTACACGGTGGACGAGAAGATCAAGACGGCGCTGCTCACGGAAGAGGGCATCGCGCGCCTGGAGCGGTCCCTGGGCGTGGACAACCTCACCGACATCGAGCACGTCGACCTCATGCATCACGTGCAGCAGGCGCTGCGCGCGCACGCCTGCTACAAGAAGGACGTGGACTACGTCGTCAAGGACGGCCAGGTCATCATCGTCGATGAGTTTACCGGCCGGCTGATGTTCGGGCGGCGCTACTCCGACGGCCTGCACCAGGCCATCGAGGCCAAGGAGAACGTGCGCATCGAGCGCGAGAGCCAGACCCTGGCCAGCATCACCATCCAGAATTACTTCCGGATGTACGAGAAGCTGGCCGGGATGACCGGCACGGCCAAGACGGAAGAGGAAGAGCTGCAGAAGATCTACAACCTGGCGGTGGCCGTGATCCCCACCCACCGGCCGATGGTGCGCGTGGACCATCCGGACCTCATCTACAAGACCGAGAAGGCGAAGTGGGCCGCCGTCGTGGAGGAGATCGAATCCTGGCACCGGCAGGGCCGCCCGGTCCTGGTGGGCACCCGCTCCATCGAGAAGAACGAGCAGCTCGGGGAGATGCTCCGCCGGCGGGGCGTCAGGCATGAGATCCTCAACGCCAAGCAGCACGAGCGCGAGGCGGAGATCATCGCCCAGGCGGGACGCCGCGGGGCCGTGACCATCGCCACGAACATGGCCGGCCGCGGCGTGGACATCATCCTGGGCGGCAACCCGCCGGACGAGGCGGAGGCGGAGCGGGTCCGGGGCCTGGGCGGGCTGCACGTCATCGGCACCGAGCGTCACGAGGCCCGGCGGATCGACAACCAGCTGCGCGGCCGCAGCGGGCGCCAGGGCGACCCCGGGTCGTCCCGCTTCTACATCGCCCTCGACGACGAGCTCATGCGGCTGTTCGCGGGCCAGCGCATCGCCGGGATCATGGACCGGCTGGGGATCGACGAGTCGGTGCCCATCGAGCACCCGCTGGTTACCCGCCAGATCGAGTCCGCGCAAAGGAAGGTCGAGCAGTACCACTTCGACGTGCGCAAGCACGTGCTCGAGTACGACGACGTGATGAACGTGCAGCGGAAAGTGATCTACGGCGAGCGCCGCAAGGTGCTGGCCGGTGAGAACGTCCGCGACACGATCCTGGACATCGTCGAGCGTCTCGCCGCCGAGCTCGCCGGGGCGTTCGCGCCGGCGGAGGCCGCGCGCGAGGAGTGGGACATGGACGGGCTCCGGGAGGCGGCCGCGCAGCTGGCGCCGGCCCTGGCCGATCTGCCCCTGGAGGAGGCCCGCTCGCGGGACGACCTCCAGGAGCGGCTCGTCCGGGGCGCCCTGGAGGCGTACGAGCGCAAGGTGCGCGGGATCGGCGAGGAGACGATGGCGGAGATCGAGCGCGTCGTCCTCCTGCAGACGATCGACCGCAAGTGGATTGATCACCTCTACAACATGGACTCCCTGCGCGAGGGCATCGGCCTGCGGGCGTACGCGCAGGTCAGCCCGCTCATCGAGTACCAGCGCGAAGGGTACGACCTCTTCCAGCAGATGCTGGCCGACATCCAGGAGGAGACCGTCAAGGTGCTCTTGCGGGTTGAGCTCGGCCCGCCCGCTGGCGATCGGGCTGCCGCGCGGCCGGCGGCGCGCCGGCCCGTGCCGGTGGGGGCCGGGACCGGCCCGCAGGGGGGAGCCGGTCCGCCGGCGGGCGCGACCCGCGGCGCCGGGCGGGACGCCGCGCCGGCGAGCGACGGCAAGCGCAAGATTGGCCGCAACGATCCGTGCTGGTGCGGCAGCGGGAAGAAGTACAAGAAGTGCCACGGAAAGGATGAATGAGCTGAGAGGTCCGCTGGCCCTGGCGGTGCTCTCAGGACTCCTGCTCTTCGCCGCGTTTCCCCCGCTCGACTTCGGGATCCTCGGCTGGATCGCGCTCGTCCCGCTGCTGCTGGCGGTGCAGGGCCGGCCCGCGCACCGCGGGGGCTGGCTCGGCGCGGTCGCCGGAGCCGTCGCCTACATCCCCCTCATGGCGTGGATGCGGGTCTTCGGCGTCCTGACCTGGGTGCTCGTCGCCCTCTACCTGGCGGCGTTCATCGCGCTGTTCAGCCTGCTGTACGCGTGGCTGTCCGACGGCCGGCGGCCGGCCCTCGACGTGTGGATCGCCCCGCTGCTCTGGACGACGCTCGAGGCCGTGCGGTCCATCGGGGTCTTCGGCTTTCCCTGGGCGCTGCTCGGGGTCACGCAGTACGCTCATCCCGCCGTGCTGCAGGTCGCCCAATACACGGGGGTGTTCGGCGTGTCGTTCCTCCTTGTGCTGGGCGCCTCCGCCCTCGCCGTGCTGCTGCGCTCGGGGCGGCTGCTGGCGACGCTGCTGCCCGCCCTGCTCATCGCCGGGGTCGTGGCGCGCGGCGACGTGACGATGCAGCGCAGCGTGCCGGGAGCGGTCTTCACGGTCGCCGCGGTGCAGCCGAACATCCCGCCGAGGCTGAAGTTCGACCCGCTGCTGGCCTCCGCGCACATGCAGACGCTGCGGGGGCTGGTGGGGGAGGCGGGCCGCCGCGGCGCGAGCCTCATCGTCCTTCCCGAGACCGCCATCCCGTTCAACCTGTTTGGTCCGCAGGGCGTGCTCAAGGAGGTCGGTGGGTGGGCCAGCCGGGCCCGCGCGACCGTCATCGCCACCTCCCTGGAGGGAGGGCGGTCGAACATCGCCGTGGCCGTAGATCCCTCGGGGCGGGCGGTCGGGCGCTCCGACAAGGTCCGGCTGGTGGCCTTCGGGGAGTACGGCCTGATCCCGGGCCGCCGCCACCAGGCGCTGCGCACGCCGGCCGGGCGCGTCGGGGTCGCCGTGTGCTTCGAGTCCATCTTCCCCGACGTCTCCCGCGCCCTGGTGCGCAACGGCGCGGAGATCCTCGCGGTCATCACCAACGACGGATGGTTCGACGGCATGGGGGGCCGCCAGCACGCCGCCCACAGCGTGCTGCGTGCCGTGGAGAACGGCCGGTGGGTGGTCCGGGCGGCCAACACCGGATTCACAATGGTCGTGGATCCGAGAGGCCGCATCCGCGCCGCCGTGCCCCCGGGCAGCCCGCGGGTGCTCGTCGCGCCGGTGAGCCGGGTCAGGCTCGAGACGTATTACGCGGAACATGGAAACGTCTTCGCCGGAATCCTGGCGGCCGGGCTGCTGGGGCTGGTTGCCCTGCGGCTGCGTACGACGGCGGGGCGCGAGCTGAACTCGGTCGCGTTTCAGGTCACCACGGTGACCGTCGGGATCCCGTTTATCTCCGTCTACCTCCTGCTCGGGACCCGGGCCGCGGCGGCGTGGCCTGGGCTGCTGCTGATCTTCGTCATCCTCTACACCAGGCTGCGGCCTCCCGCGGCCTGGGGCCTGCGTCTGAGGGGGATGCTGCCCGCGGCGGCCTGGGGGACCGCCGTTGTGCTCGTCCTCTGGGGGGCGCTCGCCCTGGCGTTCCGCGCCTATGACCTTCCCGTCGGCCTCCCGACACCGCCCGGGGGATGGATCTGGGCCGTCATCGGCCAGCTCATCGTCGCGGTCGCGGCGGAATCCTGGCTGCGCGGCATTGCCTTTACGTCGTTCGCGGAGTGGAAAGGGCCGGGCACGGCCATCCTGGCCACGACGATCGTGGGTGTCCTGCTGCACCGCGGCCTGGGCGCGGAGGCGATGGCCTGGGGGCTGATCACGGGCGTGCTGTTCGGCGTCATCCGCATGGGGACGGGCAACGCGCTGGGGCTCGTCGTCCCCCACGCGCTGGGCAACATCCTCTTCTCGATGATCGGCCTGCTGCGCTGACGCGCGCGTTCATGGCCGCGCGCTGTGCTACTATTGGGCGGGTGACGATGATGACTATCGAAGAGACGAGGAGCCTCATCGAGTCGGACCGCCAGCGCCTCCAGGACATCGGGAGGCATCTTTGACCTGCCGGCCAAGCGGGCGCGCATCGCGCAGCTCGAAGAGCGGATGCAGCGCCCGGACTTCTGGGCCGATCCGGCGCAGGCCCGCGTCACCGGCCGCGAGCTGAGCACGCTGCGGGATCAGGTCGAGACCTACCTCGGGCTGGAGCGGCAGATCGCCGATCTCGCCGAGCTGACCCGGATGGCCGTCGAGGATCCCTCGAGCCTCAGCGGGGACGAGATCACCGCGGAAGCGCGGGCGGCGCACGACCGCATCCAGCGGCTGGAGCTGCTCACGTTGCTCTCGGGTGAGCACGACGCCGACAACGCGATCCTAGCCGTCCACGCGGGCGCCGGCGGGACCGACTCGCAGGACTGGGCCGAGATGCTCCTGCGGATGTATCTGCGCTGGGCGGAGCGCCGGGGTCTCACCACCGAAGTGGCCGACCTCTCGCCTGGCGAGGGCGCGGGGATCAAGAGCGCCACGGTCATCACCGCGGGGCCGTTCGCCTACGGCTACCTGAAGGGGGAGCGGGGCGTGCACCGCCTCGTGCGCCTGTCGCCGTTCGACGCCGCCCACCGGCGGCACACGTCGTTCGCCCTGGTGGACGTGATCCCGGAGGTGGAGGATGTCGAGGTGGCCGTGCGCGAGGACGAGCTCAAGGTGGAGACGTACCGGGCCGGCGGGGCGGGCGGGCAGAACGTGAACAAGGTCGAGACCGCCGTGCGCATCACGCACCTGCCCACCGGGATCGTGGTGCAGTGTCAGAACGAGCGCTCGCAGCACGCCAACAAGCTCACCGCCATGCGCCTGCTGCGGGCGAAGCTGGCCGAGCTCCACGACGAGCAGCAGGCCCAGCGGCTGGCCGAGCTGCGCGGGGAGTTCAAGGAGGCCGCCTGGGGCAACCAGATCCGCTCGTACGTCCTTCACCCCTACACGCTGGTCAAAGACCATCGCACCGGTGAGGAGACCGGCAACACCGCCGCGGTCCTCGACGGGGAGCTGGATCCGTTCATCGACGCCTATCTGCGGAGGCCCGCCTAACTGAGAGCGTTGGTCGCGGTGACGATCCTCGTCGTCGTGGTCGCAGCGGCGGCGCTCGGCCCCGGCGTGCTGCTGTCCTCCCGGCTGGAGCGCGATCTGCAGGCCTCGCTGCGGGCGCGAGATGTATCGGTGCGCGCGACCGCCGGGCCGGTGGCGGTCTTTCAGGGCCGCCTGGCCCGCCTGCGCGTCCGCGCCGCAGACGCCACGTTCGACGGGACTGCGGTCGACGCGGTCGTCCTCGACCTGCGCGGCGTGCGCGTCGATCCGGGACGAGCCTTCCAGGGAGATCTCGTCCTCCGCGGCGTCGAGGGCGGAACCGCCGTGCTGGTGATCGGCGAAGCCCGCCTGCGGGAGTATCTGGAGAGCCGCGGGGTGCAGGGAGCCGCCGTGCAGCTGGACGACGGCGTGGTCCGGGTCACCGGACGGGTCACCGTGCTTGGCGCGCTGGTGGACATCGCGCTGCGCGCCGGCCTCGCCCTCCGCGATGGCGCGCGCCTCGATCTCGACGTTCAGGAGCTGCGCGTCAGCGGGCTCGAGGTGCCGCGCGACGTCGCTAACGCGCTCGCGTCGTCCGTCAATCCGCTCCTCACCGCTCCGCAAGAGCCTGTCCGGCTGAGGTTCACGGGGGTCGGGATCGACCGGGGGACGGCCCGCCTGACGGGGGAGGTCGCGCCCTGACGCGCGGCCTGCGCCTCTTCTGGATCGCGATGGCCGCCGGCGTGGCGGCCTCGGTCATCATCCTCTGGATCCGCTGGGGGGTGGAGTCGCGGTCCCGGACGGTCGAGATTGTGCTCGACGGTCCTGACTGGGAAGCCCTGGCCGTGCGGGAGGGACGCGACCCCGCGGAGGTCCTCGGCGAAGCCGCGCGCCGCGGAGCAACCTCCATCGCGCTCTATGAGCGGACGCTCCGCCGCCTGGCCGACCGGGGCGAGATCGCCTACGCGCCCGCCGAAGACGTCTTCGCCGACTCACTGCTGCGGCCGCCCTCGCCCATCGCCGCCTCCCTCCGCGCCTGGGGCGGGCCGGCGCACGGTGCGCTCTACGTCGCCGGCCCTCCCGAGCGCCTGGACGAGCTGGCCGCCACCTTCGAGGGGCTGGTGGGATCAGGCCGCGTGCGCCGCCTGCCCGGCGCGCTGGCCATCCGGGGGCTGACCAGAGATCTGGAGGAGGCGGGGCTGGGGTTCGCCCCGGAGACAGTGGAGGCTTACCGGCGTCTGGGGCTGCTGCCCGTCTTCCGCCTCCGCAACCTTCCGGGACTCTCCGCCGACGGGCTGGCCTCCATCAGCGCCCGGCTGGCCCGGGTCGGACGGGGCGCTCCCGTGGTGTTTGAGGCCGTCGAGGTGCTGGGGTTCGAGCGCCTGCTGCCGGAGAGCGCCGCCGCGCTGCGCGGCGCCGGCGTCCGGTATGGACGCATCGAGGTGTTCAGCGCCCGGCGGAAGCAGCGGGGCGAGGACCGGTTCGCCGCAGAGATGGGACGTGACGTCATCAGGCTGTTCAGCCTGACCCCGGAAGAACTCCTCGTCCTGCCGCAGCCGGAGGCGCGGGGCAAGTTCGTGCGGGCCGCGCGGGAGCGCAACATCCGGCTGCTGTACGTGCGTCCCTCCGTCCCCACCGCCGGCGTCGTCGGCACGGAGACCAACCTGGCGTTTATCGAAGCGCTTGCCGCCGACCTGCGCGGTGCGGGGTTCACCCTGGGCCGCGCCGCCCCGCTGGAGGACCTCCGCCTGTCTCCCATCCTGCGGGCCGGAGCGGCGTTCGGTGCACTGGCGGCGATGGGGCTCGGCCTGATCCTCCTCGGCCGCGCCGTCGGCGTGCCCGTCCCCGCGCGCTTTGTCTGGGTGCTTGTCGCTCTGGGGCTGCTCGTCACGGCGGGGCTCATGATCACCGGGCCGCTGACGCTCTGGCTGAAGCTGCTGGCGCTGGGGACGGCGTCCACACTCCCCGCGGCGGCGATCGTCCAGGCGCTGCCCCGCCGGCCCGCCGGGGGTCCGGTCTGGTCGGGGCTCCGAGCGCTGCTGGCGGCGTCCGTCATCTCCACGTCCGGCGGCGTGCTCGTGGCCGGGCTGCTGACCGGTTGGACCTTCATGATGGCCGCCGACGTGTTCACGGGCGTGAAGGTGGCGCAGTTGATGCCGGTGCTGCTGGCGGCGTTGTTCGTATGGCGGTACGACCGGCCGGCGCGTTCCTGGCGGGCGACGGTGCGCGAGCTGTGGGCGTGGTCGGCCCATCCGCTCCTGTTGCGGTACGCCGCGGCCGTGCTCCTGGCGGGGGTGGCCGCGGTCATGCTGCTGGCCCGCAGCGGGAACTTCGGGCTGCCCCTGCTGGGCGTCGAGGAGCGGCTGCGCACCGTGCTCGAGGACTTGCTCGTCGCCAGGCCGCGCACCAAGGAGTATCTCATCGGCCATCCCGCGCTGGTCCTCGCCGGCGCCGCGGTCGCGCTGGGGTGGCGGGCCTGGGTCGTGCCGCTGGCCGCCGTCGCGGCAGTGGGGCAGGGCGGGATCGTGAACAGCTTCTCCCACCTCCACACCCCACTGCTGTACACGGTGTGGCGGACCGTCAATGCCCTCTGGCTCGGCGGCGTCATCGGCGCCGTCGCCGTGGGGGTCCTGGTCGCCGTCGCCCGCCGAGGCGGCGCTGCGCGGGCCGGGTTCCACGCGCACTGATGCGCGTCGTCATCTCCGGCTACTACGGCTTCGGCAACGCGGGCGACGAGGCCGTGCTGTCGGCCATCCTCACCGCGCTGCGCGAACGTCTCCCCGGGGCGCGGATCACGGTGCTCTCCGCCGATCCGGCCGCCACCCGGCGCACGCACAACGTCAATGCCGTCCCTCGCGCCGGGGGGCGTCTGTTCGGGACGATCGCCGGGGCCGACCTGTTCATCAGCGGCGGGGGCAGCCTCATCCAGGACGTGACGAGCGCCCGCAGTGCCCTCTACTACCTGGGCGTGCTCGCGCTCGCTGGATTTCTGGCCCGCCGGACGATGGTATACGCGCAGGGGATCGGTCCGCTGCGCCGGGGATGGATCAAGCGCCTGGCCCGCGCCGTCCTGGACCGGACCGACGTGCTCACCGTCCGCGATGACGACTCCCTCCGGCTCCTGCGCGAGATGGGGGTGCGCCGGCCCATCCACGTCGTCGCCGATCCGGCGTTCGCGCTCGATCCGGCGCCGGACGTGCATGTCCGCGAGTTGCTGGGACCCCGCGGAACCCCGCGCATCGGGGTGGCCATGCGGCCCTGGGGCGACAACGCGTACGTGGAGATCCTCATCGACGCCCTCCGGGAAGCGCGGGACCGGACGGGGGCGCAGATCGTGGTCTTTGCCTTTCATCCCTCCCGCGACATGGCCATCTCCCGCGCCGCCGCCGACGCGCTGGGAGCCCGCATCGTGGCCGACCTGCACCCGCGCGCGATGCTGGCCGCCGTCGCGACGCTCGATGTGCTCGTCGGCGTGCGCCTCCACGCCCTCATCGCCGCCATCGGCGCCGGGGTGCCGGCCCTGGGCATCTCGTACGACCCGAAGGTGGACGGGCTGTTCCGGCGCATCGGCGTCGGCCACCTCCTCTCCATGGACGGGCTGCAGTCCGCCCAGCTGCAGCAGGCCATTCTGTCCACCTGGCAGAGCCGGGAGGAGATCCGCTCGCAGCTGCGCCCGCTGGCCGCGGTCCTGCGCGCCGACGCGCTCCGCGCAGCGGACTTCGCGCAGGCCGCCGCGGCGTGAGCGCCCCGCGCGGGTCCGCGAGCCCCGCGCGTGCGGGCTGTCAAGCGTTGGAAGGAATTCCCCGAACGGCTAGGGAATGGGGGAGGGCCGATGGACGGACTCCCAGACGCAGCATCCCAACGGCCTGCGATGCCGGAGGTGCTCAAAGTCTCCGCCGACTCCAAACCGAAGGCGGTGGCTGGCGCGCTTGCGGCGGTGCTGCGGGAAAGGGGAGCCGTCGAGCTGCAGGCCGTCGGGGCGGGCGCCGTGAATCAGGCGGTGAAGGCCATCGCCATCACGCGCGGCTTCGTGGCCCCCAACGGCATCGACCTCGTGGCCATCCCCGCGTTCACGAAGGTGATCATCGAAGGCGAGGAGCGCACGGCAATCAAGTTCCTCGTCGAAGCCCGCTGAGTCGCGCGCTGAAGGGGAGTCTGAGGGGGAACGCCGCGCGTGCGTTCCCCCTCAGTCATCCGGGCAGGGTGCAGCGTTGGGGCTTCAGGGACACCGCGCGTCCGTCCCCGCTCGAGTCATGGCGTTCGATCGCACTGGCCTCCGTGGCTCCATCGGCCTGAGCTGGCTGCCGTCATGGTAAGGTAAGAACGGATGCGATGAGCCTCGGCGACGGAGAGCTGAAGGTCTTCACCGGCACGGCCCATCCCGCGTTGGGAGCCGAGATCGCAGAGTTCCTGGCTGTCTCCCCCGGCCGCGTGACCATCACGCGGTTTGCGGACGGGGAGACGTACGTGCGCTTCGAGGAGAACGCGCGCGGGGTGGACGCGTTCGTCATCCAGCCCGTCAGCCATCCCGTGAACGAGCACCTCATGGAGTTGCTCATCATGCTGGACGCGCTGCGCCGGGCGTCCGCCGGGCGTATCACCGCCGTCGTGCCCTACTACGGATACGCGCGGAAGGACAAGAAGGATGCCCCCCGCGAGCCGATCACGGGCCGGCTCGTTGCCGACCTGCTCACCACCGCCGGAGCGAACCGCCTCCTCACGGTGGACCTTCACGCCGGCCAGATCGAGGGCTTCTTCAACATCCCCGTGGACCACCTCAGGGCGATGCCTCTGTTCGCGGACTACCTGCGGGAGAAGGACCTGCGCAGCGCGGTCGTGGTGGCCGCCGATGACGGCGCCGTACGCCGCAGCAAGCAGCTCGCCGACCGGCTGGACCTGCCCCTGGCCATCATCTTCCAGCGCCGGGTGGGCAAGGACGTCAAGGAGCCCGTCCAGATCGTCGGCGACGTGGAGGGCCGCATCCCCATCATGATCGAGGACATCATCGACACCGCCGGGACGCTCGGCGGCGCGGTGGACGTGCTCATGGCCAAAGGCGCCCGGCCCGAGATCTACATCTGCGCGACGCACGCCGTCTTCGCCGGACCGGCCATGCAGCGGCTGGGCCGCGAGGAGATCCGCGAGGTCATCGTGACCAACACCATCCCGCTCACTCCCGACCGCCGCCTGCCGAAGGTGATGGTGCTCTCGGCGGCGCCGCTGCTCGCCGAGGCCATCCGCCGCATCCACCTCGACCAGTCGGTGAGCATCCTGTTCACCTGATGGCGGCCCGCTGATGGCGGTCCGGACACGCTACGCGCCCAGCCCCACGGGCTACCTGCACGTGGGCGGCGCCTGGATGGCGTTCTTCAACTGGCTGTTCGCCAGGAGCACGCGCGGGACGTTCGTGCTCCGCGTGGAGGACACGGACCGGAGCCGGTCCACGCCCGAGTACGAACGGGCCATCTTCGAGGACTTTCGGTGGCTCGGCATCGACTGGGACGAGGGCCCCGATCTCGGCGGGGCGTACGGCCCGTACCGCCAGAGCGAGCGCTCGGGCCTGTACCGCCGGTACGCGGAGGCGCTGCTCGAGCGCGGCGCGGCCTACCACTGCTACTGCACGCCGGAGGAGCTGGAGGCGGAGCGCAGGCGGTCCGAGGCGGAGCGCCGTCCCTACCGCTATTCCGGCCGGTGCCGGTCGCTGACGCCTGCCCAGCGCGACGCGTTCGTGGCCCAGGGGCGCCTGCCGACCATCCGCTTGAGGCTGACCGGCTACGGGGAGACGATCGTCGTAGCGGACCTGGTCCGGGGCCGGGTAGCGTTCGAGCCTGAGCACCTGGACGACTACATCATCGTGCGTTCCGACGGGAGCCCGCTGTACAACTTCGCCAATGTGGTGGACGATCACACGATGGCCATCACGCACGTCATCCGGGGCATCGAGCACCTCAGCAACACGCCCCGGCAGTGGGTGATGTACCGGGCTCTGGGGTGGACGCCCCCGCAGGTGGCGCATCTCTCGAACATCCTGGGGATCGACAGGAAGAAGCTCAGCAAGCGCACAGGGGACACCGCGGTCCGCGACTATCGCCGGCAGGGGTTCCTCCCGGAGGCCATGCTTAACTTCTTCGCGCTGATGGCGTGGTACCCGGAGGAGGACCGCGAGGTCTACGCTGTACGCGAGCTCGTGGAGAAGTTCCGCATTGAGGATCTCGGCAAGTCATCGCCGATCTTCGACCTCGCCAAGCTCACCTGGCTGAACGGCGTGTACATGCGCGAGCTGCTCGGCCGCGACCCGGGGCGGGTCGTGGAGGCCTGCGTGGAGCCCCTCCGCGACGCCGGCCTGCTGGACGGCCGGCTCACGCCGGAGATCGAGGAGTACATCCGGCAGGTCGTGGAGGTGCTCGGCGAGCGCATCAAGGTGGGCAGCGATATCCTCGTCTACGGGGACTTCTTCTTCACCCCCGGCGTCGCGTATGAACCCGCCGCGGCGGAGCGCTACCTGAAGACGCCGGCCGCCGCCGACCTCCTCGCCGGGCTCCGCGACCGGATCGCCGCCGCTCCGGCGTTGGGGGTTGCGGAGGCCGAGGCGCTCATCCGCGGCTATGCGGCCGACCGCGGCGTGCCCGCCCGCGAGATCGTCCATCCCACGCGGGTGGCGCTCACCGGGAAGACCGCGGGGCCGGGATTGTTCGAGCTCATGGCGCTGCTCGGTCGTGAGCGCGTCGTCGGGCGTCTCGAGGCCGCGGTGCGGTACGTCCAACACTCGGCCGGCACTGCGTCCCCCTGAGCCCAGGCACGCTCGCCGGCGCCCTCCCCGCCCGCGTCAGAGGCCTGTGACGTCCTCCCTGTAGACTCCGCTCGCCGGCCCGGGCACGCTTTCCGTGCCCGGTTCGCCGCCTGACGGCATCGCCTTGCTGACCCGGCGCGCTCGCCGGCGCTACCCTCCCGATCAACTCGCACCAGAGGAGAGGGAGGTTGCCATGAGCACGCAACTGGCGGAAGGTCTATCGGCGGAGCGGCGGCGGCAGGTCGTCCCACTGCCGGCCGATGAGCTCGACCCTGGTGATGGCTCGGTGGGCGGCGACAACTTCGAGGCCTGTTGTTGCTGCTGCTGCTGCCAGACAGGCGGGGGCGACGGGTACTGATTGCCCGCACACTACCGGAGGGCGCGCGCCACCGCGCCCTCCGGCCCGGGTGAGCCGGCGTGATCACGATCAGCGACCGCCCCTACTGCTATCCGTGGGTCCGGGCGATCCAGGACGGCGACGCGTACCTGTTCGAATACGGCGGCACCATCACCAGGGTGACCGGGCCGTCGGCAGTCCCGCTCCTGTCCGCGCTTCTGCCGCGCCTCACAGGCGCGCGGACTGTGGAGGAGATCCAGCGAGACCTCAGCGCGTGGGAGGGAGCAGAGATCCGCCAGGCCCTCTCGGTCCTGCTGAGCAACGGCATCATCGCGGTGGCCGGTGACGTCCCGGGCATGAGAGAGGATGAGCATCTGCTGCTCGCGCTCCTGGGTCCCCCCACCTCCGAGTCGCCGGTCCAGGCGTCGCAGGTGGGCGTTGCCGGCGGCGGGGGTCTTGCCCACGCCGTGCGGCAGCTCTGTGAGCACGCCGGTGTACGGGGCGTGCATGCGCTGGCGTGGGACAACACACCCGCGGAGCCGTGCGATCTGGTCATCGCCGCCGCCGACGGACGCGATCTCCCCCACCTTCATGAGTGGAACCGGCGCATGCTGGCCGCCGGGCAGCGCTGGCTGCTTGTTCTTCCCTTTGACGGCCTCTACGGGGCCGTCGGGCCGCTGTTCATTCCTGGCGAGACCTCCTGCTATGCGTGCCTGCAGATCCGGCGCCGGTCCGTCCTGGAGGATGCTGAGCTGGCCCGAGCCTACGACGATCTCCCCGCCGCCCGGCCGATGGGCGGGGCCCTGACCGCCGTGCTGGCCGGACTGGCCGTCCACGTGGGACTGCGGTGGCTTGCCTATCGGGACGCCCGCATCGCTGGGATCCTCTACGCCGTTCACCTGATCCCGCAGCCGGCCGTGAGCGGGCACGAGGTCTTCCCCGTTCCGCGCTGTCCGGCGTGCCGGAGCTCCGGCCTGCGCACACCCAGTCCCTGGTACCCGGACAACCGTGAGAGGGCGTCTTCACCATGACCGGTCCGCCCGCCGTGGCGCGCCTCGTGTCGCCGCTCGTGGGGCCGATCCGGACGGTCCGGGAGGTCGCCACCGACTGTGACCACGCGGTGTTGCCGGCATTCGCCGCCGAGACGGCGGACCTCAGCCAGATTCATGGATGTCCTGTGCGCAGCGTATCCGGCAGCGCGCTCCACTACGATCGAGGCGCGGCGATGGCGGCGGCGGTGGGGGAAGCGGTCGAGCGGTATTGTGGCGCCGCCGTCCCGGATGATCTGCCGGCGGCGAGCGCGGCCGAGCTCGGGGCCCGCGCCGTGGCCCCCGCGCGGTTTGTGTTGTTCCATCCAGACCAGCACGCTCGCCCGGAGTTTCCCTACCGTCCGTTTCTGCCGTCCAGCATGGTGCGCTGGACCGCAGGCGTGGACATCGAGACCGGTGCTCCCGCCTATCTGCCGGCCCAACTCGTCTATCTCGGAGCGGAAGCCCTGGAGGAGAGGGGGGAGGTCCCGATCGGGTACGCGACCAGCAGCGGGATGGCCTGCGCGCCGACCGCAGAGGCCGCGATCCTCGCCGGGCTGTTGGAGCTCGTCGAGCGGGATGCGGTCATGCTCACCTGGTACCTGCGGCGGTCGCCGCCGCGCCTCCGCTGGCGCGGGAATCCTCGTCTGGCCGCGGTGGAGGAGCGCTGCTTTGCCCCCAGCGGTCTGCGCTACGTCTGTCTGGACCTCAGCGAGCCGCTGGCGATCGCCACGGTGCTGGCCGTGGTCTTCGGCGCAGAGGTCGGAGTCGCCGTGGGAGCGGCGAGCGCCGCCAGCCCCGAGGACGCATGGATGAAGGCCATGCGTGAGGCCTTTGCCACGTACGCCTGGGCGAACCGGCTCCGGCGGCGCACGCCCGCGATCGGCCAGGTGGAGCTGCATCGAATCCACAGCTTTGCCGATCACGTCCGCTTCTATGCCGAGCCGGGGAACCTGCCGCTTGCATCGTTCCTCTGGGACGACCACCGCGCTGGCGACCACCGCGCTGGCGACGACCGCGCTGGCGACGACCGTGCTGCCAACGACCGTGCGGACGACGCCCGCGCTGACGGCGACCGCCGGATCGACGAGTTGCCGCGGATCGAGGACTCTCGCCCCGTTCATCAGATCGCCGCGGTGTACCGGAAGATGCGCGCAGCCGGCGCCTCAGCGTACGCCGTGGATCTCACCACCGCGGATATCCGACGGGCCGGGCTGTCCGTGTGGAAGGTCGTGAGTCCGGAACTGCAGCCCCTGGACGTCGGCTACGGTCGCCGCTTTCTGGGGGGCGCCCGGCGTACGGCCTGGGCCGACCGCCTGGGGGCGCGCGCCGGCGCTTCGCTTGACGCCCTCAATCCCTGGCCCCACCCGTTTCCGTGAGGCGCGCGCCGATGCCGATCCCCGGCGACTGGCCACTGACTTCCGCGCTCATCCCAGGAGGTCCCGGCCACAGCGCCGCCGTCCTCTCCGACGATCCCGCGGAAGCGTACTACGAAGCCTCGAAGCTGTCTCCGTCGCTGCTGAGCCGACAGATGGCCGGTGTGCGGCGATTGGAGCGAAGCGTCGCGTGGCAGCAGACTGTCCTGCGGGCCGGGAAGCGCTTCCCCCACAGGCGGGCGTGTGCGCTGCCCCCGCCTCGGTTCCCCGACGTGTCGTTCGAAGACACTCTGCGTAGCCGTCGTTCCCGCCGGCCGTCGGAGGCCGGCCGGATCTCATGCGACGCGCTCGCCGCACTGCTCTTCGCAGCCTACGGAGTGACGTCGCGGCCCGCGCAGTCCGGGCATCCTGATCTCCGGGCGGCGCCCTCGGCAGGCGCACTGTACCCATTGGATGTGTACGTTGCGGCGGGACGGATAGAAGGGGTGTCCCAGGGCCTCCATCATTACGATCCGGACCGCCACCTCCTTGCCGAGCTCCGTCCGGGGGATCCGGCCCCGGGCCTTGCCAGGGTCCTCACCGACCCCGCGCACGCCCGCGCGGCAGCGTGGGTAATCGTCGCCGCGTCGTTCCAGCGGAGCCGCATCAAGTACGGGCTGCGGGCCCTCCGATTCGTGCTCCTTGAGGCAGGCCACGTGGCGCAGAACGTCCTGCTGGCGGCAGCCGCGCTCAGCTTGGCTGCCCTTCCCATCGGCGGATTCTTCGACCGACGGCTCGATGAGTTCGCCATGCTCGATGGGCTCCACGAATCCGCGCTCTACGTCATTGCTGTGGGACCGATGCATCCGGAGGCTCCCTAGACGCCATCCATGACGCAACGCCCCGCGATCGCAGCGCATCCGACGGCGGCCATGGCGCCCGAGAGGGGAGCCGGCACATTGTATCGCCTGGCCAAGCTGGCTCTGGCAGCCGTCCTGATCGCCGACGGGGTGGTGCGCTGCCCGTGCGGGGGATGGGGTGCGGCGTTGATCGGGGGAGCTGCCGGCACCGCGCTCTATGCGATGCTCGCCCGCGATGTCTCCCCGTTCCGGCCGACCCTCCGGAAGTTCGCGGCGGCCTTGGGAGAGTTCCGGCCGGCCCTCCCGGCACGCCGGCGCGCCCTGGATGTGGCGTTCACCGCAGCCATCGACGAGGTGGTCTGGCGCGGCTGGCTGACGAGTCCCGGCATCCCGCCGGCCCTCCGTTCCTATCTCGCGGTTGCCGGCTGCGTCCTGTTTGCGCTGGCGCACTCTCCACGCCAGGGCGTGCGAGGAGTGGCCACCCACCTGCTGAGCGGGATGGTCTTCACCGTCGCCGCTGTCCGGTGGGGGCTTGCGGCGGCGGTGGCGGCGCACCTCTCCTACAACCTCTGGGTCCTCACTGCCAGACGAGTCCAGACGCGACGGAGGGCCGTCGATCCTGCGCAGCGTCTGAGCTCTCTGTTGCCACGTGGGCAGCGGTCATCACCTGGGCAGCGGTCATC
>Ga0073934_10002990_pt1 | contig 32671 bp, 31 predicted proteins | sample LarsenN4metaG_FD_76834 | JGI IMG/M metagenome (GOLD analysis project Ga0073934, IMG submission 76834) | Hot spring sediment bacterial and archeal communities from British Columbia, Canada, to study Microbial Dark Matter (Phase II) - Larsen... ...
CCATCGACGATGTGCGCAGCAACAGGACGTTTTTCATGCGCCGGATTTTACGGGCAGCCCTGTGGTTAACCAAGTAAAATCAGGGCTACCGCTTTGTGGATAACTGGCAGTGGATAAATATCGCCAAAACTGTCCACAAGCTGTCCTGTTGCTGGCAGGCCCTTCAAAGACCCAGCCCCCAACAGGGCAAACTGTTGAAAACATTGGTCAATAGTGGGTTATCCACAGAAAAGTGTCCACTACATCAGTATCTTCATATTTAAAATAGGCAAACAATGAAAAGATGAGGTGCAGACCCAAACGGCTGGAAACACTGTTTGCGTCATTGCTGGCAAGAGATTGTGGATAAGCGGGCAGCACGGCAAGATGGCAAAATTGTCCACAACTGATGCACCCCATTCCAGCTACGGCAACGACAAGCTAGGCGACATCTCAAGTCATTGAAAAAAAACGTCTTTAGCGTGTTATCCACAGACCGGTACTGCCTTCTACTATCCTTATCCTTTATATAACTAGAAAGTACTAGAAAGAATGTCGCGCCAACTTAGCGTGGTTCTGATCACCAAAAATGCCGAAGCGCTGCTGGAAAAATGTCTGCAAAGCTGTGCCTTTGCCGACGAGATCGTGGTGGTGGATTCGGGTAGCACCGACAGGACATTGGCAATAGCCTCTGCCTATAAGGCAAAAGTTATCCACCAACCGTGGTTGGGATTCGGTCCGCAGAAGCAATTCGCGGTACAGCAGGCCAGCCACGACTGGGTGCTGTGTCTGGATGCCGACGAGTGGTTATCGGAAAAATTGCGCCATGAAATCAGCAGCTTGCTGCACAATCCGGTACTTGGCGCCTACCGTTTCGCACGCAGCAACAAGTTCATGGGCCGCTTCCTGAAGTTTGGCGAAGGCTATCCCGATTACAGCCTGCGGCTGTTCGATCGCCGCCAGGCACGCTGGTCCGACGACGTGGTGCACGAGTACGTGATCGCCAATGGCGAAGTCGGCACCCTGACCGGCGACCTGATGCACGAATCCGGCGAGGACATCGCGCTGTACCTCGGCAAACAGAACCGCTACACCAGCCTGCAGGCGGAAACGCTGTATCAGCGCGGGAAAAAGGTGGGGATTGCCAAGCTGGTGTTGAGTCCGTTGCTGCGCTTCGTGAAGTTTTACCTGCTGCGGCAGGGTTTTCGCGACGGCCTGCCCGGACTTGTCCACATCAGCATTGGCTGCTTCAACAGTTATCTCAAATACGCGAAGCTGATCGAACTGCACCGGCTTCGCCCACAGGAAAAATGACGATGAAAGTACTGGTCACCGGCGCCGCCGGTTTCATTGGCCGCGCGGTATGTGAAAAACTGCTGGATCGTGGCGATGTGCAAGTGATCGCTGTGGATAACCTCAACGACTACTACGCGGTGGCGCTGAAACACGCGCGCCTGGCCACGCTGCAGGGCCGTGCCGGTTTTGTTTTCCACAAGCTGGACATCGCCGACTGGGCCGCCATCGACGCGCTGTTTGCCGCCGAGCGCCCGGACTACGTGATCCACCTCGCCGCCCAGGCCGGGGTGCGCTACAGCATCGACAACCCGCACGTCTACGCGCAGAGCAACCTGGTTGGCCACACCAATATGCTGGAAGCCTGCCGCCGCTACCCGGTGCAGCACCTGGTGTTTGCCAGCTCCAGCAGCGTGTACGGCAAGAATGCCAAGGTGCCGTTCAGCGAGGACGACCGCGTCGACGAGCCGGTCAGCTTCTACGCCGCCACCAAGAAGGCCAACGAGGTGATGGCGCACAGCTACGCCCACCTGTACCAGCTGCCGATCACCGGCCTGCGCTTCTTCACCGTCTACGGCCCGTGGGGCCGCCCGGACATGGCGCCGTGGCTGTTTACCGAGGCCATCCTCAACGGCGACCCGATCAAGGTGTTCAATCACGGCCAGATGCAGCGCGATTTCACCTTCATCGACGACATCGTCGAGGGCGTGCTGCGGGTGATGGCGCATCCGGCCAGCGGCGACGTGCCGTTTGCGGTGTTCAACATCGGCAACCACAACCCGGTGCCGCTGATGGACTTCATCCAGGCCACCGAAGCCGCCTGCGGCCGCGAGGCGGTCAAGCAGTACCTGCCGATGCAGGACGGCGACGTGCCGGTCACCTACGCCGACACCGCGCGGCTGCGTGCCGCGGTCGGTTTCTCGCCGGACACGCCGCTGCGCGACGGCATGCAGGCGTTTGTCGACTGGTATCGCGACTACCACCAGCGTTGAGTTGTCCACAGCCCGCCAGCGCAACACCGCGCTGGCAAACGGTGGTGATAGCGGCTGCGGGGACGTAAACGGGGCGCCAGCGGCTGCCGCTGCCGCTGACACCTCGTGCTGACTGAAACGGCTGCCAGGCGTGTGGCGGGCGATTGTGGCGCCGTGCAGGGGGGCTGCCACCCGTTGCTGCGGTGGCTCGCCGCAGCGTGGCGTGGTGGATTGTTGCCGTCACCCGTGCCGTGGTCAGTGCGGCGGACGGCTGCGGACATTACGGTGGATGGCAATGTTGCCGCCGTTTAGGTTGCACGATGCTGTCTCGTTAACGGCTTATGGCTACTGATGGCGTATTTTAATGCTGTGAATAGCCAGGCCGCTGACGGGCGCCAGCGCGCGGGGCTGGTGTCAGCTGTGGCGGATAACGGCATTGGCCACCGGAGCGGCCGCAAAATGCGGCTCACCGGCCAAGCGGTAGCCGCAAGCGCGTTGCCGCTACCGCTACCGCGTGGCAATGCTCGCACCGCTGTTTGCCGCCACGCGCCGCCAGTGTTGACTTATCCACAGCCGACCGCTGCTCGTCGCCGTATTGCGGCCAACCTTGGCTGGCATTGATCGCCTGCTTCCGGCCGTGATCGCGCACGCCACAGTGCGGCAATTTTTCCGCCACGGTCTAAGCTGAACTGATGAATTTTCCAGCGCGGGAGGCGGCAATCATGGATACCGGGCATCACGAACTGACCGAGCTGTTTGCACAGCTCGGGCTGGACAACAGCACCAAGGCGATCAACCAGTTTGTACAGAGCCATCCGCTGCCGGAGCATGTGGTGCTGGCGGAGGCGCCGTTCTGGAGCGCGAGCCAGGCCGCGTTCCTGCGCCAGTCGCTGGCCTGCGACGCGGAATGGTCGGACGCGGTCGATACCCTGGCGACCCTGCTGCAGCAACGCGGCTGAAGCTGCCATCCGGCGCTGATGGCTGCCGACCAGAGTCGGCGATAAATGACAGCCAGATCAAAGGCTTGCCGATGGCTGCGGCCAACGTTTGGTGTCGCGGCGGCATGGTCTATGCTGGGTTATCACAGTCGTTGAGGAGACCCGTCATGATGATCGCCCGCTGGAGTATCGAGGCCAAGTTTGGCCACAAACCGGAAGTCATCGCCGAGATGCAGCGCTGGCTGCGCGACATCGGCTCGCAGGCCGGCTGGACACCGCAACGCGTGCGGCTGCTGAACGGCTCGATCGGCGCCAAGGAATCCACCATCCTGTCCGAAATCGAGATCGCCGATCTGGCCGAGCTGGACGCCGCCTGGCACAAGCTGGGCACCCTGCCCGAGCACGCGGCGTGGAGCAAGGCACTGGAGCCGCACGTGGTGTCCGGCACCCAGCGTTGGGAAATCTTCCGCGTCATCGGCTAACCGCCGTCACCGCAGCCGCGTCCGGGGATGACCGCGTGTCATCCCCTGGTCTGGCCTGTCTGGCAGCGCGGCCTTGCGGCCAAGGTTGGCCGCAACATCGATCCCACCCAAGTGACTGATTCTGCTATCATTCCGCGCCTTTCCCCCACCCACTGCAGGAAGTATTCATGAGTCTGTTGCCGCACCAGGTTGAGCTGTTGTCCCCCGCCAAGAACATCGACATCGGCCGCGAGGCGATTTTGCACGGTGCGGATGCGGTCTATATCGGCGGGCCGAGCTTTGGCGCGCGGCACAACGCCTGTAACAGCGTGGCCGAGATCGCCGAGCTGGTGCAGTTTGCCCACCGCTACCACGCGCGCATCTTCACCACGCTCAACACCATCCTGCACGACGCCGAGCTGGACGCCGCGCGCAAGCTGATCTGGCAACTGTACGACGCGGGTGTCGACGCGCTGATCGTGCAGGATATGGGCATCCTGCAGCTGGATCTGCCGCCTATCCAGCTGCACGCCTCCACCCAGTGCGACATCCGCGATGCCGCCAAGGCGCGCTTCCTGTCCGACGCCGGCTTCTCGCAGGTGGTGCTGGCGCGCGAGCTGACCATTCCGCAGATCGCCAAGATCTCGCAGACCGTGGCCGAGGGGCATGACCCGGCCGCCATCGAATACTTCATCCACGGTGCGCTGTGCGTCGCCTTCTCCGGCCAGTGCTACATCAGCCACGCCGACAACGGCCGCAGCGCCAACCGTGGCGACTGCTCGCAGGCCTGTCGCCTGCCCTACACCCTCACCGACGAAAAAGGTGGCGTGGTCGCCTTCGACAAGCACCTGCTGTCGATGAAGGACAACAACCAGAGCCGCAACCTCGAAGCGCTGCTCGACGCCGGCGTGCGCTCGCTGAAAATCGAAGGCCGCTACAAGGACGTCAGTTACGTCAAGAACATCACCGCCCACTACCGCCTGCTGCTCGACGAAATCATCGAGCGCCGGCCGGAACTGGCGCGCGCCTCCAGCGGCAGCAGCGAAATCTACTTCGCGCCCGATCCGGACAAGACTTTCCACCGCGGCGCCACCGACTACTTCGCCACCGGCCGCAAGATCGACATCGGCGCCTTCGACTCGCCGAAATTCGTCGGCGTCGAGCTGGGCAGCGTGCACCAGGTCGGCGACGGCTGGCTGGAGATCGCCACCGCCGACAGCATGGCCAACGGTGATGGCATCAACTACATGAAGAAGCGCGACGTTGTCGGCATGCAGCTCAACACCGTGAAGCAGATCGGCCACGTGCCGGGCGGCGAGCTGCTGTGGCGCTGCGTGCCCAACGACCCGGCGGTGCTGGCCGGCCTCAAGCCCGGCACCCGCATCAGCCGCAACCGCGACCACGCCTGGGAGCTGTCGCTGCTGAAAAAATCGGCTGATCGCCGCATCGGCGTGTGGCTGAACCTGGACGAAACAGCCGACGGTCTGGCACTGACCGTCACCGACGAAGACGGCTGCAGCGCCACCGCCCACGCGCCACTGGCGCTGGAGCAGGCCAAGGACGCCGCCCGGGCCGAAGCCAGCCTGCGCGACGCGGTCGCCAAGCTCGGCAACACCATGTTCGTGGCCAACGACGTGGCGCTGAACCTGGCGCAGCCGTGGTTCGTGCCGTCATCGGTGATCAACGCGCTGCGCCGTAACGCGGTGGAAAAACTGGAAGCCGCCAGGTTGGCCGCCTGGCCACGCCAGCCGCGCAAGGCGCCGGTACATCCACCGGTGCCGTATCCGGAGAAAAACCTCAGCTACCTCGCCAACGTCTACAACGCCAAGGCCTGGGATTTCTACAAGCTGCACGGCGTGGAAGTGATCGAGCCTGCGTATGAAGCGCACCAGGAAGAAGGCGAAGTCAGCCTGATGATCACCAAGCACTGCCTGCGCTTCTCCTACAACCTGTGTCCGAAGCAGGCCAAGGGCGTCAAGGGCGTGATGGGCCAGGTGCGCGCCGATCCGATGGTGCTGAAATCCGGCGACGAGACCTACACCCTGAAGTTCGAATGCCGCCCGTGCGAGATGCACGTGATGGGCAAGATGAAGAAGCACATCCTGAAGTCGGCGCCACCGAGCGAGATCCCGGCGACGGCACCGATCACCTTCTTCAAGCAGCGGCCTGCGTCGTGAGCTAGCGGGGGATGAGGCCAACGTTGGCCGCAGGTTGGATGACATGGAACAAGGGCAAGCCGGATGGCTTGCCCTTTTTTTATTTCTTTGTCTTATGATGATCGTGTTTGTAGGTTGGGGAAAATCGTAGCGAACAACCTACTGGGCTGTAATTAGGCACCTGAAAGCTTTTGTCCAAATAAATAGTTTTTATTTTCTTATAGAAACTAACTAGTAAATAATTACTGTCATGAGGTTTTTCTGAAAAAATAAAGGCTAAAAAATATTACAAGCAGGCACTATATTTTAACTACAACATTTGTATTTATTATAAAGCGAGGCAATTGTGCAGTTAGTTAAATTTTCCGCAACAAACTATCGAAGTATCACGTCAGCTCATCGCATTACATTTTCGAATGTTACGGTGCTCATTGGGAGAAATAACGAGGGTAAGTCTAATCTGCTACGAGCACTAGAAACCGCGATGGCGCTACTAAAACAACATGCTGTGACGTATAATGTTCGAGTTCGAAGAATAAATTCATATGATACTGCCTATATGTGGCAGCGTGACTTTCCGATTCAGTTACAGGGTCGACGAACAGGAACTCAAACAATTTTGAAACTTGAATTTCTTCTTGACGAAGATGAGTGCCGCCAATTTAGAGATGAAATCGGTTCGAGTATAAATGGTTCTTTGCCATTAGAGATTAAGATTGGCAAAGATCAAGAGGCTCATATTCGTCTCGTAAAGTCTGGAAAAAACACCTCTGCACTTGCTGCAAAATCGGCACAAATTGCTAGATTTGTAGCCAATAGAATTCATTTCAATTACATCCCTGCCGTAAGGACGGATAACACTACAATAGAATTAATTGGCTCCCTGCTTTCTCAAGAATTACGAGCACTTGAGAAAGATGATCGCTATCTTAGTGCGCTTGATACAATCGCCACTCTTCAGCAACCAATTCTCGATGAACTTGCGACACGAGTTCATGGACCACTTAAAGAATTTCTCCCAAGCATCAAGTCTGTTAAGATTGAAATTCCGGAATTGAGCCGCCGTTACTCACTTCGACGTGACGTTAATGTTGTAATAGACGACGGAACACCAACACTTCTTGAATATAAGGGTGATGGAGTCAAAAGTCTTGCTGCACTTGGATTGTTAAAAAGCCAAAGTGCACAGACTGGTGCGTCAATACTTGCTATCGAAGAACCTGAGTCCCACCTTCACCCGGCAGCGATTCATCAGGTAAATGAGATCATTCGATCTATTTCTCAGACAAGTCAAGTAATCGTTACGACTCATAATCCTTTATTTGTCGATCGAGAAAACATTAAAGCCAACGTTATTGTTACGGATGGTGGAGCCACACCTGCAAAAAATATTGCAGCTATCCGAGATATTTTGGGTATTAAGGCATCTGACAACCTGACACATGCAAACTATGCGCTGGTAGTTGAAGGAGAAGAAGATGCTATTGCACTACGCGCACTCCTACCAGCTCTTAGTGAAAAGATTGCCAAAGCCTTACGGAACAACATGCTAATAGTTGAACCGATTGGTGGGGCGGGTAATCTTTCATACAAGTTATCCCTGCTTAGAAACTCCCTATGTGCCGTACATACGCTCCTTGATGGCGATCAAGCTGGTCGCGATGCCTATCAAAAAGCAGAGAGTGATTCCCTGATTTCAATTGCCAATTGTACTTTCATTAATTGTAACGGTATGACTGAGGCAGAGTTTGAGGATTGTATTAATCTCAATGTTTACAGGGAAACAATTCTTAGCGAGCAAGGCGTAGATCTTAGCTCATCAAAATTCCGTGGCAATAAAAAATGGTCACAGCGCATGCGTACAACCTTTCTAGATCAAGGGAAACCTTTCTCGGATGCACTGCTAATGAAATCCAAGTACCTTGTTGCCGCTGCGATCTCAAAGAATCCGAAAGTGGCGCTAAATGAACATAAACGAAATTCTATTGATGCTATGGTGAGTGCTCTTGAGCGCATGATAAAGGGCTAATCAGTACGGTAAACTGGGCTGAGCCTGTGAACCAAAAATTTATCGCGATTTAATTGAAAAGGTTGGCCGCAAGCTGTTATGGCTTTGCGGCAAACCTTTTTTTATCTATTGAATCCGCTGCGCGGATATTTTTTATCTGCCGCTTTCCGCGCGGCGGCGGGATACTTTCTTTTGCTTCGCCAAAAGAAAGTATCCAAAGAAAAGGCGACCCGAAGGCGCAAGCATTCCCGTGAAAACTGCCGCCATCCCGGCGCCGCCCATCCGCTGCGCTCAAAAGAGGGCGGCTTGTTTCCGGGCTGGCAGCAGTTTCCACGGCTTGCGCCAACGGGACGAAGTGCATCGGTGCGGTGTTGGCTGTGAATATCACTTATCCACAGGTGTCCGGCCAGGCTGCTGGCGCAAGCGGGGATGGGCCAAGGTTGGCCGCAAGCGCTGTTGCCAGGCTGGTGGGCGAATCCCGCTTCTTATACGGTTACCCTCGCACACCCTGCGCTGCGGCCAACCTTGCTTACGACGCCGCAATATAGCGATCCGGCCGGTGGTAGAGGCCGATCACCAGGCTCATGGCGGCGGCGCCGATCAGTGAGCCGACCAGTTGCGGCAGGCTGCACAGCAGCAGCGACGCGAGCAGGATCAAGAGGTCGATGCCGAATTGCAGTTTGCCGGCGCGCAGGCCGTAACGCTGCTGCACGTACAGCGCCAGGATATTGATGCCGCCGACGCTGGCCTTGTGGCGGAACAGCGCGATCAGCCCCATGCCGAGCAGCAGCCCGCCCAAGAGGCCGGTGGAGTACGGGTTGAGGGTGCCGGCAAACGGGAACAGCTCGCGGCATTGCGTGGACAGCAGCGACACCAGCGCGACGCAGACAAAGGTGCGCACGGTGAACGCGGCACCCATGTGCCGCAGCGCCAGCCAGTAGAACGGCAGGTTGATCAGGAAGAACAGCCAGCCAAACGGCGCCAGCCCCTGGTAGTGCAGCAGGAAGGCGATGCCGGCGGTGCCGCCGGTGAGCAGGCCGGCTTGCACGAACATGGCCATGCCGAAGCCGATGAAGGAGGTGCCGATCAGGATGGCGAGCAGGTCTTCTGCCCGGCTGTGTGCCAGCGGATTGTGTCCGCTTGTCAGGCGCGTGGTGTCGGTAGTCATGTGGATACCGTTGGTGGCGAATTGTCAGAAACGGCGCGCCGGGTAAGGGCGCCGCACCGGTAGCCGGCGCAGCAAGAAGCCTGCCAGCGCCGCGGGGTCGATGCGTGCCGCTGGCGGGTTTGCTGTGCCTTGTGGCGGGGCAAAAAGCCCGTGCCGGCCTGTGTGCCGCGCCAGAGTGGTGCATGGCCGCGCTGTCTGTCGCTGCGGCCAACCTTGGCTACCTCCACCGCTGTGTTACCGTCGCTGGCGAGGCCGGCGCGGAATGTCGCCGCATTTCGTGCTACAACGGCAGCATCTGCCCCTTTCTGCTGCCGTGCCGCCCATGGATTTCCTGCGCCGCTTTTTCCTGCGTCACTATCGCGATCCGTACACCCGCTTTTCGTTGCTGATGTGTGGGCTGATGCTGGCTTTGCTGCTGCTGGTGTGGCTGTTCGATCTCGATACCCCGGCGCATGAGCCGGTGCCGTTGCCGCCGCCGGCGGGCATCGGCGTGCCGGTGTAGCCGCGATGGCCGCGCCTTGCTTGCCAGTCGGCGATGATGGCGGGATCATCGGTGGCTTATTGGGGGGATGACGCGATGAACGGGCTGTTACTGGCGCTGGCGTTTGTGATGGGGGTGGTGGTGCCGCTGCAGGCGGCGATCAATCACCAGCTGAAGCTGCTGATCGGCGGCAGCCCGGTGCTGGCGGCGCTGGTGTCGTTTGCGGTGGGGCTGGTGACGCTGACCATCGCCGCGCTGCTGAGCGGGCAGAAGTGGGTCGGCCTCGCCGCCTTGCCGCGCGCGGAGTGGTGGATGCTGAGCGGTGGCGCGCTGGGGGCGCTGTTCGTGTTCGGCACCACGCTGCTGGCGCCGCGGCTGGGGGTGGCGGTGATGCTGTCGCTGATCATCGCCGGCCAGGTGTGCGCGTCATTGCTGTTCGACCGCTACGGCTGGCTGGGCATGCCGCTGAAGGAGATCAACAGCTGGCGCCTGGGTGGCGCGCTGTTGGTGGTGGCCGGGGTGCTGCTGGTGAATCTGGGGGACCGCATCGGCAAGTAGCGGGCGCGGGCGGCGTTTCATGTGAAACCGTGGTCGCTCCGGCCCCGGCGGCCGACAAACAGCACAATGGCAACAGCGGATTGCGTTACAATCCGCTGTTTTTCATTGCGGCGGCAGAACTGCTGCCGAATCAGGGTTTTAAGGAATCAGTGTGGCCGATATCGAGCGCCTCGATACGTGGGTAAAGTACAAGAACGGCCTGTGCAGTGACTGCATGGGTAGCTGTTGCAGCATGCCGGTGGAAGTGAAGCTGCCGGATCTGGTGCGCATCGGCGTGGTGGACGAGTTCGAGCTGGACGAGCCGATCAAGAACATCGCCAAACGTCTGGAAAAGCAGCGCATCATCCAGCATTTCAACTTCAAGAACGGCATTTTCACGCTGACGCAGCGCGCCAACGGCGATTGCCAGTATCTGGACCAGAAAACCCGGCTGTGCAGCATCTACGCGCTGCGGCCGAATACCTGCCGCAATCACCCGCAGGTCGGCCCGCGACCGGGGTTTTGCGCCTATACCCGTAATCCGCAGCATGGCCGCAAGGTGAGTACATGAGCGACAAACAAAGCAACAACCCGCTGCACGGCGTGACGCTGGAAGCGATGCTGACCGAGCTGCACGGCCACTACGGCTGGGATGGCCTGGCCAGCCGCATTGCGGTGCGCTGCTTCAGCCACGAGCCGAGCATCAAGTCCAGCCTCGCCTTCCTGCGCCGCACGCCGTGGGCGCGCGACAAGGTGGAGGCGCTGTACCTGCAGCTGAAGAAGCCGAAGCGCAGCCTGGCGCCGAAGGCGGCCACCGCGCGCGCGCCGGCCGGCCACGGCGCGGCCAAGGCACCAACCATCCTGTTTGCCCGCAAGACCCCGCCGACCGACGACGCCTGAGCCGGCTGCCACCCGAACCCTCCGGCCGCGACACGCCGTCGCGGCTTTTTCACGCAAGGAGCCGCCGATGACCGCGCCCGCCGTATTGCTCGATGCCCGTGGCCTGATCGCCGCGCAACGCCAGTTTGCCGCCGAGCGCGACTGGCAGCGTTTCCATACCCCGCGCAACCTGATGCTGGCGCTGACCGGCGAGGTGGGCGAGCTGGCGGAGCTGTTCCAGTGGCGCACGGACGCCGAGGCGGCGGCAATGGCGAGCGAGCCGCAGGCCTTCGAGCGGCTGCAGGAGGAGATCGCCGACGTGATGATGTACCTGGTGCGGCTGGCCGATGTCTGCGGCGTCGATCTCGACCACGCGCTGCAGGACAAGCTGCACAAGAATGCGCTGAAATATCCGGCCGCCGGGCGGGAATAAATTGCCACAGTTTTGCCGCAGTACCCGGATGTTATTTATAGAAAGAGGCGGCAATTGATAATCCAATACTTTTCTATCCGGCGCGGCAGCGGCAAGCAAACATGCCGTTGGCTTAGCCTGTGCTAAGCTGGCCGATTGTGTTTGCCGCAAGATCCCGACCGATGAACCAAGCCGACACGCTGTCTTTCCACGCCGCCTCGCGGCCGCCTGCCGCCCGCCTGCAGCAGCTGTACGCGGCGCTGCCCTACCCGGTGCTGCTGTTTGACGTGCACGGGCAGCTGGAGTTTGCCAATCACGCCGCACAGGGCTGTCCCGATGCGCAGCCGGCGCTGCAGCAGCTGGCCGCCGGCGCCACGCTGGCGACGGTGACGCTGCCGGGACTGAGCGCCGACAGCTTCGCCCAGGTGCTGGCCACGGCCGCGCCGCAGAGCATGGAGCTGAGCCTGCCGCAGACCGATGGCAGGCCGGGGCACTACCAGATCACGCTGACGCCGCTGTGTGATGCCAGCGGCAAGGTGGACGGCGTGCTGCAGACCCGCCACGACGTCACCCGCCAGCGCCAGGAAGCGCAGCGGCTGCAGCTGCTGCAGGGCCACCTGCTGGAGATGGCACACCGCGACGCGCTGACCAATCTCGCCAACCGCCGCTATCTGGAACTGAAACTGGAAAGGTTGGCCGCAGACAGCGCGTCCAGCCTGTGCGCGCTGCTGTTCATCGATCTCGACCGTTTCAAGCCGATCAACGACGCCCACGGCCACGACACCGGCGACGCGGTGCTGTCGGCGATTGCCGCACGGCTGAAGCAGGCGCTGCGCGGCACCGACCTGCTGGCGCGCATCGGCGGCGACGAGTTTGCCATCCTGCTGGAAGGCGTCACCGAGAGCGGCGCGCGCGCGGTGGCCGGTAAGATCATCCAGGCACTGGACGAGCCGTTTGCCGAGCTATCGCCACCGAACCGGCTTGGCCTGTCGGTCGGCATCTGTTTGTTCAAGAGCGGTGCGACGATGCCGGCCGAGGTGCTGGCCGAGGCCGACCAGGCGATGTACCGCGCCAAGCGCCGTGGTGGCGGGCAGTTCGAGCTGCAGCAGCTGTAAGAACCTGTTCACGATCTGCTGCGCGTCGGCGATACCGCGTTAAAAACGCCTTCGGAATGCTCATTTACCACTTGTAAACTCCGCTTCCTCAGCCGTTTTCGCCTTGTCTCGCTCTAGCTCGCGAGATCGTGAACACGTTCTAAGCATGCGCGCATGACAAAACGGCCACCCGCATTTGCCGGTGGCCGTTGTTGTTTCACATGAAACGCAAGGGGTTGATGCCCCACTTTTCCGGCGCCTCGTGGCGCACGATCTTGTCGCCGCCGCCAAAGCCGAGCGGCCGCGACAGGTCGATGATTTCCGGCTGCAGGTAGGTATTGCTCTTGCTGCTGAACATCACCTTGATCTTTGGCGTCAGCAGGTTGCTGTCGTGCTGCTCGATCACCACCCCCAGCTTGCCGGATTCCAGCAACACCAGCGTACCGACCGGGTAGATACCGACACAGCGCATGAAGGCCTGCACCAGCTTGGGGTCGAAGTGGTATTTCGACCATTCGAAGATCTTGCGCAGCGCATCGGTCGGCGCCATGCCCTTGTGGTAGCAGCGATCGGCGGTGATGGCGTCGTAGACGTCGACGATGGCCGCCATCTTGGCCAGCGTGCTGATGGTGTCACCCTTGAGATTGTGCGGGTAGCCGCTGCCGTCGACGCGCTCGTGGTGATGCAGGGTGATGTCGAGCGGGATCTCGCTGATGCCCTCGGTGCGGCTGAGGATGTCGAAGCCGTCGCGCGGGTGGCGCTTGATGATGTCGAACTCCTCCTCGGTCAGCCGCCCCGGCTTGTTGAGGACCTCGTCCGGCACCAGCGCCTTGCCGGTGTCGTGCAGGATGCCGCCCAGCCCGGCAAGGTGGATGGTTTCCATGTCCATGCCCACCGAGCGGCAGAACGCGATCATCAGCGTGCCGACGCTGACCGAATGCAGGAAGGTGTAGTCGTCCTTGTTCTTGATGCGCAGCAGCGTCAGCAGCGCGCCGCTGTTGCTGAGCACCGATTCGGTGATCGATTCGATCATCGGTTCGACCTGCTCCAGCTCCACCGCCCGCCCCAGGCGCACATCCTGCATCACGGTCTTGACCAGCGCGTGCGCCTGGCTCTTGATGCGGTTGGCGCGGCCCAGCTCCTCGGCAAACGACAGCGTGATGATCGGCGCCGGCTTGCCGGTGACCGCCTCGATCATCTGCTGCTGTAAGCTGGCGTTGACCTCGTCCACGCTGCGGGCATGGCTGACGTCCAGCCCCTTTTCGGTATCGATATAGAGTTCGTGAATACCGGCTTCGACGATCTTGGCGATTTCGGCATCGTTCTTGATCAGGAAGCGCTTGCGGAAAAACGGATGAGAGGTCCAGTCGCAGTTCAGGTCATGCACATACATGCCGATCTTGATGTCGGCAATATCGATATTTTTGATCATGGCGTGGTTTTCTTGGAGTCTGGTCTGGCAAAAAACGGCGTAAAAACAGCGACTAGGCTGATTTTGGCAGCGTGGCGGCCGCGGCGTGGCGATCTACGACAAGTTTGTGCCAGAAACCTTATCCGCCGATTATGGGCGCAATCGGCAATGCAAACAGGGTTTTATTTGTATTGATACTGGTTATCATTATTTTATTCAAATAAATAGTGATCGATAATAATTTTGCCAATTCATAACAGTTATCAGTGCTTTTTCATTATTTACTTTGGTGATAGTCAATTTTCATGTAAGCGGATATTCTAGGTATAAATACCTAGAACAAAAAACCGGATTTCGCGAGCTACAGGAGTGCAAGGCATGACGCAGAGTACACGTTGGGGGCATCTGGGCAACCGTATCATCGGCGTTGCCGCGGTGGCGGTGGCGGTTGGTTTTGCGGTGATGATCGCCATCATCGCCAAGCAAAGTTATGACGCCGCGGTCGAGCAGGGTAACCAGCTGGCCTCGGAGCAGGCTGGCCGCGTGGCGGACAGTGTCGAGGCCAAGCTGGCCAACGGCTTCGCCATTCCGCGCAGCATGGCCGCCAGCGTGCAGGGGCTGCAGCGCGCACAGGCGGTGGAGCGCAAGGTGGTCGACAACATCCTGCTCAGCTCGCTGGACAACGCGCCGGGCATCATCGGCGCGTGGATGATCTGGGAGCCGAACGCGCTGGACGGCCGCGACGACGAATTCCGCCGCGACTGGCCGAAGCACGACCCGAGCGGGCGCTACACGCCGTACCTGACGCGCGGTGGCGACGGCAAGGCGGCGCTGGACGTGATGATGTCGAGCGACCGGGTGGCGAAATTCCCGGAGTGGCAGGACAGGCTCACCGAGTACGCGCCGGACTATGAAAAATCGGGCTGGGGCGATTTCTACTTCGTGCCGAAATCGCGTGGCCGCGACACCATCACCGAGCCGTTCTTCTACGAGGTGCAGGGCAAGCAGGTGCTGGAAAGCTCGCTGGCGGTGGTGATGAAGGACGCGTCCGGCAAGCTGCTGGGGGTGTCCGCCGTCGATCTGGCGCTGGACGACCTGCAAAAGCAGTTCGGCGCCATCCGTCTCTATGACACCGGCTATGTGCGCATGGTGTCCGAGGGCGGCCTGTTCGTGGTCAACCCGCAGGCGGAACTGGTCGGCAAGGCGGTGGCCAGTGGCGATCCGCTGGCGGCCAACCTCGACAAGATCAAGAAGGGTGAGCGCTTCGTCTACGAAGACGGCGGCTTTACCCACTTCTTCTACCCGATCAAGGTGGCGGACAGCGGCCAGTTCTGGTCCGCCGGCGTCAGCGTGCCGACCGCGGCGATTACCGCGACCGCCAACAGCCAGCGCAATACCGCCATCGTGGTCGGTGTCATCGCGCTGGCGCTGATCATCCTGGTGCTGACGCTGCTGATCCGCACCCTGACGCGGCCGCTGAACACGCTGGCGGAAACCATGGAGCAGTTCGCCAGCGGCAAGGGCGATCTGACGCTGCGCCTCACCGTCAGCAACCGTGACGAAATCGGCCGCACCGCCGCCGCCTTCAACCGCTTCATCGAGAGCCTGCGCGAGATGTTCATCGAGGTACGCGAGCAGAGTCTGGCGGTGAGCCGTTCCGCCGGCCAGCTGGCCGACTCCGCGGTGCAGGTGGAGCAGTCGTCGGCGCAACAGTCGGACGCCGCCAGCGCCACCGCCGCCGGCGTGGAGCAGGTCACCGTCAGCGTGCACCACATCGCCGATACCGCGATGCTGGCCGAGAGCATGGCGCGCGAAACCGGCGTGCTGACCGAGCACAGCGTGGCGACGGTGGACAAGGTCACCGGCGAGATCCAGCGCATGACCAGCAATATGCAGGCGCTGGCCGGGCGCATGGGCGCGCTGGGTGCACGTTCGGCGGAAGTCAGCACCATTGTCGGCGTGATCAAGGACATTGCCGACCAGACCAACCTGCTGGCACTGAACGCGGCCATCGAGGCGGCGCGCGCCGGCGAGCAGGGGCGCGGCTTTGCGGTGGTGGCGGACGAGGTGCGCAACCTCGCCGGCCGCACTGCCGAGGCCACGGTGCAGATCAGCCGCATCGTCAACGCCATCAGCAGCGAGACCAACGATGCGGTGGATGAAGTGAAGCGCAGCACCGAGCTGGTGTCGGTCAGCGTCGGCATCGCCGAGGAGGCCAACGTGGCGATGAAGGGTGTCTACGAGAAAAGCGTCGATCTGGTGGACAATATCGGCGATATCGCGTCGTCGACGCGGGAACAGTCGAACGCGACCTCGGAAATCGCGCAGAACGTGGAGCGCATCAGCACCATGGCGCAGTCCAACAGCGAAGTGGCGCGCGAGGTGCGCGCCGCGGTGGAGCAGCTGCGCGAGCAGTCCGCCAGCCTGGAAGCGCTGGTTGGCAATTTCCGCCTCTGAGTCGCCGGCTAGCCGCAGCCAGCGCCGCCCGTCACGGGCGGCGCTTTTTTATTGGCGGTTTTGGCCTGACAGCGCGCGGTGATTTTCGTATAATCCGCCGGTTTGCTTTGCGAGACCCGCCATGTCGCCCTTACCCTGCCCGCTTCCTTGCCCCGCCGCGCTGTCTGCGCGTCGCCAGGCGTTGCCGGTACGGGGTCGACACGACGCCGGGCCGCTGCATTGATATATAAAGAAGCTCCTGATCCGGCATCAGGGGCTTTTTTTTCAGCCATTGATTCTGTTATTGCCAAAGGTGACCGCCATGCCCAACCCGCTTTATCGCAAGCACATCATTTCGATACCGGATTTCACGCGCGAGGAACTGGAACTGGTCGTGCAGACGGCGGCACAACTGAAGGCCGCGCCGCGTGGTGACCTGCTCAAGGACCGCCTGCTGGCGACCTGCTTCTTCGAGCCGTCGACCCGTACCCGGCTGTCGTTCGAGACCGCGGTGCAGCGCCTGGGCGGCAACGTGATCGGCTTTGCCGACGGTGCCAACACCTCGGCGAAGAAGGGCGAAACGCTGGCCGACACCGTGCGCATCATCAGCTCCTACACCGACGCCATCATCATGCGCCATCCGAAGGAAGGCGCCGCGCGCGTGGCCAGCGAGTTTTCCACGGTGCCGATCATCAACGGCGGCGACGGTGCCAACCAGCACCCGTCGCAGACGCTGCTCGACCTGTTCACGCTGCAGGAAACCCAGGGCCGTCTCGACAACCTGACGGTGGCCTTCGTCGGCGACCTGAAATACGGCCGCACCGTGCACTCGCTGGCGCAGGCGCTGTCGCTGTTCGGCGCCAAGTTCTACTTCGTCGGCCCCGAGGCGCTGGCGATGCCGGACTACCTGTGCGAGGAGCTGGACGAGCGCGGCATCAGCTACAGCATCGCCGCCACCATCGAGGAAGTGATCCCGCACATCGACATCCTGTACATGACCCGCGTACAGCGCGAGCGCTTCGACGAGGCCGAGTACAAGAAGATCCAGGGCCAGTTCGTGCTGCGTGCCGACATGCTGCGCAGCGCGCGCCCGAACATGAAGATCCTGCACCCGCTGCCACGGGTGGACGAGATCACCACCGACGTCGACGCCACGCCGCACGCCTACTACTTCGAGCAGGCGAAGAACGGTGTCTATGCCCGCCAGGCGCTGCTGTCGCTGGTGCTCAACGAAACGGTGTGAAAGGAAAAACCATGACTGAAAAAGTGTATGCCCGCAATGTCGAGGCGCTGAAATCCGGCACCGTGATCGACCACATTCCGGCCGGCCAGGGCCTGCGCATCCTGCGCCTGTTCCAGCTGGCGGAATACCGCGAGCGCGTTACCGTCGGCCTCAACCTGCCCAGCGGCCACATGGGCAGCAAGGACCTGATCAAGATCGAGAATGTGGTGCTGAGCGAGGAACAGGCCAACGAGCTGGCGCTGTTCGCGCCGCGCGGCACCGTCAGCGTGATCGAGGATTTTGCCGTGGTACGCAAGCAGAAGCTGGCGATCCCGGACACGGTGGAAGGCATCTTCGCCTGCCCCAACTCCAACTGCGTGTCGCACGTGGAGCCGGTGCAGAGCCACTTCAGCGTGCGCGTCACCGAGCACGACACCAAGATGAAGTGCAAGTACTGCGAGAAGGTGTTCAGCAAGGACATCGTGGTCGACGTACGCTAAGCCTGCCGACATCAGGCGGTCGCGGGCAGCCGCGGCCGCCTTTTTCATGGCTGCGGCCAACCTTGAGCGCCCGTGGCGGGAACTCGCCGCCGCGGCGGGCTTTCCAAGAGCTTATTTGCCCTGTGGAGAACATCATGTGGCGTCCCCTGCTGTTGGCCGCGATCGGCCTGCCCTTGTTGCTGGCCTGTAGTGACGAACAGGTCGGCAAGCTGCAACAAGACGCGTCCGCCGCCATCGGCGTGGCCGGTAACAAACTGCAGCAGGCCAGCGCGCCGCTGGCCGAGATCAAGCAGCAGGCCGCGGCCGCGCTGGACAAGGCCGGCACGCTGGCCGGGGAGCTGCAGCCCAAGGTGCAGCAGCAGGTGGAGGAACTGAAACAGCAGGCCGGCGCGGTGCGCGAGGTGGTGAGCGCGTGGCAGGGCAAGGGCGACTGGACGGTGCTGGAAAAGCAGGTCGGCCAGTACCCGCGTGACAGCGGCCTGTTCGACAAGCCGCCACTGGCGGCTCCGCTGGCGGCGCTCTTGGGCAAGGACCTGGCCAAGTTCAAGCGCTTCATGGATACCCAGGGACCGTTGCAGCAGGATCGGCAGCAGGACCGGCTGCTGTTCGTCACCGGCAACAAGCGCCACGCGGCGCAGGACGGTGCCGCCTACCTGCTGATCGACGTGACGCAGCGCAAGCTGGAGGCGGGTCTGATCGAGAACGGCCTGCTCAAGGTCTACGCCAGCGAGGGCACACCGTTGCAGCCGCCGGCCGAGGTGCGCGCCTTCATCGGCAATCTGCAGCGGCAGTAAGCGGCGCCGGCGCAAGGTTGGCCGCAATGAAAAACGCCACGACCGGGGTCGTGGCGTTGTGCTGTCGGCGCGCGGTTCAGCGTTTGCGCTTCAGCGATTTCTTGGCGTAGAAGGTCTTGCTGGTTGCCTTGCGGCGGGTGCTGCTCTTCAGCTGGCGATCCAGTTCCGGCAACAGGCGGCCGGCGACGTTCATGCGCCGCGACAGCTCCTGCGCGCTGGCGATCTGCTCCGGCTTCATCTCGTGTTGCAGCTGGTTCAGCTTGCTGGCGGCCTGGGCATTGCCCTGCGCCCGTGCCAGGTTGTGCAGCGCGTAGGCCAGCACCTCGTTGTGCGGGATGCCCTGGTAGCTGTAAGCGGTGTAGGCATGGCCGAGGCTGTTCAGCGCGTCGACCTGATACTTGGCGGCGGCCTTGCGATACCAGCTCAGTGCCAGTTTCAGGTCGCGCGACACGCCTTGGCCGTTTTCGTACAGGCTGCCGAGCTGGAATTGCGCTTCGGCGTTGCCCTGCTTGGCGGCCTTGGTGTACCACTGCGCGGCGTCGAAGTAGTCCTGCTCCACGCCCTGGCCCTGACGGAACAGGTTGCCGAGGCTGGCCTGGGCGCCGGCATGGCCTTGCTCGGCTGCCTTGCGCAACCACAGCGCGGCCTGGCTGGCGTCCTGCGGCACGCCCTTGCCCTGTGCGTACAGCTGGCCGAGGTTGGCCTGCGCGTTCATGTCGCCCTGCTCGGCGGCCTTCTGATACCACTGGGTGGCGTCGCTGAGGCTCTGCGTGACTTCCACACCCTGCTCATACAGCTGACCGAGCGCGTTCTGTGCCTGCAGGTGATCCTGCGCCGCGGCTTTCTGGTACCAGCTGGCGGCTTCCGCCAGGTCCGGGTTCACCCCGTTGCCCTTCTCGTACAGTTCGCCCAGGCCGTACTGCGCCTCGGCATCGCCCTGTTCGGCGGCCTTGCGATACCAGCTGGCGGCTTGCAGCTCGGCGCCCTTCTGGTACCACTGCAGCGCCTGCGCCGGGTCTTTCGGCACACCGCGACCGCTCTGGTACAGGCTGGCCAGCGCCGTCTGCGCGTTGGTGTGGCCCTGCTCGGCGGCCTTGCGATACCAGTTGGCCGCCAGCGCGAGGTTGCGCGGGGTGCCGCGACCGTTCTGGTGCAGCACCGCCAGTGCGTACTGGGCATCGGCGATGCCCTGTTCGGCGGCACGGCCGAACCAGATTGCGGCGGCCGCCAGATCCTGCGGCATGCCCTGGCCGTTCTGGTACATCAGGCCCAGTGCGTGCTGCGCCGGGGCGTAGCCCTGCTGTGCTGCCTTGTGCTGCCACTGCGCGGCGTCGATCAGGTTGCGCGGCACGCCCTTGCCGGCGAGCAGCAGGTTGGCGTAGTGGTACTGCGCCTCGGCGCTGCCCTGCTCGGCGGCGCGGCGGTACAGCACCGCCGCCTGATTGCTGTTTTGCGTCACGCCGACGCCATTCTGCGAGATCTGTGCCAGCTGGGTCCGCGCCAGCGCGTTGCCCTGCCGTGCCGCCTGCTGGAACAGGCTGGATGCCTGCGCCAGATCCTGCGGCACGCCGCGGCCGTACTGGTACATCAGGCCGAGGCTGGTCTGTGCGGCGGTACTGCCCTGTGCCGCGGCTTTCTGGTACCAGCTGACGGCGGTGGTGTAGTCCTGGCGCACGCCGAGGCCGTTCTCATACAGGCCACCCAGCTTGTACTGGGCGTCGACATTCCCCTGCGCCGCGGCCTTGTCGTACCAGCGGGCGGCTTCAGCCAGATCCGGCACCACGCCCTGACCCTTGCGGTACATCTCGGCCAGCAGCAGCTGAACGCGCGGATTGCCCTGCTCGCCGACCGGGGTCAGCTCTTGCAAGGCGGTGGCAAAATCCCCTTTGCCATAGGCAAGACGGCCTTCTTTCAGACCTGCCATCGCGGGCGCAGCCAGCAGCATGCTGGTCAGAAGGACGGAAGTAGCAAAATGTCTGTTCATGTGCGTTTCTTCATTTTGTAGAGAGGCCGTGCCGATCGTGTGCGGGTAATGAAACCTGATCCGCGCGGGGTAACATTTTATTCTGCATGATTAACGGCTAGTTTAACGGCTAATCATAAGCTGTTAAAGGATTGTCCCTGCCAAGATGCGGGTATTTGATAGCAAAGTGTTGCAGCCGTGGTGTCCGGCACGGTTTTGTCATGACTTTGCGCTTGATCGTGGCATGAGTCACCCGCCAGCGGCGCGCCGGCGCAGCAATAGTGGTGCCGGCGGGCGCGCGACCACGGCTGCGCGATGATAAGGATGCCGCCCGGGCGCAACCTTGTCCATGATCAGGCAATGACGACACTGCGGCCAACTTTGATTTCTTTGACATAAACGGCACCGCCGATTTGCTGCGGAAAAGCGTGCCAGCCTCACCTATGATGAAATCTCGGCGCCTGTTGCGCCGCTGCCGGATGACTGTGTGACAGCACAGGGGGGGCATCATGTTTGACAGTCGGTTCTATTTCACCGGGGCGACGATCCTGGCGGTGCTGTCCACCCTGGCCACTGCCTGGACGCTGCTGATGTTCTCCGTGCTGCTGATCTTTGTCGGGCTGTGGCAGGCCGACCGCGAGCAGATCCGTGAGCTCTCCCCCAGCACCGCGGTGATGTTCGTGATGCAGGACGACAGCTCGCCGCGCTCGCTCGACGATTTCATCGGCCACCACCTGATGTTCTACCAGGACGGCATCCCGGTTTATCGCGACCTGTTCGACGGCGATCACTACTGGCAGCTGCTGGAAGCCGACAGCCAGGCGCTGAGCGGCGACGACATCATCCGCGTATTCCCCGGCGTCAGCTACCGGCGCAAAGCCTGATTCTGTGCCATCGCCATCAACAACGGCAGCCACTGACGGCTGCCGTTTTGCTGTCAGGTGGCAGGGTTGGCTGCAAGGTGCTGCCGGTTTGACGCCGTTCCACGTGAAACTTCTTACCAACTCGGCCTGCGCCTTGCCGGCGAATGATGCTGATAGAATCAGGCATCGTCCGCCGGAATTCACTCATGCCGCCACTGCGCCCCGCCCTGCGTCTCCCCTTGCTCGCCGCCGCCCTCGTTGCGGCCAACCTTGCGCATGCCGAAGTGCCGGCCGGTTCCCCGTTTACGCCGGAGCAGCAGCAATTGATCCGGCAACTGAGTGCCAGCGAGGTGAAGGCAGCGACACCGGAAATTGCCAGCGAGGCTGCCAGCAGCGTGGCGAAAACCATCGCGGGTGAGAAGCAGGCGATTGAGGTAGCCAAGGACGCGCTGGAGGTTGGCCGCAAGTCGGTGGACTTCTGGTTATCTTTTCTTGGCGTGCTAACCGGAGCTATTGCCCTTTTCGGTGTCATCGCCCCTTGGCTAGCTGCCAAAAACTATATGGCTGACATTGAAAAGCAAGCTTCGGAAATGAGGAAACTCGCTGACGAGGCCAAAGAAGAACTGGTACAGGTGATTGAGTTGACCCGGGAAGGCCGATCTCAGCTCGATGAGCAATTTAAATATCTGAATGACAAAGAAAATGTGCTGAATGAACTGGCTAAAGCAATTGACGCAAAACATCAGCGTCTCATCGAAATATCACAGATGTCGGCCACAAAAGATAAACCAGGCGATAAGTTTGAGACGTCACCTGAGGATGTAGATAATTCTTAAGAATGCAAAAAAGGTTGGCCGCATCGCTGCGGCCAACCTTTATCGTTTCACGTGAAGCAAAACCGGCTTACACCTTGTCGTACAGCTTGCCGCCGCCCTTCACGAACTCGATCGACTTCACCTCCATGCCCTTCTGCAGCGCGTCCTGTTCGCTGATGCCCTGTTTGGCGGCGAATTCGCGCACATCTTGCGTGATCTTCATCGAACAGAAGTGCGGGCCGCACATGGAGCAGAAGTGCGCCACCTTGGCGCTGTCTTTCGGCAGCGTCTCGTCGTGGAATTCGCGAGCCTTGTCCGGGTCAAGGCCGAGGTTGAACTGGTCTTCCCAGCGGAACTCGAAGCGCGCCTTGGACAGCGCGTTGTCGCGGATCTGCGCGCCCGGATGGCCCTTGGCCAGGTCGGCGGCGTGGGCGGCCAGCTTGTAGGTGATGATGCCTTCCTTCACATCATTCTTGTTCGGCAGGCCCAGGTGCTCCTTCTGCGTCACGTAGCACAGCATGGCGGTGCCGTACCAGCCGATCTGCGCCGCACCAATAGCGCTGGTGATGTGGTCGTAGCCCGGTGCGATGTCGGTGGTCAGCGGCCCCAGGGTGTAGAACGGTGCTTCGTGGCACCACTCCAGCTCCTTGTCCATGTTCTCCTTGATCAGCTGCATCGGCACGTGGCCGGGGCCTTCGATCATCACCTGCACATCGTGCTGCCACGCGATCTGGGTCAGCTCGCCCAGCGTCTTCAGCTCGCCCAGCTGCGCGGCGTCATTGGCGTCCCAGGCGCTGCCCGGGCGCAGGCCGTCACCCAGCGAGAAGGCCACGTCGTAGGCCTTCATGATCTCGCAGATGTCTTCGAAGTGGGTGTACAGGAAGTTTTCCTGGTGATGCGCCAGACACCATTTGGCCATGATGGAGCCGCCGCGCGACACGATGCCGGTCATGCGGCCGGCGGTCAGTGGCACGTACTGCAGGCGCACGCCGGCGTGGATGGTGAAGTAGTCGACGCCCTGCTCGGCCTGCTCGATCAGCGTGTCCTTGAAGATTTCCCAGGTCAGGTCTTCGGCCTTGCCGTTGACCTTTTCCAGCGCCTGGTAGATCGGCACGGTGCCGATCGGTACCGGCGAATTGCGCAGGATCCACTCGCGGGTTTCGTGGATGTTCTTGCCGGTGGACAGGTCCATGATGGTGTCGGCGCCCCAGCGGATGCCCCAGGTCATCTTGTCCACTTCTTCGCTGATTGACGACGTTACCGCGCTGTTGCCGATGTTGCCGTTGATTTTTACCAGGAAGTTGCGGCCGATGATCATCGGCTCGGATTCCGGGTGGTTGATGTTGTTGGGGATGATGGCGCGACCGGCGGCGATTTCCTGGCGCACGAATTCGGCGGTGATGGTGTCCGGCAGGTTGGCGCCGAAGCTGTGGCCGGGGTGCTGGCGCGTCATCAGCTCCAGCAGGCGGTCGTTCTTGCCGCCGGCCGTTTTCAGGCTCTCGACATAGGCCTGGCGGTTGAGGTTTTCGCGGATGGCGACGTATTCCATCTCCGGGGTGATGATGCCCTGCCGCGCGTAGTGCATCTGGCTGACGTTGCGGCCAGGCTTGGCGCGGCGCGGCTTGCGCTGCAGGTTGAAGCGCAGGTCGGCCAGTTTCGGGTCGGCTTCGCGCTGGCGGCCGTAGTCGCTGGACAGGCCGGCCAGCAGCTCGGTGTCGTCGCGTTCGGCGATCCACGCCGCGCGCAGCGGGGCGAGGCCGTTCTGGATGTTGATGCTGGCGGCGGGGTCGGTGTACGGGCCGCTGCAGTCGTAGACGTAGATCGGCGGGTTGCGCTCGCCGCCGAACTGGGTCGGGGTGTCGGCCTGGCTGATCTCGCGCATCGGCACGCGGATGTCCGGGCGGCTGCCCTCGACATAAATCTTGCGCGAATTGGGCAGCGGCGCGATGGCGGCGGCATCGACCACCATCTGTTGGTTGGGCTTGTGGCTATCGGGTGTGGCAGGCGCGTTCATCGGGCAGGTTCTCCAAGGCGATGAAACGGCGCAAGGAGCGGCCCGGGTGTCCGGCTGCAAGGTTGGCCGCAAGCCGGGCGGGAACGCAGCGCGGCGGGCGGTGTCTGGCAGATTACGCTTCCCTACGCCGGTATTATCCGGGTCAGGTTCTAAGGGTAACTCTCACCCGTCCTGTTTATGCCATACGCGTTTTGGTGCGAATGGTACACAACAGGAGCAGGACCCCTAGCGATGCTGTGAAGGTAAGGTAAATGTGGGATAATCGCAAGTTACGAATTGCTCGGGCGGTTGTGAAATGCGGGTTGAGGCAGCCTGTTTTTCAGAGTCGTCCTTGATATTGTCTAGAATCCAAGCCGGAGTTTCCGATGAATTTCGAACAAGCCCGCTTCAATATGGTTGAGCAACAGATCCGTCCGTGGGACGTGCTCGACACCTCCATTCTCGATCTGCTGTTCCACGTGAAACGCGAAGATTTTGTCGGTACCGACAAGCGTGCGCTGGCCTTTGTCGACACCCAGCTGCCGCTGGACAACGGCAGCACCATGCTGGAGCCGAAGGTCGAAGCCCGCCTGGTGCAGGACCTGCAGGTGAAAGCCAGCGACAAGGTGCTGGAAATCGGCACCGGCAGCGGCTACCTGACCGCACTGCTGGCCGCCGTCGGCCAGCACGTGTACAGCGTCGACATCGACGCGCAGCAGCTGCAGCACGCCGCGGCCAACCTCAAGACCGCCGGCATCAAGAACGTGACGCTGAGCCAGGGCAACGGCATTGACGGTCTGGCGGCGCAGGCGCCGTTCGACGTGATCTGCGTCGGCGGTTCGGTGCCGGTGGTGCCGGAAGCGCTGAAGGCGCAGCTGGCCGTCGGCGGCCGCATGGCGGTAATCGTCGGCGACGCGCCGGTAATGGTCGCCAAAATCATCACCCGCGTGTCCGAAACCGCGTATCAGGAAAGCGTCAGCTTCGATACCAATATCGCGCGCCTGCAGCAGCTGGACGCGATCGAACCGTCGCGCTTCAGCTTCTGATGATCCGCGAGATCAACCCCCGCGAGCTGGCCGACTGGCTGGCCGACGCATCCCGTCCGCAGCCGGTGCTGCTCGACGTGCGCGAGGACTGGGAGTACGCGCTGTGCCGCATAGCCGGTTCGCGCCAGATTCCGATGAACCTGATCCCGCTGCGCCACAACGAGCTGCCGGATGACACCCCGGTGGTGACCATCTGCCACCACGGCGTGCGCAGCTACCAGGTCGGCCTGTTCCTGGAGAACGCCGGTTTCGAGCAGGTGCTGAGCCTGCGCGGCGGCGTGGCGGCGTGGGCGGACGAGGTCGAGCCGGCGATGGCGCGCTACTGAGCCGACGTTGGCCGCAAGCAAAGCCGTTCCCTGTGGAGCGGCTTTTTTATTGGTACCGCTCCGGCACGGCATGCCCGCGTGGGCTGGCCGTTGGCGGTCGCTATTGCTGCTGCGGGTTCGGTGGCAGCAACGGGGGGTGACTCCCCCCGCTGCCGGACCCTGAATTTTTCGTGATTCCGATGGTTAACAACATGACTTATCTCGCCCCCGCCCTCGCCGCCCTGCCCGCCGCCTGGCAACAGGTGCTGGCAACGCCGGCCATCAGTGCGCAACTGGCGGTGATCGACGCGCAACTGGCCGAGCGCGCCGCCGCCGGTGCGGTGATCTACCCGCCGCGCGAGCTGGTGTTCAACGCGCTGCGCCACGTGGCGCCGGCCGACATCCGCGTGGTGATCATCGGCCAGGACCCGTACCACGGCGCCGGCGAGGCGATGGGGCTGAGTTTTTCGGTGCCGGACGGGGTGAAGATCCCGCCCAGCCTGCGCAACATCTACAAGGAACAGCTCAGCGACCTCGGCTTGCCGCCGCCGGCCAGCGGCAACCTGACGCACTGGGCGGCGCAGGGCGTGCTGCTGCTCAATGCCTCGCTGACGGTGGAGGCCGACCGCGCCGGCAGCCACGGCAAGCTCGGCTGGCAGCCGGTGACCGACGCGCTGATCGACGCGGTGAACGCGGCCAACCCCGGCTGCGTGTTCCTGCTGTGGGGCAACTGGGCGCATACCAAGGCCGAGCGCATCGATGCCGCCCGCCACTGCGTGCTGAAGGCGGCGCACCCGTCGCCGCTGTCGGCCAGCCGCGGTTTTCTCGGCTGCCGCCATTTCTCGCAGGCCAACCAGTGGCTGGCCGAGTGCGGCCGCGGCGAGATCGCCTGGGGCGGCGTGGCGGCGCAGGGCGGGCTGTTCTAGCGCACACGCTGCGGCCAACCTTGGCCGCAACGACGCGCCGCTTCAATGCCGGCCGGGATGGCCTGCGGCTGATACGGCGTTAGCGGCACCGGCGCCCGGCGTGCGGACCGCGGTCTCGCCGCCGTTGTCGTGTCGCCGCGCGCGGCTTGGCGCCACCGTTTACAGGCAGCTGGTCACCGCATCCAGGATATAGCCCTCGCCGCGCACGGTGCGGATCAGGCGCGGGTTGCGCGGGTCGTCCTGCAGCTTGTGGCGCAGGCGCGAGATCAGGATGTCGATGCTGCGGTCGAAGGCGTCGACGGTACAGCCGCGGGTCAGGTCCAGCAGCAGCTCGCGGTCGAGGATGGTGCGCGGTCGCTGCAACAGCACCGACAGCAGGCGGAATTCGGCGTTGGACAGCGGGATCACCACGCCCTGCTTGTCCTGCAGCTGGCGCAGGCCGACGTTGAGGCGCCAGTCGCCGAACTGGATCTGGCGCGGCGGCTTGTCGCTGCCGTGGCCGGCGGCCGGCTGGCGCCCGGCCTGGGTGCGGCGCAGCACCGAGTGGATGCGCGCCACCAGCTCGCGGATGTCGAACGGCTTGCTGACGAAGTCGTCGGCGCCCACCTCCAGGCTGATGATGCGTTCGATCGGCTCGCCGTGGGCACTGATCATCAGGATCGGCACCGCGGACTGGCTGCGGATCTCCTTGCACAGCGTCAGCCCGCTTTCGCCGGGCAGCATCAGGTCGAGCACGATGACGTCGAACTGGCGGCTGGCCATCGCCTCGCGCATGGCGCGGCCGTTGCCGACACCGACGCAGCTCATCGCGTAGCCGTGCAGGTACTGGCAGATCAGGCTGCGGATGTCTTCGTCGTCGTCCACCACCAGCACGTGCAGCATGGCCGGTGCGGTGCCGGGGGCAACGGTGAGAGCGGGACTGCTGGAAATCATGGGAATCAGGGCCTGCGCCGGAACACGATCGCGCCAGCTTAAACAGCGGCTGCAACGCCGGTGTGTGCGTTGTGTACGGGAATGGATACAAAGCGGCAAACTGCCCGCTACATCGCCGCGCGTAGACTGCCGGCTGGCTCTCCCCGTTACCGCCTGGCGCGGCCGTCCCCATGCCCCACTCCTGCTCGCGAACCGTCCGCCTCGGCCTGCTGCTGGCCAGCGCCAGCCTCGGCGGCTGCATCACCATCCAGGCGTTGCCCAACCCGGTGCGCGAGGTGTTCACCTTCGGCTTTTCCACCGCCACCGAGATGCAGGCGATGGCGGAAAAGGAACGCCAGGCCAGCGAGCGGCGGCGGGCGCCGTACCCGCAGCTGTGCATCGAGTGGAACGAACGGGTGACGGTGCCGGATTTCCTGCGCGTGGTGGAGGACGGCCTGCGCCGCCGCGGCGTGGCCAGCCAGGTGTACGCGCCGGGCACCCTGCCCGCCGGCTGCGTGGTGCTCAGCTACGCCGCCAGCCGTGCCTGGGAACAGGATTTTGCCTACATGAGCTACGCCACGCTGGCGCTGCGCAAGGACGGTAACGTGCTGGCCAAGGTGGTGTACGAGCCGCGCCGGCTCGGCTTCGACAAGTGGGCCAGCACCGAGGCCAAGCTGATCTTCCTGCTCGACCAGCTGCTGTTCAGCGGTGGCCCGCGCGACGTGCGCTAGCTGCCTGCGGCCAACCTTGTGCGCAGAACCTGTGCATGATGTGTAGCGAATGGCTGCAAATGGGGCGATACGGCGTTGAAAACGGCGCCGGAATGCGTGTTCCTGTCTGGCGCAACGCCGCTTCCTCCGCCGTGTTCGCCCTGTCTTGCGTGAGCGCGCGCGATCGTGAACACGCGCTCAGTACAGGCTGACCGCGGCGCCGAACAGCAACTGCACCCACGCCAGCACGCCGGCGTCCAGCGGCATGTTCTGGTTGACCTGGTCCAGCCGCGCGTTGATCACGTACTTCGACGAGATGCTGTTGCCGGGCTGGATATGGTTGCCGTTGACGATGCCGGAGAAGCGCAGCACGCTCTGCTTGCCGTTGACCAGCACCGCCTTGTCGCCGCCGACCACCAGATAGCCGTTGGGCAGCACGTCCAGCACCGACACCATGATGTTGCCGTTGACCTTGTTGCTGTTCTTGACGCTGCTCTGGCCGTTGTCGTTGATGCTGTAGTCGGAATCGACATCGACCTCGAACAGCTGCTTGATCAGCCCCGGCATGGTGTGCAGCGCACCGGGGCCGTCGATGCTGGTGGCGCCGCTGGCCTTGTCGTTCAGCTGCCGGCTGCTGCTGCTGCTGACGTCTTCCTCGATGGTGACCACGATGCTGTCGCCGACGTGCTTGGCGATCTGGGTCTCGAAGAACAGCCGCGCGGTGGCCGGATTGAAGATGCCGCCGCCGCTGTCCTGCGCCAGCAGCGGCCGCAACTGCGGGTAGCTGCTGGTTGGCAGCTGCACCACCGACGGCGTGGTACAGGCCGCCAGCAGCAGCGGCAACAGCAGGGAGACGACACGGTGCATGGCTCGGATCCGGCAAAGTTGACCCCACCATTCAAGCATGCCGCGGTTGTCGCATTACGGCACTTTCGTTTCAAAATGCCGTGCTTTGGCTACATATCGCCAACAATGGTGATATTTCACCGCTTGCAGGTGCCGGCGCCGGCCGGCCAGTGCCGTGCCCGGTGGCGGCCGGCGCGCATGCTAAAATGCGGCATCGACAGCCACCCGCGAGTATCCCCATGCGTATCGGAACCCCTCTTTCCGCGTCGGCCCGACGCGTCATGCTGCTGGGCAGCGGCGAACTGGGCAAGGAAGTGGTCATCGCCCTGCAGCGCCTCGGCGTGGAAACCATCGCCGTCGACCGCTACCCCGACGCGCCGGCGATGCAGGTGGCGCACCGCAGCCACGTCATCAACATGGCCGACCCCGCCGCACTGCGCGCGCTGGTGGAAGCCGAGCGGCCGCACCTGATCGTGCCGGAAATCGAGGCCATCGCCACCGAGGAACTGCTGCGCATCGAGGCCGACGGCCTCGCCGAGGTGATCCCCACCGCGCGTGCGGCCAACCTGACCATGAACCGCGAAGGCATCCGCCGCCTGGCCGCCGAGGAGCTGGCGCTGCCGACCTCGCCGTACGCCTTTGCCGCGAGCGAAGCCGAGCTGCAGGCGGCCATCGCCGCCGGCATCGGCTACCCCTGCCTGGTGAAGCCGGTGATGTCGTCCAGCGGCAAGGGCCAGTCGCTGCTGCGCGGGCCGGCCGACGTCGCCGCCGCCTGGCAGTACGCGGTCAGCGCCGGTCGCGTCGACAAGGGGCTGGTGATCGTCGAGGGCTTCATCGACTTCGACTACGAAATCACCCTGCTCACCGTGCGCGCCAGTGACGGCGCCGGCGGCATCGCCACCCACTTCTGCGCCCCGGTCGGCCACCTGCAGCAGCGCGGCGACTACATCGAAAGCTGGCAGCCGCAGCCGATGTCGCCGCTGGCGCTGCAGCGCGCGCAGGACATGGCGGCCAAGGTCACCGCCGCGCTCGGCGGTCGCGGCCTGTTCGGCGTCGAGCTGTTCGTCAAGGGCGACCAGGTGTGGTTCTCCGAGGTCAGCCCGCGCCCGCACGACACCGGGCTGGTGACGCTGGCCAGCCAGATCTACAGCGAATTCGAGCTGCACGCGCGCGCCATCCTCGGCCTGCCGGTGGACGTTACGCTGCGCAATGCCGCGGCGTCGGCGGTGATCTACGGCGGGCTGGACGAAGCCGGCATCGCCTTCGACGGCGTCGCCGAGGCACTGGCGGTGCCGGGCGCCGACCTGCGCCTGTTCGGCAAGCCGGAAAGCTTCGAACGCCGTCGCATGGGCGTGGCGGTGGCACGCGCCGACGATATCGCCACCGCGCGTGAACGCGCACGGCTGGCGGCGGGCAAGGTCAAGCCGGTCAGCGGCAACTAGGCGTTGCGGCCAACCTTGGCCGCACGCGGCAGCACAGAATCAACCAGGAGTGACAGACAGCATGAATGACGAATTGCAGATTGAAGACCTGCTGCCCGGCGACGGCAAGGCGGTGGTCAAGGGCGCGCTGATTACCACCCAGTACCGCGGCTGGCTGGAGGACGGCACCTGCTTCGATTCCTCCTACCAGCGCGGCAAGCCGTTCCAGTGCGTGATCGGCAGCGGCCGCGTGATCAAGGGCTGGGACCTGGGCCTGATCGGCATGCGTGTCGGCGGCAAGCGCAAGCTGTGGGTGCCGGCACACCTTGCCTACGGCGAGCGCCAGATCGGCGCCCACATCACGCCGCACTCCAACCTGATCTTCGAGATCGAGCTATTGGAAGTACTGACCCGCGACGACTGAGCGCGTTGGCGGCATGAAAAAACGCCCGTTACCGGCAGCCGGTAACGGGCGTTTTGCTGTGCTGCCCTGCTCTGGTGTCAGCCGGCGCTGGTGGCCAGCGCCGGCTGGCGACGCTCGACCAGCAGCAGGTAGATGCCGACCAGTACCCCGAGCGCGCACAGGCTGCTGACATAGTGCGACGGTGCCAGCGGATCGGCCTTCATCCACAGCGTCACCAGCATGGGGGTCAGGCCGCCGAAGATGGCATAGGACAGGTTGTAGGAGAACGACAGCCCGCTGAAGCGCACCACCGGCGGGAAGGCATGCACCATCACGTAGGGCACGGCGCCGACGATGCCGACAGTGAGGCCGGTCAGCGCGTACCAGCCGTACAGCGCGCTGCTGCTGATGCTGCTATCGAGTTGGTGATAGAAGTGGTAGCTGGCCAGTCCCAGCAGCAGGCTGCCGACGATAAAGGTGATGCCGCTGCCGATGCGGTCGATGATGGCGCCGGCCAGCACGCAGCCGAAGGTCAGCGCCACGATGGCGAGGCTGTTGGCCTTCAGCGAGGTCGCGGCGTCGATGGCGAACTGCTTCTGCAGGTAGGTTGGCGTCATCAGGATCACCACCACGATGGCGGCGGACAGCAACCAGGTCAGCAGCATCGACACCACCACCGCCGGCTTGTGATCGCGCAGCACGGTTTTCAGCGGCATTTCCTCGGCCAGCGCCTTGTTGGCCTGCATTTCGGCAAACACCGGCGTCTCTTCCAGCCAGCGGCGCAGGTACATCGCCATCAGGCCGAAACCGCCACCGAGAATGAATGGAATACGCCATGCCCAGTCGGCGATCTCCGCCGCGCTGTAGCTGGTATTGATGGCGGTGGCGATCAGCGAACCGAGCAGGATGCCGGCAGTCAGGCCGGCGGTCAGCGTGCCGCAGGCATAGCCGATGTGGCGCTGTGGCACGTGTTCGGAGACGAATACCCACGCCCCCGGCACCTCGCCGCCGATGGCGGCGCCCTGCAGGATGCGCAGCGCCAGCAGCAACAGCGGCGCGGCAATGCCGAGGCTGGCATAGGTCGGCAGCAGGCCCATCAGCAAGGTGGGCAAGGCCATCAGCACGATGCTGAGCGTGAACATGCGTTTGCGGCCAAGCAGGTCGCCAAAATGCGCCATGATGATGCCGCCCAGCGGCCGTGCCAGATAACCGGCGGCAAAGATGCCGAAAGTCTGGAACTGGCGCAGCCAGTCCGGCATTTCCGGCGGGAAGAACAGGTTGCCGATCACCACGGCAAAAAAAACGAAGATCACGAAATCGTAAAACTCCAGCGCACCGCCGAGGGCAGCGAGCGACAGCGTCTTGTAATCCTGGCGGTTGAGGGGGCGTGCCGCATGGGCCACGCTACGGTGTGGGTTCATAACGGTAATCTCTTTGGTCTTATTGGTGGTGGGTGCTAACGGTCGGCCTGCCTGGCTGCCTGCGACGGCAATGTCGCAATGCGGCAACCGAGTTTGGCAGACTAAACGCCTGTTTCACGATTGGCAATTGTCATTTATGACGTTATGAAATATGGCATGTAGATCGCGCGCGATGGACGGCGCACGGGAAGGATCAGCGGGAAGGATCAGCGGGAAGGATCAGCGGGAAGGATCAGCGGGAAGGATCAGCGGGAAGGATCAGCGGGAAGGATCAGCGGGAAGGATCAGCGGGAAGGATCAGCGGGAA
>Ga0073934_10002991_pt1 | contig 32669 bp, 32 predicted proteins | sample LarsenN4metaG_FD_76834 | JGI IMG/M metagenome (GOLD analysis project Ga0073934, IMG submission 76834) | Hot spring sediment bacterial and archeal communities from British Columbia, Canada, to study Microbial Dark Matter (Phase II) - Larsen... ...
GATACAGGCGGGGTTCACGCTCGATCACATCGCTCGTCGCATCGGGTGAACATTGGCCAACTGCCCTCCAGCGGAGCGATGCGGATGAGCTTAAGGGCGTGGGCGCGCTGTAGGATAGATTTTCGCGCGATGCTTGGCCGGCGTGATGTTTGCGCAACAAATGCGAGGATAGAGGCGCGCCTCCGAAGGCGACTCCCGTCGTTGCGCGCATCACCTCCTCAGTCAGCGCTGCGCGCTGACAGCTCCTCCATCGAGGAGGAGCAAAGTCAGCCTGTTTCCTTAGCGCGTGCGGCTTTCTTCCGTTCGTTCGGGTCGAGGTGGGCTTTGCGCAGGCGGATGGCGGCGGGCGTGACTTCCACCAGTTCGTCGTCTTCGATCCAGGCGATAGCCTGTTCAAGCGTCAGGCGGCGCGGGGGCGTCAGACGAATGCTCTCGTCCTTGCCGGACGCGCGCACATTGGTGAGCTTCTTGCCTTTGAGCGGGTTCACATCGAGGTCCTCGCCGCGCGAATTCTCGCCGATGATCATGCCTTCGTAGACGTCTTCGCCGTCGGCGATGAACATCACGCCGCGCTCCTCCAGATTCCACAGCGCGTAGGCGGTGGATTGGCCGGTGTCGTTGGAGATGAGCGCGCCGTTGCGCCGGCCCGGGATTTCGCCGCGCCACGGCGCCCAGCCGTGAAAGAGCCGGTTCATCACGCCTGAGCCGCGCGTGTCGGTGAGGAATTCGCCGTGATAGCCGATGAGGCCGCGCGACGGCGCATGGAAGATGAGCCGCGTCTTGTCGCCGCCGGAGGGACGCATGTCCTGCAGCTCGGCTTTGCGCAGGCTCATTTTCTCGATGACGACGCCCGAATAATCGTTGTCGACGTCGATCACGACTTCCTCGATCGGCTCCAGCGTCTGGCCGTTCTCTTGCCGCGTCAGCACGCGCGGGCGCGAGATGGAAACTTCGAAGCCTTCGCGCCGCATGGTCTCGATCAGCACGCCGAGCTGCAATTCGCCGCGCCCCGCGACCTCGAAGGCGTCCTTGCTCGTCGTTTCGGTGACGCGGATGGCGACGTTCGATTCCGCTTCGCGCATGAGCCGGTCGCGGATGACGCGGCTCTGCACTTTGTCGCCGGCGCGGCCGGCGAGGGGGGAATCGTTGATGGAAACGGTGATGGAGAGCGTGGGCGGATCTATGGGGGGGGCGGGGATGGGCTGCGCGAGGTCGATGGCACCGACCGTGTCCGATACGCTGGTTTCCACGAGGCCGGCGATGGCGACGATGTCGCCGGCTTCGGCGCGCTCGACCGGCACGCGCTTGAGGCCGCGATAGGCGAGAAGTTTCGTCAGCCGGCCGCGCTCGAGCTCTTTGCCATCGCGCGAAAGCGATTTCACGGTCTCGCCAACGGCGATACGGCCCGATTCGATACGCCCCGTCAGCACGCGGCCGAGAAATGGATCGGCGTCCAGCATCGTAACCAGCAGAGCGAATTTCGCATCGCGCTCCTGGACTGGCGCCGGTTCGGGCACGTGTTCGACAATGAGATCGAACAGCGCGGCAAGATCCTTCTTGTCGTGGACGAGATCCCTCACCGCCCAGCCTTCCTTGCCGGACGCATAGAGAATCGGAAAATCCGCCTGCGCGTCGGAGGCGCCGAGCGCCAGGAACATGTCGAAGATGTCGGAGAGCGCCTGATCGGGATCGGCGTTGGGGCGGTCGACCTTGTTCAGCACGACGATGGGCCTGAGACCGCGCGCCAGCGCTTTGGAGAGCACGAACTTGGTTTGCGGCATCGGCCCTTCGGCGGCGTCGACCAGCAAGAGGCAGCCGTCGACCATGCCGAGGATGCGTTCGACCTCGCCGCCGAAATCGGCGTGGCCCGGCGTGTCGACGATGTTGAGTCGCGTGTTCTCGCCCCAGACGATGGAGGTGCATTTGGCGAGAATGGTGATGCCGCGCTCGCGCTCCTGCTCGTTGGAATCCATGGCGCGCTCCTGGCGCGCTTCGTTGGCGCGGAAGGCGCCGCCCTGGGCGAGCATCTGGTCCACGAGCGTCGTCTTGCCGTGGTCGACGTGGGCGATGATCGCGAGATTGCGGAGGCGCTCGGCCATTTTGATCTTTCGAAGGATTGGGGCGCAGCTTCTGCCCGTCGCCCGCGCCTCCTTCAACGGCGGGGCTGAACATTCCGAAGGCAGATCCTATCCGCCCGCGGATTGAGCACCTGCAATATGCGATAGGTCGTTACAAAAACTAAAGAAATACAGCATGTTGCGCGATCATCGTGAAGGTTGACGATACGCCAACCTTGCAAATTGCTGCACTGCAAACTAGGTTCGCTGCGTTGCGGCGTTTCGCGATGCCGCACCCGCCCAATCGGGCGTTTCCTCCCTAATGACCTCCAAGCCGCGGGCAAGTCCCGCGGCTTTTTTCTTAGGTCCCAGTCCTCGCTTGGCTGGGGAACCTAAATCTCGCGCCCCGGGTTGCGTGAAAGAGCCTGGGGGTCAGCCTCGCATGCACGCCGTCGATTCAAATCAAACCGCAAGCACACAAGCCCCGAACGTGCTTGTGGTGGAGGACGAAGTTTTGACGCGCATGGCGATTGGCGTGGCGCTGCGCGAGGTCGGGCTGACGGCGCTCGAACTGCACGACGCCGACGAAGCGTTGCGGGTGATCGACGCCGGCATTGTGCCCGACGCCATCCTCACCGACATCCGCATGCCGGGCTCTATCGATGGCCTCAAGCTCGCGATCTATCTGGAAACCATGTTTCCGGAGATGAAGATATTCGTCACCTCAGGCCATGTGCTGGAAGAGGAGTTTCAGCTCCCGATGACCTTCATCCCCAAACCGTTCGATCCCGATCAGGTGGCGCAGGAGATCAAGAACGCCCTGATGCGGCCGAGCTGAGCTTTACGCCAAGCTCTTGTGCAGGGCAGCGGCGCTCAGCGCTTCGGCGAGGCGGCTCATGTCGGCGCGCACGCGGACGTAGCCAGATGTGCGCTCAAGCGTGCGTTCGTCGACATAGAGCGCGCGGTTGATTTCGATCTGCAGCGCATGAAAACCAGCGGCAGGACGGCCATACGTTTGCGTGGTGTGGCCGCCGGCGAACGGCGCATTGCGCGCGACGCGGTAACCCAACCGGCGCAGCGTCGCTTCGGCGAGCGCCGTCACCGAGGGATGGCAAGAGGCGCCGAAGCGGTCGCCGAGCACGATGTCCGGAGCGTGCGCGCCGCGCGAACCTGATGGCATCGAGTGGCAATCCACCAGCACGCAGCAGCCGAACGCTTCACGGGTCTCGGCCGCCAGATTCTGCAGCATGGCGTGATAGGGCCGATAAACCAGCGCGATGCGCCGCTCGGCTTCGTGAAGGGTGAGTTTGCGGCGATAGATGGGCTGGCCGTCGCCGCTGACCCGCGGAATGGCGCCGAGGCCCGCCTGCACGCGCGCCGAGCTGCCGTGCGGCGATTGCGGCGGCCGTTCCTCGAACATGTCCGGATCGAGCTCGCCGGGATCGCGGTTCAAATCGACGTAGGCGCGCGCAACAGTTGCGGAGAGCACAGAGGCGCCGTGCGCGGCGGCGCCGGCGAACAATTCGTCGACATAGGCGTCTTCGGAGCGGCGCAAACTGATGAGCGCCACGCGCGTGTTGGCCAGCAGTTCGGAAGGATAGCGCCGCCCGCTGTGGGGGGAAGCGAAGATGAGCGGGGCGGTGCGCCTAAGCGGTTCGATCAGCACGAACGGCGGCTCGGCTCTCGGCTCGGGAAGGCCGGCGCCTTCCGCTATGGCGCAGGCCGCGCCAGGGCCGAGATCGGTCACATCCATAACCGTCATTGATTGCCGCAAGTGTTAATGCCGTCAACGATTACACATGCAGGAGAGAGGCCAGACGCTTTCAGCGGCCCTTTACCCCGTCCATGCTAGGGGCTACCGCTTGGATGTGCGCGGAACCGGAGCGGCGCGACGATGGCGCGGATTCTGTTGGCGGAAGACGACGATTCGCTGCGGGGCTTCCTCACGCAGAGCCTGTCGCGCGCCGGCCACGACGTGTCCGCGCATGGCGACGGCGACTCGGCCTGGGAGGCGTTGGAGCACGGCAGCTACGATCTGTTGCTGACGGACATCGTCATGCCGGGGATCGACGGCATCGAGCTGGCGCGTCGCGGAGCGGAAGCGGATCCTTCGATGAAGATCGTGTTCATCACCGGCTTCGCGGCCGTGGCCCTTTCCGCGCAAAGCCAGGCGCCCAAGGACGCGAAGGTGCTCTCCAAGCCGTTTCATTTGAAGGACCTGGTGGTCGAGATCGAACGGGTGATTGCGGCGGCTTGACCAGGTGTCAGGCGTCAGCATGAACGTGCAGCGAATGCCCTGAACCCGGCAGCGGACATCTTGACCTGACACCTGACACCTGACACCTGACACCTGAAAAGGGCGCGTAGCTCAGCGGGAGAGCACTACGTTGACATCGTAGGGGTCACAGGTTCGATCCCTGTCGCGCCCACCATTCCATGCGCGCTGCGTTTGGCGGCGCCGCAAATGGCGGCATCAGACCAGAAAGAACTCGGCTTCCCGCAGCAGCGTTTCTCGCTGCCGGCGCTTGGGGCTGAGGGTGAACCAGGCGTCGTCGATCAGCTTCGTGCTTTGCGAGCGATGCGCGGCGAACGCGCGGCGTTTGGTTTCGGCGTGCGCGCCCACATCGAAGCGCAATGCGCGGCGTGCGCGGTGGCGCAGCACGAAGCCATCGGGCAGAAAGCGCCCCCACACTGGATACGCCAATTGGGTCGGGTAAGGCGGCAGATCGCAAAGCTCGCGTGCGATCAGCGCAGCGGCGACGTGATCGGGGTGGGGGTCGTGTATCCAGGTTGTGAAAACGCGCGCCGCGCCATGGCGCCGCGCCACGATTTGCAGCGCCGCCAGGCTGCGGCGCCGCGCGTTGCGGTCGAACAAGAGCGCGCCATCGCGATTGGGCAGGAAGGTGAGCGCGTCTGGCGCAAGCCCTAGCGCGCGTGCGCCTTCGATCGCTTCGAGGCGCCGCGCGGCGGCGAGGCGTTCGCCCGGCCACTGCGCCGAACCGACGTGCGAACGGCGCCCGTCCGTAAGGTACGCGATGTGGACGGGCACGTTCGCCGCGGCGCATGCGGCGATGAGACCTCCGCAGCCAAGAACGTCATCGTCAGGATGTGGCGCTATCACGAGGATCGGAGCGCCGCCGGTGACGTCGTCGAGAGATGCGGGCGGCGAAGCGGACGCCCGGGCAAACAATTGGCCTTTGGTGCGCGCCGGGTTTTCATTGCGAACGAGGCATGAGCGGCGCGCAGGGGGCCTAAGCGCTACAGGCGTCAGCATTGCAGCGCGCGGCGCGCGCCGGCGCGGGCTTCGAGCATGGCAAGACCGAGCAATCCCAACGCGACCGGCGCAAGGAAGCTCAGCGCGCGGTGGACGATCAGTGCAGCAAGAAGGCCGTGCGGAAAATCGGCGCCGGCGGCGGACACCATGATCGCGTCGAACACGCCGAGGCCCCCAGGCGCTCCCGTCGGCATGGCGACGAAGTGCGAGGTCGTGAACAGCGCTGCGAATTCCGGGAAAGCGATGCTGCTCTGCGCAGGCAGAAGCGCGAAGAGCGCGCCAGCGCTGAACAGCCAATCGACCGCGCCAAGCGCGATCCACAAAGCGAGCTCGGGCGCGGCGGGGAAGTCGAGCTTGCGGCCGAAGACTGTCAGCGTGTGGCCTCTGCGGCCCGCGAACACGAGCAGCCCCGCAAGCACGATGAGCGCGGCGACGCCGAGCCAACGCCAATAGGGACCGGCCAGAATGTGGCCCGGCATGAAAATGAGACAGAGTGCGGCGATCAGGCCTCCACCCAGCAGCGACATCAGCGTAACGGCGGAGGCGATGTAGAACGCCGCAGGCGTGTCGACGCCGTCCCGCCCATAAAGACGAGCGCGCAGCGCCCCGCCAGAGAGCATGCCGAAACCGGAGCCGAGCGAGATCGCATTGGCGATAAGCGCTGAGAAGGGTCGCCGGCGCGCCGCGCGCGGCGCATTGGCGCGCCGGAGCGCGGCCTGCTCCATAACAAGCAGCGTTGCGAATACGCCGGCGACGCAACCGAGACTGACGAGAACGCTCTGGAGCTGAATTGAGCGCAGCGCGCCGAGCAGGGCGCCAACGCCGCCGCCAGTTCGCAACTCATTGGCGATAGCGAGACCACAAAGCAGCGCAAGTACGGTGTAGAAGGCGGAAATCGCCGCGGTGCGCAAGGTCTTGCGAACGGGCTTAGCGTTCAGCGCCGATGCCGTGCGCGCGATGTCGTGCGCCACGGCTTGCGGCGAAGCTGCGCCTCGGCTCAGCGACGCAAGTTCGCCCGCGTCGGCCATCAGGCGTGCACAGCTGCGGCGGGCGCCGGAGCGAGCCGGCGCGCTTCGACCAGGGCGCGCAGGCGCCCGATGTTCGCCTCGAGCGCGCAGCGCAGGAGCGGGCGGCGCCGGAGCAACGGACTGGTTTCCTCGGTACGCGCCCAAGCGGCTGCGAAATTGGCCGCCCCCTTGATGTCCTTGAGAGCGGCGGGATTGGGAACGAGCCGCGCGGCGCGCCGATTAAACCCAGCGCTGCCCCAGAGCCTGCGCAAGCCCGCGCGCAACAAAGCGCGTCTCAGCACCGCGGACGCCGGCTCTAGCTTTTCGTGGCAGACGCCGCGGCGATTGTCGGCGCGCATTTTCAGATCTTCGCTCCAGCCGCCTGAAGCGCGGCCGACAAGGCGGCTGGACGTCGTGACGTGAGGCTTGAAGTCGTGACGGACCGTAAAGCCATGGCGCTGCGCCAGGCGCACCAAGGCTTGGTCCTCTCCAGGACACACGTGCGGAATGCCGCCCAGCGCACGCAGCGCGCTGGCGCGCATGGCCATGTTGGCGCCGGTTTCCATTTGATGCCGGGGCCAGGGATCGGCGGGATCGGGATCGATCAGCAACGTCAGCTCAGCGGCGAGCTGGCTGTATTCGTATTCCATCGCGCCGTGCCGCAGCGTTTCGAAATCCAGCGATGGGGCGTCAGAGAAATCCGGCGCAACAAAACCGCAAACGATATCGGCGCCGCAGGCGACGTCGGCGAGGCAATCGGCGATCCAGCTCGGTTCGGCATAGGAATCGGCATCGGTGGTGAGGACGACGCCGTCCTCACGCACCAGCGCCGCCGCGGCGTTTAGCGCCAGGCGGCGCGCCCATGCAGCGTCGGATAGATCGGGCGCGAGGTCCGCCTCGTGCACGAAAAGCGCGAACGGCAGTTCGCCGGCGATGCGCTTGACTGTGTCCGCAGTCGCGTCCCGACAATTGTTGAGAAACAGCACGACCGCGAACGTCGGCGCATCCTGTTGCGCTGCCAATGCGCGCAGGCATCGTTCGATGAGGTCTTGTTCATCGCGCGCTGGAATAGCCACGGCGCACTGAAACAGACCCGCCGATTTGGAAATCTCGGCGGAGGGCGCGTCTTTCACCCACGCCACAAGACCCGTGTTCCGCATGCGTATCCCCCGCCGGGCAGCCCTTTGGGCTGCCGCGCCTGTCCCGCGGCGGCTTTGATGGAACGGCTTGCCGCCAGAGGCAAGGTCAGCGGCGCAGTCCGCAGCCGTCTGCCGCAGGCCGCACGCCACTGGTCGCAAGCACTTGCTCTTCCCGAGCCGCCTCGGGTTATCTGTAATCGATAAATCTCGGGGGGAGACATGCGGTCTATCTTTGCGGCGCTGTGCGTTCTGGCGCTTGGCGCGTGCGCGAGCGCCGGCGAGGGCGCAGCGCGGCGCGGCGACGAGCCCGCCTCGGTTCAGGAGCTGCTGGCCGGCGTCGACATTCCCTACGAGCAGTTCGAACTCGACAACGGGCTTACGGTCATCGTGCACGAGGATCGCAAGGCGCCGGTCGTAGCGATCGCAGCGTGGTATAATGTCGGCTCGAAAGACGAGCCGCCGGGACAGACCGGCTTTGCGCACCTGTTCGAACACATCATGCTGTTTAATGGCACGGAGCATGTGCCGAACCTGATCGAGCCGCTGCGCGAAATGGGCGCCACCAACTGGAACGGCACCACCTGGTTCGACCGCACAAATTATTTCCAGACAGTGCCCACTCCGGCGTTGGAGCGCGGCCTTTATATCGAGAGCGAGCGCATGGGCTACATACTGGGCGCGCTCACTCAAGAGCGGCTCGATGCGCAGCGCGGCATCGTGCAGAACGAAAAACGGCAAGGCGACAACCAGCCTTACGGCCTCACCTTCTACCGCATCCTGGAAGACCTTTTCCCGGAAGGGCATCCCTATCGCCATTCGACCATCGGTTCGATGGCGGATTTGGATGCGGCCTCGCTCGAGGACGTGCGCCAATGGTTCAGGGACAATTATGGCCCAAACAACGCTGTGCTGGTGCTCGCCGGCGACATCAACGCCGCGGAGGCGCGCCCGCTGGTGGAGCGCTATTTCGGCCAAATCCCACGCGGACCTGAAAACATTCCGGCCGCCGCGGACGTGCCGACATTGTCTGCGCGCATCGATGCGCGCATGCAGGACCGCGTCGCCAACACGCGCCTCTATCGCACCTGGGTCGTGCCGGCGCTGACGCACGAGGACATGGTCGAACTCGATGTGGCCGCGCAGGTATTGGGCGGGCTCAATTCTTCGCGGCTGGACCGCATTCTGGTGCGTGACGAGCAGACGGCGGTTTCCGTCAGCGCGAGCGTGCTGCCGTTCCAGCGGATCGGATTCTTCTTCGTCACGGTCGATGTGAAACCTGGCGAAGACGCCGACGCCGTCTCGCGGCGGCTCGACGGGATCATCGCCGATTTCATCGCCAACGGCCCAACGGACGACGAAGTGCAGCGCGTCGCCACGCAGCAGGTTGCGCAGAGCTTCTTCAACATTGAGCAGGTCGGCGGCTTTAACGGCAAGACGGTGGCGCTGGCCAATGGCGCGGTTCTGGCGGGCGATCCGGGCTTCTTCCGCCGCAACCTGCTTGAGTATGGCAGCGTCACGCCCGACGGCGTACGCGGCGCGATGGGACGCTGGCTGTCGCGCCCGGTGCATGCGCTGCGTGTCGACCCCGGCGCGCGGGAGCCGTATCAGGAAGCCAGCGCGACCAGCCGTCCGCCGCCGGACAACTCGCCGCCCACGGCGCAGCCGCGCGATCCGATGCCGCCCGTCGGCGAAATCGCCGATCTCGATTTCCCAGACGTCGAGCGCGCTCGCCTCTCCAATGGCATCGAAATCGTCTATGCGCACCGCGATGCGATTCCGGTGACGCTGGTGGCGATGGATTTCGACGCCGGCGTTGCGGCCGATCCGCAAGGCGGCTTCGGCACCCAGCGGCTGATGCTGTCCGCGATGACCGCCGGCGCGAACGGGCGCGACGCGATGCAGATCGCTGAAGAGCAGGAGCGGCTTGGCGCTGCGATCAACGCGTTCGGTTCGCTCGACCGCTCCACAGTGCAGCTGACCGCGCTCTCGGCCAATCTGGGGCGCTCGCTCGATCTGTTCGCCGACATCGTATTGCGGCCCGATTTCGTCCCGGGGGAGGTGGAGCGGCTGCGCGAGCAACAACTGGCGCTGATCGCCGCTGAACTCACCCAGCCCAACGGTCTAGCGCAGCGCGCGCTGCCGCCGATCATCTATGGCGAAAGCCATCCCTATGGCCGTCCGGTCTCAGGCCTTGGCACGGCTGCGTCCGTCTCGCCGCTCGACCGCGAGGCGCTGGTGCGCTTCCACCAGACCTGGCTGCGGCCTGAGACGGCGCGTCTGTTCGTCGTTTCGGATCGCCCGCTCGCCGAAGTGCGGCGCGCGCTGGAGCAGCGGTTCGGCGCATGGCGCGGCGCAGCCGACGTCCCCGTCGGGCGCAAGGACTTCTCTGTCCCTATCCCCGAGCCGCGGCCGCGCATCGTCGTGGTGGACCGGCCGCAATCGCCGCAATCGGTGATCTATGCCGGCTCGGTGCTGGCGATCCAGGGCTCGGACGATACGCTTACGCTGAACGCCGCCAATGAAGTGCTCGGCAACAGCTTTCTGTCCCGCATCAACACGGAGATTCGCGAACGGCGCGGCTGGTCCTACGGGCTCAACGGCGTCGTGCAGCTGCGCGAGCGGCAGGCGCCTTACATCATCAACGCGCCGGTGCAGGCGGATCGCACAGGCGACTCGATCCGCGTGCTGATCGAGCAGATCAACGCTTTCCGCACCACGAACGGCGTGACCCAAGCGGAGCACACGCGCACCATCAATGGCAATATCCGCCAGCTGCCTGGGCTATATGAAACGGCGGCGAGCATCCTAGGCGCCCTGCGCAGCAACGAACTCTACGATCGGCCCGACACGTATTGGGAGGATGTCGCGCCGCGCTATCGCGCCATGACGGCCTCGCAGATGGATGCTGCGGCGCGGACGACGATCGATCCGTCACGCTTTGTGTGGGTCGTAGTCGGCGATGCGTCGGTGGTCCGCCCGCAGCTGGAGGGATTGGGCTTGCCTGTGGAGATCGTGCAGCCGGCGCCGTGACTCTCCGAGCGGCGCGCTGTCGTTGGAGCTCGTGCCGGTGTCACGACGTTGGGGACAGTCCGATGAGGATCGCCGGCATCTTGCCGGCTCTACGGTCTCTGCAACCACGCGGCAAGGCAACCCAATGCCGGCTGGAAGCCGGCGATCCTCATCGCGTGCTCGCTTATCGCTGGGAAGGCCGTACGGCTGCTGCCGGCGAGGAATGACAGTCCTTACGGCGATCGGACCAGCTGCTTCAGTCGTTCGCATATCTCGGACCGTGAATCGGCCAGCGGCGCGATGACGGTGAAGTGGTTCGCGCCGACGATTTCTTCGTAGCGTGTATTTACGCCTTGCTCGCCCCAGGCGCGCACGATGGCGGCGCTCTGGCGCAGGAATTCGCTCGACTCGTCGGCGCCGACGACAGCGTCCAGCGTCTTGCCTTCGGGCGCTGGCCAGAAGAGGGGGCTAAGCGCTTCGGCCTCATCGGCCGTGAGTCCAAGTTTCTCGTTGAGGCTGGTGGGAATGAGCGGCGCGAGTTCGAACAGGCCCGAGATCGCATACGCGGCCGGCACATGCGCCTCTGTCGCGAGCAGGCACGCCGCGATATGGCCGCCGGCCGAATGGCCGCTTGCGATCACTGGCGCCTGCGTTTCGCGATGCAACCGCGCGCACGCGACGCGCATCTGCTCGACGATGTCGCCAATGCGCACGGCCGGGCAGAGATCGTAATTCGGCACGGCGACGGAGACGCCAAGGGCGTTCAAGCCGCGCGCCATGTGCGAGAAGAAGCTCTTGTCGAGCGCCTGCCAGTAGCCGCCATGGATGTACATGACCGTGGGACCAGCGCCGGCTTCGAACAGGTCGAACTTGTGCCGTTCGCCGTCGCCGTAGGCGATCTCGCGCGGCGGATTGGACCGGCGATACGCGGCGCTGTCGGCGGCCCAGCTTTGGATGATCGCCGGGTGCTGGGGCACGCGGGCGCGGTTGTTGTATTCCTTTTCGAGGTCGAGACTCATTCCTCGTCGGGAAAATCGAAGCCCGGCCATTTCGAGCCGTAGAGCTGATAACCCAGGATGGTGTAGGTTTGCGCCACGTTCGGGTGCGCGCGAATGGATTCCGTCACGACTTTCTGAATCGTGTTGAGATCGGGGTGCTCGATGCGGACGAGCAAGTCCCACTCGCCCATAATCGAATAGATGTCCATGATTTGCGCGTTCTGATCGCGGAGGGCGTTTCCGACGCTCTCGGGCGTCGCGCCCTGCACGCGCACGAAAACAAAAAGGCTATGGTCGGCCATCGGAGCGCTCCTGTTCGCAGCTTAGCATTGTCCAGGCTGAAAATGGAAAGCCGAAGCGGAATTTCCCCGCTTCAGCCGCTCGCCATGCCGGCGCGTCCGAAATCCTCACCGACAAAGAGCAAGGGGCAGTTCAACTCCTGGGCCGCGACGTAGGCAAAGCAATCACCGAAGTTGAGGCCTGCCGGATGATTGCCTTTGCCCCATTTGGCGTATGCGTCAGCGACGCGCCGGGCGGACGCCTCCGTCACGGGGATGACTTCGAAAGGCAGGCCGGCGATGAGCCTCTCCATCTCGGACCCGACATTGCGTTGGGCGGCGACAATGAGCGCCTCGGCGATCGTCGCTGCCGAAATGCGAATGTCGCGTTCGGAGGCGATGCAGTCGGCGCACCGCTCCGCCTCGGGCTCATCCAAAACGATCGCCATCAGCGCCGACGTATCGACAACGATCACTCGGGCAGGCCCTGCTCGCCATAAAGGAAATCTTGGCTGCGCGCGGCGTCGGGACCAGGCGAAGCCTTGCTGCGTCCTGCCGACCGCACGTCTTGCATGAGTTTGCGGCGCGCGCCGGGCTCTACTGCCGGCGGCAACGGCACGAGCCGCACGGCGCCGTGACCGTGGCGGGTGAGGATGATCTCCTCGCCCGCCTCGGCCCGACGCACCAAGTCCGTCAGTTGGGCTTTGGCGTCGCTGACCGATATTTTCATCCCGCTAAAATGGACCATCGGATAGTCCAAATCAAGCGCAAAACGCGGATCAAGGGCGGCCGGCCTCGGCCGGAACAACCGCAGTCGTTTCGATCTCGATCAGCGCCTGGTCTTCGATCAGGGCCGCCACCTCCACCACCGCCATCGCCGGGTAATTCCGGCCCATCTTCGCGCGCCAGACCGCGCCGATCTCGGCGAGCGAGGCGAGGTAGGCGCGCTTGTCGGTGATGAACCAAGTCATGCGCGCGACGTGTTCTGGACCGGCGCCCGCTTCACGAAGGACGGCAAGGGTGTTGTCGAGCGTCTGCGCAAGTTGCCCGGGCAGAGTTGTCGCTTCGAACTTGCCTTCGGGGGTCCAGCCGATCTGGCCGGCGACGAACACGAGGCGGCCTTCGGCTTCGACGCCGTTCGCGTAGCCTTTTGGGCGCGGCCAGCCGGGCGGGTTGAGCGTTCTCATGCGCGCTCCTGGTAAGCGGCCATCGCTTTCCGCAACGGCTCCGGCCACGGTTCGGGGCCCATGCCGGCGAGATCGACATAGACGATCACCTGTTCGAACTGCGCCACAGGCGCGCCGTCGACGCTCGCTTCGTGCTTCAGCGTGCAGGAGGCGCCGCCGATCTCCTGCATATGCAGCGTCTGCGTGAGCTTGTCGCCCATCCGCGCGGGGCGGCCGAACTGAGCGTCGAACTTCACCGTGGGCACGCCCTTCTTAGCCTCGAGGTGCATTTGCCTGAACGAAAAGCCGAGCGCAGCAAACCAGTCCTCCACCATCTCGTTCACGAGGCCGAAGAAGCGCGGATAGAACATGAGGCCCGCGGCGTCGCAATGCTCGAAGCGGACGGTGATCTCGCGGGTGAATTTCATGCTGGCGTGCGCAGCTTGAAGCGCTGCAGCTTGCCGGTGTGAGTCTTCGGCAGCTCGGTCACGAACTCGATCGCGCGCGGATATTTATAGGGCGCGACCGTCGCTTTCACATGTTCCTGCAGCGCCCGAGCGTCCACGCTAGCGCCGGGTTTCAGCACGACGAACGCCTTGACGATCTGCCCACGTTCTTCGTCGGGGGCGCCCACGACGGCGCATTCAGCCACCGCGTCGTGCGTCAGAAGCGCGTTCTCCACTTCCGGCGCGCCGATATTGTATCCGGCGGAGATGATCATGTCGTCGGCGCGGCTGACGTACCAGTAATAGCCGTCCGCATCACGGCGATAAATGTCGCCCGTGACGTTCCAGCCGTTGACGACGTAATTCTTTTGTCGCTCGTCGGCGAGATAGCGACAGCCCGTTGGGCCTTTAATGGCGAGCCGGCCCTGGCCTTCGCCGCCGAATGGCAGATCATTCTCATCCAGCAGCGTGGCCTCGTATCCCGGCACTGGCCTGCCGGTCGAGCCGGGGCGTATGTCGCCGCCGCGCGCCGAGATAAAAATGTGGATCATTTCGGTCGAGCCGATGCCGTCGATGATGCGAATGCCGGTGCGTTCGAACCACTGGTCGCTCGTCGCTTTCGGCAGATGCTCGCCGGCCGAGACGCAGGTGTGCAGCGAGGCCAGTTTGCTCATGTCCTGCTTCATCAGCGCGCGATAGCCGGTGGGGGAGGTGAACAGCGTGGTGGCCTTGTGCTTCTCGATTGTCTCGGCAAGCACGTCGAAGCCGGGCTTGGGGCAGATCACGGTCGCCGCGCCGGCGCTCGCGGGAAACACGACGCCGGCGCCAAGGCCGAAGGTGAATGCCAAGGGTGGCGTGCCGATGAACACGTCTGTGGGTTTGGGGCGAAGGATGTGGCGGGAAAACGTTTCCGCCATTGCGGCGACGTCGCGATGGAAATGGACACAGCCTTTCGGCTCCCCTGTCGTGCCGGAGGTGAAGGCAATCAGGGCCGGATCGTCCGCGGCCGTCGGGATTGCCGGAAAATCGCCGGGCGCTTCGACCATGCGCCGCGCCAGCTCATCCGTGGCGACGATGTGTTTCAGTACGGGCGCGATTTCGCGCGCTTTTTCCAGCTCGGCGACGCGTTCGGTATCGGCGATGGCGTGCGTGATCTGGGCCTTGTCGATAATCACCGCGATTTCGTGCGCCCGCAGCATCGGCATTGTGCCGACCGCCACGCCGCCGGCCCGCCACACGCCCCACCAAACGGCGATCGAGTGTCTCGTATTCGACGCATGAATCAGAACGCGGTTGCCGGGCGCGAGCCCGAAGTCCTGCGTCAATACGCGGGCGATCCGGCAGGCCTCTTCGAGAAGCGTGGCGTACGTAATCGTCGTCGAGGAGAAGAAGACGGCGGGACGAGAGCCATGTGCTCTGGCGATGGCTTCCTCGAGAATTGCGCATGCGTTGTAGTGTTCCGGAAACTGCAGCTCCGGCAGCGTGAACTTCAGCTCAGGCCATTGATCGCGCGGCGGCAGGTTGTCGCGCACGAACGCATCGACATGCGCGCTCATGTCAATCTCCCTCGAACGCCGGCTTTTGCTTGGCGGCGAACGCGACATAGGCGCGCTCGAAGTCCTTTGTTTGCATGCAAATCGCCTGCGCTTGCGCTTCGGCCTCCAGCGCTTGCTCGAGGCTCATGCTCCATTCCATGTTCAGCTGATTCTTGGTCATGCCGTGCGCGAAGGCGGGGCCGTTCGCGAGATCGCGCGCGAAGGCTTGCGCTTCGGCGAGCGGCGTTGCGGTGAGCTTGTTGAAGAAGCCCCAGGCGAAGCCTTCCTCGGCGCTCATGCTGCGGCCGGTGTAAAGGAGTTCGCTGGCGCGGCCGTGGCCGATGATGCGCGGCAGGACTGCGCACGCGCCCATGTCGCAGCCGGCAAGTCCCACGCGCGTGAAGAGGAAAGCGGTCTTCGCCCCAGGAGAGGCGAAGCGGATGTCGCTCGCCATCGCGAGGATCGCGCCGGCGCCGGCGCAGACGCCTTCGACCGCGGCGACGATCGGCTGCGGGCACGCGCGCATCGCCTTTACCAGATCGCCCGTCATGCGCGTGAAGCGCATCAGCTCGGGCATGGTCATCCTGGTGAGAGGGGCGATGATGTTGTGCACGTCACCGCCCGAGCAGAAATTGCCGCCGGCGCCGGTGATGACGACGGCGCGCACGTCTTCGGCGTAAGCGAGGCGGCGGAAAAGGTCGCGCAATTCGGCGTAGCTTTCGAACGTCAGCGGGTTCTTGCGTTCCGGCCGATTGAGAGTGGCGGTCGCTACCCGATCCGTCACGTCCCAAAGGAAATGTTCGGCGCGATAGCTTGCCGCGCTCCATGCATCGCCGATCATGCTGCGGCGCCTCCCTTTGTCAGCTTGCGGCGGACGGAGGCGCGCGCGCCATCCAGCAGCCGCATCAGCGCTTGCTTGTTAGCCTGCGCGAGATCGCCGAGCAGCGAGTCAACACAGGCAGCGTGCGCTTTGGCCATCTGTTTGAATACGCTTTCGCCGCGTCTCGTCAACCGCACGCGCTGGACGCGCCGGTCGTGGAGATCGGCCTCGGTCTCGATTAGCTCATCCATCTCCAGCCGCGTGCGCAACTGCGTGATGTTGCCGTTGGAGACAATGAGGTGCTGGGACACTTCGCCGAGCGTCAGCGCGCCATGCCGTTCGAGTGCGGACAGGAAATCGAAACGGGCGATTGTGGAGTCGAACCGCGCGCGCATGAGAGCGTCGACTTCGCGCTCGATCAGCCGGCTTGTCGTGAGCAGGCGCAGCGAGAGGCGGACGGAGTCTTGCGCGCTCATATTTCGCGCCTTTGCGCGAGCCGTTGCATTTGTGCATAGCCGCTTCGGTATTGCGGCGGGGGCGCTGCGCCGCGCCAGCCCAGTTCGGCCGCGGCGCGCAGCGTCCAGTTCGGGTCCATCAGGTGCGGGCGCGCCAACGCGCAGAGATCGGCGCGGCCCGCGGCGAGGATCGAGTTGACGTGATCGGGCTCGTAGATGTTGCCGACGGCCATCGTCTTCACGCGCGCCTCGTTGCGGATGCGGTCACAGAACGGCGTTTGGAACATGCGCCCGTACACCGGCCGGGCCAGCGGCGTAGTCTGCCCCGCGGACACATCGATCAAGTCGGCGCCCGCCTGCGCGAAAGCTTCGGCGATCGCAATGGAATCCTCGGCGGTGAGCCCGTCGTCGCACCAATCGGTTGCCGAGATGCGCACGCTCATCGGTTTATGCTTCGGCCAAACTGCGCGCATTGCTTCGAACACTTCGAGCGGATAGCGCAGACGGTTCTCGACGCTGCCGCCGTACTCGTCAGCGCGCTGGTTGCTGACCGGCGTCAGGAAGGACGAGAGCAGATAGCCGTGCCCGCAATGCAGTTCGACCATGTCGAAGCCGGCTTCCTCGCCCATCAGCGTCGCGCGCACAAAATCAGCCTTGACGCGATCCATGTCGGCGCGCGTCATCTCACGGGGGGTAGCGTTGTTTTCGGACCAGGGGATCGGCGAAGGCGCAATTAGCTCCCAGTTGCCTCTTTCGAGCGGCGTGTCCGTGTAATCGGTGTTGTCCAGCGGATCGTCGCTCCAGGGCGCCCGCGTCGAGCCTTTTCGGCCGGCATGGCCCAACTGGAGGGCGAATTTCGCGTGACTGTGCGCGTGGACGTAGTCGACGATGCGCTTCCACGCTGCGATGTGTTCCGGCTTGTACATGCCCGCGCACGCCGGCGTGATGCGCGCGTAGGGCGAGACGTCCGTCATTTCGGTGAAGATAAGGCCCGCGCCGCCCATGGCGCGCGCGCCGTAATGCACGAGATGAAACTCGTTCACGGCGCCGTCCACCGCCGAATACATGCACATGGCCGAGACGACGACGCGGTTGGGGATTTCCATGTCGCGCAGGCGCAAGGGGACGAACATAGGTGGCGGTGGGCGCCCCTCCGCTAGAGGGGGAGGGGGCAGGGGGAGGGGCGACGCGCACTTGCCGTCGGTGCTTGCTTCACCCTCAGCCCCGACCCCTCTCCCCTCCAAGGAGAGGGGCGCGGCGAACCAAGTCTCAACGCGCCGAACGAACTCCTTGTCCCGCAGCCGCAGATTCTCGTGGCTGACGCGCTGGCTGCGCGTAAGCAGCGAATAGGCGAACTGCAGCGGCTCCAGATTGGCGTACCGATCCACATTCTCGAACCACTCGGTCGAGTTGCGCGCTGCGTTTTGAAGCTTCAGCACTTCAACCTGCCGTTCGGCGTGATACTCCGCCAGCGCTTCGGGAAGCGGCTTGCCGCCGTGCAGCACGTCGGCCAGTTTGATCGCATCTTCGAAGGCGAGCTTAGTCCCTGAGCCGATGGAGAAGTGCGCCGTGTGCGCCGCATCGCCCATCAGAATGAGATTGCCGCGATGCCAGCGCTCGCAGACGATGCGCGGAAAATTTAGCCAGGCGGAACCGCGCAGGTGCCTGGCGTTGGTAGAGAGCGTGGCGCCGTCGAGGTACTTCGCAAACAATTTTTCCGCGGCGCGGCAGGTCTCTTCCTGACTCATCCGGTCGAAACCGAAACTGCGCCAAGTCATTTCGGAGCACTCGACGATGAACGTCGAAGCTTTCGGCTCGAACTTATAGGCGTGCGCCCAGATCCAGCCGTGCTCGGTCTGTTCGAACGCGAAGGTGAAGGCCTCGAACGCCTTGCTGGCGCCGAGCCAGATGTATTTGTTTCGGCGCACGTCGATGTCGACGCCGAAGTCCGCTTCGAAGGCTTTGCGCAACTTCGAGTTGGCGCCGTCGCTGGCGAGCACAAGGTCATAGGCGCCGAACAGCTCTGGCGACGGATCGATTTCCGTGCGGAAGCGAAGTTCAACGCCCAGTTCGCGTGCGCGATCTTGCAGGATATTGAGAAGGCGCTTTCGGCCGATGCCGATGAAGCCGTGGCCGGAGGAGGTGATGGTCTCGCCGCGGATGCGGACGTCGATGTCGTCCCAATGCGCGAAGCCGGCTTCGATCGCATCCGCGCTGACGGGATCGTTCGCGCGCAAGTTCTCCATCGTCTGATCCGAGAACACCACGCCCCAGCCGAACGTGTCGCCCGGATCGTTGCGTTCGAAGACAACGATGTCGTGCCGCGCGTTGCGCAATTTCATGGAAATGGCGAACAAGAGCCCGGCCGGGCCACCGCCGATGCAAGCGATGCGCATGAGATATTTTATATATGAAATATATACCCCAAGCAAGCGCGCGAGATCGCGCGCATGGGACCCGCAGGGGCCCGGATAAGCATATGCTGTTTGGCGCGCTAGCTGGGGGCTATGTCGCCGGGCGCGCGGGGAGCGTAAACGGGGCGCGTTGCCGTCTCGCCTGGCGCGTATTCGAGCACGCCCAGGCGGGGCATCCAGCCGTCGGCAGTCGGTTCGAAAAACCGCTCAAGCTCGGGCTGGAGCGAGGCGATGACTTCGGGATTGAGCCGGGGCTCAAGCTTGTGCCCGGCGAGCCGCTCCGCGAGCGCGCTGGCGTCGAATTCGAACGGCCCCTGGTCGAGATAGACGTCGAGAAGCGCGAAGACGAGCAGAGGCACGCGCGGATCGCTGTCGGCCAGCGTGTCGATAAGCGCGCGCGCGTCAATGAGGTGCGGCATGATCGGACTCCTGCCCAGCCAACGCGGCGCGTGCAGCGGCCGTTCCGTCAGCGCGCCGCCTCCAGGATGGTGCGCAATTCGGCGGGGGGCGCCGGCGGATCGAGTTGGTCGAACGTGCACTGGCGCGGCGCCTTGTCCGGACGCCAGCGCACCAGTTTGGTCCCATGACGAAAGCGGTGGTCGCTGACGTGGTCGTAACGCACTTCGACAACAAGCTTCGGCTTGATCGGCGTCCATTGCGCGCTGCGCTCGCCGCTCCAGCGGCTTGGCGCGCCCGGCGCGCGTCCGGTGAAGCTCTCTGACGCCTCAAAGCTTTTCGAGTTTTTTCGTGAGAGCGGCGCGTTCGGCATTGGCAATGGTGGATGTGAAGCCGACGTGGTGCAGCACGCCTTCGCTATCGTAGAGGCCAAGCAGCAGCGAGCCGACTTCGCGCGCGCCAGTGAGATAACGAAATCCGCCCACTATGCAGTCCGCCGTGCGCAGCTGCTTGACTTTCAGCATCGCCCGCTCGCCCTGGATGTATGCGCCATCGAGCCGCTTGGCGATGACGCCGTCCATCGCCCGGCCGGCGCGCTTCAGCCACGCCCGCGCCATTTTCACGTCGCGCGTGTACGGCGAAAGCTGGATGCAGGGCTTTTCGCGGTAAAGTTTCTCCAGCGCTGCGCGCCGTTCGATGAGAGGCGCGTCGAGCAGCGAGCGGCGTCCATTGTGCAGCACGTCGAAGAGGAGCAGGCGCGCCGGCTGCGCCGCCGCCAACTTGGCCACGCGGCTGGCCGCGGGATGCAGACGCAGTTGAAGCGCCTCGAAAGAGAACGCGCCATTCTCCACAATGGCCAGCTCGCCATCCAGGACAAAGCTTTTCTGCGGCATCGCCCGCACGCGCTCGACAATGTCTGGGAAGCAGCGCGACAGCGGCTTGCCGGATTTGGCGCGCAGATCCACCTCGCGACCGCATTTGAACGTGAGGCAGCGAAAGCCGTCCCATTTCGGCTCAAACTGCCAACCCTCATCTGCTGGCAATTCTTCCACCAGCTTGGCTTCCATCGGCGATGTCGTGAGCGGCAGCGGAAAATTCGGCATCAGCGGCCGCGCTTGCCGATCAGTTTCTTCGCCGCCGCCAGGAAGGGGCGTTCGGCCTCACAATACTCCTCCCATGCCTTCATCGACGGTAACAGGCGCGGCACGGTGCGGATCGTGTAGCGCATGGGATCGAGTCCCGCGCGCACCTGCGCCCAGGTGAGAGGCATAGATACAGGCGCGCCGTCGCGCGCGCGCGGGCTGAGTGGGGCGACCGCTGTCGCCATGCGGTCGTTGCGCAGGTAGTCGAGAAAGATTTTGCCGACACGCTTGGCTTTGCTCATGTTGATGAGGTAGCGGCTGGGTGAATCGGCGGCCATCTGGGCGCAGACTTCGCGGGCGAAGGCTTTCGCAGTTTCCCAGTTGAGTTCGGCCGATTGCGACTTCTTGAGCGGCGTGACGACGTGCAGCCCCTTTCCGCCCGTCGTTTTGCAGAAGCTGACGAGTCCGAGCACGTCCAGCCGCTCGCGCATTTCCTTCGCGGCTTCGACGACGCGCTCGAACGGCACATCGTCGGCAGGATCGAGGTCGAAGACGATGCGGCCGGGCGTTTCGGGATCGCCCGGCGTGTTGTTCCAGGGATGCATTTCCACCACGGCGATTTGCGCTGCGGCGACCAGCGCGCCCACGGAGTCGAATTGGACATAGGGCTCGTCAATTCCTCTCACCTTGACGCGTGTGATCAGATCGGATGCGCCTTTCATCGGGTGGCGCTGGAAGAAGCGCTGGCCATGAATGCCATCGGGCGCGCGGATGATGGAGCAGGGACGCCCGCGCATGTGCGGCAGCATCCACGCGCAAACGGCGTCGTAATAGGCGGCGAGGTCAGCTTTGGTGACCGCGGGCTCGCCGTTTGCCGCGGGCCAGAGTTCTTTATCCGCCTTTGATATGGCGACGCCGCGGCGTTCGGCGCTCGCGGGCTTCTGCGCGCGCTTGGTGCGCGCCTTCAGCTTCGCCTTGGCGACTTGTTTTCTGGCTTTCATGGCGGCTGCCTTTGCGCTGGTGCTTCGGTTCGAACGCCAGACGGCGTCTGCTGCGCCGCCCTTTTTCAACATGAACGGCTTTGGCTTTCGGCCCTTGCCGGCGGCGATCTCGTCCATCGATCGCGACGACGCGACCGAGTGCGCGTCTTCCAGCAGCGCGTCGCCATTTTCATCGATCGCAAAAGCATCGCGGTGCTTGATGAGGAGCCAGTTGTCGCGCTTCTCGCCCTCGCGACGCTTCATGCGCACCAGCACAAAGCCGCCCTTCAACTTCTCGCCGCTGACGACGAATTTCAGTTCGCCTTTGGCTAGCGCCTTCTCGGGATCCTTGGTCTCTACCGGCGTCCAGAAGCCGCGGTCCCACAGCATCACCGTGCCGCCACCGTATTCGCCTTTCGGGATCGTGCCTTCGAAATCGCCGTAGTCGAGCGGATGATCTTCGGTCTGCACCGCAAGGCGCTTGTCTTTCGGATTGAGCGAGGGGCCCTTGGTGACCGCCCAAGACTTGAACACGCCGCCGAGTTCAAGCCGGAAATCGTAATGAAGTCGCGTGGCCGCGTGCTTCTGCACGACGAAGCGGAGATTTGCCGAAGGTTCGACTGCGCGGTCCCCGCTTGGTTCAGCGGTTCGCTTGAAATCGCGCATCGAGCGGTACTTTTGCAGTTTCGCCTTCGGCGACATCTGTGGTTTGGGCACGGCGTCTCCTACAACCGGGGTAGAGACGGAACGTGCGAACCCCGATCCGGTTGCGGCGTGCAGCATGGCCGGCCGTCGCCGGTCCCTACGTGTGCTTGTGACGGCGTTGCGGCGGCCGCGTCAGGCGACCCGGCGCAACATGTTGCGGTTCAGGATGGGCGCCTGCGCTTCAAGAAGGTCGCGCTCTACGCGTTCGCGCGCCTGAGTGTCCTTTACGACGAGCAAATGGATTTCTTTGGCGCCGAGGTTCTCGGCCGCCCGCCACATGTCATGGCGCGTGAGCGTCTGCGAGAAATCTTCCGTCTTGGCCACGAAGAGACAAATAGGCCCGCCCCAGTCCTGCTGCGGCTGGTCGTGCGGCTTTACGAACATGTAGACGCCGCCGACCGGCTCCCACGCCCGCTGTGCGCGCGCAATTTCGAACTCGTACCACCGTCCGCTGCCGCCCTGCCAATTATAGGTGTTCACCAGCCCCTCCGGTTCCATCGATGCGCGAACCTAAAGTGAGTCGGGCTCTTGCGAGAGCGAGCGGCTAAGGCGCCGGGTCTATGCTGACGCTCTGGACGTCGGTTGCATCGAAGAAAGCAGACCAGAAATGCTCCAGCGCCGCGGCTTGACGATCGGCATGATCGGGCCGGTCCAGCGGCACGACGCGCAGGTCGACGCGGGCCAAATCTGGCGCCGCCGACGCCGACGCGGCGCGCCAGCCCGCATAGTTCGCTCCCGAAACATAAAGCGAAAAGCCTTGGGGGTCGTGCTCAAGGAGGTCGGAAACGAGCACCAGGCGCCGACGGGGAATCTCAGCGCCAAAATCGGGATCGGCGGCGACCGCGCGGACCCCGGCGACGATCGGCGAAGCGTTGCCTGCCCCGCTAGATCCGGCGCTGCGCAGCGCTCGTTCAAGCGCTTCGGCGAATTCCTCGTCCCAGCGCGCCTGCGTCATGCGTGCGTTCTCGAACAACGGATTGGCCTGTTCGGGCGGGCGGGGCAGGCAGCGCGAGAAAAGGATGCTGGGCTCCTGCGGTCGGCGCACATTAAGGCGCATCAATGTCAGGCGATCGTATTGCGCAAGGCGCGCGCGCTCTTGCGCCATCACGGCGCGTAGCTTGCGGCGATGGCGCGCTTCGAGACGATCGGTGGCATCGACCAGAATGATCGTGTGCGCTGCGAGCGGGGCGTCTGTGCGACACAGCGTTTCGGCATCGAGGGGCGGCGCGCGTAAGAGAAAGCTGGCGCCGCCCAGACCCCCGAGCACCAGCACGGCAAAAACGATCAGGATGGCGCCGATAGCATTGCGCGCGCCCGCGCCGCGGCGGCGGCTCATGCGGCGGGACCGGCGTCCAGCGACGCCGTTGTCGCCTCAAGCTCGGCGAGCAGGCCTTCCAGCGCCGCGGCCGACTGGATTTGGGCTTCGGCAAGACGTGCGCGGGCGTCATCGATGAGCGTGGCGGCGGCGCTAAGCGCGTCGAGCGGCGCTCCAGCGGCGGGCGGAGGCGCGCCGAAATACGCGGGCGCAGGCGTTGCGCGATGTGCAGCGTTCTCTTGGCGATAGAGATGCACGGCGTCGGCGGCAGCCTGATCGAGGGCGCGGGCCTTTGCGTCGAGCGCTTCCATTTTGAGGGCTGCTGCGTCGAAGGCCTTGCTCATCGCCTCGTACTCGGCGCGCATTTTCTCCATCCGTGAGGCAAGCGCGGAGCGCGCCGCCGTCACCGGGGCCTCGAGTTCGGCGCGTGCGCCGGTCCTGAAATCCGACAACGCGTCTGCCGCTTCGCGCGCGGCCCGGTCCATCTTGCCGTAGTCGGGATAGGGATCGTCGAAACCGGAATAGCCTTTGAGCGCAGCGAACACCCACACGCCAGCGCCCAGCATAAGAAGGATGATCGCCTGCGGCGAGTTGAGTTGCAGCAGCGACCAGAGGTGAAAACTCGCGTCGGAGCCCAAATCGACCTGACGCCCGGCCAAGACAGCCAGCTGGTCTCGCCAATCGGCGGCGAACAGATTGAGCATCAGCGCCAGCATGGTGAGCGCGCCGAACGCCATCGCGCCGACGGTTTTGATCGGCAGCCGCGCATGCTGCAGGTAGCGCAGGCCGAGAAAGCCAGCGAGAAATCCGAGCGTGACATTGGCGCCGGAAAGACCGATCGCGGTGATGGCGCCGCCCAAGAGGCCGCGCGCGTCGTCCTCAGCGAAAAGCGCCGCGCTGAACAACGCTTCGAACACCGCCGCGCAAAACAACAGGCCCGATTGCAGCAATGTCGACTGTGGATAAACCGCCTGCCGGCGCAGATCGTGCGCACGCCTGAAGGCGTCGAGATCGGCGCGCGCTCGAGCTGCGTGCGAAACGGCCTCGCGCCAATCATGCGCAAGGCGCCCGGCCGCCTGTTTGATAGCCAGGCGCGCGTCGAGCGCGGGGCCGTTGAAGTCCTGCGGGGCGGGAGCAAGCGTTCGCAGACGCCGCTCGGCGTCGGCGCGGGCTTCATGCCGCGCCTGATCCAGTTGCGCGCGTTGTGCGCCGACAAGCTCCAGCACGGCGCGCTCGGCGTCTGAAAGCTCGTCAGCATCTTGTCGCGGCAGGTTGCGCGCAGCGTCTTCACGCGCGCGTTTTTTCAGACCCAGACGCTTGTCGAGCGCCGATGCCGAGAGACCCTGCGGCGGCTTGGCCGCAAGGCGAACGTCCGGCGCTCTGGCTTGCCCGCCATCCATGCAGCCGCTCCGACCGTCCTTAAAGCGCGGAAGCGCCGCTTCTCCAAGGGGGTGGGGCGCGCTATCAGGCCTTCGTGAGCGAACTCGGCGACCTTCTGAAGATGGCGGAAGCGGCGGCCGCTGCGGCGGGCGCGGCGCTTCAGGCTAATCGCGCAGCCTGGAGCGTTGTCGCGGCCGAGGAAGGCCGCGAGGTGAAGATCGACGCCGACCGCGAAGCCGAAGCGCTGATTCTGGATACGCTAAAGCGCGCCTCGCCCTATCCGATCATTTCCGAGGAGGCCGGCTGGGCGCGCGCCCGCGCGCGGGGCGACCGGTTCGTCTGGGCGGTCGATCCGCTCGACGGGAGCATCAATTACCTGCGCAATTATCCACACTGCGCCGTGTCCATTGCGCTGTTGGATAGCGGATCGCCGGTGCTTGGCGTTGTCGATTGCTTCGTACTGCAGGAGCGCTTTGCAGGCATTGTCGGCGAAGGCGCATGGCTCAACGGAGCGCCAATTCGCGTGTCCCGCATCGCCGACCCGGCTGCGGGGATCCTGCAGACCGGCGTTCCCGCTCGCGCCAGCGATGACTCCATGCGGCTTTTCGAGCGCCGTCTGCGGACGTGGCGCAAGGTCCGCATGATCGGCTCGGCGGCCACCGCGCTTGCCTATGTCGCAGCCGGTCGGGCGGAAGCGTATCGGGAATCGGGTTCGATGATATGGGACGTGGCGGCCGGATGCGCCCTGGTGAAGGCGGCAGGCGGTGAATACCGCATTGGGGCGGAGCAGGGCCTCGATCGGCCGCTGGAAGTCGCCGCCTGGAATTGCGCGGCTTCGATGCCGGAATGAGCCGTCGTTGCCCCGATAAGCCAGCGACGGATGCGCTCGATTTACACGTTCTAACAACCAAGTGCGGGGAACTTCAGCGCGCCTGGTGGACAGGGGGCCCGCCGCGCCTCAAAACGCGGATGGGTAGGTCGTTGGGTAGGGAATGACGCGGAGCGTTATCATTGTAGGGTCGGCGCGCGCACTGCGCGCAGCGCTGGACGGCGGCAGAATTGCCGACCGCTCGATTGTGGGCGCTGTGCTGATTGGGCCCGGCGAGGTAGCCGTACCCATCGTTGCTCGCGCCGCCACTTGGCACTCGATCGCACTCGACCAAGGCTGCGCCCATGCGCTGTTGCTGGCCGAGCCGCCCCCCAACGGCGCTGCGGCGCGCGCGCTGCTCGAGCGCGCCGCCGAGGCGGGCCTCAGGGTTGAGCTTTGGCACGCGGATGAGGCGCGTCCGTTGCGGCTGGACGATCTGCTCGGCGCTCCATTATGCGCGGTGGATTGGGCTCGCATTCGCGCCATCATTGAAGGCAAGCGCATTCTCATTACCGGAGGCGGCGGCTCGATCGGCAGCGAGCTTGCCCGGCGCATCGCAGCGCTGGCGCCTGAGCGCCTAGCGCTGCTCGATAGCTCAGAACACAATCTCTATCAGGTCGGGCTTGAACTTCGCGACGCGCGGATCCTGCTTTGCGATGTGCGCGACGGCGCGGCCGTGCGCCGCTGGTTCGCAAGGGAGGCGCCTGAGATCGTCTTCCATACCGCGGCGCTGAAACAAGTGCCGATCGTCGAATCGTTCCCAAGCGAAGGCGTGCTCACCAATATCTGCGGCCTGCGCAATGTCGCCGAAGCCGCCGACGCAATTGGCGCTCACCTTATCTTCGTGTCTACCGACAAGGCGGTCGAGCCTTCCTGGATCATGGGAGCGACAAAACGGTTCGGCGAACTGTACTGCCAGGCGCTCGATCGGCGAGGGGCTCATCGCGCCATTCCCGTGCGTCTCGGCAATGTGCTGGGCTCGGCCGGATCGGTCGTCCCGTTGTTCGAAGCACAACTGGCGGCGGGCGGGCCACTCACCGTGACGCACGCCGAGATGACGCGCTATTTCTTGTCCATTCCACAAGCAGCTGACGCGTTGTTGCAGGCCGCGGCGAAGGGATTGACGAGTCCACGGCGCGGCGCGGCTAAAGTCATCGAGATGGGCGAGGCGCTCCCCGTCGTCGAGCTCGCCCGCAGCATCATCCGCCTTGCGGGCAAACGCCCGCACGAAGACGTGCCCATCGTTTACACTGGTCTTCGCCCGGGCGAGAAGGTGCACGAGCAATTAGTGGCGCGGGACGAGTCGCCAGAGATCGACGCGGGCTCTGGCGTCATCGCGGCCATGTCGGCGCCACGCAGTCTTGCCGAACTGCATGAGACGATCGAGCGACTTTCGCTCCTCGCGCGCCAGGGCGCGGACGAAGCCGTGCGCGAGACGCTGTTCGCCGCGATCGGCGTGCGCGAAGAAGCCGCCGCGCTAGCTGCGGCCGGCTAATCCAGCGTTCTGCGAAAGCGCAGCAGCGCGAGAGTCGCCAACACGAGGAGGATTAGCGTTAGCGGCCACAGATCGCCAGCGATGTCGGCGAAGCCAGCGTCCTTCAGCACGATCTCGCGCACCATGCGCAGGAAATGCGTGATGGGCAGCGCTTCGCCAATCGTCTGGGCCCAGCCCGGCATGGCGCGGAAGGGAAACATGAAACCCGAAAGCAGAATGGAGGGCAGGAAGATGAAGAAGGTCATCTGCATGGCCTGCATCTGCGTGCGCGCGACCGTGGAGATGAGATAGCCCAGCATCAAATTGGCGAAGATAAACACCGTCACCGCGATCAGAAACGCGAGGAGCGAACCAGTAAATGGAATGCGGAACAGCGTAGTGGCGACGATAAGCACGATCGCCACTTGCACCGCGCCCACGCCAATATAAGGCGCCGTCTTGCCGATCATCACTTCGAGCGGCCGTACAGGCGTTGCGAGCAGGTTCTCCATGGTGCCGCGTTCGGTTTCGCGCGTGAGCGCGATCGAGGTGATCATTACCATGGTCATGGTCAGAATGACGCCGAGCAGCGCCGGCACGATGTTGAACGCGGTGACGCCCGCCGGATTGTAGCGCCGATGCACGACGATCTCGTAAGGCGGCGGCGCGCGCGCCAGAAATGCGAGCGGGCCCACGAACTCGGGGGCGAACGCCGACTGCGCAACGCGCTCAATGGCGCTGACGGCGCCGCCGGCGGCCACCGGATCGCTGGCGTCAGCCGCGATCAGAATTTGCGGTCGCTCGCCGCGCACGAGGCGACGCTCGAAGCCTTCGGGGATGGAAATCAGAAAGCTTGCATCGCCGGAGCGCAACATCGCTTCGCCGTCTTGCGCGCGGTGCGTCACGGCGACGATGTCCACATAGGTGGAGGCGCGGAGCGAAGCGAGGAAGGCGCGCGTCATCGGCCCATCTTCGCGGAGCTCAACGACAGCGGGCAGGTGACGCGGATCGGTGTTGATCGCATAACCGAACAGCACGAGCTGCATCACCGGCATCATGATCATGATGGCGAAGGTCGGCCGGTCGCGCCGCATCTGCACCAGCTCTTTTAGGAACACTGCGAACACACGCGACCAGGAAAGGTCGAGGAGGTTGGGCAGCCCCAGCGATGGAAAGCGCCGCCTCATTGCACGTTATCGATGCTGCCGGACATCAGATAGATAAAGATCTCTTCGAACCCGGCGTCGATGCGTTCGATCTGGACGTGCGGATGCGTCTGCCTGGCGCGCTCGACAGCGCGCTGCAACGCGCCCGCATCCTTCCCGCAAACGTGAATCTCGGCGCCGAAGCGCGCAATAAGATCGACGCCAGGCGCGCCTCGCAGCAAGTCCTGAACTGGCTGCAGCGGCCGCCCAGCGATGCGCCAGCAGGCCAGCCCTATCTGTTTGGGAATTTCGGCCGTCGAAGCGTCAAGCAATTTTTTTCCGTAGGCGATGTAGGCGATGGAATCGCACTGCACGGCCTCGTCCATATAGTGTGTCGAAACGAGCGTCGTAACGCCTTGGGCCGAATAGCGGCGGATTTGATCCCAGAAGTCGCGGCGCGCTTTGGGGTCGACGCCAGCGGTGGGCTCGTCGAGCAGCAGCAATTGGGGCTCGTGAATCATGCACGCCGCGAGTGCGAGGCGCTGCTTCCAGCCGCCCGAGAGCTTCCCCGCGAGCTGGCTCTGGCGTTCGCTAAGGCCCAAATCGATGAGGGCCTGACCGACGCGTTCGCCGCGCCGGTCGAGGCCGTAGAGCCGCGCGATGAACTCGAGGTTCTCGCGGATGGAAAGGTCCTCATAGAGCGAGAATCTCTGTGTCATGTAGCCCACGCGTTCTTTGATCCTCAGGCTTTCGCTCAGGACATCGTAGCCCAGCACTTCGCCTTCGCCGCTGTCCGGCTTGAGCAGTCCGCACACCATGCGGATCGTTGTTGTCTTGCCGGAGCCGTTGGGGCCGAGAAATCCGTAGATTGCGCCGCGCGGGACCTTGAGGTCGAAGTCCTGGACCGCGCGCACTGGGCCAAACGACTTCGTCAGCCCGCGGACGTCGATGACGAGCTCCTCGCTCACGGCGCGATGCGCACGTCGACCGGCATCCCGGGCCTGATGGGTCCTGGCGCATCGAGACGCGCCTCAACGAGAAAAACGAGCTTTTCGCGCTGTTCGAGCGAATAGATCACCGGCGGCGTGAACTGCGGCTCGCGTGCGACGAAGCTGATTGTGGCCGCCAAGGGTTCGGCGCAGCCGTCGCAATTCACAAGCAGCCGCGCGCCGACCGGCAGTCGGGCCAGCATTGCTTGCGGCGCGAAGAACCGCACTTTCATGTTCTGCGGCGGCAAGAGCGCGACGATCGGCGCCCCGGCTGCGACGACTTCGCCGGGCCGATGGAAGATGCGCTCGATCGTGCCGGCCTGGGGCGCAGCGCCGTCCAAATCCTCCACGCGCTCTTCGGCCAAGCCCGCTTCCGCGCCGATGGCGGCCGCTTCGCGCCGGGCTTGCGCCAGACGCGCGTTGGCGGCGTCGCGCGCGGCGAGATCGGCGTCGAGCCGCGCGCGCGGATAAAAACCCTGACGCGCCAGCTGCGCGCCGCGCGCATAATTGCGCTGCGCCAGCGTGGCTTCGGCTTCAGCCGTGCTTACCGCCGCCGCAGCGGCCGCGCGCTGCGCTTCGGCGCTTTGCGCCCCGTAGCCGAGCCGTTCGGTGTCGAGCCGGAACACTGGCGCGCCGGCTTCGACGAGGTCGCCCTCGCGCACGAACAGTTCAGCGACGACGCCGGGGTCCTGGCTAGAGAGGTAAATGTACTCGGCTTCGCCATAGCCCTGCATCACATCGCTTGCGCGCTCGCCGCAGGCGGCAAGAGCGAGTGCGAATGCGATAATTACGATACGCTTCATGCGCGCGGCTCCAGCCCTTTCAGCAGGATGTCGAAATGCTGTTCGATCAATTTTTCGGGCTCTTTGAGAGCGCTTTCGCCTCGCAGCACGTGCGCCCACATCGCTTCGAAGAACATCGGGCCGATGAACGCGCGCACGACGGCGTTCTTGTCGACGGCGCGAATCTGGTTGTTGGCGATCGCTGCGCCGATCAGCGCTTCCAGCGCGCCGCGCGCCTTTTCGACGACGTGGGTGCGATAATAATCGGCGATTTCTGGAAAGCGCCCGGAGAGTCCGATCACCAGGCGCGGCACGGCGAATACGTTGGGATCTGCAATGCGATGCGCCGCCACCCGCGCGAGCAGCCGCAGCGCGCCCAGCGGATCGTCCCTGCCGGCCTGCGCCAGCGTCTGCGCCTGCGCCGCAAGCGGGGCGACGCGCGCTTCGATCAGCGCTTCCAGGAGCGCCACCTTGCTCGGGAAGTAGAGATAGACGCCCGCCTTCGACAGTCCCGCGCGCTTGCCGATGTCTTCCATCCGCGCTGCTTCGAAACCGCGTTCAGTGAACTCCGCCAAGGCTGCTTCGAGGATTTCCTCGGGTCGCGCCTCAGGGCGACGGCGCCAGCGGGGTTCCTGTGTTGTGGTCACCAGCCGTATATAACTGACTAGTCAGTAATATGCAAGTAGTACCGCGCGCTCTTTCAGGCAGCCGGTGTCGGAGGGCGGTGAGAGCCGCACAACCTGTGAAACACGCTCGATTAGCGAGACGCTGCCGCCGCAGCGACTCCGGCCCAAGCGAACGGTCGCGTACCAGGAGGTCGGCTGAGACCGCGCGTACTGTCCATCGGCGCAGATCCACCGTCGCGAAGAGCGCGCTTCCCATCGTAGCGTTATGGAGCTCCCCTCGCTGGTATTTCGACCGCAACTTTCATCCAGAACATGAGCACGCTTCTGCCCAGCGTTGATTCAGGCGATCAAGAGGCGCATTGAAAAGAGCGTCGGGGAGCGCGGGCCCCGGACGAGGGGTGGGACTTGAGCCGTGGCTGAGCAGGGCGAAGAACGGACAATCCGGTTGGCGTCGATCGTCTCGATCGACATCGCGGGCTTCTCGAAAATGTCCGAACGCGATCAGCGCAATGCCGCACGCAAGGTTGAGGCGCTGCGCGCGAGGATCGACGCCGCCGCGCGCAAACATGGCGGACGCTTGTTCAACACGGCCGGAGACGGCTTCATGCTGGAATTCGCGTCCGCCGGTTCGGCGTTGGGCGCCATCCAGGAAATTCTCGACAAGCGCGGTCGCGGCGAGCCGCCGATCCGCGTCGGCGCACACGTCGGCGATGTCGTTGTCACAGCGACGGACGATCTGCTGGGGCACGGCGTTAATGTTGCGGCGCGGCTGCAGGAGCTCGCCGAGTCAGGTACGGCGCTTGTCTCTGCCGAATTTCGTTCGATGGCGCGGTCAAGCCCGCAGGCGGCGTTCCAGTCGAAAGGACAGAAGCCGCTCGACAACATGGAGCAGCGCGTCCAGACTTTCGAAATCCTTTCCAGACGCCAGCGCTTTGCACGGGGCGCGCGGCGCACTGGCACGCTGACGCTTGCTGCGGCGGCCCTGGCGGGCGCTGTGTACATGGCGCCTACCGCCTATCGGGCATTCCAGGATCTCTCTGCAAACCAGAGCCAGGCTAAAGCAGCGGTCGCGCCGCAGCAGCCTGATGTGTATCGCCAGGCTGCATCCGACATCGCCGCGCCTGCCCATCAGCCCGGCGAGATTATCCGCGACTGCGACAATTGTCCGGAAATGGTCGTGCTCGCAGGCGGCATGTTCACTATGGGCTCGCCGGCGGACGAAGCCGGCAGGCGCGCGGACGAGGGCCCGCAACGCCCCGTTTCCATCACGCCGTTTGCGCTGAGCCGCACGGAGGTGACCTTAGCGCAGTGGTACGCGTGTCTCGCCGATGGCGGCTGCAATGGCTACACGCCGCCGGGCGCCGCCGGGCAGGGCGCTGGCGCGCGGCCAATCACGAATGTTTCGTGGGAAGACGCTCAGGCTTACGTCGATTGGTTGAACAGCCGGGTCGGCGCCCCACGCTATCGGCTCCCGAGCGAGGCCGAGTGGGAATACGCAGCGCGCGCGGGAGGCAACGCCGCCTATGCGTTTGGCGAGGCCGTCACAGTCACACAAGCAACCTATCGGGTGCGCGCGAGCACCGCCGTGGCTGCGCACGAAGCCAATGCGTTCGGCCTGTTCGACATGCATGGCAATGTCGCAGAATGGGTGCAGGATTGCTACGCGCCGACCTATGACCTGGCGCCTGTCGACGGCTCGGCCGTGGCCGCTGATGAGTGCGGCCGGCGCGTCACACGCGGCGGCGGATATGCCGATCAGGCAGCTGCATTGCGCGCGGCAGCGCGCCAACCGGCGCAGGCGACGCTGCGTGACCCGGCAGTCGGTTTCCGCGTGGCGCGCTCTCTCGACTGACATTCATCGCAATTCTGCAGGAAGTGTGACCGCGGGCACAGACAAGCTTGCGGCTCGGTTACAAATATGCGGTCGGGAGGGACTTCCGTGCATTTCGAACATAAGGCGCGCGCATGAGCGCCGAGGTCATCCTCGCGCAGATTTCAGATACCCATGTGCGGGTCGATGACGACGGCGCATCGCTGCGTCAGCTGACGCGCGCGCTCGAACAAGCGCGCGACTACCGCGCAAATGTCGTGCTGCTCACTGGCGATCTGGTGAATGACGAGAAGCCACAGGAGTATGCCGCGCTCGCAGCCGCGCTGCGACAAGCCCACGCGCCGCTTTACCTCTTTCCCGGCAATCACGACGACCGCGCCCACATCCGCGCGCACTTCCCCGATCATTCCTATCTGCCGGCGAAGGGACCGCTCTCGTTTGCGGTCGAAGATTTTCCCGTGCGGATCGTCTGCGTCGATCAGATTGTTCCCGGCGAAA
>Ga0073934_10002997_pt1 | contig 32649 bp, 35 predicted proteins | sample LarsenN4metaG_FD_76834 | JGI IMG/M metagenome (GOLD analysis project Ga0073934, IMG submission 76834) | Hot spring sediment bacterial and archeal communities from British Columbia, Canada, to study Microbial Dark Matter (Phase II) - Larsen... ...
CCCGCATCCGGATCGTCGAGACCGCCGGCGATGGTCGCAACGTCGCCGAAATCCTCGAAGGGCTCGAAGGCGCTCATTATCCCACCTTACTTGAGGAGATATGGGATATTGACGGTAACGGCGCCGGTCGGGCAATCGGCCTCGCACGGCATGCAATACCAGCACTCGTCGTATTTCATGTAGGCCTTGCCGGTGAGCTCGGAAATGCGCAGCACGTCGAGCGGGCAGACATCGACGCAGACGGTGCATCCTTTCTCGGCAATGCACTTGGCTTCGTCGACGACGACGGGGACGGTGGTCGGGGTGTTGGCCAAAGGCATGGTTGTCTCCTGATCCCGCGATTACTCGGCGGCTTCCGATGCGTGAATGCGTTGCTTGTAATAGGCGTCGCGCTCGTGCTCCTCGATCTCGATGATGTAAGGCGCGATCTCTTTCTTGGTCAGCGAAGGCTTGCCGTCGGCGCCTTTGGTCAGGATAGAGTGGCAGAACCAGTTCTCGTCGTCCCGGCCCGGATATTCGACGCGATTGTGATAGAGGCCCCAGCGGCTTTCGGTGCGGAACAGCGAGGCCGCCGCCGCCATGTCAGCGCAGTCGATGATCGATTGCGTCTCCAGCGCGCGCATGAGTTCATGGCTGTCGCGGGCATACATGGCGGTGTTCAGGTCGTCGCGAACTTCGGCAAAGCGCTTTTGCGCCAGTTCCATCTTACGGGTGACCTTCGGCGGTTGCAGATAGTCGTTCACGAGGCGCCGGATCTTGTATTCAATCTGGTTCGGCGGGATACCATCCTCGCGCTTGGTCGGCGCCAGCACACGCTCCTGTTCCGCGGTGATGGCGGCCGGGTCGTAATCGGCGAAATTGACCTCCTTGACGAAATCGACCGCGTGCTCGCCGGCGACGGCGCCGTTGGTGAAGGCGCCGAGCATGTAATTGTGCGGCACGCTCGCCATGTCGCCGGCGGCATAGAGGCCCGGCACTGTGGTGCGCGCGAATTCGTCAACATAGACGCCCGACGCCGAGTGGCCCGAGCAGAATCCGATTTCCGAGATATGCATCTCGATCATCGTCTCCTTGTAGTCGGTGCCGCGATTGGCGTGGAAGCGTCCGCGGGTGGGGCGCTCGACAATGTGCAGCACGCGTTCGATTTCGGAAACGGTCTCGGGCGCGAGATGGTTTAGCTTCAGGAAGACCGGCCCCTTGCCGGACTGCAACTCATTGTAGAATTCCTGCATCATCTGGCCGGACCAATAGTCGCACTCGATGAAGCGGTTGCCCTCGTTGTTGGCGGTATATCCGCCGAAGGGACCGGCGACATAGGCGCATGACGGGCCGTTATAATCCTTGATCAGCGGATTGATCTGGTAGCATTCGAGATTCGCGAGGCCTGCGCCGGCATGATAGGCCATCGCGTAGCCGTCTCCGGAGTTTGCCGCATTCTCATAGGTGCCGAAGAGATAGCCGGAGGTCGGCAGGCCGAGCCGGCCGGCGGCCCCCATGCAGAGGATCACCGCCTTGGCGCGGATCACCAGGAATTCCGCTGAACGCGTATTGACGCAGATTGCGCCAGCGACGCGGCCATCCTTGCCGGTAAGCAGACGGGTGGCCATGAAACGGTTGGAGATGAGCACGCGCTCGCGGCGCAATTGCCGATAGAGTGCCTTCTTGACGGTCTCGCCATTCGGCATCGGCAGAACGTAAGTCCCGATGTGATGCACTTTCTTCACATCGAAATCGCCATTCTGGTTCTTCTGGAAGCGGATGCCGTAGCTGTCCAGCTCCTGAATGATGCTGAAGCAGTTCTGAGCATATTTGTAGACCGGCGCCTGATCGACAATGCCGTCATTGGCGATGGTGATCTCCTTGGTGTACTGCTCGGGCGTGGCATAGCCCGGAATGACGGAATTGTTCAGTCCGTCCATCCCCATGGAAATTGCGCCCGAGCGCTTCACATTCGCCTTTTCCAGCAGAATGACGTTCGCCTTCGGATCCTTCTTGCGCGCCTTGATCGCCGCCATCGGCCCGGCTGTGCCGCCGCCGATCACCAGCACGTCGCACTGGACTTCCGACAGGCCGCTGCGAATCTCATCCATCGTCTTTATTCCTTCCTTACTTTCCGGTTCACGCCGCGCTTGCGGTGGGGCGCGATGCCGACGCCGCGATTTCGGTCAGGTAGGCCCACGGGAAAATCCCACGGTCGTGGCCATCGGAGAATTCGAGGCGCACCGCGTAATTGCCGATCGGCTCCACCTTGCTGATGGTCAGGCCGGATGCGGGTGGCACCGCCCAGCCATCGACGACAAAGCGCACCGAATTGGCGTCGCGGGCGCGTTCGCGCAGGAAGGCCGCGGGATAATCGATGGTCTTGCCGTTATCCCAGGTGATCGAGAGGCGGGTGCGGTCGCGGCTGAGACGGATTTCGCTCGGGTTCATTTTGGGCACATCCTGAACAGGCCTCGCCTGCTGGTCTTCCGATGCGGGAAGCGTGCCAGATCGCAACAATTCCAGACTAGCAACTAATTGACCGACGCCGGAGGGCAATCGCGGCAGGTTTTACGCGACTGCGGACAGGTTGCCCCGGAGCAGCCGGAACGCTCGAAACGTCCGTCTTTTCAGCTCTTTCGGGGCTTGTTTCATGACCTATGCCGTTACCGAAGCCTGCATCCGCTGCAAATACACTGATTGTGTTGCCGTCTGTCCGGTCGATTGTTTCTATGAGGGCGAGAACATGCTCGTCATTCATCCCGACGAGTGCATCGATTGCGGCGTTTGTGAGCCGGAATGCCCAGCGGAGGCGATCATCCCCGACACTGCAGACGGCGCCGCCCGCTGGGTCGAACTGAATGCCAAGTACGCCAGTGTGTGGCCGAATATCACCGAGGCCAAGGATCCTCCGCCTGATGCCGAGGACTTCAATGGCAAGGCCAACAAGTTCGAAACCCATTTTTCACCGCACCCGGCAACCGAGCCGGCCTCGTGAGCGAGTGGATCGACAACGAAACGGACCGGCAGGCCGATGCAGCAGAGGGCGCTCCGACGCTAATCCGCCGTTCTCTTCTTGCGGCGCAGCAGCGACTGCTTGCCATTCTCCCAGGGCTGGCTGTGGCTGTTCTCGTCGCCATGAGCGCGATGCTGATCACCGAGCACCATGGCGGCCCGGTGATGCTGATGTCGCTGCTGCTCGGCATGGCGGTCGGCTTCTTGCGTGAAGACCCGCGCCTGCGATCCGGCCTTACCTTTACCTGCAAGACGGTGCTCAGGCTTGGCGTGGCGTTCTTGGGTGCGCAGATCACCGTGCAATATCTTGCCGATCTCGGCTGGATGGCACTGACATTTGTCATCTCCGGTGTCGTTGTGACCGTCCTGTCCGGAATCGGATTTGCCCATCTGCTCGACCGCTCGTCGTGGTTCGGCGTATTGGCCGGCGGAGCGGTGGGCATTTGCGGCGCGTCCGCCGCGGCCGCGCTCTCCGCTGTGCTGCCGCGCCACGACAAGAGCGACGCCGACACCGCCATGACGATCATCGGCGTCACGGCGCTGAGCACCATCGCGATGATCGCCTATCCCATCGTCGGGCGGGCTGCCGGTCTTGATGAGCGGGGAATCGGGTTCTTTCTTGGCGTGACGATTCATGACGTCGCGCAAGTTGTGGGCGCCGGCTATTCGGTCTCGGATCTCGCCGGCAATATCGCGGTCGTGGTCAAACTGTTCCGCGTGCTCTTGCTGTTGCCGGTGGTGGTCGCCGTCGCATTTGCGGTGCGAATGGCGGCGGATCGGGCCAGCTCGGCGCGGCCATCCTTGCCGGTATTCGTGATCGGATTTGCGGCGCTCGTCGGTCTCGGCAGCTTCGGTGTCATCCCGCCGGAGCTGGCGACCGCTCTGTCAAGCACCTCGCGCTGGTGCCTGATCACGGCGATGGCGGGCATCGGCATCAGCACATCGCTGGGCCAGATCAGGCAGCTCGGATACCGGCCTGCGGTGGTTCTGGTCGGCGCGACCGCTGCCATCGCATTTTTTGGGCTGGCGGGCGCATTGTTGCTGTTTCCGTCCAGCCGGTAATTTGCTGAGCGCGCCGGCGATCAGGGATCAGTGCAGCTGATCCGGTCAGGCACCAGCTTGGCCTGGACGGACACTTCGGGCTTTGCCGGACGCCGCATTTCGACAAGGACATAGAGGCCGGCGCGCGCCCCAACGACGATCGACACCGTAGCCAGCACCGAGCCGATGGATAATGTCGACAGGCCGGTCACGCCTTGGCCGACCGAGCAGCCCAGCGCCGTGATGCCGCCGACGCCCATCAGGAATGCGCCGCCGATGCGGCGCTTCATGTCCTCGGCATTGGCGGAGACTTCCCACTTGAAGGTGCCGTTGGTCTTGGCGGCGAGGAACGCACCAGCGACGACGCCGATGACCGCGCCGACGGGAAAGTCCGGCTGCAGGGCCGTCGAGAGCATGAAATAATACAGCGTTTCGCCGAGCGGGCCAACGAAGGTGAACGATTCGATGCGGCGCGAGTCGAAATCGTCGAAGGCGGCGATGCCGGTGGCCCACCAGCCGAGGACGATCAGGAGACCCACGCCCGCGCCGGTTACGGCAAAGCGCAGATTGGACCGGACGCCGATCTGGAAAGCTGCCGCAGCGGCGATGAGCAGGCCGGCACCGATCGCCACGAATGCGACGGCGGATCCGCTCAGGCCGGCAATCTCGGGCAGGCGCTGCGAAAATCCGCTGGGCAATTGCAGCGTGAACGGCTCGGTGACGGCGATGCGTCCCACGCCGGTCAGGCCGCGCATCGTCATCATCGCGGTGACGCCGATGACCAGAAAACTGACCAGCGCCTTGAGATCTCCGCCGCCCAGTTGCCGCAGCGTGCCCAGACCGCAGGTGCCATTTAGCGCCATACCGAAGCCGAACAGGAGGCCGCCGAGGACCAGGCCGCCCCATTCCAGCCGCGTGCCGAGATAGATCGAGCGCGACAGGTCGAGCCCGCCCCAGAGCTCGAGCGCGTGCACGCCAGCGATGGCGACGCCAATGGCGACGCCCCAGCTCAGCAGACGGCGGTTATCGTTGGCATAGGTGGCGTCCTCGATGGCGCCGAGGGTGCAGAAACGGCCACGCCGTACGATAAAGCCGAGAGCAACCCCGAAAGCGAGGCCGAGGAGCAGACGAACCAGGAAGAGCGGAAGTTCTTCGAGCATGACAAATGTCCCACCAGGCAATGCGTGCCATCAACGCCGGCGCCGCGGCTCACAGAAGGTTTCGTGCAGCGCCTCGATCACCTGCCGCACTTCGGGGCGGGCGAGGGAATAGTAGATATTCTTGCCGTCCCGCCGCGCTTCCACCAGCTTGTCGGCGCGCAGACGCGCCAGTTGCTGGGAGACCGCCGGCTGGCGCAGGGTCAGCGTCTGCTCGATCTCGGTGACCGATTTTTCCCCTTCCACCAGCAGGCAGAGAATGACCAGCCGGGCCTCGTGCGAGAGCGCCTTCAGAAACTCGCTCGCCTCCCGGGCATTTTCCAGGAGCGTATCGATATCCATCGCGGGCTTTTTCGGCCGGCGGGCGATCGAGGTCACGCTCATGAGGGGTCTCCGCATTCATTCAGAATGCGGAATATTTAGCGCAGGCGGAGAAAAATGTTCTTCCAACTTTAGATTTGATGTTGGAGCATTAATCTCTCCAGCAGTCCCCAGAAGAAATCTTCTCCCGGATAGCCTTCGATGCGCCCTAACTCTCGTCCCTCATGGACCAGCACGAAGGTTGGCGTGAATCGGACCGGGCTTTTCAGTGCTATTGCGGGCTGGCTGCGGCTGCCAACGTCGACATGCCGCAGGGGGGTCCGCCGCCCGATGTCGGTCTTCTCATAAATCGGGCCGATGGCCCGGTCCCAGGCCGCGCAATAGGGACAACCCGCGCTCCGGTACATGATGAGTTCGGCCGCCTGCGCTGGCGCGGCAAGCATGGACATAGCCAGCAGGAAGGTGACGAAAAGGCGGGTCATCGTACGGACGCTATCGTGCAGTTTTGGTGGATCATGTATATAAAAATATGAATGTGTTCCAGGACGTCAAATGGAAAGTTCCCATGCCCCTTGAGGTCGGTCTGCTCGCGAGCTTCGGCGCCGGTCTGCTGTCGTTCCTGTCACCCTGCATCCTGCCGCTGGTGCCTGCCTATCTCGGGTTTCTTGCCGGCGCATCTTTGGCCGAAGCTGGGCAGACCGCGCCAACGCACCGGATTGTCCTGCGTGCGGCGGCCTTTGTCATCGGCTTCAGTTGCATCTTCATCGCGCTCGGCGCCAGTGCGTCGGTACTCGGACGGCTGGTATCGGAGCATCTGACGCTGCTCTCGCGGATTGCGGGCCTGATCATCGTTGTCCTCGGTCTGCACACGACCGGATTATTTCGCGTTGACGTGCTGATGCGCGAAGCCCGTTTCGATATCGCATCGCGCCCTGCCGGCATTGTCGGCGCCTTCGCGATCGGACTTGCCTTCGGTTTCGGCTGGACTCCCTGTGTCGGGCCGGTCCTGGCGTCGATTCTGCTGGTGTCGGGGACGGGCGGGACGGTCGGGCAGGGCACGATGCTGCTGGCCGCCTATGCGGCCGGGATCGGGGTTCCGTTCCTGGCTGCGGCGGCGTTCAGCGGGCCGGCGCTGCGCGCACTCCGAAGGATGAAGCATATGGTGCCGGTTGTCGAAAAAGTGATGGGCGCAGCGTTGATCGCCACCGGTCTGCTGGTGTTCTTCGGCCTCATGCCGATCATCGGCAACTGGTTGCTGGATACGTTTCCGGCATTGGGCCGGGTCGGGTGACGATCCGCCCTTGCAGGGAAGGCTGCCGGGTCTGTACGCTTGCAGCAAATGGAATGTGAGAAAATACATGTTGTCGCGACGCGTTCTTCTCGCAGGTCTCTTCGCTGGACTGGCCGCAGGCCCGATGCGGCCCGCGCGCAGCGCCGCTGTGCTGACGGATGATGGCCTCTACACACAACCGTGGTTCCTGCAGAGCTTGCTAGAGCTCGCCGACGATCTTGGTGCGGCCACGGACGCGCGCAAGCATTTCGCGATTATGTGGGAATTGCGCGGCTGCCCCTATTGCAAGGACACCCATCTGATCAATTTCGCTAGGGTGGACATCGAATCCTATATCCGGGAACGCTTCGATATTCTGCAGCTCAATATCGTCGGTTCGCGTGAAGTAACTGATTTCGATGGCGAGAAGCTTCCAGAAAAGCGGCTGGCGGAAAAATATGGTGTGCGCTTCACGCCGACCTTCCAGTTTTTCCCGGATAGCATGAAGGCTCTGGCCGGCAAGAAGCCGCGTGATCGCGAGATTTCGCGCTTTCAGGGCTATCTCGAGCCGAAACAGTTTCTTGCGGCGTTCCGCTACATTGCCGAACGCGCTTACGAGAAAGAAAGCCTGCGCGATTTCCTTAAGGCCAATAGCTGATCGCTATCCAACCTTAAGATAGGCAAAGCCCTTGCCCTGTAGATCGGCGACTGTGGCGACCCCGGAGGGGACAAATTTCAGGAAATCATCCTTGCGGGTCTTGGCGAGATCGATCTTTTGCCGGGTATAGGTGATCTGGCAGAGATAGGCTTCGACCTCGAACTTGCTCAGGCCGACGATACGCTTGTAGATCTCGGGATCGATCGTATCCTTCTCCCACGGCGTGCCGGAGAGGTCTTCCAGGAAGAACTTGATTCCGGCGCCATGCGCCACGATCACGATCTTGATTTTCAGGGGGTCGAAATCGTAGGCCGACAGATGATTGTTGATGTTGGTCAGCATCTGCGAGAAGCGGCCCTGATCGCCGAAGTCGCAATGATAAAGGCAGGCGACGTCAGTATCCTTTCTGATCTCGCTCAGTTTGACTTGCGCCGGCGCAGCGATGGCGCGGGAGGCGCCGAATGCCGCACCCGATAGCGCGAGCGCGCTGAGGAAGTTGCGCCGGTTGGTCTTGGTCATGGCACGTCTCCCTGATCGAGGAGTCCGTCGCGATGCGGCGGACTCGTTTTGCATAATCTTCAACACTCGGACGTTTATTCGCCTTTGTTCACTGGGCTGTCCGGGCTCATCAGCAATGCCACGGCATCCTTGATCTGCTCGATGGTCAGGATCTTGTTGGCGCCAAAGCGCGGCATGTTCGAGCAGGGCAAGGCGAGGTGCGAGTTGTAGATTTTTTCGTAGGCCGCCTTGATCGCGTCCGGCTTGTAGTCCCGCAGCTTGCCATATTCCAGGAGGCTCGGCCCAAGCGTGCCATAGCTGACTTCTTTCTTGGTCAGCTGGTGGCAAGCATAGCAATTGCCGCCATTGGCGCGCGTCGGCGGGTAGTCGGTAAAGCGCAGGCCGTAGCCGTTCTGCGCCAGCGCCTCGCCCTTCTTCCAGTCGCCGATGTAGTTGCCGTCCGCGGGATACTCGATCTTGGCTTTCTCGCGCGCGGCGATCTCCGCCGCGACGTTTTTGGGCGGATCGTTGCGCGACGCCGAGCATTGCTTCATCGTTTCATCGGGCGTCAGCCGTGGTGCCCAGTCCGCCGGCGCCGTTGGAAAGGCAGCCTTCACAGCGGCGTCGACCCGGGCCGGGTCGATATGCGTTTTCTGTTGCGCTTGCGCGCCGATGACGCCGAGGGCAAGAGCGGCAGTCAGAAATGCGATCCTTTTCATGTCTGCTCCTCCCGCTCAGCGCTTCAACGCGGGTGCGGAAATCTCGCCACCCTCGGCATTCTTGGTGAGATAGGCGATCAGCGCGATACTGGCGTCCGAGCCGAGTTGGAGTTCCGGCATGCGCATTTGCCAGTAGCAGTCATAGAGGCGGTGCTGCATGGTCATGACGTGCGTTGTCGACACACGATACGCCGGCCATTCGCCCACGACCTTGCTGGCTTCTTTGGGATTCTCGAGATAGGGCAGACCCTGCAGGCGAATGCGGAGCCCTTCCGCCGCGTGACAGGTGGCGCAGGAGAAATCGAATGGGCCCGAACGGCGATGGAACAGCGCATCGCCGAGTGCGACGACTTCTTTTTCCTGCGGCTTGTCGAGCTTGGCGGCGTAGCGCATGCCGTTTGACTTGCTCGCGACATAGGTCGCGACAGCTCCCAATTCCTTCACGGGCTGACCACCGCCCGGATGCGGCTTTTTGACAAGGTCGGCGCGATTGAATCCCTGCAATTGCTCCATGCACCAGAGAATACGCGTCTCGACATCCATGACTTTCTGCGCGTCGGCAAAATAGCGGGGCATTTCGGCGAATGCGCCATCGACGATGCCTGGTCCTTTGCCGAGGTCGCATTTTTCCAGCGACACGTTCTTCGGTCCGCGCGCGGTCCTCCAGATCGCCTCGCCGCGATCCGCGTCAAGCAGGCCCGGATTGCTCCAGGGGTCTTCCTTCAACATCTGACGATACTTCTCGATCGCCTTTTCGGTTTCCGCGTCTTGCGCGTTTGCGATCAACGCCCCCGACATGAGCGCACCGGCCATTGCGGCAAACAAGATGTGTGCGGTTCTCACTCTCTGGTCCCTCCGCCTGAAAATAATCTTCTCATTGCGCACCGGCTTTTGGTCGGTCTTTGCTGTCCGACGCCCTGCAATTGGTGCGCATTCGCCTTTTGATTTTCCATACAAAACATAGCTTTACCGGCATGGGAAGAAGGGATTTGCACTTTCTCTAAATTCGGTTGCGGGACGATGCGGGATGCATTAGACAGTTATCGATATCTGAATATGTCCTGCGGCCAACGCAGGCAGAAAGAGGAAGCGCGTCGCCGAGGTTGGGACCCATATTCCCGATCGTGCGGCTTTATTGGGGCTAGCCAATTGGCTGCGTCCTCACATATGGATAAAGAAGACGTCCCGCGTGGAGCGGGGTCGAGGGTACGCCGCAAGGGCAGGAGACTTGGACATGAAGCTGAGTTTTGATCGCCGTCAGGTTCTGACCATGGGCGTTGGCGCGGCCGCCGCGGCGGCTTTCGGCCTGCCGGTGACGCCGGCTTTCGCAAAGAACGATGCCGAAGAGGTGATCAGCAAGTTCACTGGCGGCAAGAAGCCCGCCGACGGCAAGGTGAAACTTGATCTGCCGGAGATCGCGGAAAACGGCAACACGGTTCCGATGACGGTGTCCGTCGAAAGCCCGATGACCGAGCAGTCGTATGTGACCGATGTCCTCGTGGTGACGGATGAGAATCCTCGCGCCGGCGTCGCGACGTTCCATTTCTCGCCGGCCAGTGGGGTGGCTGAGGCAAATACGCGCATCCGGCTCGCCGCAACGCAGAACGTGATCGCGGTTGCGAAGATGAACGATGGATCGTTCTTCACCGCGAAGAAACTGGTGAAAGTGACGATCGGCGGCTGCGGCGGCTGACCTCCGCCCGCGACAGCAACAGAATTCCGTCAAGGAGAAAATTCGATGTCCGTGAAACCGCGCATCAAGCTGGACAAGAAGGAAGCCAAGAAAGGCGAGCTTGTCGAGGTCAAGGCGCTCGTCTCGCATGTCATGGAAAGCGGCCAGCGCAAGGACAGCGCCGGCAATACAATTCCGCGCAAAATCCTGAACAAGTTCGTCTGCACGGTGAATGGCAAGGAGGTTTTCTCGGCCGATTTCGAGCCGGCGATCTCTGCCAATCCGTATATCCAGTTCAAGTTCAAGGCGCAGGAATCCGGACCGGTGGTGCTGACCTGGGTCGACGACGACGGTTCCAAGATCGTCGGCGAGGAAAAGATCACCGTTATTTGAACCGGCGGCAGGTGTTGCCAGCTGATCAGCCACGAATCCGCTGGGGGGCGTGGGAGGAAGAATGCTGTCCAGACGTGATTTTCTGCAGGTTGCGGCGGCAACCGCTGCCATTATTCCACACGGATGGTCGCAAGCCTTTGCCCAGCAAAAGCTGACACAGGACGAGTTGCTGCGTTTCGATGCCGTCGGGAATGTCACGCTTGTCCACCTGACCGACATCCACGGCCAGCTGATGCCGCTCCTGTTCCGCGAGCCATCGGTCAATCTCGGTGTCGGCGATGCGAAAGGGCAGGTCCCGCACCTCACCGGCAAGGGGCTGCTTGATCACTACAGGATCGCGCCGGGCTCTGCGCAGGCTTATGCGCTGACCTCCGAGGACTTTTCTGCGCTGGCAAAGAGCTACGGCAAGCTTGGCGGTTTGGATCGCATCGCAACCATCGTCAATGCGATTCGCAGCGAGCGGAGCGACCGTATGCTTCTGCTCGACGGCGGCGACACCTGGCAGAACAGCTACACGTCGCTGGTCACCAGGGGCCAGGACATGGTCGACTGCATGAAGCTTCTCAAGCCCGACGCCATGACCGGCCATTGGGAGTTCACGCTTGGCGAAGCGCGGGTCAAGGAACTCGTCGAAAATCTGGGCTTTCCATTCCTGGCTCAGAATATCCGCGACACCGAGTGGGATGAGCCGGCCTTCAAGGCGTCGGCAATGTTCGAGCGCGGCGGTGTGAAGGTGGCGGTGATCGGTCAGGCACTGCCTTACACGCCGATCGCCAATCCGCGCTGGATGATTCCGAACTGGTCGTTCGGCATTCGCGAAGAGGATTTGCAGAAGCGGGTCGAGGCGGCCCGCAAGAACGGAGCGCAGCTTGTCGTGCTCCTGTCGCATAACGGTTTCGACCTGGACCGCAAGCTTGCCTCGCGGGTGAGCGGCATCGACGTGATTTTGACCGGTCATACGCATGATGCGCTGCCGGATGTCGTCAAGGTCGGCAAGACGTTGCTGATCGCGTCCGGTTGTCACGGCAAGTTCGTGTCCCGCCTCGATCTCGACGTGCGTGACGGCGAGGTGAAGAGCTATCGCTACAAGCTGATCCCGGTCTTTTCCGATGTGATCGCGCCGGAGCCGCAGATGGCAGAGGCGATCCGAAAGGTGCGGGCGCCGCACGAGAAGATGCTCCGTGAACCGATCGGAAAGGCCGAGACGCTCCTGTATCGGCGCGGCAATTTCAACGGCACGCTCGATGACGTGATCTGCGAGGCGCTCTTGTCCGAGCGCGATGCGGAGATCGCGTTGTCGCCGGGATTCCGCTGGGGCACGTCTATCCTGCCGGGGCAGGACATTACGCCGGAGGACATCTACAATGCCACCGCGATCACCTATCCTGCCAGCTATCGCATGACGATGACCGGCGCCCGGCTGAAGGAGATTCTCGAGGACGTTGCCGACAACCTGTTCAATCCCGATCCCTATTATCAGCAGGGCGGTGACATGGTTCGTGTCGGTGGGCTTGCCTACATGATCGATGTTGGCAAGACGATGGGAAATCGGATTTCCGATCTGAAGTTGCTGCGGACCGGCAAACCGCTGGAGGCCAGCAAGGAATATACGGTCACGGGCTGGGCCAGCGTGAACGAAGGCACGGAAGGCCCGCCGATCTGGGAGGTGGTCATGAATCACATCCGCAAGAAGCGCGTTGTTGCGCCGCGGGATAGCGGACAGGTGCGGGTGGTTGGCGGGTAAAAATTTTTTTGCCAAACATATGCAGAAAATTGCATAATTTAGCGGCGTGCGCACAGGGAGCGACATGATGCGCGAGCAGGATTATCCGAAAGGCCGGAAGGCCACGTCACGGCGCGCGTTTCTGAAGGCCAGCCTCGTTGCCGGCGGGAGCGCAATGATCGGACAGCCGGCCGGAGCGGGGGGTTATGGCGCGGGCGACCCGGCCAACCAGCCGCCGAATGTGCCGGAGTGGACGCGCAATCTCGGCGACGGCGTCGCTGTACGCGCTTATGGCAAGCCCTCGAAGCATGAAGCACATGTCATTCGCCGCGATGTCGAGTGGCTCACTGCGTCGCGCGAAAGCTCGGTCAGCTTCACGCCGATTCATGAGCTCGATGGCATCATCACGCCCAATGGCCTCGGTTTCGAGCGGCATCATTCCGGTATCGCGGAAGTCGATCCGGCCGATTACCGGCTGATCATTCACGGTCTCGTCGACAAGCCGCTGATCTTCACGCTCGACGACTTCAAGCGCATGCCGCGTGTCAACCGTCCTCATTTTTGCGAATGCGCCGCCAATTCCGGAATGGAGTGGCGCGGCGCTCAGCTCAACGGCTGTCAATATACGCATGGTATGGTGCATTGTGTGATGTACACCGGGGTCACCCTCAAGACGCTGCTCGACGAATCCGGGTTGAAGCCGGGCGCCAAATGGCTCTTGCTGGAAGGCGGAGATTCAGCGGCGATGACGCGATCGCTGCCGTTGCAGAAGGCGCTGGACGATGTGCTGATCGCCTATCGCATGAACGGCGAAATGCTTTATCCGGAGCATGGCTATCCAGCCCGGGCAGTGATTCCCGGCTGGGAAGCCAATATGTGGGTGAAGTGGCTGCGGCGCATCGAGGTGGGCGACCAGCCGTGGCATCACCGTGAGGAGACTTCCAAATACACGGATCTTCTGGAGAATGGGAAAGCGCGGCGCTTCACATTCGTGATGGATGCAAAATCGGTCATCACCAATCCCAGCCCGCAGGCCCCGCTCAACCACAAATCGGGCTTCACGGTCCTGTCCGGCATTGCCTGGTCGGGCCGGGGAAAGATCGCTCGTGTCGACGTGTCACTCGACGGGGGCCGCAACTGGCGCGCGGCCCGCATCGACGGTCCCGTCTGGGACAAGGCATTGACCCGATTTTATTACGAGTTCGACTGGGACGGACGCGAGTTGCTGCTGCAGTCGCGCGCCATGGACGAGACCGGTTATGTGCAGCCGACCAAGAACGAGTTGCGCAAGGTGCGCGGCGTGAATTCGATCTATCACAACAACGGCATCCAGACATGGTACGTGCACAAGAATGGCGAGATCGAGAATGTCGAAATTTCATAGCCTCGTGGGCATCGGCGCCGGCCTGTGTGTGATGGCGATGGTCGGCGTCCATGCCGGTTTGGCGGAGCCGAAATCGGGGGGGCTCGCAGCTCCCGCAGCCAAGAAGCTCGGGATCGGGCGCGAAGCATCCCCCGAGGAAATCGCCGGCTGGAACATCAGTGTGCGGCCGGATGGGCAGGGGCTTCCCGCCGGCCGCGGGACCGTCAGCGAGGGCGAGAGACTTTACGTGGAGCGCTGCGCGGCCTGTCATGGCGAATTTGGTGAAAGCGCGGGCCGGTGGCCCATCCTGGCAGGTGGGATGGGAACGCTGGCGAGCCACGATCCTGTCAAGTCCATCGGTTCCTATTGGCCCTATGCCTCGACGGTGATCGACTACATTCGTCGCGCCATGCCCTTCGGCGCTGCACAAACCCTGACCAATGACGAGCTCTACGCTATCACGGCGTATGTTCTTTACCTGAACGACGTCATCAAGGACGAGAATTTTGAGCTCAATAATCGAAACTTCGGCACGATCAAACTTCCAAACCAGCCGAATTTCATCGATGATGACCGCGAAACGACGGAAAAGGCATTCTGGCGCAAGGATCCTTGCATGAAGAATTGTGCGGCCGGCGAGCCGAAGATTGTTGGCCGTGCCCGTGTTATCGATGTCACCCCGGAACCGGGAAAAGGACCGAAGGTCGAGTAACCGATGCCCAGCTTGCTCGTGAAACGATGCCTGGTGGCGACCAGCCTCTTGGCTAGTCTTGCGATGGTGGCAGCTCTGGGTATGACGGCCAGGGCGGCTGGCGAAGCCGCCAAGGGCGACAGGGCGCTGGGGGAATACTTGTCCTCTGAATGCGTCACCTGCCATCAGCTGAGCGGCCAGTTCAAGGGCATCCCGCCGATCGTGGGCTGGCCCGAGGCAAGCTTCATCGAGATCATGAAGGAGTACCAGCACAAGAGACGGGCGAATCCGGTGATGCAAATGATCGCAGGGAAGCTATCCGAGGAAGAAATTGCTTCGCTGGCGGTGTATTTTGGCAGCCTGAAGCCGTCACATTAAGGTATTGCCGAGGGCTCGCAGAACGCCCCAAGAGGGAGGGACTTCATGTCTACCAGTCGCAGACAGTTTATCGGTGGCATCGGTGCGATTGCGGCCGCCAGCAGCCTGCCGCGGCCGGCCATTGCGCAGGCGAAGCCAAGGCTCGTTGTTGTGGGGGGTGGGCCGGGCGGCGCCACCGTCGCGAAATACGTCGCGCGTGACTCGCAGGGCGCGATCAGCGTCACATTGGTCGAGCCTCTGAAGCAGTTCGTGACCTGCTTCCATTCCAATCTCTATCTTGGCGATTTCCGGCCTTATGACTCGATCACGCATTCCTATGACGGCCTGAAGAAATATGGCGTGAACCTCGTTCACGAGGCCGCCGCGGCAATCAACAGGGAGGCCAAGACGGTTCGTCTCGCCAGCGGGGTTACGCTGCCCTACGACCGGCTGGTGGTCGCGCCGGGTATTGATATCAAATTCGACTCCGTGCCCGGTTATTCGGAAGCCGCCAGTGAAATCATGCCGCACGCCTGGAAGCCGGGACCGCAGACCCAGCTGCTCAAGAAGCAGCTTGATGCGCTCAGTGACGGCGACCTGATTGTGATGATTGCACCTCCCAATCCTTATCGTTGTCCGCCCGGGCCGTACGAGCGCGTGTCGATGATGGCGCACGTGCTCAAGGCCAAAGGGCACACCAAGTCGAAGATCGTGATTCTCGATCCGAAACCGAACTTTTCGAAGCAGGGCCTGTTCGTGGAAGGTTGGGAAAAGCACTATCCGGGCATGGTCGAATGGCAGGATCCCAAGATGCATGGCGGCATCAAGGGTGTTGATCCGAAGACGATGACGGTGAGGACCGACCTTGCCGAGTATAAAGCGAAGCTTGTCAACGTCATTCCGGCACAGATGGCCGGCAAGATCGCGCGCGACGCCGGTCTGACCAATGATAGCGGATTCTGCCCGATCAATGCGGAGAACATGAAGTCGTCCAGCGATGCAAACATTTATGTCTTGGGCGATGCCAGCATTGCCGGCGACATGCCGAAATCCGCATTCTCCGCCAACAGTCAGGCCAAGGTTGCGGCGCTGATGATCCGCGGTGAATTGACGGGAGCAAAGACCTTCCCGGCGCGTTATACCAACACCTGCTGGAGCCTGATCGAGACCGACGACACCGTGAAGGTCGGCGGGCGCTATGAGCCGAAGGACGGAAAAATCGCGGCGGTGGAGACCTTTATATCGAAAACCGGGGAGCCGGCGGACCTGCGCAAGCAGACCCAGGTCGAGAATATGGGATGGTATGCGGGCATCATCTCCGACATCTTTGCGTAAGAAAGGCCACTTGGTGATCGGGGGCGAAGGCAATGCGCTTGGGACTCGATGTCCCAATCGTCGCGCGATGCTGGGGGGGATCGGCGCCGCGTTGGCGGCGCCGCTTCTGCCGCGTGTCGCCACCGCGGCCACCGCACCAGCCCGGCGTTTCCTCGGCCAGATCGAAATCTCGATTGTCAGCGACGGCACGCTCACGGTGCCGCTCGCTTTCTCACTGCCGGAAACGCCTGCTCAGGAAGCGCTGGCGCTGATGCAAGCGCATGGAACGTCCTTCGATGGCTCGGCCGTGCAGGCCAATGTCATTGTGGTCAAGACGGGCAATCACGTCGTCCTGATCGATGCCGGTTCCGGGCCGAAATTCCAGCAGACAGCCGGGAAACTGTCGGAAAATCTGGAAGCCGCTGGGATAAGCGCGGAGAAGGTCACGAAAGTCATATTCACGCATGGTCATGCCGATCATCTATGGGGTGCAATCGACGATTTCGATGAAGGCGAGCGTTTTCCGAACGCCAACTATGTGATTTCGGCGGCGGAGTGGGATTTCTGGACCCATCCCGATACGCCCGCGAAAGCGCCCGACTGGCTGAAAGGCATGGCGATCGGCAGTGCACGCATCCTTAGGCTGCTTGAGAGCAAGATCGAGCGTCGTACGGACGGAGAAACCGTTGGGCCGGGTCTGACCTATATCGCGACACCCGGACATACGCCGGGCCACATGGCTGTCATGGTCGAGAGTGGCAACGAACGCTTGCTTGTCGGCGGCGACGTGTTCAACAACAATGCTGTGTCTTTCGCAAAGCCGGAGTGGCACGTCGGCAGTGATCTCGATCGCGGTCTGGGGGTGCAGACGCGCAAACGTCTGCTTGACCGGTTGGCCTTCGACCGCATTCCGCTTGTCGGCTTTCACCTCTCCTGGCCCGGTCAGGGTATGGTCGAACGTAACGGCAACGCCTACCGATTTATCCCGAACTGAAACCATCCGAGAGAGAGGCATGATGAAGCGAATTCTTGCTGCAATGGGTATGTCTGCTGCACTGACTGTGACCGCGCAGGCGCAGGACGCGGCCGCTGGAGAAAAGGTCTTTGCGGTGTGCCGTCCCTGTCATCAGGTTGGCGAAACCGCCAAGAATGGCGTCGGCCCGAAATTGAACGGATTGTTCGGCCGGAAGTCCGGGGCGATTGAGGGTTATAGCTATACCGACGCCAACAAGAACTCGGGAATCACTTGGGACGAAGCGACATTTGCCGAATATATCAGGGATCCGCGCGCCAAGATTCCCGGAACCAAGATGGTTTATGCCGGTCTTAAGGATGATCAGCGGGTGAAGGATCTGATTGCGTTTCTCAAGCAGTTCGAGCCCGACGGCAGGAAGAAGAACTGAGCGTGCCCTCTCACGGCAGGCAACCCGGCTCACTCTTCCGCGGATGACGCGGGAAACGCGTGTTCGATCAGCCGCTGCTGCACCGAGTTGAGATGCGCGCGCATGGTCTGTTCCGCCTGGGCCGGATTGCGCTCGGCGATTGCCGCTGCGATGCGCCGGTGGTCGGCGGCATAGACCGCCTGATTGTTGATGCAATGAGCTGTCTCGCGGCCGTGCCGCCAGCGTCCCTCCAGCGACGTCTCCAGCACCGCATCGAAAATCGCAATCAGTAGCGGGTTGCGGGCCGCAATCGCCACGCGGCGGTGGAAGGCCGCATCCGCCTTTTCGTAGGCAACGGGGTCCTTGGCGATACGGCTCGCCTCGGCGGCTTCGAACAGGCGCTCAATGTCGCCGCGCGTAGCGCGTAGGGCGGCGAGCCGCGCCTGCGGCGGCTCGATCGCCAACCGCGCTTCCAACGTATCGACGGGATTGGTGAGCTTGGATAACTCGTGCACCAGATTTTCTGTCGCAAGGCGCACGTCGGTGACGAACGTGCCGCGCCCGTGATGGCGCGTGATGCGCCCTTCGGCCTCAAGAATTCCCAACGCCTGACGCAAGGAACGCCGGCTGACACCGATGGATTCCGCCAATTGCCGCTCTGCGGGCAAGCGTCCGGCTGCTTTCAGACGGCCATTGTCTATCATGTCGCGAATGCGATCGAGCGCGATGAGATGTGTGTCGCCATCTTCGGTGCGATCCGCCTCGCGATGCACAGCCCGCTGTGCTCCGCGCGCATGTCCGCCATTCGGCTTTGACGGTTTGATGTCCGGGTGATTGTCCATCTCTGGTCCCCATCTCGTCAATGCGCGCAAATTTCCATCACTTCCTGCGCCGCAATGCACAACGCTTCGTCACTGGGTCGTGTTGCCCGACGCTGGCGGTTTCTGTTTACACCAATCCGAACCAATCTGGCAAACTGGTACAAATGAGAAGATTGACGGCCGAACCAATGGTGCTAGCTTTTTAGAAGTGGTTCGCTGACCGTCCGCAGGAGAGATCGACATGACTGGCAATGTGCACCGTCTACCTAATCGCGATGCTGCGCTCAAATCGCTCTATGACGACCTTGCCGCGAAGAACATGTTTCCCTTCTGGGCACAGTCGTCCGACGTTGCCAATGACGAGATCAAGCAACTGATGGGGACCAAAAAGGCGGTCCCATTTCTCTGGCACTGTGCGGAAGATATCGAACCAATTTTGGACCGCGCGGTCGAATTGATCAAAATGGATGACTCGGAACGCCGCTCGGTCATCCTGATCAATCCGGGCCTTGCACCCAAGCGCGCCACGGTCTCCACGATGTACACGGCTTATCGTCTCAACGATGCCAACGAGATCATGCCGCCGCACAAGCATTCACCGAGCGCGGTGCGGTTCGGACTGAAGGGCAAGGGCAATTTCACCGGCGTTGACGGCGAAGACATCGTCTTCGGCCCGGGCGACATGGTGCTCACCCCGAACGATACCTGGCACAATCACGGCACGGTCGGCAACGAGCAGGCGCTCAACCTGTCGGTGCTCGATCTCCCGCTGGTCGAAACCCTGAACGCCGTTCATTTCGATCATAATTACGCCGAAGAAGAAAACGGCGTGATGGTCCCAAAGAAGCAGCAGACTGCGCGCTTCACTTCCGATTATTCGCAGCGCATTTACGGCTATGGCGGGCTGATGCCGCGCTTTGCCAGCAAGGAGAAGCGAGGAGCCGGTTTTTCCTCGCCAATGTTCGTCTATCGCTGGGAAATGATGGAAGAACTGCTGGACAAGCACAAGGATTGGGATGGCGATCCCTATGACTCGCTGACGGTCGAGTATATCGATCCGACGACCGGCAATCCGGTATTCAAGACCATCACCTTCTTCGCGCAGATGCTGCGCCCCGGTGAGCGCACCCTGCCGCAGAAACAGACCGCCAGTCTGTTGGTCGCGCCGTTCAAGGGACGCGGGCATTCGATCGTCGACGGCCAGCGCTTCGATTGGAAGGAGTTCGATACCCTCGCCATTCCTGGCGGCTCCTGGTTCGAGCACGTCAATGATACAAAGGAACCGGTCTTCCTGTTCGTCGCGAGCGATGAGCCGACGCTGAAGAAGCTTGATCTCTACAAGAAATGGGGCCGCACCAAGCAGGACGACATCATTCGACTGGTCTGATCGGTCCGGCGCTGCGCGGACCGCGGAGCCGGGCCTCTCTTTTTGCGTGATGCAGTTTGCGGGTGGGTGAGGGCGTGCTGTCTCGATCCAATACGACACTGATTTCGACATTCGATTGCCCTGGCGGCGGCCAGGTCTGGGTCGAGGACAATATCATGTATGTCGGCCACCAGCGGCCGACGAGCGGCACCACCATCGTGGATGTGTCCGATCCGAGTGCGCCAAGGCACCTGACGACTATCGATGTCCCGGAAGGCTGGCATTCGCACAAGGTGCGGGTGTCCGGTGACATCATGATCGTCAATCACGAGAAGTTCGGGAAATCGGGACCGAACGACATCGGCGGTGGGCTTGCGATCTATGACGTGTCGCGTCCGGGCGATCCGAAACTGATCACGAAGTGGCTGACCGTCGGCGGCGGGGTGCATCGTTTCGATTTCGATGGCCGCTATGCCTATATCTCGCCGACCGCCGAAGGCTATGTCGGCAATATCGTCATGATCCTGGATCTGATCAACCCGGCAAAGCCTGTGGAAGTTGGCCGCTGGTGGATTCCGGGGCAGTATCTCGGTGGCGGCGAACAATATCCTTGGGACAACTGGGTTCCGCCGCGCTGCCATCATCCATTGCGCTATGGCGACCGGCTTTATGTGAGCTACTGGCACCACGGCCTGTTCATTCTCGATATCTCGGACATGTCGAAACCGAAGCTGGTGTCGCATGTAAACACCAGCCCGGTCTTTCCGCATCCAACGCATACCTGCCTACGCATGCCGCAGAAGCTGAAAGGCCGCGACATTATGGTGGTTGCGGATGAGGACGTGGCGAAGCTCTGGCCGTCGGCGCCCGCCTTCGCCTGGGTCTATGACATCACCAACGAGCAATTGCCGGTATCGATTGCGACCTGGCAGGTGCCGGGCCTCGACGTCGACGGCTCCCCGCAGCCGCCGATGACCGGCTGCCATCAGCCGTCTGAGCGGTTTATCGGCAGCGTCATTCCGTTTGCCTGGTTTGCACAAGGATTGCGTCTTGTCGATATGGCCGATCCTTTCAAACCAAGGGAAGTCGGACATTATTTGCCGGAGGCGCGCGGCGGCGCGGACCGCGCTTCGTCTAACGACGTCACCGTCGATTCCCGTGGACTGATCTATCTGGTCGATCGCGTGCAGGGCGTCGACATTATCGAGACCAACGTCTTTTCATGAGGTTTGCAACGATGGACGACAGGGCCAAGCCCGTGCGCAAGGATGTCTATCCGATCGGCAAGAAGAATCCGAATTTGCCGTTCCATCCCGCGGTACGCGCCGGCGACTATATTTTCGTCTCAGGGCAGGTCGCCAAGGACGCCGACGGCAACATGATCGCCGGCACTATCGAGGACGAGACCCGCGGCACCATCGAATCGATCCGCCGCATTCTCGCGGAAGAGGGGGCGACCCTCGCCGACGTGGTGCGGGTGACGACCTACCTCGAGGATACGCGCGATTTCGGGCGCTACAACAAGGTGTTCGGAGAGTTGTTCAAGGACGCCGTACTGGCGCGCACCACCATCGAGGCGCGGGCGGTGATCGGCACCAAGATCGAAATGGACGCCATCGCTTACAAGCCGCTGAAGAGTTGACGTGTTGGCTATAGATGATGTCGCATTCTTGTGGACGGGCACGATGAATACAAAATCACTTCGTATCGTTGTTGCCGCCGGCATTCTTCTCGGCGGAGCCGCGGTGGTTCATGCGCAGGCTGTCTCCGTCCGCTTTGCGGCCGGTCAGCAAGGCTCACAAAATTATGGGGTGAACGCGGCCCTGGCGCAGGCGTTCAAGACCAGCGCCGATGTCAATGCGACGGTGCAGGCGTTTGGCGGACCGACCTCGTATCTGCCGCTGGTGAATTCCGGCGAACTCGATGTGGCCGCGGTGGTGATGCCAGATCTCGGCGATGCCGTTCGTGGTGTCGGGCCATTCACAGGCAATCCGCAAAAGAACCTGCGTCTCGTTGCTGCGCTGTTCCCGAGCCCTGTGGGCCTGATGGTGCGCAAGGATTCCGGCATCACGTCGATCAAGGATCTGAAGGACAAGCGCGTGACCTGGGGACTGACGGCGCAGGCGAGCCTATTGCCCTATGTTGAAGGCGCCCTGGCCAATGGAGGCTTGACCAGGAATGACGTGAAACTCGTTCCGGTCGCCAGTGTGGCCAACGGTGTGGATGATGTTGTGGGCGGCCGAGCCGATGCAACGCTCTTCGCATTACGCGGCGGCAAGGTGGTCGAAGCGGATTCGGCAACAGGCGGCATTCGCTGGCTGCCATTCGATTCATCGCCAGCCGCTGTCCAGCGCATGCAAGCGGTGGCTCCTGAGGCCTATCTTGTGACGGTGAAGCCTGAAGACAAGGTGATTGGGGCGCCGGAGCCGATGTCCACCATGGCCTACGACTATGTTCTGGTGACCGGGCCGAAGACCTCGGACGCGGCCATTAGCGCAATGGCCAGGACCCTGCGTGAGAAGGGCGCGGACATTGCCAAGGCGAACAAGGTGCTCGGTCAGATGACGGCAGAGAGCGTTGTGCGGCCCTACAAGCAGATCCCGCATCATCCGGCCGCGCAGGCGGCCCTGAACATCAAGCCTGACTAAATGTCATTGGTGGGTGCGAGCGCGATGAAGATGCGAGCCCGACAATGAGCGCGACGGATACCGCATCTTCGCGTCCGCTGCTCGAACCTTCGCCGGAAGATCTCGTTTACTCGGGAACAATTGCGCGGATTCTCGGCCTGCTTCTGGTCAGCCTGTCGCTTGCGTGGCTTGCGGACCTGCATCGCTACCTGGACATCGTGCTTTTCACCGAACAGCCGCTGGCGCTGGCGGTCGGATTGTCGCTCGCGATTGCCGCGGCCGGCGTATTCGCGCCGGGCCGCCGCATTAGGATCATCGCCACCGGTGCAGGGCTCCTCCTGCTCGGCCTTCTCTGCTTTGTCGCATTCGACTATCCGCGCTTGTCGCTGGCCGCGATGATGCGTCCGGGATGGCTCATCGCGCTCGCCGTTGTCGTGCTGACGGGTCTGCTGCTTCTGACGGGGCGGGTGGTCGGCTGGACCATCATGATCGTGGTCTGCCTGTTCATCGCCACCGCTCTGGCCGGGCCGTGGATCGGGCTTCCCACCATCGCGCCGGATCGTCTCGCACTGTATCTGCTGCTCGATCCCAACGGATTGCTCGGCCTTCCCGTGCGGGTCGCGCTTGAGATCGTCATCCCGTTCGTCTTTTTCGGTGAGTTGCTGCGCCGCACTGGTGGTGGCGAATACATGACCAGTCTCGCCTTGTCGGGGTTTGGCCGTTTCCGCGGCGGCAGCGCCAAGGCGGCGGTCGGGGCATCCGCATTGTTCGGCACGATCTCGGGAAATGCAGTATCGAACGTCGTCGGCACCGGCATCGTCACTATTCCCTTGATGAAGCGCACCGGGTTGCGCGCGGAAACTGCCGGCGCCGTCGAAGCGACGGCCTCCACCGGAGGACAATTGATGCCGCCGGTTATGGGATCGGCGGCCTTCATCATGGCCGACGTCCTGCGCGTCCCCTATGTCGAGATCATGGTCGCGGCGACCGTGCCAGCATTATTGTATTATGGTGCTATCTTCGTCCAGATCGATCGCATCGCTGCCCGGTTCAATATGCGAGGTCTCTCCGCGGCAGAGCTGCCGCGCTTCGCCGTCACCGTGTGGAGCGGGGTGCATTTTCTGATCCCGTTTGCTGTGTTGTTTGCCGCTTTTCTTGCCTGGCAGAGTCGGCCGCAGATCGCCGCCCTTGCTGCAATCGTGGTGCTGATCGCAGTGACGACAGTGCGCGCCTATCGTGGCCAGCGCATTGGCCTTCGTGGTATCGTCAATGCTGCCATCGAGACCGGAATCCAGGCCGCACCGCTGATCCTGATCACGGCCGCGGCCGGCCTGCTGATGGGGCTGATCAGCCTGACGGGACTCGGCTTCTCGCTTGCCGCGGATGCCATGGCCGCGAGCGGCGGCAGTATTTATTTCCTGTTGCTGTTCACCGCCGCCATCGCAATTGTCTTCGGCATGGGGATGCCGACGGTCGCTGTCTATATCATGCTGGCGACCGTGCTGGCGCCGGCGCTGGTTGATGCCGGCATTCCGGACATGCAGGCCCACCTGTTCATTCTTTACTTCGGCATGCTGTCGATGATCACGCCCCCAGTCGCGCTGGCTTCGATCACGGCGGCAAAAATCGCCGGCGCCGATATGTGGCGGACAAGCTGGGAGGCGGTCAAGCTGGCTTGGGTCGCGTATCTGGTGCCATTCCTGTTCGTGTTCTCGCCCGCGCTGTTGCTGAAAGGCCAGGTGGTCGACGTTCTGCTCGCGGTCGGGACGGCATTTCTAGGAATGGCCGCGGTCTCCGTCGGCATCATCGGATTTGCGACGCGCCCGATCGGTTATCTGGAGCGCGCGGCTTATGTTGCCTTCGGAGTCATGCTGATGATTCCGCCAGACGCCCATTTTGTGACGATCCTGATCAACGTCGTCGGCGCCGCTGGGCTGATCGTCCTTGTCGGCGTTCCTTACTTCATCAAGTTTGGCTTGTCCGTCAGCCAGCCCCCTGCATCCCACAACTAGGAGACATCAGCGTGATCAAACTTCTCGGGCGCCAGACATCGGGCAATGTGCAGAAAGTGCTGTTCCTGCTGGAGGAATTGAGCGTGCCGTATGTCCGCGAGGATTACGGCCGCCAGTTCGGCAATACCACCACGGACGCCTACAAGAAGCTGAATCCCAACAGCAAGGTTCCTACCCTGATCGATGGCGAGCTCGTCATCTGGGAATCCAATACTATCCTGCGCTATCTCGCCGCCATTCACGCGCCGGACTTGCTTGGCATCAGGCCGGCGGATCGCACCTATGTTGAACGTTGGATGGACTGGCTTCTGGCGTCGCTGAACACGCCCTATGTTGCCGTCTTCAAGGACGCCAAGAAGGAGCCGGCCGAGCGCAGCGCCGACTTCGCTGCGCAAAGCGCCGACCTGATCGCCCAGCTGAAAATCCTTGATGGCCATATCACCGGCAAGCCGTTCTTCGCGCTCGACCGTTTCACGCTGGCCGATGCAGCGCTGGGCCCCATCGTCAAGCGCTGTCTCGAATTTCCGATAGAGCGGCCCGACTTCCCGGAACTGGTTCGGTGGCAGAAATCCATCGAGGCCAGGCCCGCCTTCGCGGTGGCCATTGGCGCCAAACCAAGCGTGCTCACGAGCGCGGCCTGAGTCGCTGGGGAGCCGCAAGCCGCCCGATGTCGCTCAACGATCAGACCATTGTCCCCATGACAGCCGCCATCCAAATCTCGCGCGTGGCAGTGGTCGCCACACGCTGGCTCCTTGGCACCGTGCTGATCGCTATGGTGCTGCTCAACGTTGCGAATGCGGTGGGCCGCTACGCCTTCGGCGCCGTGCTGATCGGCGCCGACGAGGTGCTGGTCTTCGGCATGGTGTGGATGGTAATGCTCGGCATGCTGCTGGTGACAGCCGATCGCAGCCACATTTCGCTGGATCTTGTCGCCGCCCGGGCAGGCCCGCGCGCAAATGCGTATCTGGCGTTGATCGCCCATTCGGTTATGTCGCTCGCCTGTGGCTATGCGGCGCTGCAATCGTTCTTCTTCGTGCAACGGATCACGGCGCTCGGCCAAACCAGTATGGCGCTGGGACTTCCCATGGTGATTCCGCATTCGGCGCTGATTGTCGGCTTCGGCGGAACCGCGATTATCGCCGTTCTGTTTCTGATCAGCGATCTAGCCCGCCTCATCGCCGCTCCAGATCGGCCGGGGAGAGGCAGCCTATGATCTGGACCCTCGGCGTTCTTCCGTTCGTTCTGCTTTTTCTCGGAGCGCCGATCTTTGCATTGTTGCTGGCCGGCGGTGTCGTAACTTTCATTCTGCTGCTGTCGGTGCAGCCAGTCGCCTTGCACCAGATCATGTTCGGCGGGTTGGAGAATTATGCGCTGCTGGCGGTGCCATTCTTCATATTCGCGGGCGAACTGATGGGCGGCGCCGGCATTGCCGAACGCCTTATTATCTGGGTGTTGGCCCTCATCGGCCGCGTGCCGGGCAGCCTTGGGGTCGCAACCGTCGGTGCGTCCACCTTGGTCGGAGCGATTTCAGGCGCCAGCATCGCGACCGTCGCCGCGGTCGGCAAAGTCCTTTATCCGGGCCTGATCAGGGACGGCTACGGCCCGCGCTTTTCCTCCGGCCTGGTGAGTTCCAGCGGAGCCATCGACATCGTCATTCCGCCCAGCATCGCCATGATCCTCTACGGTGCCTCGGCCGAGCAATCGATCCCCAAACTGTTCATTGCCGGCATTCTCCCCGGTCTGCTGATCGCTGTCATGATGGCGGCCTATGTGGTCGTCATGGCGCTGCGGATGGGAGTCAGGACCAGCGGCGGCTTCGATCTGCAGCATTTTCTTCGCACAAGCCGAGACGCCGCGCCTGCTTTGTTCATGCCGGTGCTGATCCTGGCCAGCATCTACCTCGGGCTATCATCGCCGACCGAGGCCGGCGGTTTCGCCTGCCTCTATGCCATCCTTGTCGGCCGCTTCGTCTACCGCACACTGACCTGGACGGAGGTGTTTGAGGCGGCCATCCGCTCGGCCATGCTCACGGCCCAGATCCTGGTGATCGTCGCTACCGCGGCTCTGTTCTCGTGGATATTGACCGTCAACGGCATTCCGCAGGCTTTGGCTGCGGGACTGCAATCGCTGCAGCTCGCGCCTTGGGCCTTTCTGATGCTGGTCAACATCATTCTATTGATCGTGGGATGTTTCCTCGATCCGACATCGGCCATTCTGGTTCTGACCCCGCTCTTCATTCCCATCGTGAAGACGATCGGGGTCGACCCGATCCATTTCGGTATCGTCATGACCGTCAACATCGCGATCGGCATGTTCACGCCGCCATTCGGCCTGAACATTTTCGTCGCGCGGTCGGTGCTGGGTGTTCCGCTGGAAACGATCTACCGCGGCGTGCTGCCGTTCGCAGTCGTGCGGATTCTTGCGCTTCTTATCATCACGTACTGGCCTGAACTCTCGCTTATTCTCACACGTGCGCTCTGAATCCTGGGAGATCATCATGTTAGTGACCAAACGTTCCGTCCTCGCCGCCGCGATTGCCGGCGTTATAGCAACCGTCGCAGCGCCACAGGCCGCTGTCGCGCAGACGGTGATGAAGCTGGCCAGCGCGACCATCAATGATGGTCAGCACGAATGGCAGAAGCTCTTCGTCGTGGCCTTGCAGAAGCGTATCGGAGACAAGATCAAGGCCGAGATTTACCCTGCGAGCCAGCTTGGCCCGATTCCGCGCATGGCGGAAGGTGTGTCGCTGGGGACGATCGAGGCCTTCATCACGCCCACTGCCTTCGTGACCAATCTCGATCCTCGCTTCCAGGTGTTCGACGTCCCGGGTCTGTTCGTCTCGCCGGAGCATCAGCGCGCCGTCATTCACGATCCCACCTATCGTGATCATCTGGAAACCATGTTCCTTGACCGCGGACTGCGCGTCATCGGGGCGATCTACAACAGTCCGACTGTTATCCTTCTGAAAAAGCCGGCACCGACGCTCGAGGCGATGAAAGGCATGAAGGTGCGCACCTTCGCGTCGCCACTGCAGATCGAACCGATGAAATCGATCGGCGTCATCCCAACGCCGCTGGCTCTGACCGAAGTGATCCCGCAACTGCAGTCGGGTGGCATCGACGGTCTTCTGGCCGGCATGCCGATCCTCACCGCCTTCAAGTATTACGACGTGGCCAAATACGTGACCGATCTGAATTTTTCACACATCCTGTCAGTCAATCTCGTCAATGAAGGTTGGTTCAAGGCGCAGCCCAAGGACGTACAGGATGCAATTCGCGCAGCTGGACGCGAAGCCGAACAGCAGGTTTTCCCCTGGGTGCAGGCCAACAACAAGAAGGCCAACGAACTCTGGCTCGCCAACAAGGGGGAAATCCTGAAGCTTTCGCCGCAGGAGCAGGATTCCATGATGAAATCCTTCGTTGCTCTCGGGACCAAGATTGTGGAGCAGAATCCGGCGGTGAAGGCCGAGTTCGTCAAGCTCAAGTCTGTCGTCGACGCCAAGATGCCCAAGTAAGGACAAGCAAGGCATCACGCAAATATCTGCGCCCGGCGCCAGCATCGGCGCCGGGGCAATTGAATCTCCTTTGCCAGGAAGACCAGCCGATGACACAACCTGCGTATGACTACGTTATTGTTGGCGCAGGCTCTGCGGGCTGTACGCTCGCTAATCGCTTGTCGGCCGACGCCGGCACGCGGGTTTTGCTGCTGGAGGCCGGCGGCTGGGATCGCAATCCCTTCCTCAAGCTCCCGCTCGGCTGGGGCAAAGTCCTGCTCAACCGCATGTATGACTGGGGCTACGACGGCGAGCCGCAGGACTCGGTGGCCGGCCGAAAGATAGAGGTTGCCCGCGGCAAGGTTGTCGGCGGTTCCTCCTCGATCAACGCCATGGCCTATGTGCGTGGCAACCGAGCCGACTATGACCGCTGGGCATCATACGGACTGCCGCAATGGTCTTACGAGCGGGTGCTGCCTTACTTTCGCCGACAGGAAAGCTGGGAGGGTGGTGCCAATGCCTATCGCGGTGGCGATGGTCCCCTGAGCACCCGCAAGTCCCGCTATGTTGATCCGCTGGTCGATGCCTATATCGGCGCCGCGGTCGCGAGCGGCATCCCTGCCAATGACGATTATAACGGTGTGCAGCAAGCTGGCATTGCTCGCATGCAGATGACGATCCGAAATGGCTGGCGCGACAGCGCGGCCACCGCCTATCTGCATCCGGTTCTCTCGCGCGGCAATCTCACCGTTGTTGTCAACGCGCATGCGACACGCGTGATGTTCGATGGCACGCGCGCGGTCGGCGTCGAGTATCTAAAAGGCGGCGCGCGGCAGATTGCGCATGCCGATCGTGAAGTGATCCTATCCGGTGGCAGCATCAACTCCCCGCAATTGCTAATGCTGTCCGGCATCGGCGATCCCGATGCGCTCAGGGCGGAGAACATTCCCGTCATCTCGGCCTTGCCAGGTGTCGGGCAGAATCTTCAAGATCATGCCGCGGCTTTGCTGATCTATGGCCGCCGAGATGATAGCCCACTCTTGAAAAATATGCGGCTCGATCGGCTGGCGTTCGGGCTTGCCGAAGGCTTTGTGCGCGGTACAGGCTTCGCCACTGACCTGCCGGGGGGCGTGACGGCCTTTGTAAAAAGCGATCCCAGTCAGCCCATTCCTGATATCCAGCTTCTCTTTATATCTGGCTCGCTGGCCGCGGCGCCTTACCTGCCACCGTTTCGGCAGCCCTTTGCCGACAGCTTTGCCTGTCGCATCGTACTGTTGCGGCCAGAAGCGCGTGGCTCCATCAAGCTCGCGTCCGCCGATCCGCTGGCGCATCCGCGCATCTTTCAGAACCTTCTGTCGACCGACAGGGACTGGAAAACCTTGCGCGCGGGCATTGGGATATTCCGGAATCTGGCTCGTCACAAAATGCTGGAATCCTTTGTGTCCAAGGAAATCGCGCCAAATGCCGATGTCCGGTCGGAGGCCGATCTCGAGCACTTCACCCGCGCCACCGCGGTCACCGCGCACCATCCCTGCGGCACTTGCAAAATGGGGCTGTCGTCGGACAAGACCGCTGTTGTCGATCCCGAACTTCACGTTTTCGGAACCGAAGGCCTGCGCGTGGTTGACGCGTCGGTATTTCCCGATCTGGTCGGGGGCAATATCAATGCGCCGGTCATCATGATCGCCGAAAAGGCGGCCGACCTGATCCGCGGCCAATCGTTGAATTGAGCGATTGTGCGCTGCCCTATTTCGCTGGGCCGTTGACCTGTGCCATAGTTATCCGTGCTCTGCTGATGGTGCCGGGTGATGCTCGATAAGTCTGCCTATGTTCCTTACGGTCTTGAACCCATCGAGAAGGCCTCCCGCGACGAAATTGCTGCGCTGCAAACAAGGCGTCTGAAACAGACATTGCAGCACGCCTATCACAATGTCGCGGCCTACCGCGCGAAGTTCGACCGCGCCGGTGTGCATCCGGACGATTTTCACGAGCTTGACGATCTCCGCAGGTTTCCGTTCACGACCAAGCAGGATCTGCGGGAGAATTATCCTTTCGGTATGTTCGCGGTGCCGCGCGAGCAGATTGTGCGCATTCACGCTTCGTCCGGTACGACCGGCAAGCCGACGGTGGTCGGCTACACGCAGGACGACATCAATACCTGGTCCGACCTGATGGCGCGCTCGATCCGCGCGTCTGGTGGGCGGCCGGGGATGAAGGTGCATGTCTCCTACGGTTACGGCCTGTTCACCGGCGGGCTCGGCGCGCATTATGGCGCCGAGCGGCTGGGCTGCACCGTCATTCCTGTCTCCGGCGGCATGACCGAACGGCAGGTGCAACTCATCCGGGATTTCGAGCCCGACATCATCATGGTGACGCCGTCCTACATGCTGGCGATCCTCGACGAATACCGCGCCAAGGGCTTGGATCCCGCGGCGAGTTCTCTGCAGATTGGAATTTTCGGCGCCGAGCCTTGGACCAATTCCATGCGGCGGGAGATCGAAGCCGCTTTCGATATGGACGCGGTCGATATTTTCGGCATTTCCGAGGTGATGGGGCCGGGCGTTGCCAATGAGTGCGTGGAGACCAAGGACGGCCTGCATATCTGGGAGGATCACTTCTATCCTGAGGTCATCGATCCGCAGACAGGGGAGGTCTTGCCCGACGGCAAATATGGCGAAATCGTCTTCACCTCGCTGACCAAGCAGGGCATGCCGGTGATCCGCTATCGCACGCGCGATTTGACGCGGCTCCTGCCAGGCACGGCCCGCAGCATGCGACGGATGGAAAAGATCACCGGGCGGTCTGACGACATGATGATCGTGCGCGGAGTCAATGTCTTCCCGACGCAGATCGAGGAGCAGCTGCTGCGCTGCGACGGCTTGAGCCCGCATTATCAGATCGAGCTGCGCCGTGACCAACGGCTTGACGTCATGCGGCTGCTGGTCGAGGCACGGCCGGAACAGGCCGATGAAGCGAGCCGTCAGGCGCAGGCCGCGCTCTTATCCGCGCATATCAAGAACAATATCGGCGTGACCGCGGAAGTGGTCGTCAGCGATCCGGGAAACGTCGAGCGGTCGCTCGGCAAGGCCCGCCGCATCATCGATCTGCGTCCGAAGGATTGAGCCATGCAGATGCAACAGGAAGCTGCCGTTCTCGCAGATGCGGGACTGCCCGCCGATTCCGCGAAAGCGTGGTGTGAATCCGCGCCGGCCATCAGCGGCGATTTTGCCCGTGATGCTCGCCATTTTTCGGCGTTTTGGCTGGAGGGAGCGGAATTGCGGGCGAAATTGCCTGAGAAGGCGCGGCGCAATGAAGGGCAGGCGGCCGCCTGCAAACTGATCTTCGAAGCCGAGCGGACCGCACGGGAGCGGTTCCTCGATGTGCATGTCGAGCACGTCTACAACAAGCTGACCAATGAGGGCCGCAGTTTCGTCCGCGCCGAAAAGCTTGTTTACGACGCGGCAAAGGCTTTTCCCGGATTGACGCCTACACATGAGATGGTGGCGCGGGATGACGCCAGGATGCTGGCGGACAAGGATGGGTACGAGATCGATCAGGGCATTTTCCTGTCGCATATACTGGGACATCCGCAGGCCGGCTGGCATCTTCTGCACGCCATGCTGCTGCCTCGGGCGGAGACGGCCGAACATTTCGAGCATTTTCTCAAGCGCGGGGAGATTGACCTTGGCACCGCCAAGGTATTTCGGACCGGCAAGGCCGCTGTGCTGGAAATGCGGAACCCGCGTTTCCTCAATGCGATGGACGATTCAACCAACGATCCGATCGAGATCGCCACCGACATTGCCATTCTCGATCCCGAAACGATGATAGCGGTGCTGCGGGGAGGTGTGGTCGAACATCCCAAATATGCGGGGCGTCGCCTGTTCTCGGCCGGCATCAATCTGACGCTGCTTTATCAGGGCAAGATCTCTTTCCTGTTTTACATCAGGCACCTGCTGGGTTTTGAGAACAAATGGCTGCGCGGGCTTGCGAAGCCTGACTTTTCACCGGACGAGCGCGTCGGGCAGACCATCGAGAAGCCATGGATCGCGGCGGTCGACGGCTTCGCCATCGGCGGCGGCTGCCAGCATCTGCTTGTGATGGACTACATTCTGGCGGCGGCAGATGCCTATATGACCTTGCCGGCGCGCAAGGAGGGCATCATTCCCGGCGCGGCGAATATGCGGCTCCCGCGATTTACGGGGGACCGCATCGCGCGACAGGCGATCATGTATGGCCGTCAGCTCGCTTGCGACAGCCCCGAGGGCCGGCTGATTTGCGACGAGATTGTCCCGCCGGATCAAATGGATATGGCGCTCAGCCGCGTCATCGAGGGGCTCACCAGCGCAGGCGTGGTGAGCGCGGTGGCGAACCGCCGCGAATTCCGCGTGCCGCAGGAACCCATTGATATGTTTCTGAATTATGCGGCGGTTTACGCGCGCGAGCAGGCCTATTGCCATTTCAGCCCGGCGCTGATCGCCAATCTCGAGCGGCACTGGAACGCGCAGAACCGCAAGGTCTGAAATCACGCCCAAGCCCTTGTCCGCACGCGCGAAAGCGATCTAGCGGCGTGTTCGGCAGCGCCGGGCGGCCTCCCGCGTCATGCTCGTAGAAATGTGATACCTCGGACGCGAGCATCACGATCCTCACCGCGAGGATCGCTGTTCGGCGGCGTGTCTTTTTCCGGAAGATCACACCCCCAGATACGTGTCGCGCACGCGCGGGTCGCGCGCGAGATCGGCGGCGTTTCCATCAAGCGCGATGCGGCCGGTCTCCA
>Ga0073934_10003001_pt1 | contig 32595 bp, 28 predicted proteins | sample LarsenN4metaG_FD_76834 | JGI IMG/M metagenome (GOLD analysis project Ga0073934, IMG submission 76834) | Hot spring sediment bacterial and archeal communities from British Columbia, Canada, to study Microbial Dark Matter (Phase II) - Larsen... ...
CTGGTGATGCATCTGCAGGCGATAGGGGTTTCCGGAGTAGTTGTGGAGCACGCTGTTGTCATGGCAGTACCAGCAGGGGTTGCCGGGAAAGTTGGCCGCCGGGTTGCCGGACACCGGATAGCGGCCGGAGGTGGAGTAGCGGCCGTGACCGCTGGTCTCCCACTCCAGCTGATTGATCTTCGCCCGTTCACCGTTGAATGCGGCGAAGTCGTCCGCGTCCGCTCCGGTCGTCCTGTGACAGCCGAGGCAGGTTATGGCGCTGTTGACCGACCCGCCCCAGACCGGATCGGTTCCCCCTGTGTGACAACCGGTTCCTGTGCCGGAACATGTCTTTGAGCTGTTGTTGTAGCTTGCCCCCGGCTCCTTGAACGAGACATCCTTGTACTTGTTCACATGGTAGTCGCCGTTGAGGTGGGAAACCTCACCCATGCTTCCCGGAGGAATGCCGGTGGCATGACAGGATGTGCAGGTGCCGTTGACGATGGTTTCGGCATGGCAGATGTCGCAGGTGAAGCTGGTTTGCGCATGACGTGCGTGGGAGTTTGCCCGCGGGGTGCCGGGTCCCTGGTTGGGGAACATGGGCATGGCCCCCATCCATCTGCTCCCTTCGGGCCAGCCTGTCTTCACTGTCCAGACCTTGCCGGTCACCTGGTCTACCCTGCCGTCATGGCAGCCGCCGCTGGAGCATGAACCGACGGGGTGGCCGTGACAGGTATTGCAGTCGGTTTTCGGTTCGTTCCAGGCAAAGGGGCGGACATCCTCCGGGTCAGTGGTGCCGTCGCTGTGACAGTAGACGTTGTCGCAAACCTTCAGGACGGGGTCATAACTGGCGGGTGGACGGTTGTTGATATTCCAGTCAGAGTGGATGGAAATATTCTTTTCCCCGTTGACATGTCTGGTCAGGTCAACGAGGTTGCCGGCCGCATCAACGGTGCCGTTGTGGCAGTAGTAGCAGGCGTATTTTCTGATCCACTGCGGGCCGACCAGGCGGTGGTGGCCGTTCGATGACATGGTCAGGTCCGGGGTGCAGTATTCCCGGGACGTGCTCCAGGCACCGAAGCCGGCACAGTTGTCCGGGGTGCTGTCGCTGGTTCTCCCCCGGTGACAGGTGTAGCAGTCGGTTGTTTTGGAATCCGACCAGGTGAGAGTCTTTACCGGCGGGCCGCCGCGGCCGTCGCTGTGGCAGTAGATGTCGCTGCAGCTGCCGTTCCTGGCGGGGTTGAGGCGGGGCAGGTAGTCCGGGTAATCCGTCGTGCCGCCGCTGTAGGTGCCGCCGGTGTTCGGCGGCGCAAGGAACTGGACCCGGATGCCGCGCTTGCCCGCAGCGGTGGCGTGGGCGAAGACAATTGGTTCGGCAATGTGGTTGCTATGGCACTTTGTGCAACTCTCCGGTGACGTGCCGAAATAGTCGCCATGCTTTTTACCATGACTGCCGTCTAATGGCGGACTGCTGTGACACGATTCACAGGTCATGACTGAACGGTTACTACCCCATTGCGGGGTGAGGTTTTCAAAATGGCAGTTTACATTAGTGCAGCTTCCGGTAACCGGGGTGCCTGTCTGCGGCCATGCTGACGTCCTGTTGTTGTAGGCGGTGACCAGCGGGGAGAGGTTGAGTTGCGGGGAGAGCCTTATCATTCCGTCCCTGTGGGCCGAACTGTAGTTTTCGCTCCCCGGGTGGCAGCCTGAGCAGTTTCTTGCCGTGGCGCCGAAGGGGACGTGTGTCCGGTGGTTGCCCACGAAACCGCCTGAGCTGACGTTACGGAACGGATGGTCCAGAGGCCTCGGATCTTGCGTGGTGTTGCTGCCATGGCAATTATGACATTTCAGCGCCGCTTCGCTGTGGCTCACGGTAAGAATGGAAAGACAGAGTGTCAGGGGGATGATAAGGAGAGAGCGAAAAATGGAGTGGTTCATGCTGGCCACCTGAAAATGCGAGTTGTTGATGGAAATAATTTTAATGAATGATAATGAGATGGTATTATGCAAAAAACAGACCCTGATTTCCATGGGTTTGTTGACTTTGGTAGACTCAAGATTTCGGAGGAGATTCGGACCAATTTTTTGGAGGCAGGGTATGCGGTTTTCAGGGTGCGGGTAGTTCGAGTTTGCGATCGGAAATTCCAGGTGCGCCCTTGACGGAATCGGGCAGATCGATGGCCACAAACAGCCGGTTTCCTGACACGACGCTCACCGCGTGGCAATTTCCCGTGCGTCGTGCTCAACCAGGTAGCGGCCGTTGTTTGCGGAAATCACCGTTCCCATCGCTGCGGAAAGCCGGTTCAGCCGATCTGCAACCGCCCGCCCCCTGGAACCGCCGAGTACCCGCGGCTGAAACCTGACCTCACTGTAGAGAACATTGAGCGGGATCACCTCTACGGCGCTGATGCCGTTATCCAGGGTGATACGGGCGATCATGCTCCGGTCCGCCTTCCTGCTCTTGCTGGCAAAGGCAAAATTCCCCAGGCTGTAGAAGATAACCCCGTTTTTGTAGTATTCGATCCCCTGGAGCACATGGGGATGATGCCCGAGGACCACGTCCGCCCCGGCGTCGATCGCCTTGCGGGCGGTACTCTTCTGGTACTCCCGGGGGAATTCGGCGCACTCGCGTCCCCAGTGGAACGAGACGATCACGTAGTCGGCTGACTGCTTTGCCCGGGCGATATCGGCACGGTAGTAGTTCTCGTATCCGGGTGCAGTGCCGGCCCGTTCGATCTTCGCATAAAATTCTTCCGGATAGGTGAGGGAGTAGGCGAGAAGGGCAATTCTGATCTCTCTGACTGTGACGATGCTCCCCTGCCGGGCGCTCATCAGGTTGGGACCAGCGCCGGAATGGGATATGCCGAGGTCGTCCAGGGCTGCAATCGTTTCTTTCAGGGCTGTCGGGCCGAAGTCGAGGATATGGTTGTTTGCCAGGGAGAGATGGTTGAAACCCGCTTTCCGCAAGGCTGCTGCGGCTGCGGGGTCGCTTTTGAAGCGGAATTTTTTGTCCGTGAACTCTTCGCCGGCACGGGCGATGGGGGACTCGAGGTTGCCGATGTTCAGATCCCCCTGGAGCAGGGTTGCCGCAATAGCCGTAAAGGGATAATCGTAACCGGTGCGCTTGAAGAGGCCGGAGCCGGAACCTGCCAGCATGATGTCGCCGACCGCGTTGATGATCACCGGTTCCGCCAGGGAGGCAGCCGGGAGGGTCAGAAGAAGAAAAAGGATCAGTATGCGCATAACCGGGCCAATTGTGGTCAGATTGTTGACTATGCCTCGGGCAAGTGCTACAAGATAAGACCTTATTCTCTCATTTGCAAAGGAATTTGCCATGCTTGATATACGTTACATCCGCGAGAACCTGGAAGAGGTGGAGGCCCGTCTCAAGACCCGCGGCAGCGGAGTGGATCTTTCCGGCTTCCGCGAGCTGGACGGCCGTCGGCGCGGTCTGCTCCAGGAGACCGAGGCGCTCAAGGCGCTGCGCAACCGGGTGTCCGACGAGATCAGCCGGGTCAAGGACAAGAGCCAGGTTCAGGGACAGATTGCCGAGATGCGTGAAGTTTCCCAGAAGGTGAAGGTTCTGGACGAAGAGCTGAGGGTTCTGGAGGAGCAGCTGGCGGCCTTTCTCCTCACCGTTCCCAATGTCCCCGCGCCGGATGTTCCGGTGGGTGCAACGGAGGCCGAAAATCTTGAGGTCAGGAAATGGGGGGAGATTCCCACCCATGATTTTACCCCCAGGCCCCACTGGGAGCTCGGCGAAGAGCTCGGCATCCTGGATTTCGAACGAGGTGCAAAGCTCACCGGGGCACGTTTTACTCTCTACAAGGGTGCAGGTGCGAGGCTTGAAAGGGCGCTGATCAACTTTATGCTCGATCTCCATACGAGTCGGCACAATTATATTGAAATGCTGCCGCCCTTTATGGTAAACAGGGAAAGCATGACCGGCACCGGTCAATTGCCCAAGTTTGAAGACGACCTCTTCCATCTGGAAGGGGTTGATTATTTCCTGATACCGACCGCTGAAGTCCCGGTTACCAATATCCACCGGGGTGAAATCCTCCGGGGCAAGGAACTGCCCATTGCCTACACCGCCTACACCCCCTGCTTCAGGAGGGAGGCCGGTTCATACGGCAAGGATACGCGGGGGCTGATCCGCCAGCACCAGTTCAACAAGGTTGAGCTGGTCAAGTTCGTTCATCCGTCCGAATCGGACCGGGAGCTGGAATCTCTGCTCGATAACGCCGAAGAGGTACTGCGTCTCCTGAACCTCCCCTATCGTGTGGTTGAGCTCTGCACCGGTGACATAGGTTTTTCCGCAACCAGGACTTTCGATATCGAAGTCTGGCTCCCCGGGCAGAACACGTATCGGGAGATATCCTCCTGCAGTAATTTCGGAGAGTTCCAGGCCAGGCGCGCCGGCATACGCTTCCGTGAAGAGGAAAAGTCCAAGCCGGAGTTTGTTCATACCCTGAACGGATCCGGTCTGGCGGTCGGCAGGACCCTGGTGGCGATTCTGGAGAACTGCCAGCAGGCTGACGGTTCGGTCCTGATCCCGGAGGCACTTCGTCCGTACATGGGTGGCCTGGAAAAGATCATCCGACCGGAGTAGACGGGAACACAAAAATCTTTTACTAGTACGGAAGAGTGGCCGAGTGGTTGAAGGCGGCGGTCTTGAAAACCGTTGAACGAAAGTTCCGTGGGTTCGAATCCTACCTCTTCCGCCATTTTCAGTTATAAGGTTTCGCTTTTAGGACTCTTCCGGATTCAAGCTGACTGGTTCTGAATCGAAAGATTTTTGTTGAACACGGAGAGATGGCCGAGTAGGTCGAAGGCGCTCGCCTGCTAAGCGAGTATACTGGGAAACCGGTATCGAGGGTTCGAATCCCTCTCTCTCCGCCATTTAACAATCTGGCGAAGTCCAATGCAGTCCAAAAGCCCCTGAGAAATCAGGGGCTTTTACTGTTTTTGCGTCCAGGCATATCCAGTCCCGTCTTTTGACATCCGGCGTTTTTTATGGTACTTTTTTGCCCATAATACCACAAAAAATTTTCGATACCATAAAAACGGGAGGATCTATGCCAAAACGAGTAGTTCCGCTGACTGACGTGCAGGTAAAGAACGCAAAGCCCAAAGACAAAGACTACAAGCTGTCTGATGGATTCGGCCTGGTGCTTCTTGTAAAGAAGACGGGCGGGAAGCTATGGCACTTCAACTATACCTACGAAGGGAAGCAATTGCTGCTCTCCCTCGGCACCTACCCAGAAATCGCTCTCGCAGAAGCTCGCCAGAGACGTGAAGATGCCCGCAAGCTGATCGCCCACGGAATAAACCCTAGCGATGTCCGCAAAGCCGAAAAACAATCACAGACCCAACAGGCGGAAACATTCGAGGCTATTGCATGGGAATGGTACAACCGTCAGGTGCCGGTATGGGCTGCCACCCATGCAGCTACGGTTATCAGTCGTCTGAAGCGAGATGTATTCCCCCATGTGGGAGCACGGGCAATTTCTGAACTCAAAGCGACCGACATGCTGCAAGTGTTTCGTAAGATCGAAGCGCGAGAAAAGATCGAAACCGCTCACCGGGTAAAATCGATCTGCGGTCAGGTGTTACGCTATGCTGTCGCCACCGGTCGTGCCGAGCGTGATTGTACGGCCGACTTGAGGGGCACGTTGACACCGGTAATTCCCAAACACCATGCAGCCCTCACCGATCCCAAAGAAGTTGGCCCTTTTTTGCGGGCCATTGATGATTACGATGGTTCGTTCACGGTCAAGTGCGCCATGCGACTGTCTGCGCTTGTTTTTCTTCGACCGGGTGAATTACGCTTGGCAGAATGGACCGAGTTCGACCTGGACGCAGGTGAATGGAACGTACCTATCGAGCGAATGAAGCTCAAGAAGCGTCTGAAGGAATCGCGCAAAGGTGAAAAGCATCTTGTTCCGCTGGCACAGCAGGCAGTTGAAATTCTCAAGACGCTGAAACCGGTAACTGGTGGAGGGAAATATCTCTTTCCGAGCATGACCACCAACCTGAAGCCGATCAGCGACAATACGATCAATCAGGCCATTCGGCGCATGGGATATGACAAGGACGAAATGACCGCCCACGGTTTCAGAGCGATGGCCCGGACGATTCTTGAAGAGGTCCTGCATGTTCAACCTGAGATCATTGAACATCAACTGGCTCACGTAGTCAGGGATTCCCTTGGCCGCGCCTACAATCGCACAACTCACCTGGCGGCACGAAAGAAGATGATGCAGACATGGGCTGACTATCTCGATAAACTGAAGACTGTTGCAAAAGTTATACAGATATCTGAGCGGTCCGCAGGCTGACTAATTATTTGTTGTTTCCAGGTGTTTCTGTTTGTAACATATTGTTTTATATGGTTTTTTATCAAAAAATGTCCTTGACGCAATCGGCTGAGACGGTATTATAGCGTCTCAAATTGATTGATCCGGTCCGGCATGGCGGGCCAACGGTCACGGCATAGACCCGGCAGCAGCAATACTAGGCCTGCTGTCTTATGGATTGGGTCTCCCATGCATCAACATGCAACGGCCATTTCCCCAAAACGGGGATAGTGGCCGTTTTTTGTTATCCTGGCCGGAAATTGAAGAAACCGTCGAATGGAATGCAGGGGCACCTTCCCCCATAGAAGATATTACAAGTAGGACAGTATGTTCCAAACATGTCCGGATGCTTCCGTTAATCGCACACTGAATCATGGAGGTTTTATGCACAGCAAGTTACCCGAGACCGGCTTTGTCCGGCTGCCCAGCATCATCGGTGACGCGAAGGCCGACCCGCCCATTCCCCCACTGTATCCTGTCAGTCGTTCCACCTGGTGGGAAGGTGTGCGGTCCGGACGTTATCCCCAGCCGGTAAAACTCGGTCCCAGGATCACCGCCTGGCGGGTTGAGGATATCCGCTCACTGATCTCCCGTAACACGAATGCCGAATAACCGTGCCCGGTCATGGGGATACAGCATAACCGATGCCGGCACGATTACCGGAAGCGAAGTAAATATGCCTAAAGATAACAAGCTATATGCCGTGGAAGACGTTGAAGATCTCCTGGCAGAGTTCAACAGTCCGAAAAACAGGCTCACGGTCTTCAAACCGTTTGTTCGTTATTTTGGTGATTTGAACACGGCCATCATACTTTCTGAGATATTCACCTGGAGCTACCACTTTCGAGATCGCAAGTTGCCGGGAATCGGATACGGCTGGTTTTACCGACAATATGAACCTTCCTGCAAGCAACAAGAGCTTGATGACACTGCAGGTGTTGAAGTTCCTGCTGATGAAATGAATGAGACCACAGGCAGAGGGGCGGAAGGTAAGACTTGGCTTGAAAGGGTAGGACTTAGAGAGGATGTCGTCAGGAAGATAGTCAAAATGCTGGTGAAAGATGGCTATGTCCAGACTGTTGTTAAGAAGGCGAACGGCGCCCCCACCTGCCACTATAAATTTGTGCGAGGTAAGTTGCTGGATTTAATGGATACTCTCAAAAATCAGGAAAGGAACCCTGAAAAATTCAGGGAACGTTTCCCGAAAAAAACAGGGAAGGAAACCTTTAAAAAACGTGGTTCCTTAACAGAGGAAACAGCAGAGATTACCCAGAACACAACGACAGAGCAGATCCTGGTGTTGTTATCCGGCTCGCCGTTTTCAAAAATCTCTGAAAATGAGCTGAGCATCCTGATCAAGCGCCACGGTAGCGAGAGGGTTATGCAGGCTGCTGACATCGCGGCAGAAAGCTGGCGACGGGAGCACACTGAGATCCGTAATCCCGGTGGCTATCTCCAAGCACTCTGTGATGACCTCGTCGTACCGGAATGGTATGAACCACCTCATGTTCGCGCTGCCAAGACAGAGGCTGCCGCAGAACGAAAACGTGCCGAGGCCAAGAGAAAGGAAGAGCAACTGGCGGCTGAGGAAAGAGAAGCTCAGGAACGAGATAGCCACTGGATCTCACTGACAATGGAAGACCGTCAGAAATATCGTGACGAAGCCAGGGCATCTTCAACACTTTTTCATGATCTTAAAGATGAGCATCTTGACGGCATTGCAAAACTGAATGCTTGGGAGCAGTGCCAACAAATGATCACAAATACCGGCCTTACTGGTAAGCCTTTCCCCTGAAAGCTCAGAGTAATCAGCGTGTTGCCGGGATATATGAAACAAACAAAACAGTTACAACTTTTCATAGAGGAGAGATTTTTCGCAGCATCATTGCCCGGTGTACCCAGAGCCGTCGAGCCACTTGGCCCGGCCGGACACCACCCACGGGATTGGCCAACCTAAGCAGAGCCCTTTCATGTCGAGGTACACGCACCTCCCCCTCGCATGACCGTACGTTGTACCGGATACCATTAGATGGCGGACCAGGTATCGGCCCCTGAGTCCTGAACGCAGTGGCGAGGCGTTTCCCGGAGCAACACAATCGAGGACCTGTTTAACGTGATCCACCGGTAGAGTCCTGGTTCACGACAGACAGCAGGACAATTGGCAGGAATCCTTGCCCGGTCCACATACAAGGGACTCTGCACGAAGCAGGAAGACGGAGCTGCTACCGTCGGCATGGCGATGCCGGAAAAAGAGCATGTCATCTCACCACGCAGGCCGGCAACGGCCAGAGGTAATCAATGAAACACAGGTGGCCGACATCATTGCACTCCCAGACCGAAGCGGTTTTCCACGCGGTCCGCTCGATTCGCGAGGCAAAGGCGGACAGTGCTCTGGGCATCCGTTCCTTCGGCTCCTGGAAGGTCTACAAATACGAGGTCCATCGCTTCGTAGCGCTCATGATCGGAAACGGACGAACTTCCATCCTGGATACCGCGTTCGTTTACGACGACATGGCGGTGTACCTGGAGGAGCGGCTGTCGCACTACGTCGAAAAGAAACGCTCTCGCCAGACCATGGAAACCATCCTGGCGGCACTGGGAAAGTTCGAGTACGCCATCAATCACTATATCGAGATCCACACTCTGGATATTCCCAGACTGGAGACAGAAAAACTGCGAATGGAATTCTACGCCCGCAGCCGGAATCTGCTGCGCAAATCGAGCAAGATCTTCGACAACCGTGCCTACCCCGATCCGATTCGGCTTATCGCAGCGATCACTGATGGAACCTTCCAGTTGCAGGCTTCACTACAGTACGAAGGCGGTCTGCGTACCGAAGGGGTCGGCGCACCCAGCAACCGGCCCTTGAAGAATCCATTGACCAGTGACGGGCTGCGCGGCATCGCCACCGATCCGGTCACCAGCTTGCCGGTCGGCATCGTGGCCTCGGTTGAGAAAGGCGGCAAGGAGACAGAACACTTCGTCACTGTTTCGACCTACCGCAGACTGGAAGAGTACATTGAGAGGCACGGGAAACTGGAGAGCGACTACTTCGCCTATGTGGAGGCAATCAACACGGCTGCCAAGGCTACCGTCCAGCATGCCACGGGACGCGGCAGCCATGGTCTCAAGCACAACTTCGCCCAGGAACGTTACCTGGAGTGCATCAAGCACGGCATGAGCCACGAGCAGGCCCTGCAGCAGACCTCCCTGGAAACCTCCCATTTCCGGCTGCGGGAAACCCTGACCTATACGAGAGGATGACATGACCGAGCAACTGAATCTGATAACCGGCCTGACAGAGCATGAGCGGAAAAAACTCTTTTCCTGGGTGGCATCGCTCCCGGAGGAAAAGATCATCGAAATCTTCCAGGACGGAGTAAAGCGGTCGTTCCAGCTCAAGGATGAGCGTCCCGATCTGCCAGGGCGAGTCAACAAGTACTGCGCCTTCGTTATGGCCGCACGCAAGGGGGGCTGGGACACCGTTAAGGGGAAAGGGTACCGGGTGGCGGATCAGGAGCAGTACGACGACTTCTCTCATCTGCGCAAGGCCAACGCCGCCGCCCTGATCAGCAGGGGGAGGAAGCCGGTCCTGCGCAAGAAAATTCTGGCCTACTGGGGCGAGGTCAGGGAACTGAAGGCAGACGACATGGGTTTCCGCGTCATTGCCGGCTATCTGCAGAGCAAGCGGAAACTGAAGGTCTCGGCAACCTATCTGAGCAAACTCTGGAAGGAGGTGGAAGCAGGATGATCGAATTCAATTTCAAAGGGATATCCGTCTCCGCCACGGTAGAGATGGAACGGTACGACTACCGGGATAACGGCGGCCATTACAAGACCCGCTTCAACAGAAACACTCTGGTCAAGGCCAACTTCTGGGGTTTTGTCATCGATAACGATCTCTATGAGTTGGCCACCGTCAAATCGACTCTGAACTACTTCATACAGGCCTACTGGAAGCGAAGCAGCAAAGCGGGCAGCAAGATCGAACTGGCGACGGCGCTCAAACGCGGAAATCCGCAGGCACTCTATCTGGTTGCCCGACAGAAGAACGGCATCCATTCACTCGAAATCAGTCTGATCGAGAAAGGGACGCCTGCCGGCAAGATCTATCTGAGCGCCCAAGAGGTAATCATGCTGGATATTGCCATCGGCAAGGCCATCAATCTGCTGTCGCCTGACTACAAAATTATCAATGGGGATCTATGAGACTGTTAGCACACCTGTATCCCGATCATTCCAGTCCGATCATCACCGTGCATGAAGCCCTGAGGCTGCAGCGGCAGTATCCGGGAGAATGGGGAAGGTGGTATTTTTACGACCTTATCTTGCTGAGGTACTTGCTGCCGATTGACCGCGGTGCAGCCTCCACCTTCGCCCACCCCAAGGGCTACATGGAGTATGGCAAGAACTCCAAAGGGATCGCCCACGAACTGGTGCTGAAGTATATCTGCAACCAGGAGACATGGCCGGTGAAGGTGTGCGGGAAAGAGCACCTGCTGAAAATAGCAGCGGCGATCGACGAATACTTCGTCATTGATTTCCAGACCCGCAAGACCTGCTTAGTCGATTGCCATATGTTTCTGACTCCCAAGTCCGGGCTGTACAATGAAACGACAGGCCGTTTCGGCATCGAGGTAACTAATCCGATCTGGTGGACGAAGTTCTTAAAGAGAAGGACACTGGAGAAGTTCAGTCTCACCGTTCTTGAATTAAAAATGCTCCCGGAGTGGCATGTCGCCGATCCGGTCAACATAACGATCGAAGAGGTGAAGGAGCTACAGGAGAGAATCTTTGACTTCCTGAGCAGGGAGGCAAAGCTTACCTGCCTGTGCAAACCGGCATACGTGCGGATTTGAAAGGCTGATGGGAGGTTTTACGATGATCAAATACTATGACGCCCAGAAATGGCTCCTGGAGCGGCAGCCGAAACGGGCAAAATTCCCGGCTGTGCTGGTTGCCATATTCGTTACCCTGCTCACCAGCGCGGTTACCGGTCTGCTGGTCGGACTCTGTTTCCTCGGGACATTCTGGTACTGGGCAATTGGCATCGCCTCCATCTCGCTGCCGTACATCCTGATGGACCGGGTGCAGGTGCGCCTTTATCATGGCTACGTGAAGGGGAAACCGTTCTGGACGTTGATCAAGTACGCCTTCTCCAGCACGGACTACCGCCCCTGCTATTTGCCATGGTGGTACTGGCGCTGGTACTACTGGTGGTAGGGGAATTATTGGTATCACAAAAGGGCACCTGTTTGGGATACCGAATGGGATAACAGTATGGTGGCTGTTTTGGATACCAATTTGGCACCAAAAATGGAGAGCTTTTTGCCACCTTCCGTCAATGGCGCATTTTTGAGTACAAAAATGGTACCTTCAATGCGGCATTGTTTATTTATTGAAGCGGCCCCACTTGAAAAATGATCCAAAACTTCCCCTGTTTAGGGTAGATTATCGAATGTTCTGCCATAATGTGCTTTTGTAATGGAGAGTTGCATGCTCGTCCGCCCGTTTTCTGATATCCACGCCGAGTTCTGGCAACCCAACAAGATTCCCCGCATTCTGGAGATGGTGATCCCGCCGCTTCCGACTGATAAGGAAACCGTTGCCCTGGTTGCCGGCGACATCGGCCTTGCTCACCGTCAGGAAACCTGGATTAAGATCTTCAGCCTTCTTGCCAAGCGGTTCATGGCAGTCATCTATGTGGAGGGGAATCACTTTTTCTATCACAACGACTTCTTTGGACGTATCCCGGAGCTGAAAGCCAATCTGTCGTTTCCCAAGAACGTTCACTTTCTTGAAAATGAATCGGTTGAGATCAACAGTGTCCTGTTTGTCGGGGCAACCCTCTGGACGGATTTCCTGGGTAAGGATTTCTTCAAGATGCAGTACGCCCGGAAGAACATGAACGACTTTGTTGTGATCAAAAAGCCTGACGGGACTCGGCTCATGCCGGAAGAGACGGTCGATCTGTTCCAGGAATCGAAACGGTATATATTCGAGACTCTGGAAACTGTCGGCGACAGGAAGAGCGTCGTTGTGACACACCATGGTGTCTCTCCCTTGTCCATCCATGAGCGGTTCCGGGGTGACAGCCTCAACTGCGCCTTCATGACCGACATTTCCAACGAGATCATCGATCATGGCCCGGATCTCTGGGTTCACGGCCACACCCACAACTCATTCGACTACACCCTCGGCAGAACCCGGGTGGTGGTAAACCCCTATGGGTACAAGGATGTGGAGGTCAATCCACAGTTCGACAGACAACTGGTCATTGAACTCTGACGAAAGGTCAACACCACGGCAGCCTTGATTCAGCTATCATGATTGACTGTACTGAATGCCGGAGATCAATAATAGCAATGTTGCAAAATCACGGTACATATTTACAGTAACCGATATTTCGGAACAGCAGCAGCTTTCAGCGTTGAATTGACGATCAATCAGTAATGCCAGGTGTCATACTGAGAGGCCCCTGATTTCTTTCCTCTGGCGTCTTCCATGATGCAAGCCATTTCAAAGCATCCGTAGTGTCGACCATCTTGCGTGCCAGCATCAGCCGATCCATTACAGTTTCTCTCTGGTCATCCCCCAGATCGGCTATTCGACGTTCAACGTCGGCAAAGAAATCCTCGATCCTCTTTGCCTTAGCCCAGGCCTTTATGATCTCGGATAACTCATCCCGGCTGTCCTTGATCGCCTTGACCCGTCGGCGTTCAGCCTCTTCCAGGGCCTGCCTACGCCTCTCCTCTTCCCGTCGCTGCCGTTCGATCTCGGCTTGGCGCTCACCTTCCTCAAAACGCTTGACGATGTTTGCTGCTTCGGCTTCAAGCTCTTTTACCAGGTCTGCAAGCTTTCGCGGGAAGTTGCCGGTTTTCGACTCGCGCCACTGCCGCACCCATGTGACTCTCTGATAGGGAGAGTACACCTGCACGCACAACCGCCTGCTCGGCAGGTCAGACATGCTTCGCCAGGAATATGATTCATAACGTCTCGGTTTCTTGACCGGAAGTTCCGATACCCGGGTGTACTTGCCATCCTGATACTCCACTTCGACATTCTCGCTCATCTCGAATATGGTCACGCCAAAAGCCACGGTGCCGATGAAGATAACGGTCGGCCGTGAAGTGCTCCAGAGATCCGAGTAATAATGTTCATTGCGACGTCCACCATTTTCTCGTTCATCTACCTCATGGCGATGCAGGTTCTGTCCATACGGTGCCAGGATGACGGAATGACCACGTCTTTCAAAGGACAGATACAGGGTGTTTGCCACGTCGATCGCCCGCTCCAGGCTTTCCTTTGAGACAATAATGTCAGCTATCAGGTATTTCCTTGGTTTGAGGAAACCGTTGCGGTTCTCGCCTGCTCCGGTCATGAGTTCTTTGAAACCTTCAAGCAGCGGGTGCTGTTGCGGAAGTGATCGCCGCCGGCTTATTTTACCACTGCTGTCTTGCGGCACCTGCGGTGGAGGCAGTTGAGCAACTCTTGCATAACCGTCACGCGCCCATTCCAACTCATCACCCGGATTGGCAACTGGCAATGGCGGCTTCTTGGGGCGTTTGCCGGTCGCATACATTGCCCAGTAGCCCCTTTGTGGCCGAGGGACTTTCAATCGTGTGCAGATGCGGGCAAGGAAACTAGACGATACATTGTACTTCAGGGCAACCTTCGTCATTGGCTCGGCCCAGACTTCTTCATACAACAGCTCACGGCTGACGGGATCTTTTTTCTTTGAAGATGTCATTTCTTTCACAATTTGACGAAGTGCCTAAAAAATAAGTTATTCATCGGGCTATCCAGGACAAAGTGTTGCTCACACTGATATACGATCAACCACCAACGCCATAAATTGAGCGCAGATCCCTGAGGACCTCGCTAAGACTCCTGCTTCTTAACCCCAAGTTTTTCAAATCCACACTCTGATCACTCTCTATTTCATCAAAAAAATGCCGCAGATCTTCCTTAATGGAGGCTGGCAGACCAATTGATTGCCCTGGGTCGACGATCTGATACAGCCTGAACACGTCATTCTTATGTTTCTTTACGTCCTTTTCATCAATCGCATCGCCGGCTTCACGCCTTTTCTTCAGGTCTAGCCAGGCTCTTGCCTTCAGTGGAATCAGGTAGGCCGGCCCAAGTACGGGTAAACCGTCTGTCTCCTGTTTCCCGGCATGGATAAATGCATAGTAGTCCTTATCCAGCAGGATGGCTGAGAGACTGGATACCTCTTCATCCATCGGAATTGGGGTCAGATGGCTGTCGTCACCGATGGTCAAAGCGTCCGGCACGCGCGAAAATAATTCCAGCATCACTGGAAAGGAATCGTCTTCAGGGGTTTTGAACCGATAAAACTGTTTCTGGCCTGTGCTTTTCTCTTGAATCTTGTATTTGCCGTTGCCAATAAACTGCCAAAAAGCCTTCACGAAATCACCATCCAGCGCTTCCACGCACAGGACGAAGTCGAGATCCTTGGTTGCTCGAAACTCCAATCCAACTTCTTCCATTACAAGGGAGCAGGCCGTTCCACCAATCAGCACATACCTATCTGCAAATGGCGCAAAATGTGCTTTGAACCGTTCAATGCCTCTCACCATACGACTTGCTCCATCATCTTTTCGAGAGCGGACTGCACCCGCTCATCAACGTTATCCTGCAAGCTCAGGTAAAGAGAGAAGCGATCAACCACGTCATCTTCTCCCTTAAATAGGAGCGGCGAATAATTCCATATTTCAACTTCATGCGACTGCGGTTCCGCAGCTGGCAGCTCCACGATAGCGTTAATAAGCTTCATCGATTTCCAATCGTCCAGACCCACCGCATATACCGGGATGGAAGGAGACGCAAGCAAGGTAAAGTGCGCCAATGCCGTCAACCCTGCGAAAACCCCGCACCACTTTTGTTCAGGGGGGCGTATAATTATTCGTCTCTTTACAGGGCTGCGCATGAACTCTCGTGATCTTTGCCACAAGTCTTTTTTCCCATCGCTAAAGCGAAGTACTCTTTCCCGCCCCTCAGTGACCACTTCTCCCAGCCCGAGGGACACCAATTCATCAAAGGCCCGCGTTAACGTCATCACCGTATATCCTAGCTGGTTTGCCAGCCGGGATGGCGTGTAATCTTTTGGTCCGTGCAGTAGTGCATGCAATACAACCGCTTGAGTGGAAGGACTCAGCTTGCCGGGAGCGGCTGACCGAATTTGCCTGAAATGTTCCCGAAGATCGATGCCGAGCATCGGAAGATACATCTGATTGCCGGGTACCACAAAGGGGACTTTCTGCTCGATTAGACGCTTGCGGTTGTAGGCAGAAACCGACGAACAAAGGTAGATGACTTCACCAACCCATTTCGCTTGGACCTGCAACATTTGTTTTCGAATGATTGCAGGTGTCTGCTCGTGATTGTCGCGCGCAACCATCAACAGACAGGGGGTGTTCAGCAGGGAAACTGCATAAAATGTGTAGGAATCTCGTAGAAAGAAAGGGAGGCTGTCAACACCTTCCCATTTTTTCGTTGTAGCGGTTATGTCCAGGTTTTCTTTCAGGTGGCGTTCAAAATCGCGTAATAGGCTTTTCATACCCACCCCTTTTAACAGTTTTTATGCACACTAACATGGCTAGTGTTATAGTGCAAATAAAATGTTAGCCTTACTTTTTCTTATGCATTCTGCCCTCTCTAGCAGCAGCTTAGGATGGAAATAATACATACCAAGAATAGTCATTCAGCAAATTCTCCGCGAGATTGTCTAAACGTGTTTTCTGAAACTCCCAATCCGGCATCAACTCGGTCAGCAAGCGATAATAGCGCTGGCTATTCTCCTGATTCTTTTGTCGTAAAAAAGGTTTTTGCGACAAAAAAACCAGTTATTTTGTCCGATAAAATTTCCCGACTCCTTCAAGAACCAGCGAGACACCTGATGAATACAAATTCACATTGATTATTTGCAAATATGAGCAGCGCATGCTATTTTATGCGCCAAAATCAAACAGGATAGAGATAGGCGTATGTATCTTGGTCTGGTCGACAGTTTAGCAGCGCAAGGCCGTTCATGTTTCACCTACCAGGAGTTTTTTCAACTGGCGGGGTCATCAGAGATTGCGGTCAAATCGGCGTTGCATCGCTTGCAGAAAAAAGGCGAGATCGCAATGCCGTACCGCGGCTTCTACGTCATTCTGTTGCCAATGCACCGGATAATGGGTTGCGTATACGGGCCACCAATTGAATTGTAATAAAGGAATAAAAGAAAAGCTTAGGTAGCGTCCTACACATTGACAAAAAGGTGCTAATTTAATGGCCCAGAAACGCATGGTGGATGATGGGTATCTCATTCTTTCAGGCTCAGGTCGAGGAGCTCACTACCTTCCAGGACCTGCGCTTGCGATATTTCTGCAGAAATGAGCGCTCCATTTGCAACAATGCTGTCCTCCACCGTGACTACACGCGGCTTGATGATGTGTATATCCAGATGCACCATGACCACATGCTCATTGCCAGCCCCGGCGGCTTTCCGGAGGGAGTGACTATTGACAATCTTCTTGTCCACGAACCAAAACCGAGAAATCCCAGATTGGCAGCCGCGTTCAAGCGGATAGGCCTGGTAGAGCAGACTGGTCGTGGTGTTGACAGAATATTCGAAGGGCAACTTCGTTATGGTCGCCCGGCTCCTGATTATGTGCGCAGCGATTCCAGTGGAGTCCGAGTCATTCTGAATGGTGGCGAGCCTTCACTGAAATTTGCATCCTTTGTTTATGAAGAAGATAAGGCTGGAAGCCCGTTCACATTGGACGACCTGATCATCCTAAACACGGTATTCTCAGAGCGCAGAATGGATGCCGATACCGCAGGGTGCCTTATACAGAAAGGTACTGCCAGGGGCAGGGGCGTTCTTGAAAAGCTTGTAGAACGGGGGCTCCTTGAAGCAAAAGGAGAAAAACCTCGCGGATACCATTTAAGTGCCAACCTCTATAGAAAACTTGGCAAATCTGAAGGCTATGTGCGGGCACATGGGGTATCGCCTTTACGGTATGAAGCCCTTGCCATGGAATATGTCGAAGCCCATGGCCGGATTGCACGTAAAAATGTAATAGAATTGTGCGGAATTACCGAAAATCAAGCCAAAGGCTTGCTGAAAAAAATGTGTGATAAAGGTAAGTTACAGCAAATGGGGAAACCAAGAAGAGGCACGTATTATATTGCAGCAGAATAGCGCTATGGGATGTTTTGGTTCCTTATGGGTTGTGTATGGGTTTGGGTTGTTGGATTTGGGCATGCCCAAATTAACGCCCAAATGAACGGTTCTTATTACAAAGTTGTTTTCGGATATTCATGTTTGTATGCTGTGGAAATTCACCTTCAGATCATAATTCGACGGAGTAACTTCTAAATGACTGACACTCAAGTCGAGACAATTACTATTGGCTCTGATGCACCGCAGACTGACCCTGCGCATGACGCATTTGGTTATGCACCCTTTGCACAGCGAATAGCCGATGCCGTAAGTAAAACACCAAGCCCCCAAGGCTTAGTAATGGCAATTCACGGCCCATGGGGTTCCGGCAAATCTTCTCTGTTAAACTTCGTAAAACACAACCTTGCTCTTATTCCGCATAGCGACAAACCCATCGTCATTGATTTCAATCCTTGGTGGTTTACCAATAAAGAACAACTAGCCTCTCAATTTCTCAACCAATTCCGCTCAAAGCTACCACATGAATCCGAGATGCTGAGAAAACTCGGGGACACGATGGCCGATTATGCGGCTATAATTGGAACTACAATTGCAAAAACGTATGGCATCCCATGGATTGACAAGCCAATTGGTTTCCTCCTGAAAATCCTGAAACAAAAACCTAAGGATGTACCGGCATTAAAAAATGAAATTTCGACGGCATTAAGAAATGCAGGTACACGCTTTGTGTTTATCATCGATGACATTGATCGCCTGGCCCCGGAAGAAATCCGGGAACTGTTCAAAGTCATCAAAGCGTTGGCTGATTTTCCGAATGTCATTTACCTGTTATCTTTCGATCGTAAAGTCGTGTCCGAAGCTCTTTTTACATCACTTGGAGTTGATGGCGAGGCTTACCTCGAAAAAATAGTACAGGCACCTTTTTCCTTGCCAGCTGTAGATCGATTACGTTTACGACAAAAACTGTTTACCGATCTTGACCGTATCTTATCGACCACTCAGATTCAGTTTGACCAAACCTATTGGGGCAACGTCTATTTTGAGGGTCTCGATCAGTACATCCGTATGCCACGTGACATCGTTCGTGTAATCAATACACTTTGCGTCACATACCCTACTGTTGCTGGAGAAGCTAATCCGATTGACTTCATAGCGCTCGAATTTCTGAGATTATTTGAACCTGAAGTCTACGGAGAGATTAGAGATAATCGTGACATGTTTACGGGGTACTCTGACCGTGGATATAGCCGCAACCTGGAACCCGAAAAAACTTTTCATAATGCCTGGTTGGATAATGTGCCGGCACCCAGAAGATCTGGCGTTAAAGAGCTCTCGCAACGGCTATTTCCAAAACTCGAATCTGTCTGGAGCAACATGTCATATGGCTCAGACAGGCTTGCTGACTGGCGAAGGGAATTAAGAGTTTGTAGTCCTGAAATTTTCGATGTTTTTTTTCAGTTTGGCGTTTCAGAAGATTCATTACGCCGTTCTGAACTGAATGAATTTATAGCAGCTGCAGTTGACTCAGAAAAGGCACTTAATATCCTCAAGTTAGCGTCTACACTCAAGCGTCCGGATGGGTCATCAAAGGCGCGAGAGTACCTTGATAGACTTCGGGACCTAAAAGACGAAATCTCATCAGAAGTCGCATCAGGTATATTAAATGCGCTTTTTGAGGTAGGGGATGATTTGCTGTCACCAGGAGATGAAGGTGGCGGGATGGTATCGGTTCGGAATAGTTGGAGGTTGCTATGGGTGGTTCAACATCTTTTCAGATGCGTTCCAGAACCCTCTCGAACAGAACTTCTTATTGAACTTCTGTCGAATGGCAAAGCAATGGGGCTGGTTGTACAAACCGTGGCCAAAATTGAGCGCTCCAGAGAGAAACCAGAGGCAGATTTTCCATTGGCTCATATCGAAGATCCAGCCCTGCTTCAACTCAAAAATATTGTTGTTACCCGACTAAACCTGCTCAGGGAACAAGAGGTCTTGGCAATTCCTGAATTAATCTATGTCGTTCATCGGTGGGTAACATGGGGTGGGAATGAAACAGTCGCTGCGCAAATAGCTCCAATATTATCATCAGAAGCGCTTTTCCCAGTGTTTCTTGAAAAATATCTTACTTGGGGAACGCAGCAATATGATGGAGATAGTGTCTCAAGACGAGTACCCCATCTGAACCCAAAGTACCTTGAACCAATAACGGATATTAACGCACTCGAACCAATAGTGACGAAGATGCTCAGTAGGCAAGACTTGACCGGCAATCAACGAATTGCAGGAGAGCAATATCTTAAGAACCTAGAGCGCATAAGACAAGGCAAGGATCCAGACGGATTTTTCTCTGATGACTAAATTCTGAATGATCCACTATTTCAGGAAACAGATTGTGATGCCATTCTGCGTAAAATGGGAATTAAGTGGGTTCCAGCATGAATCTGAAGAGCTAAATTGTTTTTGTGAACTATGAACTATGGCCATTAACCCACAATCATTCTTCAACTTCGCCGCGCAGAATTACCCTCTTCTGCATGACATCTTCCGCAGAAGCGGCGGGATGAATGATGCTGAGCTGTCTGAACTGATACGGCGGCACCGCATTGGTCTGGAGTCCCCTGCTGCTCTTATCGATAAACTTATCAGCCTCAAGATAATCGAACCGCTGCCAGATGCCACTGCAAGCTACGAAATGACCAGAACACTTTCTGTTCTGTTCCGTTTCCTTCTGCAGGAACAGCGTCTCACCTCGACCACCGTAATCCAGGCTTACCTGGATGAACTGGAGCGTGCGCAGGCCGACCTTGAGCACGCTATTTGCGATGACAAGCACAGCCTGATCGAGCGGGCGCTTGACGAGATAACCGAAACGATGGAGCGGATTCGTCAGGATTCGCGGGCTAACCGCGAGGCGATCATCAACGAGGTGATGACCGTCAAGTCGAACCGGGACAAGCGGACTGTCTCCGAGAGATTCGAGAAAATCAATTATCTCTGGAACCATTACCTCGAACCCCTCAAAGATCTGATCGATGTCCGCAAAACCATGGACGCCTCGCTCGACGGCCTTGAGCGACTGCTGAAGCAGGGAATGGAACAGTTTCTGCTGGATGGCGCTCTGCACCGGGAATTTATCCGTTGCTCGGTTCGCCTTGTCAGGCTACGTCGCGACATGACAGCAGATTTCATGGAATCCATGCACGAAGTAGAGCCGCTCTATGTTTCCTTGAAACAGGACAGTTCACTCGCCAGGGGGGTGGCACGGGCTCTGGAACGGATTGGCCGTGAAGGAATCAGGAGCCTCAATCTGCCAGCGACACTGGCGATCCCGTCGGGGTGGCTGCGTGAAGGGTTGTTCAACAACACAGACATTGAGTCCTTCCTGCACAATGTCCGTGGCTACCAGCCACAAGAGCCACCAGTGATAGGTATTGGGGGAGAGACTCTTTCTCCACGGTTCATCCCCCCCGATGAACTCATTGATACGTTGCGGCAAGTGCTCCCTGTCGGTGATGTACTTCAGTGGCTTCTGGATCGCTATGATGGTTATCCATTCCCTGAGCTGCTGCGGGCGTATGGTCGTATCTTTGGTAGCGATGTATTTAAGGCCGGTTTTTCCAAAGAGGAAAAGTGTTACCAATTACCTGGGATAACGGTGCTCGCACGCCCGTTGGCAGTGGAGGCAATTGTATGATCGAAAACCCGTGCGATCTCCCATATCTGGATGAGATTTTCCAGCGGCTCTGCCGTGGCAGGCATATCTGTGCGGAGGATGGCAATTACTATCACGCCTTGTATGACAACTACGACCTTTACCAGCAACTGTTCGACCGCTTGGGATTCAGGCTTGAGTCGCACCCCCGGGATTTCTATTTTTTCCGGGGGGAAAAGAGCCTAAGTGACGCCAGTTCGCGAATGGCGCTGTTCATCTTCATTCTGATGGAGTTTCTCGAAGGCCAGGGGGAACCGGTAGCCGAAAGTATCCTCACCAAGGAGTTCTCGGTTGCCGATATGCCCCACTTTTCCACCGAGAGATATCGGCTCTATATGAAGGAAAGCGGTATAGCCGATCATGATGGACTAGAAGGGGTGGTAAACAATTTGGAAAAATTCGGTTTTGCAGTACGCAAAGGCGGCTCATTTCGATTCCGCTCCCCGGTGTACCGTTTTTTCGACATTTGCCATACGATCCTGCAGGCTGATCAAAGACCGTCTGAGAGCGAGGTACCTTCATGAGCGTTGTGGGGCCCACCAGACTGATCATCCTGAACTCAGGCAAATACGATTACGGCGAAGTTGAACTGGTTCGGCCGCTCCACTTGGTCGGGCCGAACAACGTGGGAAAAACCTCTCTTATTGCAGCCTTGCAGTTTCTCTATATCGATGATCAGCGCTACATGCATTTCTCCCGGGATATGGATGACACCAGGCGTTACTATTTCCCTGATCCAAACAGTTACATTCTGTTCGAATGTCTGACTCCGACCGGCTATCGGGTAGTCGGCGTCCAGGGGCTTGGCCCCCTCAAACGATACGAATTCAGAAGATTCAGTTATCAGGGGAAGTTCGACATCACCGACTTTCTGGATGAGGCGAATAAGTTGCGCCAGGAAGACGAAATCCGGGGGCTCCTAGCCGATCGGGACTATCGGAAACTAGAGCCGAATCAGTTGAAGGCCGCATTGACCGGCAGTGGCGACAACAACGGTGTTCATCTCGGTCTGGTGCCTACCCGCGACAGTGACGCCTATCGCCGGTTTCGCCGGGTGTTCAGCAACCTGCTCCGGTTGGCACATCTGAGTCAGGAAGACCTGAAGCGTTTCCTGTACGAAATATATGAGTCGGAGTTCAAGCAAAAGAGCATCGACCTCGAAACCGGCTATTCAAGCCAGTTTGAAAAAGTGAAACGGCTGGCCGATGAGGTGCGCGGACTGCAGGCGGTGGCCGATGATATCCGGCGGGCACTTCTTTTGGCCGCCGAACGTGACGAGGTCCGGGGGAATCTGCCGCTACTGTTCGCCCATATTAGCCGCACATGGGAAGAAATCCGGGCTGAACTTGTCGAGACGCGGGAAAAGCTGAATCTGCAACTGGAACAACTTGCCGGCAAGGAGAGTCAGGCAAAAGTAGAATGTCAGGAAACCGAGCAGTCAATGAGGTTGCTCGACCAGCGATTGGGAGCGCTCAACAGTGACCTAGAGCGCATTGAGAAAGAGAAAACCGAATTCAGGGATTATCTGGCAGATATAGAGGATGCCAAGATTACAAATCTTAAGACACAGATCGAGGAAATCGGCTATCTGTTGAAAAATGCCGTGCAGGAGCCTGCCACCAGGGTAGCTGCACGTATAAGAATGCAAGAAAAGGATCTATCTGCCCAACGGGGTCTTCTGGAAGGAATCTCGCGGACGGTAGCAACAAAACTAAAGAGCTTATGTGGAGAGACAGATCTGAAGCAGGCGTTCCGGCTCCTGAACCATAAGGTACTCAGTCTGCAGTTGGGTCCCGATGGTTTACGGATCGACGATGAAGCCGGTCTGCAAACGCGGGTCAAGGCCATCACGGAGAAAATATACGATGATGTGTACCAAGACGGCGCCGTTACATTATCCCTTGGCGCACTTGACCCGCCGTGTCTCGAAGAATACACCGATCCGACATTGATCGCCGAAAAAATAAAGGTGCTCGAAGAAGCGGTGGCGCGGGATAGAATGACGCTGCAGGCGGCACAAGAGACTCAAAACCTGACTCAACGGAAAAAGTCACTGGAGCAGGAACATGATGAACTCAAGGGAAGACAAAGCTGGTTTACGGCTTTTCAGAAGAACCTGATCAACGCCAAAGAATGGCAAAAAGAGCATGATCAGCTGGAAAAGAAACGTTCCCAGTATGTCATCCGCTTACAACAATTGCGGGATATTCAGGGAGAAATAGGCAATGAACAAAGGAGTATCAAAGGGCGCATTACACAATCTGCTAATACTGAAGAGGATTATCTGAAAAAAATCAGATCATTGCAAAGGCCTGATCCGTCTTGGTCGGCACACGCAACACTTCAGCCACCTGATTCATTCGAAGAGTCGCATGCCCTCTATCTAGAATTATCTGCCAGGCAGAAGACCCTTGATGGCGAACTGGGAAACAAATTGCTGTTGATTGACAGCCGGACGTACGGTCGCACTAAAGGTGATTGTGAGGCGGAGACGTTACGTATTTTAGGGGAGGAGCTGGACGCACTCTCCCAAAAAGAAGAAGCCGCAGAAAAATTATGGTCCGGACTTGCTGCCGGACTTCAGAGCTCCATCAAAAATATCCTCGGCGATCTGGATAGACTGCGGGGAAAAGTCGAGGACCTCAACCGCCAGCTGAGCAAGGTTTCCGTTTCCAATCTTCAGAGACTGCGCCTGGAGCTTGATGAGAACGATCAATTGGTGCCGTGGCTCAAGAAGGTTATCCGTCAGGAGGACTCTCCTCTTTTCGCCTCTACTCAGGACACGAGCGAGGCGTACGGCTGCATCGGAGAGTTTTTGAAAAAATCGGGACGTATCGAATTGCGCCAGCTCTTCGAGCTCAAATTCGTCGTGACTACGGCAGACGGTAAAGAACGAGAGTACCCGAAACTGGAAAGCATCGAGTCTAACGGCACGACCATAACCATCAAGGTGCTCATTAATCTGATGCTGCTGCGAGGACTTCTGGACAACCGCAAAGAGGTCAGTATCCCGTACTACCTCGACGAGGCATCGAGTCTCGACCAAGACAACGCCAGCGCCATTGTCCGACAGTCGCGTATACTGGGTTTTACCCCGGTCCTCGCCAGCCCCGAGGCAATGGATGCCGCCGATAATCTCTATTTCCTCAAGGACAACGGCGGCAGGCTCATCCTTGATTCAAGCGCTTTGGTGCGAATACACCGGGAGGAGAATGATGAAGCCTGGCCCGGTTGATTCCCTTGCAAAACAGCTGACGATCCTTTCTGATAGTTCTTCGTTGCCTGCAAGCAGCATATCCAGAAGAGACAGGATGCGACTGCAGAGTCTTTTCGATGCAGGCGTTATCGAAGAAGTACGGTCGGGTGCCGGACGGCGTCTAATTGTGACGAACCAGGCAGTACTGCAGGCGTTTATACAATCAATCTACCCGTCGGGACTGGAAGGGTTAAAGGGAGATCTCCCGGCAAGAAGTAAGGCCGTTGCCGAGCGTAAGGACTCTAAGAGAGCATCTGGCAAAGCTCCGACAACGATCCTGATCCGCGGGTTTAATTTGTGTACTTTCGACAAAGACAATTCACAGCTGCCAGTAGCTGAGTGGACCGAGAGTGCGGGTATTGCAGCTCTTTGCCTGGATTCGATGGAAGGTTGGAAATGCCAGGGGACCTTGGGGCTGGTGGAGAATTTGGAAACCTTTTGGCATATTGAGAAAATAGCCCCGTTTGTCGATCTGGCTATCTATGCCGAAGGGAGAATAGGTACAGATGTTCTCGATTGGCTGAGCTCTCCGGGGATGATTGCCACACGGGTTATTCACTTTCCTGATTATGACCCCGTGGGCATGGATGAGTTCTTGAGAATCAAACGTGCTTGTCCAGAGAGATCGGAACTATATCGCCCACCTGATCTGGAGATGCTATTTGCACGCTATGGAAAGGCAAAATTGCTACAGGATAGCGTGGCTGTATTGGCAAGATTGCGGAAGAGTACCGACATTGATGTGCGTTATGTTGTTGGTTTGATGGATCAATATGGGGTTGGCTTAGAGCAGGAGGGGCTGTTGATACATCAGCTTTGATGTGATGCCGCTTTGCTACAACCCGCCATTTCGCATGTGGCTTTCTTCCATTCTCACTCCATATTTTTCAGCCTGAAAAAGTCAAGCTCAGCGATATGCTTGAATTTGTCATAAGTCGGTCCATGTAATTCACCCAGATATTTTGCAACTGCGTCATTGCCGAGCAAACTTTTCAGGTATGCCTGCATGGATGTCATGTCGATCATCGCGGTACCGTACTGCTCCTTCAATGAGCCTATTTCCCTGGACAAGGCAAGACTCTCTTCCTCAAGACGAGCTTGGCGGGCCAGTATCGCCGGAGTCTCTTTTTTCGGTTTGCCTTTATTGACAAGCTGACTCACCGTCGTTGCGTCCAGAAGGGCCTTGGCATAGTTGCAGTTGAACTTGTTTTGGTCATTCATCAGCATGGCAGCTGTAATCTGCCGGGGCGCCTTCATTTTTCTCAATACCTTGAACACCGGTTCCGGCACGGCCTTATCCTTCAGCAGATCGACCGCCTCGGGGCAAATACCTTCGAGCAGATTTTTCTTATTTCTGATTGTGCCGATGTCAAGATTCAAGACACGGGCGAGCTTTTCTTCCGAGACGCCTGACTGCACGGCCTTCACGATCATGCGGTGTTCTTGAATTGCTGATAGCCGATTGATGTACTTGTTGTAGGTATAGGTCTCGTCATCGGTGGAGATCAGGCAGGTAACACGTTCCACTCCCAACTCTTTCAAGGCCATGATCCTCAAATGACCATCGAGCAGGAGATATCCTTTTTCTTTCTTGAGCAGAGCGACCACAGGGGCTTCGATAAGGCCCACTTCCCGAATGGAAGAAAGGACCTGAGCATACTTTCTGCATTTCCTGACACAGATGGAAATACTTTTGGTGGGGAGCAACTCCTCCACGACAAGTTCGATCAATTTTTCCTGGAATCCCTGCTTTATTATGTTTTCCATTGCCGCTACCTTTTCAGAAGATCCGTTACATGCAGAGGAATTTCATTCATGCCGACGGCCTTCAGCTGATTGGTGAAATGGACATCGTTCAATAACTGGCGCAAAGCCACGGCCGTGTAGTCCAATACATCCTTGATATAGTTAGACTGAGCCAGTAACCGTTTCTTTTCCCTGGCTCCATTCTCATAGGCTGCAATCAGATCTTCTGCGGAGACTTTGGCATTTTCACGATGTGGCGCTGAAAGTCCTTTGCCGTAATGTTTGCGCCGGGAGATGATTTTCTGCAAAACGACCAGCTTCTTCCCGGTCAAGGCCCCAGATTCATACGCTTCCGTCAAGGCCATCTGTACAGCAGTGTCATCTTCAGCAGCGATGTTCATTGCCTGGTATAATGGGATTCGCCCTTTTTCCACGGCGTTGACCAAGTATTCCTCTCCCTGTTCGAGCAGGCGGATGATCCCGCGAATATAGTCTTTGCCAAGATTGGTCTTGGCAGCAATGGCATCGTCCGAGTACCCCTGGCTTTTCAGATACTTGATACTCTGCAGGAGTTCCAGTGCACTGCTGTTGCGCCGGGCGATATTCTCCACCAGGCTCATGAGATGCGCATCTTCTTCACTTACCTCGCGAACGATAGCGGGGATTTCAGTCACCCCGGCGGCAATGAAGGCTTCGATCCTGCCCTGCCCACACACAAGGTCATATTTCTTGCCGTTTTTCGAATCTTTTCTGGGAGCGACCGTTATGGGTCTTTTCAGGCCGACGCTCCGAATGTTTTGCCGGATTTCTTCGGCAATGATTTGATTGCGCACCCGAGGATTCAGGATGTGAATATCTTCAATGGGAATAAGCGCTACGGCCCCATGATCCATGTTCCACCGCCTTGTCGAGAGAGATGTTAACGCTCAGCTTCAGCAAATAATCCAGTGTGTCGGTACGAAAGCCGTCCATAAAACCAGCGTTCTCCTCCGACAGCTTTAACTGCCCATCTGAAAATTCCAGCGCAGGCAGGATGTAGTAATCCTGAATCGCTTCATTACGGATATCCATACGCACCGCTACGGTTATGTCAGGACGGAGACCGCTGTCAAAACGGATTTTCCAGCGCCGGATTCCGGCGGGGGTGGTGAAACAGCGGCTGATAACGACTGAAATGAACAGATTGTGATTCAATTCCAGCAGGTAGTTTTCCCGATCGATGGGAATCTTCCTGCCGCAGAGGTTCTCAATATCGCGGACGACATCAGTAACGATCTCGGCATGGAGGACGCGCAGCCGCTGGTTGATGGCAACATACTGATAGTCGCGCTTCGGGGTATACCCGATCATCTGATAGACCCGCAGAAGGCCGCCGAAACGATTACGGATCAGACTGCAGGGAGGTAAGAAATCAGCTTCGTCAATGATCAGCGCGGAAAGGCGTCCTTGCCTGGCATATAAGTCCCGCAGACCTTGCAATAGTTCTTCGTCTGTAGTCTTTTTGTTCCGTTCCCGGTAAATCTCCTGGACCGTGTAGAAACGCTCCATATCCACTACAGGTTCAAAGGCCCGATCCTTGCGGACCCACTCGCTTTCCGGATTGGGTTTGGCTCTGCTCTTCATCTTGCCAGATGTGCGGTTGAATAAGTTGTTGCCAACATATTTTTCATTGGTCAGCACTTCGCACACAGTACCTCGTGACCATGCACGGTCAAAATGGGTTTTCACCCCTTTTGCGTTCAACTGCGCCGCAATGTCAGTTTCACTTGTCCCGGCTATGAACTGGTCATAAATCCAGAGCACAATTCGACATTCCTCGTTTGATCCCGGCATCAGAATCACCCGCTCGGTGAGCAGGCTTTTACGCTGCCCCATTGCCAATTCCTGCTTGGGGTTACCGGCTTCATCCAATAGCATGCGCCGGAGCCCGAACCCCGCAACACCTCCCTGCCGGTATCCTTTCGCCACCAAGTTGCATTGTCCTGCCCATACCTTCTGAGAGAGCTGGCGGCAATAGTCGCTAGCACTTTCATCCCGCAGCAGGGTCATAATCCGGTCGGCAATATTGCTGGTTAACGTCAGTGGCTTTTCGCAGGACTGACAGAGAACGTTTTTGCGTTCCAGCCTCATGCGGTGATACTCAGCCTCGCGGCTGTCTACAAACCGTCCCCAGCGGCTTTCATCCAGATACAAGACAATATTGAACGCACTGCGTCCTTGCTCCACATCATCAATCAAGGTCTGAAACTGTTCCCGCTTTTCAGTGTTGATTCCGCTAACGCCCAGGTCAGCATAGGTTTTGATAATTTCAATGCCGTATTCAGCGGCATAGGTTCGTATTGCCCGCTCCTGATTTTCCGGCGACTCTACCTGCAACTCTGTGGACATGCGGATATACATCGCACCCTTCAGGCGCAGGCTTTTGATATCAGCCGGTGTATATGCCGTTCCAGCTTGGTGCATTTCCGGATATCTCCTTAATTACACGTCAGAATATTCCGGTAATACTTTCAACCAACAAGGGGCGTATGTCTACAAAGATTCTGTGGCAGATTTGCCACAAAAAAGAACTCAACAATAATGACTTAACGAGATATATTGTAAAGTTGCTGCAAGAGCATGAGATAAATATCAAGCAAGCTGCAAGTGACCTCAACATATCTGTCCACCGGGCACATAACTGGTATTATAAGGATACGGGAATGACAGCTCTCGATCTGCTGAGGATGTTGGAGAAATATGAGTTTGTCAGGCAGGCAGTTGAAAGTTCGTAGTCGCTTGAATTCCGTTGATCGGGGATAGGCTCTACTCCCAGTAGTACCAGCGCCAGTACCACCATGGGACATAACAGGGGCGATAGTCCGTGTTGGAGAAAGCGTACGTGATCAGCGTCCAGAACGGCTTCCCCTTGATGTATCCATGATAGAGCCGCACCTGCACCCGATCCATCAGGATGTACGGCAGCGAGATGCAGGCGATGCCGATGGCCCAGTACCAGAATGTTCCCAGGAAACAGAGGCCGACCAGCAGGCCGGCAACCGCGCTGGTGAGCAGGGTAACGAATATGGCGACCGCAACTGCCGGGAGCTTAGCCCGTTTTGGTTGTGTCTCACTTAACCATTGTTGGGCGTCATAGTATTTGATGGTGTTTGACATATGAACCTCCCCGGATCTTGTCTGGTGTCAGCAGGTTAATCACACTCTGTCGGTCTGCGACTTGGTAAATGACTGAATTGTGCTTGCCCAACAAGCCGTCTTTATGGTAAACAAAGTATTCCATTAAATGGCCGCTTGATTTTTTTGTGGTATTTTTTGTGGTAGCAACATTCAGGCGGCCTACCGGTTCTTTTAAAAATCAGTAGGTTGAGTCCATAGTTCGATGGACTCTCTCGCCATTTTATGGCTAAATTATCCCGAGGAGTTTGATGTTACGGCAGCTGGTTTTGTTAATCACAGCAGGTACCGTTTGTGCACTTGGAGCTCTATCCGGCTGCAGCAAGAAGGAAGAGCCTGCAAAACCGTCAAGCTCAACCCCTCCTGCCCGGGATGCGGTCATACGGAAGCATACTGAAGTTGCAGTCCCCCCCTCGGTCAAGGGGAAGTGGAAGTCGGTCAAGCTGAGCATCATGGACAAGGAGACCAACAAGGAGGGTTTCGTTACCATCGATATCGGCAAGACGATGAAGATCAATGGAACCAACCTTGTCATCAAAGTAGAGAATTTTCTCCCCCATTTCATCATGGACGGTACAACCCTGACGTCCAGTTCCAATGCACCGAAAAATCCGGCAGTGCAGATACATATCACCGAAAATGGCAAAGAGGTGTTTAACGGGTGGCTCTTTACCCTCTATCCGAACACCCACGCCTCGCAACATAGCAGATACGGCTTCGGACTGGTTGATTTTACCCCGGCGAACTAAGGTAGAACCTAACGAATTAATTGCGAAGGTCATGGAGTCGCCGTGACCTTTTTGTTTTCCCGAAGATGGCAACCGTTGCAAGGGTCTTCGGATTTCCTTCTCTTTCAGTTGCGGCCATGTCTTTCGGTTTGCCCTTCCCCTCCAGCTACTCACCGTTCTTGTGACAGTCAAACAACGACCTCTTTTCATCTGGAAAGCCTGCTGGATTCTGGAAAAATCTTTTCACCGCACCTTAATTGTGGTAGTTTTCAACTCTTTTCGCAAAAATGTGATGGAAGCCACGTCAAAAGGGTACAAAAATGGCGCGTATCATATGTATAGCAAACCAGAAGGGCGGGGTAGGGAAGACTACAACGGCGGTTAACCTTGCCGCGTCCCTTGCTGCTGCCGAAAAGCGTGTTCTGCTGGTGGACATGGATCCCCAGGGGAACGCCACGAGTGGTGTCGGCATCGACAAGAGCCGGTTGCGCAATAGCATTTACGATGCCATGATAAACAGTGTCGAGCCCGATGCCATCATGCAGCCGACCGAACTGGAAGCACTTGCAATACTCCCGGCTACGACCGACCTGGCAGGTGCCGAGCTGGAGCTCATCGAGATGCCGGAGCGGGAGTGGCAGCTCAAGAAGATACTCCATTTGCTGCGCGACCGGTACGATTTCATCCTGATCGATTGCCCTCCATCCCTCGGCCTTTTGACCATCAATGCCATGTCGGCTGCCGACAGCGTGCTGGTTCCGCTGCAATGCGAATTCTATGCCATGGAGGGGCTCTCCCAGATTACCCGTACCATCAAGCTCGTGCAGAAAGGCCTGAATACCGGCCTGAAAATGGATGGGATTGTCCTCACCATGTATGACGGCAGGAACAACCTGTCAAGGCAGGTTGAAGATGAGGTTCGTGCACACTTTGGTGACCAGGTTCTCAAGACGGTGATACCCCGTAATGTGAGGCTTTCCGAGGCGCCAAGCCATGGAAGACCGATCATCCTGTACGATATCGCCTCGCGGGGAGCGGCGGCGTATCTGGATCTGGCCGGCGAGATCATTGCGCGCGGAGGTGAGAATGGTTAGGAAGACGGGCCTTGGCAAGGGTATGGGTGCGCTGTTGCCGGTGGTGGAAAAGGAGCAGACAAGCTATTTTCTCTGCCCCATTGAAGAGGTAAAGCCGAACCGGGCGCAGCCGCGCAAGACGTTTGATTCCGAAAAACTGGAAGAGCTGGCGGCATCCATCAGGGAAAAGGGGATAATCCAGCCGATCGTCGTTATCAGGAAAGGGTCACACTACGAGATCATCGCCGGGGAGCGTCGCTGGAGGGCTGCCCAGAAGGCCGGGCTGCACGAGGTGCCGGTGGTCATTCAGGATGTTTCGGAAAACACGGCCCTGGAGATGGCGCTGATCGAGAATATCCAGCGGGAGGATCTGAATGCGGTGGAAGAGGCCCATGCCTACCGCTCGCTTATGGAAACCATCGGCCTCTCCCAGGAGGAGATGGCGAAACGTGTCGGCAAGGATCGTTCCACGGTCGCCAACTCCCTGCGGCTCCTGAAGCTGCCGGAAGATGTGCAACGGGACATTGTTGCCGAAAAGCTGTCCATGGGCCATGCCAGGGCTCTTCTTTCCCTTGAGGAGCCAGAACTCATCCGCAAGGCCAAGGAAGAGATACTGAGAAAACATGTCAGCGTCCGTGGTGCCGAGGCACTTATTCGAAAGCTGAAGAACCCGACGCCGCAAAAAGGGGTGAAAAGGCCGGAGCGGGAGATTGTTGACCTGGTGGAACAACTGAAAAGGCGATTCCAGGCAAAAGTCGACATCAAGTCCGGCAGCCGGGGGGGGAAGATCGAGATCAGCTACAGCGGACGGGAGGAGTTGTCGAGGATTGTCGAGCTGTTGGGGATCTGAGCCACTTTTCCTCCTGGTTGCGAAAATGACCTTGCGACGATTGTTGGCCGGGACCGATTTGGGATGGGCGCCGGGGTTCGCAGGGACGTTAAATGCCGCTAAGATAAAGGAAATTGCTTGACATCGCCTTGAAGCATGTGATAGCAATCACGTGTTTATGGCCCGGGGTACTTGTGTGCTCGTGCCGCGTGTATGCTGTATACAATTTATACAACCTGAAAAACAAGAGGTGGCAGCGTGATTAACATAGATCTGGCGATACTCATTCAGCTGGTCAACTTTCTGGTACTGATGCTCGTTCTGAATATTTTTCTCTACAAGCCGATCAGGAAAGTGCTTGCTGAGCGTCAGGGGCGTATTGCGGAGGCAAAGGCCCGTGCGGAGGGCGTTGATCAGGACGTGCAGGGTAAAATGGCAGAGTACGAGTCGCGCCTCAAGGCCATGAAGTCAGGTGCTGCCGATGAGCGCGGCGTACTCATAAAAGAAGCCCAGGCCGAAGAGGCTGCCATTCTTGAGGCTGCTCGCAAGGA
>Ga0073934_10003002_pt1 | contig 32584 bp, 30 predicted proteins | sample LarsenN4metaG_FD_76834 | JGI IMG/M metagenome (GOLD analysis project Ga0073934, IMG submission 76834) | Hot spring sediment bacterial and archeal communities from British Columbia, Canada, to study Microbial Dark Matter (Phase II) - Larsen... ...
AGGAGTCACCTATCGGATCGTCAGCGATCATCTGGGTTCGCCGCGGTTGATCATTGACACGGCGACAGGCACGATCGCGCAGCGCATGGATTACGACGAATTCGGCAATGTGCTGCTTGATACCAACCCCGCCTTCCAACCCTTCGGCTTCGCCGGCGGCCTCTCTGATCAGCACACCGGCCTCGTCCGCTTCGGCGCGCGGGATTATGATGCAGTAATGGGACGGTGGACCGCAAGGGACCTGATCGATTTCCAAGGAGGGGACACGAACCTTTACGGGTATGTGTGGGGAAATCCAATGCGATGGATTGATCCGATGGGCCTCGAAGTAAGCAAGTGGGCTAGGCCTGCCGACCTACCATTCCCCGCAAATCAGTACGACCACAACTGGATCAAGACGGATAAGTACGAAGCAGGGATGGGCGGTATGGATGGGAACGTGCCCGGGCAAGAAGGCCGATCAGATTGGCCTTACGCCGACACCCAGACAGTTGATCATACAGGGCAGTCCAAGGCGCCTAATGCCCGTAGAATTGAAATCCCATTCGATGTAGATGAACAGTGCGTGAATGATCTAATCAGGCCAGGGCGACAAACTGGTCCTTGGACTCCGTTCAACCAGTGCCAGTCCTTTGTCTCGGATGTATTGGAAGCATGCCGCATCAATCCTCCTCACCGACCGCTGGGAGGGTATACGAAGGGGCCGAACGCATATTGACCTGTGTCACCAGGAGAGTGGACTGGTTTGGGTAAAGGCAGTTCGCAATTGTCAATTTCTCCCTCCACACGAAAGCGTCTTCTATGGGCTGGTGTTCTTGGAGCGCTTCTAGCTAGCGTCTATTGTTTATTAGGCATCGTGCAGCTTGGCTCCTATAGCGCCGGTCCAAATTATCCAAGAGATCTTGCCCTAGAACGTTTCAAGCTATGGCTTGCCGGCATGCTCCTGTTCCTGGCACTGGCAGGCGTGTTTCTGATCATGCTTTGGAGGGCACGAAAGAAGTCGGATTGATTATGTCATTGACGGGCAGAATCGGCGGATCGGGAAGAAGGTTAATGGGGTGCTGGTCCAAGGCTGGCTCTACCAGAATCAGCTCAATCCGGTCGCGGAGCTCGATGGAACGGGCGCCGTCGTGTCCCGCTTCGTGTACGGCACGAAGGCCAACGTGCCGGATTACCTGATCAAGGGTGGTGTCACATACCGGATCATCAGTGATCATCTTGGCTCGCCGCGTCTCGTGATCAACACAAGCGACGGCAGCGTCGCCCAACGTATCGACTATGACGAATTCGGGCAAATCACCAGCGACACCAACCCCGGCTTCCAGCCCTTCGGCTTCGCCGGGGGACTCTATGATCAACATACCGGGCTGACGCGCTTCGGCGCGCGGGACTATAATCCGTTGACCGGCCGCTGGACCGCGAAGGATCCGATTGGGTTCTCGGGGGGCAACCCAAATCCATATGGATATACCCTCAATGATCCAGTAAATTCGGTTGACACGAATGGACTGGCCACCATTACCTTAGGAGGTTCGTACAGGTTGCCCTTTGCCCAAGGAGGATTTGGCGCCGGGATTGCCATTTCGTTTCCGGATCCAATCACTGGCGGTGAGTTCGACATCGGGGTGTTCGGACAAATAGCCGGAGCCGGGGAGGGGGGTGGATTTGGAAAAGGGACGGTGGACGTTGGCATTAATGTCTGTTCAGTCGCTGACTTAGCGGGCCGCGGGGCCCAGGTTTCAGCCACCGTTGGAACCAAGGGCGCCTTTTTGAACCTCGATGAGGATGGCAACCTGACTGGCGCTGGGCTTCAATTTGGAGTTGGTCTAAACGCAGAAGGTCAAGCGACGTTTACAAGTGTCTATAGTCTTAGACACGGATTTATAGGATTCAATCCTTAAGTGTGCCAGGCACATCCCAAGCATCAGAGAAATCTGCTCTTGAGCGTTTGACGCTGTGCGGAGGGTGGCTCTGTTGAAAGCACTGCTGGAATGGGAGAGCCGCGCAATACTTGGGGAAGAATCGTGGTCATTCACGGCCCAAGGTGATGCCGAAGCTGTACTCACGAGGTTACGCTCCGAGGTTGATATAGAAGGCTCGGCACGTGGAATCCCACTGCGACTTCGTTGGTACAAAAGTGACAAAGAGTTTGTTGGCCAAGTGCGACATGACCGGATCGAGCTGGTGAGGAGAGTGAATCCTATCATGTGGGCGTTCGGTAATAGACAGTATTTTTTTTCAGGACGCATTACTTCACACCCCCGTGGAACCGTCATAGAGGGTACTTACAAGATTCTCGGTTGGTCCAGGGTGGTTTTCCTAGTTGTGCTTAATTTATTCCTTCTCTTCTCTGTTGGATTTCTGGTAGGGATAGGGATGCAGGTAATCGAGCGTTCAGGGGGAGGGTCCGCTTTCGGTATGAAGGGCTTAATACATGGAATCGGTTTCTTGTTTCTGTCGACCGCCGTATTTCTATCCGTATTTGGCTTCTTACGCTATCTCGACCGAGGAAATCGGGAAGCAATACATGGCTTCCTTGCTCGGATAACTAGCGATATCCCGTCCAACACTCGTATAGGAATTTAGGGTCAGAGTAGAATTTCTTCGACGACCACGTTCACCTACGACGCCCGCAACCGGCTGGCCTCCACGACCGACCCGTTGGGCAAGACCGAGACCTACACGTACGATGGGGCGGATAACCTCACCGCCCGCCTGACCCCCAGGGGCGACACGATCAGCTTCGCCTACGATGCGGTGAATCAATTGCTCACGAAAACGTTGCCGGGGAATCAGGTCACGGCCTATCGTTACGATCTGGTGGGCAACGTGACGGGCGTGACCGACCCGGATAGCGCGCTCACGATGACCTACGACCTGGCGAACCGGCTGAGCAGCGTCAAGACGGACGGCTCGCCGAACCAGCCGGCCGTGACGCTGACGTACACGTACGATAAGACCGGCAACCGCCTGTCACTCACTGATCCCACGGGCAGCAACTCCTATGTGTACGATGTGCTGAATCGACTCACGGCGCTGACCAGTCCAGCCGGCACCACGACCTACGCCTACGATGCGCTGGGCCGCCGCACGGCCGTCACCCGGCCCGACGGACAGACGCTGGCGCTCGGCTATGACACGGGCGGCCGGCTGAGCGCGTTGACCCTGTCGGGGAGTCAGGTGACCACCTATGCCTATGGCGCGACAACCGGCACGCTCAGTTCGATTACCGCGCCGGGAAGCACGTTGAGCTACACCTATGACGGCTCGTTGCTGAAAACCACGACCTGGGCCGGCACCGTCGCGGGTAGCGTGAGCCGGAACTACGACACCAACTTCCGCATCACCTCGCAGAGTGTCAACGGGGCCAACACTGTTTCATTCGGCTACGACACCGACAGCTTGCTCACCTCGGCGGGCTCATTACTCATCACTCGTCACTCATCACACGGCTTGATCACCGGCACGACGCTGGGCACCGTGACCGACAGCCGCAGCTACAGCGGTTTTGGCGAACTGAGCAGCTATACGGCGAATGTCAGCGGTGCGCCGGTGTTCAGCGTCACCTACACGCGGGACAAACTGGGCCGGATCACCCAAAAAGTTGAAACGATCCAAGGAGTGACGGATACTTACGACTATCTCTATGACCAAGCTGGCCGGTTGAAGGAAGTGAAGAAGAACGGCACCGTGGCGGCGACGTACAACTACGACACGAATGGGAACCGGCTCAGCCTCGTGACGCCGAGTGGGACGACCACTGGCACCTATGATGCCCAGGACCGCCTGACGCAGTACGGCAGCACGAGCTACGGGTATTCGGCCAACGGCGAGCTGCAATCGACCACGACGGGCGGACAGACGACCACGTATTCGTATGATGTCCTCGGCAATCTGAAATCCGTCGTCGGCCCGACCGGGTTCACGATCGAGTACGTCGTGGATGGGCAGAACCGGCGGATCGGGAAGAAAGTGAACGGGACGTTGATGCAGGGGTCCCTGTACCAGAATCAGCTCAATCCGGTCGCGGAACTCGATGGCACGGGTGCGGTTGTGTCACGATTCGTGTACGGGACCAAGGCGAATGTGCCGGACTACATGGTGAAGGGCGGCGTCACGTACCGGATCGTGAGCGACCACCTCGGCTCGCCGCGCTTGGTCATCAACACATCCGATGGCTCCATCGCGCAACGAATGGATTACGATGAGTTCGGCAACATGCTGCTGGACACCTCCCCCGGCTTCCACCCCTTCGGCTTCGCGGGCGGGCTGTACGATTCACAGACGGGCCTGGTGCGATTTGGTGCGAGAGACTATGACGCGGTGACTGGCCGGTGGACGGCGAAGGATCCAATGGACTTCCTGGGAGGTGATCCCAACCTCTTTGGGTATGTACGAAACGAGCCCGTCAATCACACTGATCCGCGGGGCCTCTTCATGTTGCCCGTTGTTACGTTGCCACCAGGCACGGATATACCGGGAGATACACGTCCTCTCGCGAATCCGGAGAACTCCGCTATTCCGTTGCCCCCGTTTACATATGGCAACTTTGGAGGCAGAGGCTGGACAGGCGGATTCACCGGCGCAGGAGGCCCAAGTGACAGCTTAGATGAATGCTTCAAGGACCATGACGAATGCTACGGCGGCAAGATAGAAGGAGGCTGCCCTGTAGGCAAGGAGGTCTGCGACAAGATCGTGGTAAACTGCCTCAGAAGCTTACCGCGCAACCCCCAGGATTGGAATAAGCCCCCGCGTTTCCCTCTATGGGCTAAGGTGTACAGAAATTTGGCTGAGTGGTACTACAAATGACCAAAGACCATCGGATCAGAAAACTGCTAGTGGTGCTGACATGCCTCGCGTCGTTGCTCCCCTATGCTCTCATAATCGTCGTCAGTTTTGCCGTAGGCCTGAGCCCGGCATACAGGTCGTCTCTGAGTCTAGCCCTCATAGGCGGTATCGCCTGGCTCGTCTTAGTTGTAGCTACTTTGATCGTTGGCGGGTGGGAGCGAAGGTTGTATTGGCTGCTGGCGTTATTCCCCATAGCCTTCGGTCCATGGCTGCTTGTCCTCTACGATTGGTTATTTGGCTACGCCCGGTAAAGTCTATTCGTCAGTACAGGAAGGGCACGTACAGGAAGGGGGGCAGGTCTTGACTTTGGCATCTGGCAGCCAAGCGCAATCCTCGCAGGGACCCGGAGCGTGGACGAGTTGTCAAAGACAAGACCTGACCCTATCCGCTCGGCTGACCCTATCCGCTCGGCGGGAACCGGCAGCGGCGGGGCGATCCGGCTGGTGGCCCCGCAGGTCAGCGGGACCGGGACGCTTGATGCGAGTGGAGGCTTTCATTGTTTTCCCTCGGCCCTTGCCGGTCCGGGCCGGATTCGCCTGGAAGCGTTCACCCAGACCTTCACGGGGGTGAGCGATCCGGCGCCCTCGGTGTCGGCGGCGCCGGGGCCGGTGACGGCCGCCAGTACGCCCGCGCTCCTCAACGCGCCGACGCTCACCTTCACCTCTGTGGGCGGGATGGCCCCACCGGGAACGCCGACGGCTTCCTATACTACGGCCGATGTGTCGTTGCCGGCTGCCACCACCAATCCCGTCTCGGTCGTGCTGACGGCGGCCAACCTCCCGGTCGGCACGGTGTTCACGGTGCGTGTGATCCCGCAATTCGCCGCGCCCACCAGCGTGGTGACCGGCTCCTCCACGGGGACGTTCGCCACCTCCACGGCGACGGCCTCCGTGAGCTTTCCACCGGGGCAGGTGAGCGTGCTCAGCGCCGTTGCCAACTTCACCCTGCCACAGCTCGCCAGCCGCTTCCCGCTGATGGACGGGGAGGAGGTGGACCGCATCGCGGTGGCGGCCACCTATGGCGAGCTTTCCACCGTCACGCTCGTGACGAAATCCGGCAAGGAGCTGCATCCGGACCAGTTGCCGGTGTCGGACCAACTGAAACTTGCCGCTGCCCTCGGAACCTTGTCTGAACGGCGTTAGTGCTCTCAAGGGCACTAGCCGAATGAGCATAGCCTGTGGCGTAACCTGAATGAAGCAGGTGTAGGCACGAGGCCAGAAGGCTTGAGTTTTCGCTTATAGATATGACAGTTATTCAGAGATGATGCGGGAGCCGGGAGATTTTACTTTGAAAATCTGGATGGCCGAGTAGATGTTCCGGGCGGGCTGGTTGAGGATCAGTTCGGAATTGATGATGTGGGTGTCGATCAGCTCGAACGGGCCGCCGCTGTAGTAGATCTTGCAATGATCCAGCGAGCAGTTCTTATACACGTGATTGTCCAGGACGAGGTCTTCTTTCTCGAAGCTCCGGCCCTCGACAACAATATACTCCGGCTTCATTCCCGCCGACCTCCCCTCTGCGCGCCACTATAACAGAATCGTTCTCTCTCCCGCAAACACCAGAGTTCGCACTCTCGCTCATCTTGACTTTGCTCCCGAGGTGTATAGAATGTGCGGGCTTCGCGCCGGCTCGGCGCTGACCTGGAGGATCTCAGTGGACGTGTCAACTCTCGTGATCGTGTTCGGTCTCACAGCCGCCGCCGCGGGCATCACCTTTGGCCTCTACCTTGCGTTCTGGGTGTTCAAGCTGGACGCGGGGACCCAAGAGATGCAGCGCATCTCGCTCGCGATCCAGGAGGGGGCGGCCGCGTATCTCAACCGCCAGTATCGAACCGTCGCCGTCGTCGCCGTCGGCCTGTTCACCATTCTCTGGCTGGGAGGCCTCTGGTCGGACAAGTTCGGGCTTGTGACAGCCGTCGGGTTCCTGATCGGCGCGGGGGCCTCGGCCACCGCCGGCTATGTCGGCATGCTCATCGCCGTGCGCGCCAACGTGCGGACGGCGCAGGCCGCGCATCGCGGCTTGAATGCGGCGCTGACCGTGGCGTTCCGCGGCGGCGCGGTCACCGGCTTGCTGCTGATCGGGCTTGGCCTGCTGGCGGTGACCGGGTTCTACGCTCTCGCGTCGAGGCTGGTCGGCCAGGAACACGCGGTGCACGCGCTGCTCAGCCTGGGGTTCGGGGGCAGCCTGATCTCCGTGTTCGCGCGCGTGGGCGGCGGCATTTATACCAAAGCCGCCGATGTCGGTGCCGATCTCGTGGGCAAGGTGGAAGCGGGCATTCCGGAGGATGATCCCCGAAACCCCGCGGTGATCGCGGACAACGTGGGCGACAACGTCGGCGACTGCGCCGGCATGGCGGCCGACCTGTTCGAAACCTACGCCGTGACGACCGTCGCCGCCATGGTGCTCGCGTTTACACTCTTCAAAGGACAGACCGAGCCGATCCTCTATCCGCTCGCGCTCGGCGCGATGACGATCCTGGCCACCATCATCGGCGTCCTGTTCGTGAAAGTCGGCCCGGGCGGTGGGATCATGACCGCGCTGTACAAAGGTCTGTTCGTGGCAGGAGGCCTGGCGGCCGTCGCTTTTTATCCCGTCACGACCAGGTTGATGGACGGGGTCGGCGGTGTGAGCGGGATGAGCTACTACATTGCGGCGCTGGGTGGACTGGCAGTGACGCTCGCGATGGTCTTCATCACCGACTACTATACGGCAAAGAGCTACTCGCCCGTGCAGGAGATAGCCAAGGCCAGTGAAACCGGGCACGCGACGAACATCATCGCCGGCCTTGCCGTCGGGATGCAGTCCACGGCGTGGCCGGTCGTCGTCATTGCGGCGGCGATCCTCGGCAGCTACTGGGTGTGCGGCGGGGCCGACAAGGGCGGACTGTACGGCGTCGCGGTGGCGGCGGTCTCCATGCTGTCGATGGCGGGGATCGTGGTCGCGATCGACTCTTTCGGTCCGATCACCGACAATGCCGGCGGGATCGCAGAGATGGCCCATCTCGGCAAAGAGGTGCGCTCGATCACCGATCCGCTGGACGCCGTGGGGAACACGACAAAGGCCGTGACCAAGGGCTATGCGATCGGCTCAGCGGGTCTCGCGGCGGTGGTCTTGTTCGCCGAGTACGCCCGGGAACTGGCAGGCGGATCCAACACGACGGCGGGGTTCGAGCTCGCTGATCCCGCCGTCCTCGTCGGCCTGTTCCTGGGTGGCATGTTGCCGTTCCTGTTCGCCTCCCTCTGCATGAAGGCAGTGGGCAAGGCGGGCGGTCTGGTCGTGGAAGAGGTGCGACGGCAGTTCCGCACGATCAAAGGGATCATGGAAGGAACGGCCAGGCCGGAATACGGGACCTGCGTGGACATCGTGACCCAGGCGGCCATCAAGAAAATGATGGTGCCGGGACTCATTCCGGTGGTCTCGCCCATTCTCGTGGGGCTGATCCTTGGGCCGAAGGCGCTGGGCGGGGTCCTCGTGGGGAGCATTGTCACCGGCCTCTTCGTGGCCATTTCGATGACGAGCGGCGGCGGGGCCTGGGACAACGCGAAGAAATTTATCGAGGAGCAGGGGCGCAAAGGTACCGAGGCGCACAAGGCGGCGGTGACCGGGGATACGGTCGGTGATCCTTGCAAGGACACGGCCGGTCCCGCGATCAACCCGATGATCAAGGTCATCAACATCGTCGCGCTGCTGATCGTGCCGCTGCTTATGCGCTGAAAGATCTCTCCTTCTCCGCGCATGCGCGTAGCGGCTTGACGGACGGAGAGCCGTGGAGTATCCTGCGCTCATCAGATTGACGGATCGTTCGAGCGTCGTCCGACCGTAGAGGTACACGCGAGGAGGTGCTCCGATGGAGAAACAGGAACGACGATCTGAATCCCGGAAAGACCCGCAGGCCAAAGAGGAGCCCAAGGCGAATGCTAAGGTGGTCGAAACCGGCAAGAAGCTGAAGGAAGACATCGATAAACTCGTCGAGGACATCGACGAGGTGCTCGAGAAGAATGCGGAGGAATTCGTGAAGAACTACGTGCAGAAGGGAGGCGAATAGGTCCCGACCCTTCCGGCAGCCCCGCTGAACTCTCCCCTTTCAGTCAGAGTTCGCTCTTATCTATCCTCCGGTCCGCTTCGCGAGTCGAACGATCACCCCGATTAGCCCCACTGCCCCGGTCAGGCCCGCTCGTCATGGGCGCCGTCACTGCGCGGCCTGCCCTCGACGTGTGTCGAGGTCGATGCCAGGATGCAGGTTTGACAAAATTGTCAAGCGAGTCTTATAGTTCGCACTTATGCGCATCCGGCCGTGACGGCTGAGCGGACACAGGACGCTCTCGGGGGTAGATGGTCAAAAAGCACTGGGTTTTCAAACAGATTGACGCAACCCAGCAGGCGGCCTTGGCAGCCGCCCTTTCCATCTCACCCATTACCGCTTCCGTCCTGCTTTCGAGGGGGGTCACCACTGAGGACCAGGCCCGGCGCTGGTTATCCTCCGATCTCTACGCGGAACACGATCCGTTCTTGCTGCCGGACATGGAGCGGGCGGTGGATCGCCTCCATGCGGCCGTGACGCGATCAGAGCGGATCTGCTTTTACGGCGATTACGATGTGGACGGCATCTCCGCCACCAGCCAGTTCGTGACGTTTTTCCGCAGCCTCGGGGCGGAGGTGACGGCCTACATTCCGCATCGAGTGCGCGAGGGGTACGGGCTGAATACGGCGGCGATTCGCCTACTGGCCGCGCAGGGCATCATGCTGCTGGTCACCAGCGATTGCGGGACGACGTCGCATCACGAGGTGACCGAGGCGAACCGGTTGGGCCTTGATGTCATCATTTCAGATCATCATCAGACGGACGGGCCGTTGCCCGCGGCCGTCGCGGTGCTCAACCCGCATCGGCCCGATTCCCGATACCCCTTCCCCGGGCTTTGCTCCGGCGGTCTGGCGTGGAAGGTCATCCGGGCCTACCACAGCAAGTATGGCGGGGCAGATCTTGACGGGGCGCTCGATCTTGTGGCGCTGGCGACCATCGCAGACGGCGTGCCGCTGCATGATGAGAATCGCTACTTCGTTCGGGAGGGGCTGAAGCTCATCACGCGCGGGTCCCGGTGCGGCATCCGGGCGTTGAAGCTGGTAGCGGGGCTCCAGGGGGCATGTACGACCGGGTCCGTGGCGTTCCGCCTGGCTCCACGGATCAACGCCTCCGGCCGGATGGCCCATGGCGATCTGAGCGTCCGGCTCCTCACGACCGAGTCGGAGGTCGAGGCGAAGCGGCTGGCGGAGGAGCACGAGCAGCTCAACCGGGGGCGGCAAAAACTCGAGGAGGCGACTGTCTCCGACGTGCTTGCGAAAGTGGATAAAGGGGCCATGCCCGCGGCGCTCGTGCTCGGGGCGCGGCATTGGTCGCTCGGCGTGGTGGGGATCGTGGCGGCCCGCTTGGTCGACCGGTTTCATCGTCCGTCCGTCGTGGTCGCGATCAACCAGCAGGGACTCGGGAAAGGGTCGGCCCGGAGCGTCCCGGGGTTCGACGTCTTCCTGGCGCTCACCGAATGCCGGGACCTGCTGGAAGGGTTCGGCGGGCATCCGAGCGCGGCGGGGCTCACGATCCGCGAGGAGCGGCTCGATGAATTCAGCCGGCGGTTCGCCGCGGTTGCCGAGGCCTGGGCCGCGGACACCCCTTCGGCTCCGACGCTGCATGTGGATGCGGAGGTCAATCTCGGGGACGTCGATCTTCGCCTCGTCCGCGAGCTGGAACGGTTGCATCCGTTCGGGTCGGGCAACCCCGAACCGACGCTGGCGGTTCGCAACTTGAATATTCTGGAGACACGGGTAGTCGGCGACCGGCATCTCAAGCTCACGGTCCGGCACGGGGCGAGCGCGCCGTTCGACACCATCGGGTTCCGAATGGGATCGCTGGCCGATCTGGGTCTGTCGGCGTCGACACCCGTGGACCTGGCGTTCGTGCCCGAGGCGAACCGCTGGAACGGACTGGACCGGATTCAGTTGAGGATCAGAGATCTCCGAGCAAGCCAGCCGGTTTCATAGACCCTATGCCGCACGAGACCATCACAGAACTGAACGAATTGCTCAAGCGGGTGCGGAGCTACAACCCGGACGCCGACGTGGACCTCCTGCGGAAGGCCTTTGCCTTCTCTGCGAGAGCTCATGAAGGCCAGACACGGCGATCTGGCGAACCGTACCTCCGGCACCCGATGGCGGTCGCGAGCGTCTTGACCACGCTGCGCTCCGACGTGACCGCCATCGCCGCCGGCCTGCTGCACGACACCTTGGAGGACACGCTCGCCACGCCCGAGCAGCTGGAGCGGGAGTTCGGCAAGGATGTCGTGCGCCTGGTGGACGGGGTGACAAAGATCGGCAAGATCCCGTTCAGGAACTATGAAGAGAAGCAGGCGGAAAATTTCCGCAAGATGGTGCTCTCGATGGCGGACGACATCCGTGTCGTCCTCATCAAGCTCGCCGACCGTCTCCACAACATGCGCACCTTGGAGCACCTGCACGAGAGCAAGCGTCGACAGATCGCCCAGGAGACGTTGGAGATCTACGCGCCGCTGGCGAACCGTCTCGGGATCGGCTGGCTGAAAAACGAGCTGGAGGACCTTTGTCTCAAGCACCTCAAACCCGACGTGTATGCGACGCTCAAGGCGCGCGTCGCGAAGCGAGACGAGGAGCGGCAGCAGTACATCGAAGAGGTCATCAAAATCGTCTCGAAGACACTGGCGGAGGCCGGGTTGCCCGGACAGGTCCGGGGGCGCCCCAAGCATCTCTACGGCATCTATCAGAAGATGGAGCGGCAGTCCATCTCGTTCGACGAAGTGTACGACCTGACGGCCTTGCGCGTCATCACCGACACCAAGATGAATTGCTATGCCATTCTGGGGTTGATCCATTCCCTGTGGCGGCCGGTGCCCGGGCGCTTCAAGGACTACATCGCGATCCCCAAATCCAACCTCTATCAGTCGCTTCACACAACGGTGGTCGGGCTCAAAGGCGAGCACGTCGAGTTCCAGATCCGGACCGAGGAAATGCACTGCCTCGCCGAGCAAGGCATCGCGGCGCACTGGAAGTACAAGGAGCGCGGCCAAGTCGACGAACAAGACGGCAAGGTCTTCAGTTGGCTGCGACAGCTCGTGGAATGGCATCGGGATCTGTCCGACAACCGCCAATTCATGGATTCGGTCAAGCTCGATCTGTTTCACGACGTCGTCTACGTGTTCAGCCCCAAGGGGATGGTCAAGGAGATGCCGCTGGGCTCGACACCCGTGGACTTCGCCTATGCCATTCACACGGAGATCGGCGATCACTGCATCGGCGCCAAGGTGAACGGGAAGATCGTGCCGCTCCGGCACCAGCTCGCGAGCGGCGATACGGTCGAGATTCTGGTCTCGCCGACTCAGACCCCCCACAAGGACTGGCTCAAGTTCGTCCGGACGCCGCGGGCGAAGACCAAGATCAAGCACTGGCTGAAGATTGAGGAGCAGAAGCGCAGTATCGAGATCGGGCGCCGCCTGCTGGAGCGTGAGTTCCGCAAGCACGACCTGGCACCGGCGCAGCTCTTCAAGTCCGACCGACTGCTGCAGATCGCGAGGGAGTTGGGCAGCGACACAACCGACGATTTGGCCGCCGCTGTCGGGTACGGACGCATTTCCATTTCCCAGGTCATGACCCGGCTGGTGCAGGCGCCGTCCGAGGGGCGGCGTGCCGTCGAGACCGAAGAGCCGGCCGCCAAACCAGCGTTCGGCAAAGCCGAAGAAAGAGGGGTCAAGGTCAAGGGTGGGCGGGACCTCCTCATGCAGCTCTCCCGGTGCTGCAATCCGGTGCCGGGCGACCGGATCATGGGATACATCACGCGCGGACGGGGGCTGACGATTCACTCGGTCGGCTGTCCGAACCTGGACGCGCTGGACTACGACCGGGACCGGCTGGTGGAGGTCGACTGGGATACCACGTCGACCGGCACCCACCCGGTCAAGATCTCCGTGTTGACCGTGGACAAGACGGGGATGCTCGCGAACGTGTCCGCGGCGATCTCCGGCTGCAATGCGAACATCAGCCGGGCTGAAATCAGCACGCGGGAAGACCGGAAGGCGCTGCTGGATTTCGTGATCGAGATCCTCGATACGACCCATCTTGACCGTGTGCTCAAGGCGATCGAGCGGGTAGAGGGGGTGATTACGGCGCGGCGCATGCGTGCGTGGCAGGAACGGTAGGGGTCGCTAACGAGGAATGGGCGATACAGTCGGTGGGACCTGGAATTTCAGCTTGGTGCCGCGGTCCAACTGCAGGCCGTCGGCGATCCCGGCGCCGACTTCGAGGACGTACAGGGCGTTGCCGTTGGGCTGGTAATTCGGGCAACTATCGTCCAGTCTCAGACACCCCGGCACATTCCGCTCGATGTGAATGACCTTTTTGGTCGCATCGATCCAGATGATATCGAGCGCGATCCGCGTGTTTTTCATCCAGAAGGTCCAGGGTTGCGGCTCCGGGAAGGTGAAGAGCATCCCGCGGTCTTTGGGCAGGGAATCCCGGAACATCAATCCTCTTGCCCGCTTTTCGGTTGTATCTGCCAGTTCAGCGAGAATCGTGACGCCCTGAGGGGTCGTGACGGGCACGAGCCCTTCCTGGGTAGGCTGAGCGGGACCTCCCACTGCGGCATTAGTGCAGAGGCCCAGCACCAGAACGCCGAGCGCAAGCAGCCTCGCTGCCCCACGCAGTGTCGACGCCGCTCCGAGCATGGCGCATGCTAGCCATGCGTGAGTGGGCTGTCAAGCAACCTCAACAGTCACGAATGGCTCCGGATCGGGGTTCGTTCCGGTCGCCGCGTCGGCACGGGAGGCCTGGCTATGCAGATTGACAATCCCCATCGTGCGGGCTAGGGTAGCGCCGGTCTGAGTAGACTCCGATGAATCGCCCCTGGATTCGACAGTACCAACCGGGCGTCCCCGGGACACTCTCCTACCCTGACATCAGTCTCCCCGAGCTCCTGGCGCAAAGCGCCGCGAAATTCCCCGCTCAGCCCGCACTACGCTATTACGGACGCGTGATCCGCTATCGTGAGCTGGACCTGCTGGCGAACCGGTTCGCGAACCTGCTCCTCCGACTCGGTGCCGGACCGGGGCATACCGTGGGGCTGATGCTGCCGAATCTGCCCCAGACTGTCATTGCGTTCTACGGCAGTCTCCGCGCCGGATCGGTGGTCACCCCGATCAATCCCTTGTCCGTGGAAGCCGAGATCGCACAACAAGCGTCGGACGCCGGCTGCGACACGCTTGTGGCGCTGGACCAGTCTGCCCAGAGGCTGGAACCGCTCCTTCGCCGCGGGGTGGTGCGACGCCTGATCCTGACCGGGGTCGAGGAGTACCTGCCCGGGCTCAAGCGCCTGCTCTTTCCACTCAAAGCCGTCAGGCAAACGCGCCGTGTGCGAATCCCGACCGGTCCTGCTGTGCTCCCGTTCCTCGACGTGTTAGCTGAAGCATCGTCACCGCCGGGTGTGCCGGTCAAGCCGCATGATACGGCACTGCTCCAATACACAGGTGGGACTACGGGGATCCCCAAGGGCGTGGTGTTGACGCACCGCAATCTGATCTGCAACGTCTGGCAGTGCCGGTCGTGGATGCCGAGCCTCTCCGAGGGGCGGGAGGTCTTTCTGGCCGTGCTGCCGTTTTTCCACGTGTACGGCATGAGCGCTTGCCAGAATCTCGCCATCAGCATTGGCGGGTCGTTGGCCCTCTTGCCTCGCTTCCAGATTGTGGATGTGCTGGAGACCCTGGCCCGGGAGCGCGTCACGGTCTTTCCCGGAATTCCCGCGATGTACGCCGCGATCAATGGCCATCAACACCTGGATCGCTACAACCTGCGCGCCGTCCGGATTTGCATCAGCGGAGCCGGCCCGCTGGATCCGACGATTCAGGAACGGTTCGAATCTCTCACAGGCGCGTCGCTTGTCGAGGGCTACGGGCTCACGGAGGCCGGACCGGTCACGCATATCAACCCGTTGCAGCCCGGTGAAGGCGGCCGGCGGCAGCGGAGCATCGGCCTGCCGATCGCCGATACGGATGCAAAGATCATGGATGCTGACACCGGCGAACGCGAGCTGCCCATCGGGGAGGTGGGCGAGCTCGCCGTCCACGGGCCGCAGATCATGCAAGGGTACTGGAAGCAACCGGAGGAAACTGCCAACGTGCTGCGGAACGGCTGGTTGTACACCGGCGACCTGGCCCGATGCGATGCCGATGGGTACTTCTACATCGTGGATCGCAAGAAAGACATGATCAAGTCCGGGGGGGAGAATGTCTATCCACGCGAAGTCGAGGAAACGCTCTGCCGGTGTCCCAAGGTCAAAGAGGCGGTCGTCGTGGGCATCCCCCGAGGTCTCCGTGGAGAGCTCATCAAGGCATTTGTCGTGCTTCAGGACGGGGCGACGGCCACACCAGCTGAGATTCTGGAGTACTGCCGCAAGAATCTGGCGCGATTCAAGGTGCCCAAGCGCGTGGAGTTCAGGGCCGAGCTGCCCAAAACGGTGGTGGGCAAATACCTGCGTCGCGTGCTGGTGGAGGAGGAACTCAAGAAACACCAAGGGCAGGAAGGGGCGGGCGACGGAGCGGGCGAGGACTAGCGGCCAGGATGGCTTGCAACGGTCCGGGAGCCTGTGTCATGCTTCACCTCGCCGACGGCACTGCCAGGCCGGGTGTCAGGTAGCGGAGAAGCCCATGAGAGAAAAACGGATGGTGCTCTACAAGAAAGGCGTGTTTGTCTGTCCCAAGTGTCGCCAATCCTATGTGCAGGAGAAGTGGATCGAGGAATGGCGCATCCGCTGCCATAAGTGCGACTATCGAGGCACACTGACCGAAGTCTCGGTGGAGGAGCACATGGATGAGGAAAGCATTCGCCGGTGACTAACGGGCGATCGTTCGATCTCCTCCGGCCTACGCGATCGGCTTGAACTGCCTGTGCCCTGGGATCGTTCGTACTACTGATCCGATCCTGCCGTTCCCCTCCATGCCGCTGGCGGCGTGCGCGCATCGCCACAATAACCCGAAAGCCCGAGAGGTCGACCATGCGTCACGTTGCCCCTGTCATCGTTACGATTGCCTTCACCTGGTGCATTCCGGGAGGAAACGGAATGGCCTGGGCCGCCGATCCGGTCCCCGGGATCAGGGTTCTGATCGCCTACGCCTCCACGACGGGGAATACGGAGAAAATGGCGCAAGGTGTGGCCGACGGCGCTCGCGCCGTTTCAGGCGCGACCGTGCTGGTCAAACCTGTGAGCCTGGTCACGGCCGATGAGCTGTTCGCTGCGGACGCAGTCGTCGTAGGCTCGCCGGTGTACTGGACGAACATGGCCGGGGAAGTCAAGACCTTTTTCGACAATTGGCAGATCAAGTTCGGCGTCTACCCCGAGTTCAAGATGAAGGACAAAGTGGGGGCTGCCTTCGCGACCGGCGGCCAGATCTCTGGCGGGAAGGAGTTGACGATGCTGTCGATTCTGGCCGCGATGCTGGGCAATCAGATGATCGTCGTCAGCGGGGGCGGGGCATTCGGGGCCTCGGCGACGACTGAAGGAGAAAGTCCGGGCATTGACGAGAAGGAGCTTGCCGCAGCCCGCGCACTCGGTCAGCGCGTTGCAGAAGTGACGTGGCGGGTCAAGCAGAATAGGACCCAGTGAGCGCACTGCCCCTCCATCCGAACGGGGCATGATGTGTGAGCTGTTCCTGCGTCGGAACGCGGCGGAATCTCGATGTGGTTAAAGGGAGCCGGGGCGATCTGAACGAAGGCGGAGCGGTCGCTGCGGGATCAAGGCTCAGGCGAGGCAAGACTGATCAGACGCATGGACAGGGGTCGCGGGAGCAACCGCGGGCAGCGATGCTCGCCAGGTCCTGGACGTTCTTCGCGCATCGCCCGCAGCAGTCGTCGTCCTCGAGGCCGAGGGCGGCAGACAGGGTCTCCGGATCGACCAAACCCTGAGCGCCGACACGCTCAACATCCGATTCCGTGATCCCTCTGCACAGGCAGACGTACATGAGAGCCACCTCCTGCTGCACGGGAACGCCCCGCCACTTCTGGAAACCGGGGGAGTTCGACGATCTATCGATTATGATAACCGTTATCAATTTCAATTATAGAAAACTGCGGTAAAGCCGTCAAGAGAAACTTTGTCGCGGCATTTCAAAGGCTTACGCCTTGCTCGCGATCTCTCGAAGCCGAGGTTGACCGGGAAATCGAATGCTCGCGGGAGGAAAGGGAGCACACCACCTGAGCGGTCAGGAGGCGGTACGTTCGAGCTCGGTGATCATGTCCTTGATCGTGTCGAACCCGGACTGCCAGAAGGACTCGGCACGCATGTCCATGCTCACCTGCTTGAGGATGGCCTCCGGGCTGCGCGAGCCGCCGGCCGCCAGCAGATCCAGGTAGTGCGGGATGAAGGCCTCGCCGATGCTCTTGTAGCGCTGGTACAGGGCGAGGACCAACAGGTTCCCGAAACTGTACGCATAGCAGTAGAAGGGACTGCCGAAGATGTGCGGAATCGTCAGCCATTCCCACCGGAACTCATCGGGCACCGATACGGCCTTGCCAAATTGACGCCGCAGGCTTGCGAGATAGGCCTCGGCCAGGTCCTCGACCGTCGCCCCGCCGGCGATCATCTCATGGGCCGCCTTCTCAAACAGGACGAAATAGGCCTGCCGCACGACGGTGGCGTAGATGTCGTCGAGTTGTGCGAGTAGCAGGCCTTGTTTGACCGCGGTGCTGTGCTCCTGGGCCATGAGGGCGTCCGACAGGATCCGCTCTCCGAAGACCGAGGCCGTTTCCGCGAGCGGGAGCGTCGCCTGGAACGTGAAGAGCGAATGGTCGGCCGCCATCATGCCGTGCACGGCGTGACCCAGTTCGTGGGCCAGGGTGGCCACGTCGCGGGCTTCGCCGGTATAGTTGAGCTGGACATAGGGGGTCTGGCCTGGCAGGACGCTGTAGCAGTAAGCTCCGCTGAGCTTGCCCGCACGGGTCCGCGCGTCAATGTGATGCTCGAGGAAGACGCGATCGGCAAGGTCAGCCAGGCGTGGGCAAAAGGCACGGTAGGCCTCCAGCACCATGCGCACGGCATCCTGGTACCGGTACCGCTTCCGAGCCGACCGATGCGGTGCGTAGATGTGGTACCGGCTCATCTCCGGAAGCCGGCAGATCCGCCCCTTGAGTCGGAAATAGTCCTGGAAGACCTCGGCGTTCTTGGTGCACACGACGAGGAGCGCCTCCACCGCCTCATCGGGTATGTCGTTGACCAGGTTCCGCGCGCTGATGGGTGAGGCGAATTTTCGCAAGCTTAGGTTTTCGCTCTTCCAGTCGCTGACAAGGGTCGAATAGATTTCGCCGATCACGTCATGCTGGGCCTCGAAGACCCGGAAGAGTTCCGTGTAGGCGGCCTCCCGCACTCTCGGCTTGGGGCTCCGGACGAACGCCGCGAGTTGCTCACGATTCAGGGTTCTCAGCTTCCGGTTGAGCCGTAGGGTGAAGGTGAAGCTGTTCGTCAACACGTCGTAGAGCGTATTGATCGCGCTGCGTCCGGTCACGTTCTTGAGATTGATGATCTTCTCTTCAGGCTCGGTCAGCGTGTGGTTCTTGAAGCGGCGAATGGTCTCCAGATGGTATCGACGATCGCCGGAGGTTTCGAGTAGGCGTGCCGCCTGGGCATCGTCTACCGACTGCCACCAGAGGTCGAAAAACAACGTGCGGTTCTGAACCGCGGTCAACCGCTCTTCAACCTTTGTTTTGAACGCGCGGGCCCGGATATTGCCGGTGTCTTCAGAAAACCACAGGTAGGCATACGCGTTGAGTCTGGCCGACGTCGCAGCGATTTCCTCGCTGAGCGTCAGGAGGTCATTGAAGGCCTCTCCCGACATGTCCGCTGCAAGCTTGGATCGCCAGCCCTCGAACTCCAAGGCTCGGGTTTCTAGGTCCTTCATCAGGACTTCGACATCGCCCACCGGATCCTCCAACAAGTCGGACAAGTCCCAAGATGGCGGCTGGGTGTCTCGAGATAGCCCAGGGCCGGATGTTTTCAGGCTAACGCGCTTCAGAACGGATCGCTTCACGGGGATCCTCGACAAGTGACCTCAAGGGTATCTGCCCATCATACCACCGGAGACCGCGAGGGCGTCCAGAGGAATTAGTTACGTGAAATCAAATGGTTCTGATTTTCTTTAGCAGGGCCTCGTTGCATGGCGGCCTCACCATGACCGGCACTTCCCAGGCCCCGGTGGTAGGTAGTGCGTCGACCGTCATCTTTTGCGCCGCGATCCGGGAAGGGATAGATCATGACGGCACAGGAGATTCAGCGTGTTGTCCAATATGTGACCGCGAGCACGTCTTATGAACGTGATACGGTGGATCAGATTATCCGGACCGGTTTCCGGGAACTGGCCAACCTGGTGCTGTCTTTCTGGGACGTGGAGCCATCACCCGCCCGATCCGGCATCCGACTAGCCCATGTGGCCATCGTGGAGCGATTGGCAAGCAGGCGGCCTCTCCACGCGTCCGACTGCTGATTCTGAAACCCCGGCGCGAGGTGCCCGCTCAATGCGCCGGTCAAAGGAGCGCTCAAGGGGTTGCTCTGCCCGGTTACGCGCCCTGCCCGAGAGAGGCAGTCAGCGCTTCCAGATTCTTGGTGACCATGGCATCGCCGTTCATTGTTGAGACGGCGATCCCGTCGGCGCAGATCTTCCGGCACTCACTGAGACGGCCGAGCCGCTGATAGGATTGAGCCAGCGCGTAGTAGGCGGCGGAATAGGTCGGCTTGGCCTTGAGACAGCGTTCCAGGGCGAGTGCGGCTTCCTGGAAATTCCCGTCCTCCATATAGGCTTTCCCCAATCCGAACCAGGCCACCTCGTCGTTCGGATCCATGGCCAGCAACTTCTTGAGTGACTCGATGCGCGGGTGTGGCATGCGGGTGTCTCCTTGTTCAGCGAGAACCAGGGGTACTGTGATGCGCTTACCTTAATCCCGGATCTCGCGCGTTGTCTATGCCGTTTGCCGCGTGCTACGATGTTTTGGTCGTGAAGCGTGATGAGTCCCGGGTTGAGGCACTCGGAGCGCATCCATGGCCGGTCCCCCGGTCACGCTTGACGGATGACCCGCCACGGGTGCGGGGGATGGCGCGCACCGGGTTCGTCTACCATCCGGATTATCTCCAGCATGACATGGGGTATGGTCATCCGGAATCGCCGGAGCGACTGCGCGCCATCATGTCGCGCCTGGCGCGAAGCCACGTTCTCGCTCGCACCGTGCGCATCGAGCCGGCGCCGGTGGCGGACGAATGGGTCACGCAGGTGCACGCCCCGGCCTATGTCGAAGAATTGAAGGCCCGCTCGCCGGCCAGCGGGCGTGTTCCGCTCGATCCCGACACCTCGATCTCGCCGGGGAGCCTCCGGGCGGCGTATCTGGCCGCAGGGGGCGCCCTAGCGGCCACTGACGCCATCGTGGCCGGCCATGTCGACAACGCCTTCTGCGCGGTGCGCCCACCAGGTCACCACGCGGAACGGGCGCGCGCGATGGGCTTCTGCCTGTTCAACAACGTGGCGATCGCCGCACGGTATGTGCAGCGGCATCATGGGCTCCAGCGGGTGTTGATCGTGGACTGGGACGTCCACCACGGCAACGGGACCCAGCACAGTTTCTACGACGATCCCTCCGTGCTGTTTTTCAGCACGCATCAGTTCCCGCACTATCCGGGGACCGGGCTGGCGTCCGAACGGGGAGTGGGAAAAGGCGAAGGCCTGACGATCAACGTGCCGATGCCGCCGGGGCAAGGTGACGAGGAGTACCGGGACGTGTTTCGGCGCGTCCTGGTGCCGGCCGCCGACTCGTTCAAGCCGGACTTCGTGCTGATCTCGGCCGGGTTCGATGCGCATCGGGATGATCCGCTCGCGGGCATGGGGTTGACGGAGGACGGCTACGCCGACCTGAGCCGTATCGTGCTCGACATTGCCCACCGGCACTGTCGCGGGCGCGTGCTGTCCTGTCTCGAAGGCGGCTACAACTTGGAGGCGCTGTCCGCATCCGTCGAGCGGCATGTGCTGGCATTGCTGGAGGCGGGGAGCGAGGCAGGTCGAGGCCAACGGTGAGGCTGAACAGATCGTTACGGAAGGCCGTGATCATCGGCCTCGGGGCGGCCGTCGCCGTCTATCTCTATTACACCGAGATCAAGCCGGTCGTGATCTTCGGCCTGCGATCCGACTACGCGCATGCGATCCCCTACCAGAAGGTGCCCGAAGGGATCGACAGCCTGCGGGCCGAGTCTTGCGGGACCTGCCACCGGGAGATCTATGAAGAATGGAAAGCCAGTATCCATGCGCAGGCCTTTGTGGATCCTTTCTTTCAGGCCTACTGGAAGCGCGATGGCAACATTTGGGTCTGCCTCAATTGCCACACCCCACTCGAGAACCAGCAGCCCACCCTGATCAAGGAGATTCCCCGGGGGCGTGTGGAACGGGCGGTGCAGGAGCCGAACCCGCACTACGATGCCGCGTACCAGAAGGAAGCCATCACCTGCGCAGCTTGTCACGTTCGAGACGGAGTGATTCTGGGACCCTATGACGATTCCGTCGCGCCGCATCCGACGAAGTTCGATCCGTCCTTCCGCACGACGCAGGTCTGTTATCGCTGCCACAATGTCCAATCCGGTCCGGCCCAGTTCTACAACGTCGGACCGTGCGGCACCTATGCCGAATATGAGGGCCGGTACTTCATGCAGGAACGGGGCATGATCTGCCAGAGCTGCCACATGCCCGAAGTGGAGCGGCCGGTGGCGCAGGGCGCCCCGATCCGGCAGGGACGGCGGCACCTGTGGCGCGGCGGGCATGATCCGGACATGATCCGGCAAGCAGTGGCGGTGGATGTGCGGGCCGATCCCCCGTCGCCCAAGGCTGGTGACCTCGTGCGGGTCGGCCTGACGTTGATCAACGCGGGAGCCGGGCACAAGATTCCGACGGGCGACCCCGATCGGCATGTGACGGTGGAGTTCCGGGTCGAGGACAGACACGGGCGAGTGCTGGACCGGCAGACGGACACCATGGGCCGGTGGATCCTGTGGCAGCCGGTCGTCCTGGAGGTATTCGATAACCGCCTGCTGCCGCTGGCCAGCCGGGACTACTCGTTCAGCTACCAGCTGCCCGCGGCCGAACCCGCGCCTCTGCTGAAGATCCGGGTGACCTACCACATTCTCACCGAGGATCAACACGAATGGCTGCGCGACAAGTACGGACTGACGGGGAACGAGCCGTACGCCTTCACGATTTATGAACGGACGCTGCCGCTGTCCTCGGATCTGGCGAAGGCCATCAGCGAGCTGGAGCCGGATCCGCGCCTAAACTGCACGGCGGGGACCGCCGGGCCCCACACGAGTTGACCCAATGACGCGAACCCTGACAACCTGACAAGGAGTCGACTCCGATGAAACATCCGCTTTTGATCGATACGGAGACGCTGGCTCAGGCCCTGGGCCGCGAGGGCCTGGTGGTGATTGATGTCCGGGGGAAGGCGGCCTATGCGTTCGGCGGGCACATCCCGGGCGCGGTTCATTCCACGTGGCATGAGTACAGCGATCCGAGCGCGACCGCGAAGGGCCTGCTCGACCCCGAGATCGGGAATCTCGAGAACAAGCTCCGGGCTCTCGGGATCAACAATGACAGCGATATCGTGATTTATTCCAATCCGTTCGACAACTGGGGCGACGAAGGCCGGATGTTCTGGATGCTGCAGTATCTGGGACATACCAGGCTCAGGATTCTTGACGGCGGCTGGGTGAAGTGGATCGCCGAACGACGGCGGTTCGAACACGGGACTGTGACGCCCAACCCGGGGAAGTTCACGGCGACCCCGAACCCCGATCTGATTATCACCAAGGAAGAGCTGAAGCGCCTGGTGAAGCGGCCGCATCCCGAAACTAGGATCGTTGATGCACGTAGCCTCGAAGAGTATGCCGGCAAGGAAATGCCCGGCATTCCGCGTCCGGGGCACATCCCATCGGCCCTGAGCGTACCGTGGAACGGGTTTCTGAACCCCGACGCGACGCTCAAGGACCTCGCTGCGATCAAGTCGGCGCTGGAAGAGAAGGGCGTGCACGAAAGCCACGACGTGATCTGTTACTGCACCGGCGGGGTGCGGTCGGCCTGGCTGTATTTCGTGCTGCAGGTCGCCGGTTATCGCAAGATTCGGAACTACCCGGGGTCCTGGTGGGAGTGGAGCCGCGACTTCGCCGCCCCGGTCGAGACAGATGTGAAAGTGCTGCACAGGATACGCAACGAGGACGTACCGCGGCCGTCTTGACACTAGAAAATTTCACGTGATAACGTTCTTTTCACGATTGTCCTGTCGCAGCGGAGGGCTGTCGGCAGGGCAGTGCAATGAATTCAGGACAGGAGGATGGCTATCATGAAGAAGCACTGGTTCCTGGGTGCGGCAGTGTTCGGCTTCGTCACCGCACTTGTCGGCGGGTCCTATCTTTCCAACGTTGCGTGGGCGGGGAATCCGCACGTGGCTGAGGCAGTCCAGCACGCCAAGGAAGCCGCTTCGCATGGCAAGCAAGGCCACGCGGATGCGCTGGTGCAGCACGCCGAGGGCGCGCTGAAGCATGCGCAGGAAGCGCAGAAGGACGTCAAGGACCCGCACCTGGACGAGGGGGTGAAGCATCTCAAGGAGGCCGTGTCGCACGGCAAGGCCGGCCATGCAGATGTCGGCACCAAGCATGCGGAGGAAGCCGCGATGCACCTCGGCGAAGTGAAATAAGTCTTTCCGGCACCAGGCGAGAGGCAAGGGGCGAGGGGTTTCTCGGGACAACCCGATCGCTCCTTGTCTCGTGCCATTGCCGAATTCCCCAACACCTCTGACCTCTCGCCTCGAGCCCCTTCCCCGAGTTCATATGCGCGTCGGCTATTTTCAATTTGAGCCTGTGTTCGGAGAGGTGAAGCGAAATCTGGACACGATCGCGTCGCGTCTGGCCGGCCTCCGGTGCGACCTGCTCGTGTTGCCGGAGTTGTGTTCGACCGGTTACCAGTTCGTGACGACCGAGGAGGTGCGCGCGCTCGCCGAACCGGCCTCGGATGGGGCGACGACCAGGCGGCTGATTGAAGTCGCGCGCGCGGCCGGCATGCACCTCGTGGCGGGCCTGGCCGAACGCGATGGGGCTCGGTATTACAACTCGGCCGTGTTGCTGGGGCCGTCCGGCTTCCTGGGTGTCTACCGCAAGACGCATCTGTTTTTCGAGGAAACCCTGTTCTTCACCCCGGGCGACACGGGGTTCCACGTGTGGGACATCGGAGTGGCCAAGGTCGGGCTCCTGATCTGTTTCGATTGGCTGTATCCGGAGGCGGCCCGGACGCTGGCGCTGAAGGGCGCCGAGGTGCTCTGCCACCCGTCGAATCTCATCTTGCCGCACTGCCCGGACGCCATGGTGACCCGGTGCTTGGAGAATCGCGTGTTCGCCGTCACAGCCAACCGGATCGGCTCCGAAGCTCGGGGCGGGAAGGAGCGGCTGACCTTCATCGGTAACAGCGAGATCGTCTCGCCACGCGGTACCGTCCTGCGCCGTGCGCCGGGTGACCTTGAGGATCTGGCCGTCGTCGAGATCGATCCGGCTGAGGCGCGGACCAAATCCCTGAATCCGTACAACGACCTGCTGCGCGACCGGCGACCACATCTCTACACGTGAGACGTTCGGTCGCCATCGGCTGCGCGCTCGGGGCCCCGTTGATCCTGTCTGGAGTGCGCGGTAGGATGGTTGCATGTCGGTAGCGCTTGGCAAAGGGATCTTCCTGGTCGCGGCCCCGTCTCTTCGCGACCCCAATTTCCGACAGAGCGTCGTCCTGCTCTGCGAGCATAGTACCGAGGGCGCCTTGGGAGTCGTGGTCAATCGGCCCACGGCGGTGTCGCTTTCGGAAGCGCTCCCGCAGATCCCGGTTTTGGCCGGACGGGATCACGTCCTGTTCTCCGGCGGGCCGGTCCAGCCCAACCACGTCCTGATTCTCTACCGGCTGACGCACGAGCCGGATTCCAGTCACCATGTCTTTGACGGGGTCTACCTTGGGGGTGATGTGGGGGTCCTGGAGCGTGTATTGACTGCCTCGACCAGCGCCGAGTCGTTCCGTGCGTTCATGGGCTATTCGGGCTGGGGACCGGGACAACTCGAGGCAGAGATGAAGACCGGCGCGTGGATCACGCTGCCGGCCGATCCGACGGTGGTCTTCGAGAAGGATCCCACCCGTGTTTGGCCGGATATCCTGCGGTCGCTGGGTGGGGCCTACGAGGTCTACGCGGACATGCCCACCGATCCGAGCCTGAATTGAAGCAGTGTTGAGCGGAGAATTGTGAGCTCCGAGTGATCGGACCCCCACACTCAGCACCCAGCACCCAGCACGTCCTTCTCCCTCAGCACTTGCCGCAAGAAGCGCCCGGTATGTGACGCGTCGACCTGAACGATCTGTTCAGGCCGTCCCTCCGCGACGATCTGCCCGCCCTGATCGCCGCCTTCTGGCCCCAGGTCAATAATCCAGTCGGCCGTCTTGATCACGTCAAGGTTGTGCTCGACCACGATCGCTGTGTTGCCCGCGTCCACCAGACGCGAAAGGACCGCCAGCAGTTTCTTGACGTCCTCGAAGTGTAACCCCGTCGTCGGCTCGTCCAGGATGTAGAGCAGGCCGCCCTTGCGCGAGCCGGCGCCGCCAAGCCCCACCAATTCCGCCGCGATCTTCAGACGCTGGGCTTCTCCTCCGGAGAGCGTCGTCGCCGGCTGTCCGAGACGCAAGTAGCCCAATCCGATCGACGACAACAGGTGCAGGCGTTCGGACAGGTGCACGGCCTCGGAGAAGAACGAACGCGCTTCATCCACCGTCAGGCGCAGTACGTCATGGATGCTCTTGCCGCGATAGCGCACCGCCAGGACATCGCGTCCGAATCGGCGACCGTCGCAGGCTTCGCAGGTGACGAACATGTCCTCGAAAAAATACATCTCCAGCTTTTCGGACCCGCTGCCCTGGCAACGCTCACAGCGGCCCCCCGGCGTGTTGAACGAGAAATGCGCCGGCGTGAGCCCTCGGCGACGCGCCTCCGGTAACGCCGCGAAGAGACGCCGGATCTCGTCGAAGCCCTTCAGGTACGTGATCGGATTGGAGCGAGGCGTGCGGCCGATGGGCTGCTGGTCGATGAGACGCACACCCCGGAGGTGCTCCAAACCCCGGATGGCGCGAAAGCGGCCCATGGGCAACGATTCCACATGGAACGCTCGGGCGACGGCTCGGTAGAGCGTCTCTTCCACCAACGTGCTCTTGCCGGAGCCCGAAACGCCGGTGACGCAGACCAGCATGCCCAGGGGAATGCGCACGTTGATTCCTTTGAGATTATGCTCGCAGGCACCGATCAGGCTCAGCGCCTGGCCCGCTCCGGCGCGGCGCGAGCGCGGGAGCGGAATCGTCTCTTCGCCTCGCAGGTATCGTGCCGTCAGCGAGCGTGGATCGCGAAGAAACCGATCGCGCGGTGCCGCGCAGACGACTTCGCCGCCCTTTTCCCCAGACCAGGGGCCGAGCTCGACGAGGTAATCGGCCGCCATGATGACTTGGCGATCGTGCTCGACGACCGCGACCGTGTTGCCGGTATCTGCCAGGTCGCGCAGGATCGACGCCAGCGTGGCGGTATCCCGCGCGTGCAGACCGATGGTCGGTTCGTCGAGCACGTACAATGTGCCGACCAGTCGGGCGCCCAGTTGATTCGCGAGCGCGATTCGCTGGGCTTCGCCGCCGGAGAGCGTCTTCGTCTGCCGCGAGAGCGTCAGGTACCCGAGTCCGACCCGGAGCAGGAACTCCAGCTTGGCCTTGAGTTGGCGCAGCAGATCCTGAGCCACCTGGGCTTCGAACTCCGGCAACGCCAATCCCTCCGCCCACGCCGCCGCGTCTCGGACCGTCTGCTCAGAGACCTGCGCGATGTCCCATCCGGCGACCTTGACGAGCCGCGCCTCGGGGCGAAGTCTCGTGGCCTCGCACGCCGTGCACGGAAACGGGCTCCGGTAACGGCTCAGGAAGACCCGCACGTGCAGCTTGTACCGCTTCTGTTCGAGGTACGCAAAAAACTGCCGGATCCCTTCGAACCGTTCGGCCCCGTTCCAGAGCAACGCCCGTTCCTTGTCGGAGAGCGCGGCGTAGGGTTTCGTCAGGCTGATCCCACGCCGTTTCATGGCCAGCAGCATCTGTCTGTGCCACCAGTCCGTCCCCGGCTTGGTCCAGGGCTCGATGGCCCCCTCGGCGAGTGAGCGGGTCCGATCCGGCACGACCAGATCTTCGTCGTACCGCAGGATATTGCCGAAGCCCTTGCACTCGGGACAGGCGCCGAGCGGATGGTTGAACGAGAACAGGACGGGACGGACTGGCTCGAAGGTTCGGCCGCACTGCTGGCAGCGGAACTGCGCGCTGTAGGTGTGCAGGCCGGCTCCGATGACCTCAGCCTGGCAGATGCCGCCGGCTTCCCGGAAGGCGGTCTCGACCGCTTCGATGAGCCGGTTGCGGTTGTCGGGACGCAAGAGCAGCCGGTCGAGCACCACCGACAGGGTTGCATCGCCCGCCCGAGGGAGCGTGACGGTCGGTTGCAGGTCGACGATCTCGTGGCCGACCTTCAGGCGGATGAACCCGCGGGCGAGAAGCGCATCCACGAATGCCCGGTCGTGGCTTAGCCCCGGATCCTTGAGCGGGAACAGGATCATCGCGCGTCCGTCGGGGAACCGGGCGAGGAGGTCGTCCGCGACGGCGCCGGGGTGGTAGCCTCGGGCTTCCTGCTTACAATCGGGACAGACGGGGCGGCCGACCTTGGCAAACAACAATCGCAGCAAGTCCGCGATCTCGGTCGCGGTGCCAACGGTGGACCGGGCGGTGCGAACGGGATTCTTCTGCTCGATGGCGATCGCCGGCCGGACGTTGATCAGCCGGTCCACGTCCGGCCGATCGACCTTCTCCAGAAACATCCGCGCGTAGGTGCTGAGCGACTCCACATAGCGCCATTGGCCTTCAGCGAACAGCGTGTCGAAGGCCAAGGAAGACTTCCCGGAGCCGGACACACCGGTGATGGCGGTGACTTGGTTATGCGGGAGCCGCAGGCTGATGTTCTTGAGGTTGTTCTGCCGCGCGCCTTCGATGATCAAGTCGCCGGGTTGGGCGCCGGCATCGCGTGGCGGGGCGGAGGTGGGCTGAACCATGCTCGGATGGTAACAAGCGGGGAAGGAACGGGGCAACAGCGACAGGCAGCCTGGTTCGGAGCGCGGTTACAGCCGCATGAGCGCCAGCTTGATCAACGCGACGACGCCCATATAGGCCGCAAGACCGCCGACCATCGCGACCCAGAAGCCCAGACGGTCGAGAGTGGCGATGATGAACCCGACGTAGGCGAGCCAGGGCGGGACGAACCAAAGGAGATGCTTCGCGTACGAGAGCGTGGTGGCGCTGCCCCCGTTCAGATAGATCAGGACGAACGTGACGCCGGTAATCGCGGGGAAGGTGCTGGCAAACGCCGCGAGGAACCCCCGCCCCTGCGCGCCCAAGTACGTGGACACGCTGACGATGAAGCCCCCGAGCACGAAATAGAGCCCGTACTTCGCCAGTTCTGTCATCTCTCTCGACCCTCTCTCAGCGTGATGGTGTTGGAATCGCCGCTCGGGATGGCAGGGCCCGAAGCGTGCATCGCCGGAGGAGCGGGGACTCACCGAGGCCCTGCCGAAAAGGAAAGCCGGTCACGCCCCCTCGAACGCCTCCATCGCCTCGCGCACGATCCGCTCCCCCTGGCCTGTGTAGCGCGGGGAGAAATGGAAGACCACGAGCTGGCGCACTCCGGCCTTGCGCGCCATCAGGCCAGCTTGCCGCGCGGTCAGATGGTAGCGCTCGCGCGCCTTGTCGGCATCTTGGTCCCGATAGGGCGCTTCGCAGAAGAAGACATCGGCACCCCGCGCGAGCTCAACGACTTTTGCCTCGTTCTCCTCGTCGTGCCGGCAATCCACGACATAGGCTACCTTCTGCCCTCGCGTGATCGTCAGAAACCGCTCACGCACCTCGCCCAGGATGAATTCCAGCTCCTGGCGCCGGTGTTCGAAATACAGCGTGGCCGTGAACTGGAAGTCGTCGGGCTTCCCTTGCCACACGTACTGCTTGACCTCCTTCAGCCACGATCCGACCGGCAGGCCGGCCTCGTGCAGCTTCTCTTTGTTCACGTTGATATGGAACGGCTCCTGCAACGCGAATCCGAAGCTCGGCACCCGATGGTTGAGCGGGACCGCGCGGACGGTCAGCATGGGTTCTTCCAGGAGCGGAAACGGCGCGGTGGAAGTCCAGTCGGGCCCCGGCTGTGATTCTGCCCCGTGCAGGGCGAAACCCTCGGTGGCCAGGAAGGTGGCGGACCGAACTTCCCGTGGGTGGAATTCGCGCACCTGGATCGTGAGCGGGTAGCCGTCGACAAGGTTCCAGGTATAGCCGCGCAACTTGCCCGTGATGTTGGCGATCAGGCCGGGCGGGCCGTACAGGCGCAGCGTCTTGCCTCGGCCGAGGGCTACACGCAGGACCCGGTCGAACCCGATGAAGTGGTCCATGTGCATGTGGGAGACGAAGATGTCCCCGGCGCGCAGCAGCCGTGTGGGGCTCAAGGCGGTGTTGTCCCCGAGATCGAAGAGCAGCGCGCGGCGCGCCCAGCGGACTTCCACATAGAGTCCGGGATCACCGAACGGCTCGTTCACCAGATAACACGAGAACGACGGGTTCATGTCGGGACCAGCTTCAGCACCGAATACATGACCATGACTTCGACCGCGTGAGCGGTGATGGGAACATACAGGTTGCGGAGGCGGATCCACGCGAGGCCCCAGATGAGTCCGTCCCAGAGCGCAATCCAGTGCAGGTGCTTGAACGTCGTCACCATGAACGGGTCGAACGAAAAAACGAGCGATGAGCCGAGCACTGCGACAGCGCACCCGGCCGCAGATCCGCCGGGCATGCAGCCGTCGGACCACAGAGCGAGCAACCGGCCGAGCAGGAAACCTCGGAAGTTCAGCTCGATGGTAATGGTGATGAGCAGAATGCCCCAGGGCAGCATCGCCACTGCCGGCGCCCGAGCGTGTGGTGTGTCGCGCAGGAACGCGATGTCTCCTCCCAACCAAGGGATAAACCAGAGAATCACGGACACATTGAGTCCACCGAGCACGAGGCCGATCAGCGTGCCCCACGCGAGTCCCTGTGTGATACGACCGGGTTCCAAACCAAGGCGCTGCACTGTGGTGTCGTTGGCGAGAACCCACACCGAGAGCCCCAGATAAGCCAGCGCCTGTGGGAGGAAGATGAAGAGAGGCTGCGCCTGCAGGCGGGCGGGCAGCGCGTAGAACAAGGCGGTGGTCAGCACCGGCAGCAGAGCCAGCCAGGCCAGCCGCTCAGTTCGGCAATCCTCCGTCTGTCCGGAAGAGAAGAGTGAAGAGACGTGACGGAGGCGCGCTGTTGGGACCGACACGACGTTTGGAAGATCAGCTACTGCAACTCAATGTGATAGCGCTCCAGCGTCGTGGCTTTCGTGCGTGCGAGATTCGATAATGACTTATTGTAATCCACGATCGCGCGCAATTCGTTCGCACGCGCCTGAGCCAGGTCGCGCTGGAAGTCCAGCACGAAGCGGGTCGTGCTCAACCCCACGTTAAGCCGTTCCTGTTCGGCCTGGAGCTGTTTCTCGGCCATGATGCGTGCTGAGCGCGTCGTTTCGATGCGTTTAAAATCAGTCTGCACGCGTCGCACAGCTTCCCTCACACCGACTATAACCTGCTGCCGGACGTTCTGCAACGAGGCCTGTGCGTTGCGGGCCTCGAGCTGGCGCTTGTTGTACTGGCTCCAGGCGGATCGGTTGCCAATAGGATAGCTCAGCACCAGTCCGGCACCGTAGTTGTAGAATTCCCCGCCGAAATTGAGCTTGAGCATATCCTTCATGTCATCGCCCAGACCGTTCAAGCCGGCGGTCCCCTGAAAGGAGAGGGTTGGCAAGAGCTGGTTTTTCGCGAACTTGACGTTCAATTGGCTCGTGTCGATGTTCTTCTCTGCTTGCTTGATCTCGGGCCGGAGCTGGAGCGCAATATCAATCGTTTCCTCCAAAGTAATCGGCTCGAGCGTCTGCACCAGTTTGTCGATTGGGGTCAGGCGGAGGTCCTTGCGCAGCTCATCCTCCGTTGGATTGAGCAGGCGCCGCAACTGGTCTTCCTGGTCCCTGATCGCTTTCTCGGCAATCAGCACCTGTTCGACGCGCGAAGCCACGGCCGCCTCAGCCTGCAGCACCTCGACGATCGCCATGACGCCCGCCTTCGCCTTGGCCCGATTGCTGGCCAGCAGTTCATCGGCGGCCTTGAGCGCGGCTTTGGCGACGTTCAGATTCTCGCTCGTAAAGACAAGTTCCCAATAGGCTTGCTCCACCGTGGCGATCACTGTGAGCACGCGGTCGAAAAACGTATGCTCCTCGACCTTCGCGTTGTTCTGCGCAATCTGAATGAACGTCTTGTTGATTTCCACGCCGAAGTTGCGGAGCAGGGGCTGCGTCAGGGTGAAGGCGAGCCCCGAGGTATAGCCGGGGTTGTACAGGAAGGTCGTCGGCCCGGCGACGAAGGCGCGCTGTGGACTGAAGTTGATGTCATAGTTGGCGCCGGTCAGGAGGTTCTGCGTCATGTCAAAAGTGACCGACGAGTTGTTCTGGTCGAACGGGGTGATCTCGTTGATGACAACTCCCGACACACCGAAGATCGGGCGGTTCAACGGCGAAATCGACCGGTTGTATTGGCCATTCACGCTGAGGGTCGGATCGAATTTCGCCTGTTCGAACACGATGTCGGTCAGGCGGCTTTCCCTGGTTTGCCGGCTGATCGTGATGTCCAGATTCCGCTCCAGGGCCTGGAGGACCGCATCGGTGAGTGACAAGTTTTGCCTGCGTTCCTCTTGCGGGCGATCTGGTTGTCCCTGACCCCACGCCCCCGGCGTGAGCAATAGCGAGCCGCACGCCGCCGCAATCGTGGCGCTGGTGCGCAGTCTGTGAGACAGTCTTATCATGGTACTCCCCCTTGCTGGATGGTGAAAATTCGAGGATAATAGTAGCCGACACGTGGTAGGGTGTCACCGATTATCTTCCCGTGAGCATTGAGATGGTCCGAGGCATCCAGACAGAGCGATCCTTTCTACGCCGACACCGTTCGCTCGTGGTGGCGTTTGCCGTGCTGCTGATCAGTCTTGCGATGACTGATCCGTTGTGGGCGCAAACGGTTTCAGGGGTACGCGGGATGGGCGGCGGGGTGGGGGCGCTGTTCAGTCTCGTTGGGCCCGGCAGTCTGTATATCGATAATCAAGGGACCCAGGGGTTCCTTTATTCGAACGGTCCTTTCTTGGAATCGTACAACTTCCGAACGATGGGCGGCCCTGCCTGGAGCGGTGGCGTGATGACGTTCGGGCCGCAACTGTCCATCGGTCTCATCCAAGGGGTCAACCAGACGGGAACTCCCACCGTGCTCGTGCCGCCGCCGCGGCAACTGCCTCCCTTACCGCCTCCTCCAGAGGTCGACGCGCTGACGTTGGACCTGATTCCATAACGAAGCAGACCCTGACTCCTCCCTTGCCCCTCGCCTCTCGCCCTTCATCCATCCGTTAGGGCGCATTTAGGGCGCATTCGCCACCTGCCAGGCCACTGCCAGCACATATCGTGCAACCAT
>Ga0073934_10003005_pt1 | contig 32552 bp, 29 predicted proteins | sample LarsenN4metaG_FD_76834 | JGI IMG/M metagenome (GOLD analysis project Ga0073934, IMG submission 76834) | Hot spring sediment bacterial and archeal communities from British Columbia, Canada, to study Microbial Dark Matter (Phase II) - Larsen... ...
GGCAGTAGGCAGTTGGCAGTAGGCAGTAGGCAGACGACCGCCAACTGCCTACTGCCTACTGCCTACTGGTTCTGCCCTATGGACGCCGCCATGCCGGTGGTGGTCTAATACGCTCCTTTTCCGTCGCGCCCATCGCACTTTTTCTTCCGTCTCGTACGAGCTTTGACCGAGGGAGGGTGTGATGAGACGTGTGCTCCGTGAATCGTCGCTCGCGGCGATTGCCATCCTGCTCACGGGTGCGTCCCCCTGGGCGCAGCTCTCCACTGCACAGCTGAGCGGCCGCGTCACCGACGAGAGCGGCGCCGTGCTCCCGGGCGCCACCATCACCGTCACGCAGACCGAGACGGGCTTTACCCGGTCGGACGTGACCGACGCCAACGGCGCGTATGTGCTGTCGAACCTGCCGCTCGGCCCCTATCGGCTGGAGGTCGCGCTCCAAGGCTTCCGTACTTATGTCCAGACGGGGGTCGTCCTGCAGGTCGGCGCCTCCCCGGTTCTCAACGCCGTATTGGCTGTGGGCGCTCTCGAAGAGTCGGTAACGGTGCAGGGCGCCGCGCCGCTCGTCGACGTGCAGAGCTCCGGCATCAGCGACGTCGTGCAGAACGAAGAGATCCTGGCGCTGCCGCTCAACGGCCGCAATGCCGCGGAGCTCGTCGTCGTTTCGGGCGCCGCCGTGCAGATCACGACGGCACCGAACCGCGCGGTGCCTGGCGGGCTCGGGATCTCCGTGGCAGGCGGGCAGGCCTTTGGCGTCGCATACCTGCTCGACGGCGCCATGCACAACAATCCCCAGGACAACCTGAACATGCCGTTCCCGTTTCCGGACGCGCTGCAGGAGTTCAGCGTCGCGACGAGCGGCCTCAACGCGCAGAACGGCATGCACTCGGGCGCGGCCGTGAGCGCGGTGACGAAGTCCGGCACGAACCGGTTCACCGGCAACGTCTTCGAGTTCCTCCGCGACCGCCGCTTCAATGCGACGGATCCGTTCGCCCAGATCGGTCCCGACGGCAAGCGCGTCGACGACGGGCTGCGCCGGAACCAGTTCGGCGGCACGCTCGGCGGTCCGATCGTGCGGAACAGGCTGTTCTTCTTCGGCGCCTACCAGGGCACCACGGTCCGCACGCAGCCGGCTGCCAACATCACCTATGTGCCGACGCCAGCGATGCTCGCCGGCGACTTCACCACCTTCGCCTCGCCCGCGTGCAACAGCGGGCAGCAGATCACGCTGCGGGGCGGATTCGTGAACAACCGGATCGATCCCGCGCGGTTCAGTCCAGCGGCGCTCAATCTGATCAAGCGTCTGCCCGCGACGACCGATCCATGCGGCCAGATCACGTACACGCTGCAGAAGGACAGCAATGAGGGGCAGTACATCGGCCGGATCGATTACCAGCGCACGCAGGACGACACCATCTTCGGCCGCTACATGGTGACGACGGCCGACCAGCCGATTCCGATGCGCGAGGGAGACAGCGTCCTGTCCCTGTACGACTCCGCGACGCGGCAGGGCCTGCTCGGTCTCGATGCGATCGCCCACTCGCTGGCGCTCGGCGACACGCACGTGTTCGGCCCCAACACGGTCAACTCCCTGCGGTTTGCGTTCAATCGATCCGCCGTGAGCCGCCTCGCGCCGGCCACGTTCGACCCGTTCGACCTGGGGATCGACGCCTACAGCTACCAGCCCGACGTCATGTGGATCGAGGTCCAGGGCGCGTTCTTCGCGCAGAATCCGGGGCCGAGCCGCTTCGTGACCAACGCGTCGCAGATGAGCAACGACCTGACGCTCGTGCGCGGCGCCCATCAGCTGTCATTCGGCGCCAACGCGGCGTACTGGCGCTATTATTTCCAGTCGCACGCGCGATCCGGAGGCGTCTGGCAATTCACGGGCGATATCACCGGCCGCGGATTGAGCGACCTGCTCCTCGGGCGGGTCGGACGGCTCGAACACGGTGGTCCGGCGATCCTGCCGATGGACCAGTGGTACTTCGGCCTGTACGCCCAGGACACCTGGCGCGTGGGTCCTCGCGTCACGATCAACGGCGGACTTCGGTGGGAGCCGTACTTCGGCCAGGCCGTCCGGAACGGCGCCGTGTACAACTTCATCCCCGAGAACTTCCGGAACAACGTCACGAGCAAGGTGTTCGTGAACGCGCCGGCGGGGTTGGTGTATCCCGGCGATGAGGGGTTCGCGACCAAGGGCCGGCGAGGGGTGCACACGCAGTGGCTGAACTTCTCGCCGCGCGTCGGGCTCGGGTGGGATGTCGGGGGCGACGGCCGCACCGCCGTCCGCGCCTCGTACGGGCTCACCTACGACTTCCCGAACGCCGAGTACATGCTGATCAACGCCAATTCACCGCCGTTCGGGAACCGGTCGATCATCTCTGATCCACCAGGGGGCTTCGACCGGCCGTACGCCCACCTCGGCGGCAACCCGCACCCGATCGCGACCAATCGCGACACGCGGTATCTGCCGTTCGGCGCCTTTGGCGCCATCGATCCCGACATCAATTCGCCGCGCATCCAGCAGTGGAACGTCACGGTCGAACGGCAGGTCGGCACCGTCTGGCAGGTGGCCGCCAGCTATCTGGGCAGCCATACCGACCGGCTGTGGAATCAGGTGGCGCTCAACCCGGGCGTCTTCCTCGGGCTGGGGCCGTGCACGCTGCAGGGGGTCTTCTACGCCACCTGCACCAACAACGGGAACCTCAATCAGCGCCGGGTGTTCTCGCTCTCGGGCGAGAACCCGGCCGCCGCGCAGCTCATCGGCAACCTGGACCTGCACACCGCCGTCGGGATTCAGAACTACCGCGGGCTGAAGCTGTCGTTCCAGCGCCGCGGCACGAGCCTCAGCCTGAGCGGCAACTACACGCTGTCGCGCTGCTTCGGCGCTCCTGCGTTCCAGACGGGCGGGTTCCCGCAGATTGCCAATGGCTACACCGACCCGAACAATCCGGAATTCGACGACGGCTACTGCGACCAGGATCGCAGGCACATTGGCGTGCTCGTCGCTGGCGTGCAGACACCGCAGCTCGCCAGCCCCGCGCTGCGCGCCGCCTTCTCGGACTGGCGGCTGTCGGGCATTCTCAGCGCCCGCTCGGGGCAGCCGGTCAACGTCATCGCCGGCCAGGATCGCGCCTTCACCGGGATCCAGAATCAGCGCGTCACCCAGGTGCTCGACAATCCGTACGGCCGCAAGAAGACGCCGAACGACTGGTTCAACCCGGCAGCGTTCGCACAGCCGGCGCCCGGCACGCTCGGCAACTTCCAGCGAAACAGCCTGCGGGCCCCTGGATACTGGACGATCGACGTGGCGCTCTCGCGCGTGATTCCCTTCGGCGAGGGTCGCAATCTGGAGCTGCGCGTGGAGACCTTCAATCTGCTCAACACGTTCAACTGGGGACCGCCGGTCCTGGCGCAGGGAGCCGACCGCACCCACCACAATTTCAACGCGGGCACGTTCGGCCGGATTCAGAGCATGGCCGGCACGCCGCGCATCATGCAGTTCGGGATCAAGTACGGGTTCTGACGCGCTCGTCACCACTCCCAACTCCCAAGCAGCCAACTCCCGAGTTGGGAGTTGCGGAATTGGGCGTTGGGAGTTCGGCCCTCGCATCCCTAGGAGGGTGTCCATGGAACGCGTGCTTCGGCAGTGCTCACTCGTCGCGCTTTTCGTCCTGCTCGGCGGCGCTCTCGCCTGGGCGCAGCTCTCCACCGCGCAGCTCAGCGGCCGCGTCACCGACGAGAGCGGCGCGGTGCTGCCGGGCGCCACGGTCATGGTGACGCAGACCGACACCGGATTCACCCGAAGCGACGTGACGGACGGCAATGGAGCGTACGTGCTCTCGAACCTGCCGCTCGGTCCTTACCGGTTTGAGGTTTCGCTCCAGGGCTTTCGCACGTTCGTCCAGACGGGCATCGTCCTGCAGGTCGGCGCCTCGCCGGTCCTCAACGCCGTCCTATCGGTTGGCGCGCTCGAGGAATCGGTGACGGTGACCGGCGCCGCACCGCTCGTCGACGTCCAGAGCTCGGGGATCAGCGACATCGTTCAGAACGAGGAGATCCTGGCGCTGCCGCTCAACGGCCGCAACGCCGTGGAGCTGGTGATGATTGCCGGCGCCGCGGTGCAGACCGTCCAGGCGTCGCTCCGCGGCATTCCCGGGGGCCTCGGCGTGTCGGTCGCCGGTGGCCAGTCCTACGGCGTCGCGTACCTGCTCGACGGGGCCATGCACAACAACCCGCAGGACAGCCTGAACCTCCCGTTTCCTTTCCCGGATGCGCTGCAGGAGTTCAGCGTCGCCACGAGCGGGTTGAACGCGCAGCACGGCATGCACTCGGGCGCGGCGGTCAACGCCGTGACGAAGTCGGGCACGAACCGCTTCACCGGCAACGTGTTCGAGTTCCTTCGCGACCGGCGCTTCAACGCCACCAACCCGTTCGCGCGGCCGGGACCGGACGGCAAGCGGGTCGACGACGGTCTGCAGCGGAACCAGTTCGGCGGCACGTTCGGCGGACCCATCGTTCGAAACGAGCTGTTCTTCTTCGGCGCCTACCAGGGCACCACGGTCCGCCAGCAGCCGGCGTCGAACATCGCGTGGGTGCCGACGGCCGCCATGCTGGCCGGCGACTTCACCGATTTCGCCTCGCCGGCGTGCAACGGCGGCCGGCAGATCACGCTGCGCGGAGGGTTCGTGAACAACAGGATCGATCCCGCGCGGTTCAGTCGCCCCGCCCTCAATCTGGTGAAGCACCTGCCGACGGCGACCGATCCGTGCGGCCAAGTGACATACAAGACGAGGACCGACAGCAATGAGGGACAGTTCCTCGGCCGGATCGACTATCAGCGGACCGCCGACGACACGATCTTCGGACGATACATGGCCACCTCCTATACGCAACCCACCGACATGAGCGACACCGTCCTCAGTATTCAATTGGGCGTCGACGATCTCGCCCACGCGCTGGCGGTAGGCGACACGCGCGTGTTCGGCCCCAACACCGTCAATGCGCTCCGGTTTGCGTTCAATCGCGCCGGCGTGTATCGCCTCGCGCCGGTGACATTCGATCCGTACGATCTGGGCTCGGACGTGTACAGCTACGAGCCCGACGTGATGGTGCTGACCGTCCAGGGTGGGTTCCAGGTGGCCAATCGAGGCCCGAGCCGGTTCGTGACGAACGCGTCGCAGGTGAGCGACGACCTGACCCTGGTGCGCGGGAATCACCAGCTCTCCTTCGGCGCGAGCGCCGCCTACTGGCGGTTTCACTTTCAGTCGCATTCGCGCTCGGCGGGCGACTGGAACTTCACCGGTCAGCTGACCGGTCTCGGGCTGGCCGACTTTCTCATGGGCCGGGTGGGTCGACTGGAACATGGCGGTCCCGCCATCCTGCCGATGGATCAGTGGTACCTCGGCCTGTACACGCAGGACACCTGGCGGGCGGGGCCGAGGCTCACGATCAACGCCGGCGTGCGCTGGGAGCCGTACTTCGGCCAGAACGTGCTCAACGGCGCGGTCTACAACTTCAGCCGCGAGAACTTCCGGAACGACGTCCGAAGCCGCGTGTTCGTCAACGCGCCGGCGGGCCTCATCTACCCGGGCGATCCCGGATTCCCGCCGGGGAAGAGGGGCCTCAACACGCAGTGGCTGAACTTCTCACCGCGTGTGGGTCTCGGCTGGGACGTCGAGGGTGACGGCCGCACGGCGGTGCGCGCGTCCTACGGGCTGAGCTACGACTTTCCGACCGCGGAATACCAGCTGCTCAACGCGAACTCGCCGCCGTACGGCAACCGCACGCTGGTGGAGGACCCGCCGGGAGGTTTCGAGCGTCCCTACGCGCACATTGGTGGAGATCCCCATCCCATTCTCACGCACCGCGACACCGAGTTCATTCCGTACGGGGCGTTCGGAGCCATCGATCCGGACATCAACTCGCCGCGCGTGCAGCAGTGGAACGTCACCCTTGAACGGCAGATCGGGTTGGTCTGGCAGGTCGCGCTCAGCTACCTCGGGAGCTACACCGATCGTCTGTGGAACCAGCTGGCGATCAACCCGGGCGTTTTCCTGGGGCTCGGGCCGTGCACGCTCCAGGGCACGTTCTACGCCACGTGCAGCAACAACGGGAACCTGAATGAACGGCGAGTCTTCTCGCTGTCCGGCGAGAACCCCGCGGCCGCGAGGCTCCTGGGAAACATGGACATTCACACCGACCTTGGCACGCAGGACTATCGCGGGCTGAAGGTATCGTTTCAGCGCCGCGCGGCGAGGGGCCTGAGCCTCAGCGGGAACTACACGCTCTCGCGCTGCTTCGGCGATCCGTCCTTTCAGACCGGTGGATTCCCACAGATTGCCAACGGATATACGAACCCGGACGACCCCGCGTTCGATCGCGGTCTCTGCGATCAGGATCGCACGCACATCGGGGTGTTCAGCGCGGGGGTCCAGACGCCGCAGTTCGGCGGGCGCGTGGCACAGGTGGTGTTCTCGGACTGGCGGGTGTCGGGCATCCTCAGCGCGCGGTCGGGCAGCCCCGTCAACGTCATTGCCGGCCAGGACCGTGCCCTGTCGGGGATTCAGCGTCAGCGGCCGAATCAGGTGCTCGACCATCCGTACGGCGACAAGACCGTGAACAACTGGCTGAACCCGAGGGCGTTCGCGCAGCCGGCGCTCGGTACGCTCGGCAGCTTCCGCCGCAACAGCGTCAGAGCGCCGGGGTTCTGGTCGGTCGACCTGGCGCTGTCGAGGCTCGTCTCCTTCGGGGGGACACAGACTCTGGAGCTGCGCGTCGAGACGTTCAATCTGCTCAACACGTTCAACCTGGGCCCTCCCACGCTGGCGGCTGGCGGGAGAACCGACACCAACTTCAACTCGGGGGCGTTCGGCCGGATCACCACGATGGCCGGCACGCCGCGCATCATGCAGTTCGGCGTGAAGTACGGGTTCTAAGGCGTGACCGTGACCTTCACGTAACCGTTCGTCCAGCAGCACTGGTTGCCGGACGAGGTGTCGACGCGGCCGAAGTTGTCGGCGCGGACGCGGAGGACGTACTCGCCCGGCTGCGCGAACGTCACGGAGGTCGTCGCCGAACCCTGCAGCTCGGGGATCGGCGTGCGCGGCGGGTTGAACGCGACGGGGCCCGGGCCGGAGTGCTTGTACCAGCGCACGTTCATGGCCGCCTTGGTCTTGGGCGCGAGCGGCACCGGGTCCTTCTCGCGATTGCTGTCGTCGGTGATCCAGATCGTCAGCGGGACCGGCGCCCCGACGCGGGCCTGCACGGGGTCCGCCTCGATCCCCGCCGGGCCGCGTCCCGCCGGGCCATCGGGCTTGAAGCGGAGCAGCGGCGGCACCGATCCCATCGCCATCGGCCACCGGAGCTGGTAGGCGCCGCTTCGCGCGCGGCCGGGGACGCTGTACGCCTGCCCGCGGACGCGCAGCGTCCAGACGACGTCACCCTGAAAGCCGGCCGGGACCGTCACGGTGAACACCCCTCGCTCCCGCTCGCGGCGTCCCGCGGTCGCGCCCGGCGCGACGGGGGTGGCGTCGTCGCGCGGAAGATCCGGGGACGCTGGCACGAACGTCGTCGGCTGCCGGCCGTCGAATTCCTTTGGCGTGATGACGTTGTCGGGGCCGAGCGGAATTTCGATCGTCTCGTCCTGATTGAGATTGGAGTAGCCGAACGAGAGAGTGATGGCCCCGTCCGGGTTCTGGTACCAGCCGTCGAAGAACGGGGCGACGCGGAGGCCCTCGGGCCGAAGCGGCGCGAGCGGCCGCTGACCCTGCGCGGCGAGACCGATTGAAGCGACGAAGGCCACGACGATCGCGAAGAACAACAAGTGCCTTCGCGGTCTTCGTGGCCTCCGTGGTTGCGTGCTCACAGGCCCCGGACTAGCGCGTCGTGTTGCTCGCCTTCGCGCGGGCCTCGCGCTCCCCCTTCATCCGCGCGTACGATTCGTCGTCGAGATGCGTCACCGCGATCCAGGCGTGCGACATCTCGTCGGCCGTCCGGCTGCCGAGCCCCACCCACTGATCGGGATCCGGGTTCCCGCGGTTCGCCCGCGTGTTGTCGTAGTAGCCGGTGATGACGAGCACCGCGCCCTTCGGCACGAGCGGCGCGACGTCCTCGTCGTAAATGTGGCTCGTGTGCCAGTTGTTCGTCCAGTTGGAGACGGAGCTGATCATCTCGAGCTTGCCGGTATCGGGATAGAAGATCTCGAGCGTCTTGGCGACGAGCCGGAAGTGGCCGTGCGGCTGGAAGCTGTCGAGCCGGACCGGCGTCTTGAACGAGTGGAACCCCTGCGTCATCACCGTGCCGTGCGGCGGAATCTCCAGCTCGCCGCCCTTCATCAGCAGCGTATAGAGCTTCAGATCCTGCTTGAACTTCGCCTGGTGGCCTTCCGGGTACAGCCAGATGCCGAGCTCGATCACGTCGTCCTTGAGCTCCTGGCCGGTGGGGTAGTAGTGCACGTCCCACTGCACCAGCGCGTTGGCCGGCAGCGTCCGGCACGCGTCGGGCGGCACGATCTCGCCCGCCTTGCCGAGCGCGTACTCGGTAAGACGCTCGCCTTCCTTGTACTGACCGGTCTTTTCGTCGAGCACGAGGATCTCGCTGTTGGCGTGGTGTGCGGCCGCGCGTCCCTTGAGCGACGGCTTGACCGAGACCGCCTTGATGCAACGGTCCGTCGTCAGCCCCGTCGGGACGATCGGACGCCACCACACGTCCTGCCCGCGGGCGGGCAAGGTGAACGGCCTGGTGCGGACGACGAGATCCGGCTGTCCCAATTGATCGGCAAACGCCCACTTGGTCGGATCGGGGAACGTGATGGGCGGCGGCATGTCGGCCGGATTGCCGAGCGGCGCGCCGGCGTCGGCCCAGCGGGCGATCGTCTCGATTTCGGCCTGGCTCAAACGCAGGTCGCCCTTCAGCTTCTGGATGCCGATGTCACGGTCGTAGCGATAGGGCGGCATCTCGCCCGCGACGACCTTCTGCCGGATGGCACGCGCCCACGGACGGACCTCCTCGTACTTCGTGAGCGGCATCGGCCCGATGGCACCGGGCTGATGGCACTGCTGGCAGTTCTTCTGGAGGATGGGGGCGACGTCCTTGGCAAAGGTCACCGCGGCGGGGGTACCGGTCGCGGGCGACTGCGGGGCCTGGGCCTGGACTCCCGCGGCGTACGCGACGACGGACGCGACCAGAACGGTCAGGGCACCGAGGGTCCTCGTCATATCGACCACCTCGCGAGGGCGATCTTACCGCTATTTGCCGTCGGCCGGGCAGTTTACGCCGTCGGCTGCGCCGCCGCCGGCCGATGCGCCTTCAGGAAGGTGCGGATGTGGCGGACGGCCAGCGGAATCCGCTCCTTCGGTTCTTTCCACGGGTAGAGGCTCACCTGCGACTTCGGGGCGAGCATCGCCGCTTCCATCGCGACGGCGTATGGATGTGCCGGAATGTCGTCCGGGAGGATCAGCACCGGCGTCTGGCAGCTGCGCACGAAGTCGCGCGTCACGGTAAAGACGAAGTCGGGGTTCGTGCGGTACATCCGGGTCAGGAACCGGTCGACCGTCGCCATGGTCACGTCGGGACGCCGCTTGATCAGTTCGGGTCCCCACGTCTTCATGTTGTTCTCGTAGAAGAGGTCGCGCATCTCGGGCCGCGACCCACTGGGCTGCGCCAGCACCGCCGCGACGATCCGGTTCGGCGCCCGCTCCAGCAGGTTCCAGATGAACGGCCCGCCGATGCAGAAGCCGAGCACCATGAACTTGTCGATCTTGAGGTGGTCCATCAGGCCGAGATGGTCGTCGCTATACGCGTCCCACGGGCGGTCGACCTCGAGCGGCCCGGAGGAATGGCCGCCATTGGCGTTGCGGAGGTCCGACGCCACGCAGCGGAACTCGCTCTTGAACTCCTCGATCGGGTCGAAGGGGCTGCGCCGCAGCCCGGCGAGGGTCGAATTCAGTCCGCCGCCCGCAATCAGGAGCAGCGGGAAGCCGGAGCCGTGCACCTCATAGTGGATGCGCACCGGACCCCGCGTATAGAAGGCCCCCGGCGGCTTCTCCTGGCTCGGCTGCTGCGCCAAGACGCGTGACGCTGCCGCCGCCGCCGTGGCCGCGGCGCCCGTCTTCAGGAGCTTGCGTCTGATGAAATCAACCATGATCGGCGACCTCCGTGGCTGGACGGTTGCGGCCTACTCTACGCCAAGACGCGCCGGAACACACGGCAATTCGGGTAGTGTCTCAGTTTGAATTGAGACATTACCGCAATTCACACCGGGCGGGTCGAGCGCGCCGGCAGCTGGGCGGGCGCCAGGTTCAACGCGCGCAACGCCGTGAGGCTCTCCGCCGGCGTCCGTGCGAACTCCTCCAGCAGCTGTGGAAGCCTCCTGTCGGCGCGTGCCCGCGAGCGCTTCGCCAGCGCCAGCTCAGCGTCGAGGGTATGCAAGGATCGCCTTGCGCGGCCGGAGCGAATGTGACCGCGCGCGTATACCTGTGTCCCGTTCCGTTGCAAGGAGGGTCATTCCCCCGGTCCTCTCGAGCGTCGATCTCGATGGCGAAACGGTTGTCGGACGGCCGGCCCTACAGCTCGCGCAGGACCCATACGGTGACGTTCACCTTGCACCGATAACAACGGCGTGTCGACAACTCACAAGAGCAGGGGAATGAAGAAGAGCCGGAAGATCCACGACGCAACCGATCGCTCGCATCGGCGCGTCCGATTCCCACCGACGCGGACGGCGGCGGCTTCCTTCGCGAGCAAGCCGTGGCAGACCGTCGCCAGAGCGCTCGAACGGCTGGGAGAGGGCGAAGCGGCCGTTCTGGTCCTGCCGCAGCCGTTGCGTATCGACAATCAGCACTGAACGGATCGTCGGGGTCATCGTGGGGCGCTTCCGACGGAAACCGCGTTATTCGAGTCGCCAGCGTGATTCGAAGGAACGCGAACCCGGCACTCGTATCCGGTCTCCATGCAACGGGTCCGCGTCACGGTGATACGATCGGCCGGTTTCTCAAAGGAGCGTTGCGATGCGGCTGCCTGGAAGGGTCATGGGGTTGACAGGTGGCGTCGTGTTGATGGTCGTCACCGTTGGTGGTCAACAACCCGCAAAGCAGATTCACAGCGTGCCGCTCGAGCATCCCCAGCCGCTCACATCGATCCGGTCGGGAGACGCCATGCGTGTGATGACTCAAGTTCGGGAGGCCGCCACCGCAGCCGGCTTTACGATTACGAGGACCGACAACGCTCGGCTGACGCTGGAGGCCAGACGCGCGGAGCCAGCACCGTCGCGAGACTATGACCGTCTGTTGATCTGGCTTGAACGCAGCCCGCTGGAGCCCACGTCGAGTGTCGACCTGTACCTGGCCTACGGCCGCTATGAAGCCATCCTTGCGCGCAACGGCCTGGAGGTCTTCCGGGTCGTGGTTCCGGCCGCGTTCGAGGACCAACGGCTGAGCGCTATCAGGCCGCGGCTGCTGGCCCTCGGCAATTGAGCGGGACGTTCAGATGACGACGGCCACCATTCGCGCGATTCTCGCGTTGCTCATCGTCGGCGTCTTCATGGTGATCACCGCCTTCATGGCGCTTTATCCGCTTCTCACACCCCAGCAGGTGCAGCTCAACGACTACGCAGACTTCTTCGCAAAGACGTCGAGTGTGTACACCGGCATTATCGGAGTGATCGTTGGGTACTACTTCGGTCGGTCCACTAAGGCGAAACCGCCAGCGAACACGACTGACCAGCAACGGGGGCCGAAGACGTAACGGAGGTGGGACGTTAGGCTCCCTGCGACAGCTCTATTGACGGCGACGCTCACCGCAGGCCGCGATACGGGCCGATCCGTAGATTCGCGTGCCGCGAGACGAAGCCATGAAACCGCTTGTAGTCCGCCAGAGGAAGGTGAAAGAGCGTGAGCATGCGCCGGTAGCTGCCGCGGGTCTCTCGCAGCCCGCGGTCGATCAAGCTGACCAGCTCTGGATGCGTCAGCTCTCGGGCCCTGAACGCCCGATGCACGACATCCCAGAAGTTTTCGCCACTCGACAGTCGCTCCCAGAGCTGCTGCGCATGAGCCGTCATGGCGCCCTCGGCCATCATCGCTGGCGGAGCGGATTCCTGTGACGCACGCGCAGCGATGAGGGTGCCAGTGGGAGAGGCGCCACGGATTTCCGCGGGCAGATCGTCGGCGGTCAGGAGCCGTCCCAGATCCTGCAGAACCAACCGTTCCGTCACATTCCGCAACTCTCGGACGTTGCCCGGCCACGCATAGGCGAGGAGCAGGCGATTGGCGTCCGGGCTCAGCGACGGCATCCGAAGACCATGGGCGTGCGCCGCCTTCTGGAGATAGTGGTCGAACAGCAGCAGAATGTCCTCGCGCCGTTCGCGCAGCGGCGGCACCTGGATCTGAATGGCGTTGAGCCGGTAGTACAGGTCGTCGCGGAACGCCCCCGCCGCCATCTGCTCCCGGAGGTCGCGGTTCGTGGCGGTGATCAGCCGTGCATCGATCCGGCTCGTGCCGCTATCGGCCCCCACCCGCTGCACCTCGCCCGTCTCGGTGAACCGCAGCAATGCCGCCTGCATCCGCAGACTCATCTCGCCGAGTTCGTCGAGAAACAACGTGCCCCGATGCGCCTGAGGGAGAAGGCCCGTCTTGTCGCGGAACGCCCCCGTGAAACTGCCCCGCACGTGCCCGAAGAGTTCCGATTCCAGGAGGGTCTCGGGGATCCCGCTGCAGTTCACCGCGATGAAGGAGCGCGCCGCTCGCGCACTCTGCGCGTGAATCAGCCGCGCGACCACTTCTTTCCCAACGCCCGTTTCCCCAAGAATCAGGACCGTCGCGTGCGTGCGCGCGGCCAGCGCCACCTCGGTGCGCAGCCTCACCATGGCCGCGCTCCCGCCGAGTAAGACCGGTCTTGCTGCTGATTCGCTGGTCACGCGGTGCCGCGTCTCTGCAACAGCCTCTGGCGCCGCAGGCAGACGACCGCGATCTGAAGGAGGGGTGATGAGTCGCATCTTGTCGGGCTGTGTCGCTTGAGCGAAGCACTCAATTTGCCCGATGAGGTCGACGGGATCAACTACCAAGATCGAAATTCGCAACGACGTGACGCCTTTGTAATCGATCCGCTCGTCTGGATGTGTCGTCTGTGTCACAGGCGCACACGCCGATGGGCGGCGCTATCTGGTTCGTCACCGCCGCCCGCGTGCCGGTCGGCACCTCGACGGCGCGGTCGGAATTCGCGGTCGCGGGACGGCGCCCCGATGTGCACTCGTCGGGGATGCCGGCTTCACAAAGTCCTCATGCTGGCCTCGAGCCTCTGCGACGCCTTGCGCGACGTCGAGTCCGTTGGCTGAGCGATCAGCGCGTATTGATGCCGCGTTGTGGCTGGATCCGACGACCCGCGATCGTCTTGCGGATCGCTGAGAGTGCCGAGACATGGAGGCCACGGACCACATTCGCGATCGCCACGTATCTGGCGCGAACGTGCGTGCCGTCCTTGCGCCTGATCACGTACGTGCCGCGCATCCGCCGTCGCTCGAGAAACGCGCGCCACATGATCCGTCCGATCCCGACGCGCGGCGGCGGCGTCACGTCCCACACGGAGCGTCGGAGAAGTTCCGGGCGGGAATAGCCGGTCAAGGCACTCGCGGCCTCATTGACGCTCACGTATCGGCCGAAGGTATTTGCGACCAGAATCGCGCACGGCGCATGCTTCACTGCTTCCAGCAGGACCTGGGCCTGTGCACGCACGCTATCCTCGGGCCGCCGTCCCTGCTTCAGTCTGGCTACCACTCGTTCCAGACGATCGATGGTTCGTTGTGGGACTGGCGCGCGCGTTCGCGAGACGGCGGCTGGAAGCGTGGACGATTTCGAAGAGGGCATCGCCGTATTCTGGTATCGCGGCTCTCGAGTCGCAATCCGTGATTGCACACGGCTGAATTCGGCCGCGGAAGCAGGCGGACGCGGATCCGGCGGCGTGGCTGCTACAGATTCCAGGCGTAGAGGAGCGTAGCCACGCTGAGGAACGCGAGGACCGCCATCACGACGAGTTCCCGTCGGGTCGAGTCGTTGTCCATGGCTCTCTAGCGCCGCCCGTGCGCGTGCCTCTGTAATCGGCTGCCGCCGCGGAACCTCGAGCTGGCGATGCCTTGAAGCGACACGACATGACTGGAACGGACAGCCGTGCGGCGAGGCGTCACGAAATAGGCGACCACGAGCACCGCAATCGCCTGCACGACCGCCGCCATTTGCTCCTGCTGCGTCCCGGCGATTCAAAACAGGATGATGGCGACGATGACGGTGTTGAATGCTTCGGTCCGTGATCGTTTAAACCTCGTGAGTGCGGGAACCCGTTGTCCCGCCCAATTCGTCGCGTCGAGAATCTCTGCCACCTCTTCCCGCCTCTTTGGTTGCCTGGGGGGCCACGCCATAAAATGCCACCCTATTTGGGAGCGTGCTATGTCGGAAATGGGTGTCGGGAAAGCAGACGTGGCGGACCGGAGGTGAAAGATCGCGACAGGAGACAGCTGAAGGTACGTTGGTCTGTCATCCTGATCCAGGAAGAACGTCACGCGTTCGGATCGTGCATCTGGCCCGCCACCAGGTGGTCTCGGCGCGATGGTCCTGGTAGTAGGCCAGGCACTCGTACACCTGCGAACGCTTCAAGTCGGGGAAGCTGCGGCAGACCTCATCCACGTTGGCGCCGTTCACGATCAAGCCGATCACGTCGTGAACGCCAATCCTAGCAACATATTGTAGGACTCGTGTCACACTGGGTCGATAGCTTTCCTGGTCCGCGCGGGCCAGTCATCGAGGCGGTTCTCCAGCGAATTCGTCAACTCAATCCAGGCTACTTACTGCTACCACTGAAACGACGAACGTGAATCTCGTCTGCGATGTCGATTGTCATCGGGTCTTCGCCGACTTCGACGGGACCGGCATAGTTCTGTCTGACGAAAGCAAGCGTTGCGGAACTTCCACCATGTGAGAAGACTGCCAGCTTCGGTTGTACTCGTGAAAAGATCTGGCCCGCTTCGATCGGGTCCGTATGGTGAGCGATCATTGCCCGCAGCTGCGCGATTGTTGGCCCAGACACTCCTTCGCGCGACCCCGCGGAGAGCGTCGGGTCATTCCTCAACCGTGATCCGACCTCGTGGATGAGCAGATCAACACCTTGGGAGAATTTCACGAGGTTGTCGGACGGCTTCGTATCGCCAGAGATGACGACGGAGCGGCCACGGTAATCCACGCGGTAGCCAAACGCCGGTTTTACCTCTCCATGGTCGACGAGGAACGCGGTCACCTTGACACCATTCGCATCATAGACGACGCCTTGCTGGATTTCAGTCGCGACGAACCTGATTCCATCTGCTGAAAACTTCTCTTCGACATCCCGACGCATATGAATGTCGAATGCGAATGCGAATGCCTGCTGAAGGTGTTCCATCATTGCCCGCGTGCCCTCCGGTCCCCACAGCTGCAAGGGCGTCTTTCGGCCCTGCGCACCGATCCAGCCGGTGAGGTAAAAATCCGGAAGGCCCAACACATGGTCGGAGTGCAAGTGCGTCAGAAAGACCTTGCTGACGCTCCCTGGGGCGATTGCCAGCTGACTCATACGAATCATGGCTGCGCGGCCGCAGTCGAAGAGCAGCCGTTCATCGCCTGCGATCACCAACGTGCTGATACCAAATCGTTCGGCGCTGGCGGGAGGGCCTCAGTTGGAACCATGTCCGCGAATGGCTCAGACGGGTTGATGGGCTGCGACAGACAGCCTGAGCGCGTTGGCGTTGGGCGTAGGCGCCATCGGAAACGCTGCGGCGTTACTCGCGAGGCCAGTCCGTTGGCTGCACAGGCGGCAACGGAAGATTTTGCAGTTGCGGCGTTGGGCCGGCTGAGGGACGCGCGTCAGCCGGCCCACGTCAGAGTGACTCCCAAACTACTTTGCGGCGAATGCGGCACCGCGGATCGAAGATAGTCATCATGTCCGCCTCTTCACTGCGCCGCGACAGAAGCATCTTCGAAGAGGATGTTCTCGCCCCATATCAGGTTATCGCCCCATATCAGGTTATCCCCCCATATCAGGTTATCCCCCCAGATGAGGTTATCGCCCCAGACGACGTTATCGCCCCAGACGACGTTATCGCCCCAGACGACGTTATCGCCCCAGACGACGTTGTCGCCCCACACCACGTTGTCGCCCCACACCACGTTGTCGCCCCAGACGACGTTCGTGCCCCACGCCGCGGAATTCTGGTAGATGCTGTCACCCCAGATCAGGTTGTCGCCCCAGATCAGGTTCTGCGACCACTGACGCGGCGTCGAGTCGCCACTGAATGGCGTGACGGCGGCCCTGAGCCAATGCGTCCCGGTCGGAGCGGATGCGTCGATGGCCGACGCCACGGCCACGGCGCCGTCGGCGTTCAGGGCTCCGGCCCCCTGCGTCATCCGGTCGTACAGCGCCTGCGTATCGTCCCGCATGGGCAGGGCGGTGAATTGAAGAATCGCTTTCACGGCGTTCGGCGTCAGACGCGGAAGTACCGGCGCGCTCGCCGCACGACGCGCGCTCTTGTCGAGCCGCGCACGCCTGGGCGCCACTTCCGTGAGCGCGTTTCGGTTTGCCTCGAGCACCAGCGCGACAACGCCGGAGGTCACGGCGGCAGACATGCTCGTTCCGGTCAGGGCGAAGTACGACGGCGCTCCACGGCGGTCCGTCACGGCCAGCGATGCGTGGTTCTTGTGCAACGAACCGCGGGCCGACGGAGCCACGAGCTTGTGGCCGGGCGCGACGATGTCCGGCTTGGCGTACCCGTCATACCACGTCGGCCCGCGTGAGCTGTACGGGCCTATGCGGTCGTCGGCGTGGTCCGTCGTGCCCTGGGTATGCAGAGCTCCCACCGTGATCGCGGACCGTGCATTACCCGGCGACAGGATGCCGGCGTACCCCGGCTGACCCGTCGTAGCGTTCAGGCCGACGTTGCCGGCCGAGGTGACCACGACGATGCCTGCCGCGACAGCGCGCTCGACCGCCTGGACGAGCGGATCCGTGGCGGCCGACTCGTACGGCGGGTGGCCGAGCGACAGGTTGATGATGTCGATGCCGAGCGCATCTTTGTTCGCGGTCGCAAACTCGAGCGCCTCGATGACGTCGCTCGTGTAGCCGGTGCCCATCGCGTCGAGCACCTTCAGCCCGATGAGCGATACCTGCGGGGCGATGCCGCCGTACGTGCCGCCCGAGCGGCCGCCGTTTCCGCCGATCAGTCCCGCGACATGTGTCCCGTGGCCATGATCGTCGTATGGCCTCGTCGCTGCGCCGTCGTTCGTGAAATCGAAAAATGCGGTAATGCGCCTGCCGAAGTCGCTCGAGGGCGCGATCCCCGAGTCGATGACCGCGACCCCGATCCCCTTTCCGGTGAGGCCGTCACTAGAATCAACGCCGAGGGTCTGTCGCAGCGTGATGCCGCTCGTGATGGGCGAGGCGAGCGCGGTAACCGGTGCGTCGATCGAGACCGACTGCACGCCGGATGATCGGGCGAGTGCGTCGATATCCTCCGACGGCACCTCCACCGTGAGCGCCGAGATGTCGCGGTGCTCCTTCCTGACGTTGTGGCCTTTCCGCGACCACGCGCCCTTGAATGTCGCGCGCGCGGCCGGATCCACACGAACGATCAGGCGCACCTTGCCTGCGCGCCGTTCGATCCGGGACCGGACTTCTTTGTCGACAGGCGCTGATCGTCGCTGCGCCTCCATAGGTTGGACGATTGCGAGCACTGCTACGGCCACCGCAATTGCCCAGCGCCATTTGCACGTGATGAACGTAGTCATGCCGGCCGACAGAGCAACTGTGACGCCAACGCGACAGTTGCGACCCGCGCGCGGTGCGCGGCTCCACGATAGTGCGCAGAAAACAGCCACACTCCCGCCTCGACGTCGCATCGCGTCTGCTCAAGTCCGCTCAGAAATCTTGACTGGGCTCAGATTTTCAGAAATGTGCGGAAATTCAGGGGAGGCGAGCCTAGAGGCCGCTCCGCCGGCCCACGCTTGCGATTACGACGGCTGATTCGGCGTGACAATCATCGACGAGTCGCTGCGATGGTGGCGCCGCCGCCGGTATGGAGGCGATCGACGACGTCATCGCCTACAACCGTAAGAACCGCAACCACGATCCATGCGACGACCGGATCGCGCGGCAGAGCGGAGGCCGCTTCCCGTGGCGGGTACTTTGGCGGGCTCGTGACAGGTCTACGTCGGAGCAGCCGGAGGGCTGGTTACTAGAAGGTTCGGAATGCACCGATGAAATCCAGCGTAAAGCGGCACGTTGCGTGCGACGGCTCGGAAGCCGCGGTCAGTGGACCGGCCCTTCGTGTCGAATACCGGTCTCAAGTTGGTCGATACAGGCTCCAAGGGCGTCACGTTCCTGCTGATTCAGCATCAGCGGAACGTCCTATTTGCGGCTCACCAAGAGACGACGGCGCGTCGTGCGCGCAGCGTTGATCTCAGCGGCGCCGAAGTCTGCGTGTTGGGTGTCAGAAAGGGTGTCAGGTGCTAACTGCTCACTCTCGCGTCACCTGTTTTCCTAGAAAAGTTGGTGAGGCGGGGGGGAATCGAACCCCCAACCCGCAGATTAAGAGTCTGCTGCTCTGCCAGTTGAGCTACCGCCCCAGCGAAACATTCATTCTACCCGATGAGTCGTATCTGCGGCTCGAGATCGCGACAATCGCGAGTATGTCGGACAGCGTCGGACAGCTATGAGCTGCGCAGGAGCGAAAATCGCGCGTCGGCGCCAAGCGACGGCGCCTCCGGCAGTCCCAGCTCGCGCCGGACGATGTTGGCGCCCTGGACGAGCGACACCATCTTGTAGAACGCGTGGCGTCGTCCCATGCCCTCGCGTCCCATACCGCAGTCGGACGAGAGAATCAGCCGCTCGGCCGGAATGTGCTTCAGCGCGGTGCGCACGACCTCCGCCACCTCCTCGGATGATTCCACCTGCAGCGTGTGATGGTCGATGGCGCCGATCGCCACCTTCTTCCCGGTGATGACGCGGCCGACATCCTCGAGGTCGGCGAGGTTCGAGCTCTTCATCTCGAACGTGATCACGTCGGCGTCCACCTGATTGAGGAGCTCGAGCGCGGGCCGGTACGACTGCACGGTCTTGAACATACGCTGCTGCGACGGGTTTCCCCAGCACGTGTGGCACCACACCTCGGTCTTGTCGCGCAGCCCGCGCACGGTGTTGTTGAACACCTTGACCATGAACGCGGGATTAATCACCTCGTCCACGTAGCCGCGCGCCGCCAGCAGGTGAATCTGCGGCTCCTCCATCTGGATGACGGGGCAGCCGGCGTCGGCCAGATCGTGCAGCTCCTGGTTGAACGCATCGCTGATCGCCATGATGCGTGACGGCAGATCCTGATAGTGCTCGTCCTGCACGGCAAAGGCGACCAGCTCCGGCGTGACGGTGCCGAACTTGACCGGCTTCTGCGTCAGCCGCTGCGCCGTCTTCCAGATCTCGACGTACTGCAGCTCGCCGCGGCCAACCGGCCGGACGATCTTCGGCATCACGCGGGCCTCGAGGTAGTCGTGCAGGATGTGGCCGCGCGGAAACGTGACGCCGCCCGCGCCGACGGCGGCGAGCGTCGGATGGAGCCGATCGAAGCCGTCCATGTGGCGCGTGGGATACCCCGTCCAGCTCTGCCCACCGACGTCCTGATCGAACCGGCAGTCGCCATCCGTGACGATGTCGAGGCCGGCGAGCTCCTGATCCCGCAGGTACACGGTCAGGGCGTCGACGTACTGCTCCCGGAACCGCGAGATCACCATCGCGTCGAGGAACGAGCGCGTGCCGAGATTCTCGGTATACCAGCTGGGCCGCGGGAGCGATCCGGTGATCGTTGCCGGCAACACCAGGCCGGCGGTGGCTTTCAGCATCGACGAGCTCGGGCATTATACGGCCGCACGAGTGGAATGTGAGATGCAACGCCGTCGGGCATGGAACCTACCGAGCTGATGTTGACCGCCGCGCGGACCGCCGCCGTGTACGTGCTCATGATCGTCGTCATCCGCGCGCTCGGGAAGCGCACCGTCGGCAACTTCTCCGCATTCGACTTGCTCGTCGCGCTGATGCTCGGCGAAGTCGTCGACGAAATCATCTACGGTGACGTCCGCTTCGCGCAGGGCGCGATCGCCATCGTCGCGATCGCCGCGCTCACCTATGCCGACTCGTGGCTGGCGTACTGGGACCACGGCATGGAAGGCGTCCTCGAGGGGAAGCCGACCATCGTCATGCGCGACGGCGAGTTCGATCGGGAGGGGATGCGGAAGGAGCGCATGAACGAAAAGGACGTGCTCGGTCATCTCCGGAGCGAGGGCATCCACGACATGCGCGAGGTGCACCTCGCGGTCGTCGAGCACGACGGCAGCATGAGCGTCCTGAAGCAGCCGTGGGCGGAGCCGGCGCAGAAGGGCGATGTGCTCGAGGACGAACGCAAGGCTAAAGAGCGCGCCATCGGCGACGGCGGCACGCCGCCCGTGGACAAGCGGACCGATTCGCCCTTTGCGATGGACGGCCAGCGCGTCGCGCACAAGCGGTCCAGGGCCGCCTGACATGGATCCGCTCCGCATCGTCGTCCGCGTCGCGTTCGCGTATGCCGTGCTGCTCGTGTTGATGCGTCTGGCCGGCAAGCGCGCGGTGAAGCAGGCGAGCCCCTTCGACTTCACCGTCGCGCTCGTGCTGGGGGATCTCGTCGACGACTTGGTCTGGGCCGAGGTGAACGCGAGCGCCTTCGTCGCGGCCACGGGCATGCTGCTGTTCGTCCACACCGCGTTCGATCTGCTTCGCTATCGCGCGGGTCTCCGCCGATGAAGGAGCTCCTGCTCATCGCCGCCGCTGTGGTGATCGCGATGGGGATCGTGGCGGCCAGCGTCGTCGTCGGCCGCGATACGACAACGCTCGTCTCGCCGCCCGAAGCGGTCGCCGAGGAGTTCATCCGACAGCTTGCCGCGGGACGCGACGATCGGGCGCTCGAGCACCTCGCCGAGCCGTCAGGGGCGCACGCGAAGGTCGAGGCCGACGGCAGGATGCTGCGGACGCGCGCCGGCGCGGTGAATCTCGTCGCGGGGGAAGCCGGGGCGATCACGGGCGACACGGCGACCGCATCGGCGCGCATACAGACGTCGAACGCGGGCGAGCTGCGCTGGACGTTCACGTTCGAGCGGCAGCCGGGCGTGTGGAAAATTTCCGAGTACCGTTCAGATTGAGTTGGAGTGGCGCGCCCGACAGGATTCGAACCCTACGGGAATTCAATTCGTTCGGCTGATCGCGGCGTAAAATGTTCCAACTTCGGCGGATAGGGCGCGGCTGATCACTGCGCGCCGAAAAGTCGGCCTTCTGCACCGGCCTGCCGCCGAACCCCCTTTTGCAGAGCTGCGGAGCAGAACGCAGTGCCGAAACGTACCGACCCACCCATTATTGAGATTTTCGGTGACTACGATCACCTGGAAGCCCGCAAGGTGCATTCGCTGGAAGACCTGAAGGCCAGAAGCTACCTGATTTGGACCGATGCCAAATTAATCGAGCTCGCGCGCGCCGGGCACTTGATGGCGGGAGTCGAGGTACTTGCGCGGGCCATTAAGCATCTCCGACGAGGGACCGTCTCAACATCACCGGAGATCGCCGCCTGGCTGGTAGCACTGCTCAATCGGCTGTGGAACAACGAGCGTGAATTTCGACGCCTGATCGCACCGCGGCCGAGGCGTGGCCGCCGGCCGGCGCCACCAGATCTTGCCGACGTTGCTGACCGCGAGGAATGGATCGCTCAGATCCTCGCCGAAGTCGAGCGGTTAAGGGCTGAGCCGCGCTACAAACGATTCACCAAGCAGCTGTACGACGATGTTGCGAAGAACGTCCACGCGTGGCCAAGGCCGCATGGCGTTGGCGCTCCAACCGGCGCAACTATCAAGAAGTGGTACTACGCTAAGAAAGAGACCTAATTACCGTCAATTAGAGAACTCCGCGCAGTTCCCGAATTAGACCTAATTCGGGATCCGAGACAGTCCCACACCGCGCCGTGCTCGTACGCGATCCTTCGCGCGATGCACGAGCCGTACATGAACGCCGTCGCTGCTGCGCGCTACGTCGGGTACGACGTGGACGCCGATCAGGCGCACGCGCTCAAAGGGTTCTATGAGTGGGCGCGTCGACACGGCGTGCGACGCTTTCACCGCGGCTCACGGTTGCTGTTCCGACGCGTCGACCTTGATGCCGCTGTTGGCAACGATCGCGCCGACGACGCGCCACGGCAGCTCGAATTGCGGATGCTGAGCGCGAGCCTTCCCGAACCGAGGCGCCGCGCGTAGTCATGGCGCGAGCACTGCCGCCGGACGTGCGCCGCGTCATCGTCGAGCAACTCGGACGCGCGCTGGCCGCTCGCTACACGCGTCTGGTGAACGACAGGGAGAGTGCGCCGCTCGAGGCGCCGCGGCTAGCAGACGCGGCACCTCGGCGGCGCGATGAAATCGACGAGTCTTGCAGTCGTCTTAAGGAGGCACCTGCATGGCCGCACGCCGATCTCATGACCAGAGAATAGCAGGGCGCGCTGACGTTCGTCAGCGGCTCATTCCCAAGCACCACCACTTGGAGCGCGCGCTCGCGTGAGCTGGGAGCACGTGGCCGCGCTCTACAAGATGCAACCGCGCTGGACGTCGCCGCAATTCGTGGTGCTCTTCACGATCGGGAACTTCGCTGATCCAATCACCAGCCGAACCCCGCCGCTGACATACAGCTGGATGGCCCGCCAGGCCGGGATGGCGCGATCGACGGCGATCGCGGCCGCGAATGTGGTTGAACAGCTCGGCCTCGTCGCCAGAGAGGCTGTCGCCGGCGAACGCGCGAACGTGTTCCGCGCGCTGTGGACGCCGATCGCGTCAGAGCGCCGGGCGAGAGTGACTCCAACAGTCCGGGAGCCGGACCGTGAGAGTCCGGCTGCCGGACCCTTTCCACCGACAACAGTCCGGGAGCCGGACCGTGAGAGTCCGGCTGCCGGACCCAGTACAGAAGTACGAAGTACAGAGAACGGTGTACGAGGCGCGGCTTTGCCGCGCGCACACCACCGCCGGGCAGCGATCCGCATGACGCCGGGAGAGCACAACGAGGCAGTCGCCGAACGTGCGCGCCGGAGGTGCGCCCGGTGACAGCGCGCGATCTGCACGGGTGGATCGTCTACCTGTTCGCGGCCTACAACCAGCGGCTCGACGACACCGTCATCGACGCCTACGCCGAGGAACTGCGAGACGTTCCGCCGGCTGAATTGGAGGCGGGCGTCAAGCGTGCGATCCGCGAATCCCCTCACTACGTTCCGTCGGCGGGGCAAGTACTCGAAGCTGTGAAGGCCGGCCGGGAGGCCGCGGCGTCGCCACCCTACGTGCCCTGCGGTCAGTGTGCCGACGGCTGGCTCGAAGTCGAGCCCGCGCGCAACGTGATCGTCGGGCACAACCGCGCGGGCCACGCCGTCGTCAGTCGCATCGCCCCGACGGTGAAACGCTGCGAGTGTTGGCTGGCGTGGAAACGTCAGGGCCAGCCAACGCCGGCGATCAACGAAAGTAAGTCGATACCGCGCACCGCGACGAGCGAGAAGGTCGCGCAGTTCAAGCGGCGGATGGTCGGCCAGGAGCGGACGCGGTGATCTTCCCCGACGTCATGAAGGACTTCGCGCGCGATGTCTTCGGCGACTACTTCGGGCCTAACGTGCCGGAGACCGTCCCATTGCGTCTATTGGGATTGATGCCGCCGATTCCAAGTCGCGAAGTGATTACGTCCGCGTTCAGGCGTCGCGTCCTGCAGGTACACCCAGATCTCCAGCTCGCGTTTGATCACCCTGGCCATGTGACCGGCGGGCGCGTGTTCGGTTACCAAAACGTCGACGTTCTCGACGCCAGCGGCAAGCGGTCACACGTCGAGCGCCAGATCGTCGAGGCGGAGGCGGCCGTCGTGCGTCGGATTTTCGAGCTGTCAATCGCCGGGTACGGCGTGAAGGCCATCGCCAAGCAATTGAACGCTGACCGGGCGCCGTCGCCGCGAGCGCTGCTGGGCCGATCGCAGAGCTGGGCGCCGAGCTCCGTCCGGGAGGTGCTCTACAAGGACATCTATCGGGGCGTGATCGTCTGGAACAAGACGAAGAAACGCGACCAGTGGGGCGCGTATCGGACGATCGCGCGGCCCAAAGCAGATTGGATCGAAGTCCCGACTCCCGCGCTGCAGATTGTGTCGTCGGAGATGTGGGACGCGGCCCACACGCGCCTGGCGACGGTGCGGCAGGTCTACATGGCAGCAACGGACGGGCGTCCATTTGGGCGACCGCCCCTCTGTGACCCGTCGAAGTATCTCCTGACGAATCTCGCCCTGTGCGGCTGTTGCGGGGGACCGCTCCGGGTCCGGTCCCGGGGGAACCACGGCATCGCGCTCGCCGGCCGGAAGCGGTTCTATGGCTGTTCCGGCTACCACGAGCGCGGAACGACGGTCTGCACGAACAATCTGGACGCGCCGATGGTGGAGACCAACGAAGTCCTGATCGGCGCGTTGCTGGAGGACGTGATCGACCCGTCGATCGTCCGAGATGCCGTGGACGAGGCCGTACGGCTGATCGTTGGGGGTAATGCTTCCGACGAGGAAGAATTACAGCAGCTCGAACGCGCGATCGCAAAGGTCGAACAGGAGCGGGCCCGACTCGTTGCCGCCATCGCAGCGGGAGGCATGCTGGACGGCTTGCTGTCGGCGCTGCAGGCGCGCGAGCGGCAACTCGAAGGGTTGAGGGCAGACCTACATGATCGCCGCTCTCAGAGGCGGCCAGGGCGCTCAGACGTGGCAAACGTGCGCGCCGAAGCGATGACCATCGCCCGCTCCTGGCGTCGCGTCCTGGCTGAGGACCCGGACAACGCGCGGCCGATCGTCGCGTCGCTGCTGATCGGGCGGGTGACGATCACACCGACGTCGACACCGCGGCAATGGGAGATGCGCGGCGAAGGAACACTCGTCGGTTTGTTCCAGAAACCGGTGTTCCCGTTGGGATGGCGCGCCCGACAGGATTCGAACCTGTGGCCCCCAGCTCCGGAGGCTGGTGCTCTATCCAGCTGAGCTACGGGCGCAAGGAAATAACGCAATCAAGTGCAAGGTACAAAGTTGAAAGTGAAAAGTAAGTTCGACGTGCGAGTGCGCCGGCCGCGTCGTCTACTCTGCACCTTACACTTTGTACTTGATCTGGGGACAACCTGTTTATCGTATCACTTGTGGTGAGTCCCACGCGACGATGCCACGCGGCTCATGCGCGGTCTGGCGTGGCTCGTATGAGACCATCCTGCGCGCCCGCGGGGACCCATGCGCGGTGCTCACTGGCCATGGCGCTACCGCAGCAGCCGCAACGCAGCCTGGTTCGCCGCGCGCATCCCGTCGATGGCCTCGCCTTGTGCCATGATTGGCCGATGGCACCGCATCCAGCGTTGCGCGTAATCCCGCGACCGCCGCGTCGAACGCATCACTCGCCGCCCGGAAGGCCTTGAAGGCCTCGTCGTGCTGATCGAGGATCGTGTCGATCTCGCGGCGCATCTCGTTGGTCACGTGCGCTACTCCTTCGATGGGCCCGGCGCCAGTGCCCAGCAACGAGACTACGTGCCGGCACGTACGGTGTCAAATGAGACAGCCGGCTTATGCCCAGGCGCAGGCGGTTGCTGGATTTGTCTACCGTCCTTCGTCGTCTACTGGCGTTAGTAAACGGTCACGTTGCTGACTGTCTGCCCCTGAAGGTTCTTGCCCGTTGTCGTCGTGGTTATCGTTTTCGCGTCCTTCGACAATTGAGCGCGGGTGGTTGTGGTTGTCTGTCCCTTCACTTTCTGGACCCACTCTAATCTTAAACGATGCGCTGACAAATTCCGACGTGATCGATACCCCGCAGTGGCGGTCCATTCAACACCTGGGCGATCTGCGGAACCTTTGCGATCACAGCAAGAAGATTGAACCTACAAAACCCGGATTTCCGACTTGGGGATGTCCCTCCGGCTGTTGAAATTCGGCGGCGGCTCAGTTGACGACTACGCGATCTGTCGCTCCTCCTGAGTGACACCGAGACCGAGCTGGCGATCACGCGCACGAAGCGCAGCGACCAGCATCGGCATGTCAGCATAGCCCTTCACACGGCGGAAGCCTTTAACGGCTTCGAGGACGCCGGCAGCGACCCACCGCAGCATCATCTGCCCACTGCGCCACCGCTTGACGTTGCGCTTCACGTGACGCGTGCGACTGAGCAAGCTCTCCGCAGCATTGGTTGTGGCCAGCGAGCGACGGAGCCGGGCGGACAGGTTGAGCGTGAGCACGGTCAGCGTCTCGTCGAGTCCTTCGCGGACGCTCTCGGCGGCGCTGGGGTGCTCCGTCTCCAGCCGTCGGGCGAGATCGAGCAAGAGCCGTTGAGCAGTCTTCACGGCGGCGCTCTGGTAGGCGCGGCGCAGGATGGCCTGCGCCCACGGGCGCTGGCGGTCATTGAGATACTCGAGGATGTTGCGCATCTTGTGCACGTGGCACCGTTGCACGAGCGCCGCGTCACCGAAGGTGGCGCGCACCGCTTTGCGCAGCGCTTTCGAGCCGTCGAGGATCACGAGCAAGCTGCGGTCGGTGCGCAGTCCGCGACTCTGAAGATTCGCGAGCAGGCCCTGGCACACGGTGGCGTTCTCCGTCGAGCCGTCCCATAGGCCGAGGGCGTGTTTCTGGCCGTCGGCTGCGATGCCCAACGCGACGATGAGGCAGTGATCGCCGAGATGAACGCCGTCGATCAGCAGGGCGACGAGGTCGAGGCCGTCGAGCGGCGCACTCTGCCAGGCCGCGAGCTGCGCCGCCGTGCGGGCCACGAAGCGACGGCTGACGGCGCTCTTGCTGGTGCCCCGGCTCTCCATCTCTGCGCCGACCGGCTCCAAGCTGCGGGCGTATTGGCGGGTGGCCACGCCCACCAGCATCTGCTCGACGACACGCCGAGCGAGTGGATCGGTGGCGGCCATCGTCTGGAACGTCGGCAGCGCGACCTCGCCTGCCGCCGTGCGCACGCGCGGACGCTGGATCGCGACCTTCCGGCCGCCCAGCACGACTTCGCTCCGTGTCGTGCCCGCACGGCTCCCCAATCGCGCCGTCGTGCGGTTCTACAACAAGCGCGGCACCGCGGAACAGTGGATCAAAGAGGGGAAGCAGGCGGCGCATTGGACGCGACTATCGTGTCATCGGTTCCGGGCGAACGAGGTCCGGCTCCAGTTGAGCGTGCTGGCGTACAACCTCGGGAACTTGTGGCGGCGACTCGTGCTGCCGGCGCGAATCGACGCCTGGTCGCTCACCAGTCTCCAGCAGCGCATCGTCAAGACGGGTGGGCGGCTGGTCAAGCACGCCCGGTACTACTGGTTGATGTTCGCCGAGGGTTATCTGACGCGTCGGCTGTTCGGGGCGATGCTCCAGCGGATCTGGGCGCTCCCGCTGCCGGCGGGCTAGCCGACAGGTGACCACCACACCAGGGCGAGCGGGATCGAGCAATTGCCGCGAGAGCAGTGGTCCGTCTTCCAGTGGCGCCGGGGGGCCATTATCGGAGGCGTTGACGAGCGAGAAGTACTACCGAGCCATGATTGTGAGATGTTCAAACTTGAACGCGCCCCTCAAGAGCTGACCTGTTACGGTCGGGCGCGAATCGGCCACTCGGCGTTCCCAGTCGTTGGACTCCAAAACGGAAATCCCGATTAAAATGTCGCCCAGCAGGCCCCATGATCGGGCGAACTGTCTCGCATTACTGCATACTGGCTCCGGTTGGAGGCGGCGGGATGGGGCTGATTTACGCCGCCGAGGACATCCGGCTCCGCCGCCGTGTCGCCATCAAGTTCCTGCCACTTGAACTCTCGCAAGACTCTCAGGCGGTCGAACGGTTTCAGCGCGAAGCGCGCGCGGCCTCAGCCCTTAACCACCCTCACATCTGCACGCTCTACGACATCGGCAGCACCATCGACAACGGCCGTGTTCAGCATTTCATAGTAATGGAGTTGCTCGAAGGGCAGAACCTCCGGCAGCTGATTGGCGGAAAGCCTCTGCCGCTTGATGACGCAATCCTGCTGGGCGAGCAGATCGCCGACGCTCTCGACGCGGCGCACTCAGGCGGCATCATCCACCGCGATATCAAGCCTGCCAATATCTTTGTTACCCGCCGGGGCGATGCGAAAGTCCTGGATTTTGGACTGGCGAAGCTGACCTCGCACTCGGCTAAGGCCGAGCAAACGGACGTTCCGACCTTTGCAGGGCCCGCCGACGATCTGATTACAAACCCCGGCACCGCTCTGGGGACCATAGCCTACATGTCGCCGGAGCAGGCCCTCGGCCATCCTGTCGATGCGAGGTCCGATCTGTTTTCCTTTGGATCGGTGCTCTACGAGATGAACACCGGGCGACAGGCATTCGCGGGACGAACGTTGGCCGCAATCTTCGATGCAATTTTGCACCACGACCCGGTCGGCGTGGCCCGATTGAATTCGGGCGTACCACCAGAGCTGGACCGCATCATTTCGAAATTGCTCCAGAAGGACCCTGCGGCCCGGTATCAGACGGCCGCCGAAGTGCGCGATGAGTGCAGAGTTCTTCTCCAGGCCACCGGCGGGACCCGAGCGAGGCCAGCTGCGGTCTCACGCCCGTTCAGGCGGCGCAGCGCCCTTGGAGCCGCTGCCGCCGGACTCGCGCTCACCGGTATCGCTGGTTTCCTGTATTTGTCGCCACGTGGCGATCCGGCGCCGGGAATCGGCATTGGGGGACGACCGGCCGTCGCTGTCGTTGCTTTTGATAATCCTGCCTCGGTGGGGGATATCGCCTGGCTCACAACCGGACTGCCGGGGATGATCGAGACGGGGCTCGCTCAGACGCCCGGTCTCGACGTCATCAGCAATGAACGGCTGGCCGAAGTCGTGATCCAAATCGGCGAGTCGGCGCTCGGCGCCCTCGATGAAAATCGAGTACTCGACGTGGCACGGCGCGCTGGGGCCGGTGCACTGGTGAGCGGCAGCCTCTTCAAAACAGGCTCCGACGTCCGCGTGGATATCCAAGTGCAGGACGTCGTCTCAGGACGTCTGCTCGGTGCGTTCCGTGTCACCGGATCCGATGTGTTCGCTCTCGCGGACGAACTGACGGTCTTCGTTCGACATGGCTTGAACGTGAAGGCCGAGGCGACGCCAGCGCGAATCGCGGACGTAACGACTACATCTCTCGAGGCGTATCGGCTGTACAACGAAGGAGTCGAGGCGCTGACGAACCTTCGGCGCGCAGAAGCGCGTCGCCTCTTCGAACAAGCCATCGAAATCGACACCACGTTCGCCTCGGCGTACTTTCGATTGATGACGGTAACGCGACAGCTCGGCGACGCAGCCGCGAGCGAACGGTACCGGGAGAGAACTATTCAGCATCTCAGACGGCTTCCGGAACGCGATCGTCTGTCAATGCAAGGCCAAGAAGCGCGACATCGTGGAGACGTCAAGCAGGCGGAAGCGCTGTTCGAAGAGTTGATTGCGAAGTACCCCGACGCAGCGGACGGATATAACCAGCTGCGATCTCTTCAGCGTGACGTGCTCGGCGACGAGCAGAAGGCGCTCACGACGCTGGAGCGCGGGGTCAAAGCCGTTCCGAATTCGCCTTTCATCCGCAACATATATGGGTACACGCTGCTCGCCGCTGGTCGGTTTCCTGAGGCGATCCGCCAGTTCGAGGAGTACATTCGCCTGCGACCCCGGGAGCCGAACTCTTACGACAGTCTTGCGGAGGCCTATCTCGCCAGTGGCCAGGCCGAGCGTGCCATCGCCGTGTACACCCGCGCTCTCGAGGTCGAACCGACCTTTTATCCCTCAAATCTGGGCCGCTCATGGGCATTTGCCGCCCTGGGGCGTTATGACGAGGCAATCGAAGACCAGTCGCGACACCTTACAGGGCTTTTAGGGTCCAGCTCGCCATCGGCGACGAGCGACATAGCGGCGGCGTTCATGCTCTCGCGCGTCGGGCAATACCGCGACGCGGCCCAACGGATTACCGCGGGCATCGCGGCTGCTGAGGGAGTCGACAACTTTGTATCAGTTGCCGCTCTTCGAACCGTTTCTGGGTTTATCGCGATCGACCGCCGCCAGTACGGCGATGCGCTTCGCGAAGCCGCGGCGCTCGGCGTCGCGCTTCGCCAGATCGCGAGTGTGCCCGTAAGAGCGGACTATGCCATCCTGCGCAGGCTGCTTACCGGCGTCGCGCACGCGAGAGCGGGGCGGCTTGACGCCGCGCGCACCGAACGTACGCTTCAAAAAAATGAGCATCAGCCACGTACGGACTCTCAGCGATGGTGGGACGCGGCGCTTGAAGGCGAGGTCGCGCTGGCGGCGCGCGATTTCGCTGCGGCGGAACGCGCATTCGCCAGCGGTGAGCCGCCGCTCAAGATGTTCTTCAATCTGAACGAGGTTCCGAGGACGCTCATTGCCAATAGCCTGTCGCTCCGCGACGGCGCCGCACGAGTTCGGATCGCACGCGGAGATCTTCGCGGAGCCGCTGACACTTACCAGCGGCTGCTGACGACAGACATCGGCAGCAAATGGACGGCGATGCTCGAGCCGCGCTACGTGCTCGAGCTCGCGCGGCTGCTCGAGCAGACCGGCGACCGCGCCGCTGCACGCGCGCAGTATGAACGTTTCCTGGAACTCTGGAAGGGCGCCGATCCGGGCCTGCCCGAGGTGATCGAGGCCCGCGCGGCCGTCGCGCGCCTGTAGCTCCAGCCTTCCGCTTACCTCGGCGCGGGAAGCGGCGGCGCCTGTCTTGTCGGCGCTGGCCCCGTTGTTCCGATGACCCTGTTGTTCTGGCTGGTATCTCATGTCGCTCCGCAAACCGCATCCGGGTACCGTCGAGCGCGTGATGCGCAGGCTGGCGCGCACCATCACCGGCCTGGAGCTGCCGGCCGTCGAGAAGATTTCCGAGGAGCATGCCGAGGATCCGTTACAAAAGAACAGGTCGAAGATTTGATCACGGGCGTTGCCAAAATCAGTAAAACGCTGTTCTGAACTGGAATTGGCTCGTTGCCGTCGATCCGAGACGATTGGGGATGGGGCACACCGCCCATGCCGACCGACGCCCAGAGGCGCGCTAGCGTGGCCGGATTGCTCGGCCAGTGACTTGCCGCCTAGGCGTTCCGGCGATCTAGCCTCCAGCGCCTGCTGGCCGAAAACCCGCCGAACCGACATGCTGATTCCGACCGAAAACACGGGGCCCCATCCAGATCCGAGTCAGGGAGGCCTAGAAGCACTTGTTTTTTGCGACAACGTTAACGTCCCGAATTTTCGACGTGCGCAGCGGTCGTCCCTGTGCCGACAGCGCCGGTGCGTTGTGACTCAGAAAGTGCTCCTGTGCTGCCGCACCTTCGTGGCATTGGCTATTGCCCAAAGGCGCAACTGTAAACATGCATCCCGCATCGCGTCGGTATCGGATTTGATGAGGGGCATGCGAACGCTCCGGATGGAATTGTCGCCGTACGGGATCTGCCACCGAAGTTCGTGGGCCACACCGGCCGATACAGCAAGTGGGGCACTGGTTTCACCAGGTCCAACGGTTGCGACGACCTGACCGTCCCACAGAACTGTTCCAGTGACGTTACGCGAAGTGTTTTGGAAACGGACCTCTGAAAGGTTGTTAGCCTCACATGCCGGAACCGGAGGTGGCGCAGGAGCAGGTGCAGGTGCTGGTGCGGGCGCTGACGTTGGTGCTGTGGGGCTCGACCCTCCGCCACCACAAGCCGATGTGAACACGAGCACGGTACCAGGCAGATCACCCAGAATCGCATCGCGCCTCCGGCCAGTGTAGCGGGATATATCCCGTAGACGCCGAGATGCTACCACCGAAACCATCGCCGCGTGCCGACCCGCGCGTCTCATCCGGTTCTGAGAAGGGTCGGCGCGCGATTGCGAAAACTACGGACGGCCAAGGGGTGGTCGCAGGAGCGGCTAGCACTTGCCGCCAACATGGACCGGTCCTACGTGAGCGGGCTGGAACGTGGAGAGTTCAACGTTCGCTCATCGCGCCGGCGAAGCTAGCGCGTGCTCTTGACGTGCGCCTTGGGACACTCGTCGATTCGGATTGACGAACCCTCCGGGACAGGTTTTCTCCTGCGCTGCGAGTGCTCCAGTAGCATACGGATTGTGATCCGGGCGCGTCATACTGCCGTCGGCTTCGTCGAGAACCGTACGGCCGTGCGGCGGATGCAGTGGCGGCTACATCGGGAGTACCCGCCGCGTCAGCAATGGGCGGCGCACTCGGTGACGGTGCAACAGGTTGTGACGGGTTCGGCTTGGCGTAACCCGGATCTCGGTGACTTGTGGAGGCCAAACGCTGGCGTGTATTTAGTGTGCCGTGAGAATGCGGTCCTATATGTGGGGTCCACGGGGAGAGGTAGTGCCCCGTCAAGTGGTGGAAATTAGTCGAGCAGTTTCCGCAAGTTCACCACGGCGTGGACGCTGACGCGGCCGTGGACGGCAAAGAGCGCCGCCCACCGCCGCTTGGAAACCACA
>Ga0073934_10003007_pt1 | contig 32527 bp, 39 predicted proteins | sample LarsenN4metaG_FD_76834 | JGI IMG/M metagenome (GOLD analysis project Ga0073934, IMG submission 76834) | Hot spring sediment bacterial and archeal communities from British Columbia, Canada, to study Microbial Dark Matter (Phase II) - Larsen... ...
AGCGCTCCGTCGCCAGCCTGTGGAGCCGCATCGCTGAACTGCTCGACGCCTTCACGCCGACAGAATGTGCCAACTACTTCCGCAACGCCGGATACGCTCCACATTGAGTGGAAATTGCTCTAGTCACCGGCCCGTCGACGGCGCCAACTCAGCCTCTCCACCTTTCGCCAGACGGACGGCGGCTCGTCATCAACGGAACCGTCACGCTTGATTTCAGGAGCGAGCGCCACATCAAGCTGATCCGTCGCTTGGTTGATGGTCACAGGGACGGCAAGCGTTGGCGGGCACAGGAACTGCTCAATCACGCAGGATCGGGCGTAAGCACGTTGGCACGTGCGTTTGGTGGCAAGAAGTGGAAGCAGCTCAAACCATACATGACGTCCCAGAACGGCCTCTGGGGGTTTGACCTCTAAAGCGATTTCTCCCGTTTCTTCTCCCTGTTCGGGCGGCGATCTTCTCCCGAAACCCTTGCGATACAGCCCTCGGTGTTGCTCGCGAACCCGAGGTGACTCGCAATGACCATCAAGCATTTGAACCAGATCGAACTGTCGCGCCGCTGGAACATCAGTCCGCGCTCGCTTGAGCGTTGGCGCTGGCTCGGCGTCGGACCGCGTTACCTGAAAATCGTCGGCCGTGTCGTCTATCGCCTCGAGGACATCGAAGCGTTCGAGGCGGAACGTGCTCGCGAAGGCAAGGCAATGGCTGCGGGCACGAGCTTGAACAAGCACGCGCAGCTTCGCGCTCACACGCAGCAATAATTTCTTTTTCGCACCAATGCGCGCGGCTTCGCTGAGAGAAGCGCCGCGAAAACGTTCGAATTTGAGCCCGACGCCGATCGAGTTATCCGGAATGCGACAGCAGCAGGCGGTTCGACTCAAGAGAGCAGCTCACCGGATGAGCGACCGACAGACCGACATGATCACCGTTGTCCAATTCCCTCCGCACAAGTTCCGCCTCACCGAGACGGAGTTGTGCGGCTGGATCGGCCAAGCCGCGCCCGGTGAGGCGCTGGAGTACTACCGCGGCTTCCTCGCCATGGACACGTTTTCGCAAGCCAAGCGCCTGACCGAGCGTGAGCGCGCCGAACTCGTGCGTCTGGCGCGCCGCGCACGGTGGGCGAGCGAGCAGAAGCTAATCCACCTCGTTCAGCGCCGCCACGGCGCCGACGATTACAGCTATCTCGCAATTGCGCGCTCGAAGCCGAAGCAGGCCTCGGCGTCGCTGTCGTCGCTGCTCTTGGCGGAGGTCGCGTGATGGGCCGCAACCACCCCAAGCCGAGATTTCACGTCAGCACCAACGAAGAGGCCTCCCGATGACCACGTCAATTGCAGTGACCGCGCTGCGCAAGCGCCATATCTGGCTCGAAGCGCTGCCCGACACCGTTTCCATTCCGGCGCTCGAAGCTCGACAGCGTCCGGCCGCCGTCAAGTCGATCGAGGACGCCACGCTCGACGACATCGCGTTCGCGATGCTCGGCGCGGAGACGGAATTCAACGCCGTCGGCGACCGGCTGCATGCGCTGCGCAAGCTCTACAACCTCGCCCGCCAAGCCGGCGCGCTCGGTTCCGACCGCGCGGTCGATGCGATCTCCGAGGGAGGTCGCTGATGGCGCTGCGCATCATCACCGCCGATCAGCGGCTCGCCGAGGCGCATGCGAAGACCACGATGGCGATCTTCGGGCCCTCGGGTGTCGGCAAGACCTCGCTGCTCAAGACCCTGCCGCCGGCGGAGACGCTCTGCATCGATCTCGAGGCCGGCATGAAATCGGTCCAGGACTGGCCGGGCGACAGCATCCCGGTGCGTAGCTTCGGTGACGCGCTCGACGTCGGCTGCCTGGTCGGCGGCGTCAATCCGGCGGCCGACGAGAAGACCTTCTTCTGCGAGAGCCACTACCGGCACCTCGTCGACGCATATCCCGACCTTGTCCGCATGATCGCCGGCAAGCGCATCATCTTCGTCGACTCGATAACCGACCTGACGCGGCTCGCCATGGTGTGGGCGAAGACCCGGCCCGAGGCGCAGTCGGAGCGGACTGGCAAACCCGATACCCGCGGCGCCTACGGTCTCCTGGCACGGGAAGCCATCGGGCTCCTGAAGCACCTGCAGCACGCACCGGGTCGCACCGTCATCTTCGTCGGCATCCTGGAGCGCATCACCGACGAGTTCAATCGAGTCACCTGGCAGCCGCAAATGGAAGGCGGCAAGGCCGCCCGCGAGCTCCCCGGCATCGTCGACCAAGTGATCTCCATGAGCCGGTTCGCGGCGGAGGGCGACGCGTGGCGCCACGAGCCCGATCGCGGCGACGTGCGCCGCTTCGTCTGCCAGGCGGCCAACCCCTTCGGCCTGCCCGGCAAGGATCGCTCTGGCCGCCTCGACCTCACCGAGCCGCCCGACCTCAGCGCGCTCATTCGCAAGATCAACCAGCCCAGCAAAGGATGACCACCATGTTCGACATGAACGAAGCCGAGCCGCAGAAGACCGGCGAACTCATTCCCGATGGCACCTTCGCCAAGGTCACGATGAGCATCCGCCCCGGCGGTATCGATGGCCAGAGCGAGATCGATCAGGCGCTGCTCAAGGCGCCGAAGGACCCGTCCAGCGACGTGCGGATGCTCGACTGCGAATTCACCGTGGCGGAGGGACCGCACGCCAAGCGCAAGTTCTGGCAGATGTTCACCGTGCAGGGCGGCAAGGTCGACGAGAACGGCGTCTCGATCGCCTGGAAGATCTCCAAGAGCACCTTCCGCGCCATGATCGACAGCGCGCTCGGCCTCGATGCGCAGGACATGAGCGAGGCGGCCAAGCAGAAGCGCATCCTGCGCGGTCTCGCCGACCTCAACGGCATCACCTTCGTCGCCAAGATCAAGATCGAGGCGAGCGAGGACGCCCGCTACAGCGATCAAAACCGCCTCGACCGCGTGGTGTTGCCGACCGAGAAGGAATGGAAGCTCGTCATGGACGGCAGGGACGTGCCGGTGAGCCCGAGCCGCTCGCGCGGCGCCGGCAGCAAGGCCGCGGCCGCGCAGCCCGCCTGGACGCAGGGGGCAGCCCAAGGCGGCCAGTCGTCCACCGCGTCGCGGTCACCGCAGGCGCCCAGCGCGCCCGCCTGGTCGCAACCGTCATCCGGCGCCGGCGCGCCGGCGGCAAAGCAGCCGGGTCCGGCGTGGCTCAACGGCTGAACCATGACGGACGACGAATGGCAGGCGCACGTCGCGCATGAAGCGGCCAAGGCGATCGGCGAATGGCTCGAAGGAAGAGGACGGCTTCACCAGCCAATCCGCTCTTTGACCATGCCCGAGCTCGAGGCCATGGCGCAGAACGCCATCAGCCGCTTCATCGTGCTGGCGTCGCAGCGGATCGCGGAGGCACCCGACGAACCCGAGTCGCAGAAGCTCTCGACGCTGCTCATGGGCTGAGAGCCTGTGCGCTCTGCGGTCGAGAGGCGCGCGGATTCTACTACACGCACCAACTGCGCCCGGAGCGATACCCGACCTTCGCCTTCTGCTCGCTCCGCTGCCTCAACGCCGGCGCCGCCATCGCCAAGAGGAACCACGGCATGATCGACAAGACCGAGCTGGAGATACAGGCAATCAAGGCGGCACGGCGCAATCTTGCAGAGGTGCTGACCGAGCTCGGATTGATGGCGCCGTTCCATGACCGATCGGCCGAAGAGATCGATCGCATTATCGAGGCTTGTGTCGACGGCTTCCAGGCCGCGATGCACCGCGAAACGCTCAACGACGACATCCCATTTTGAGGCCGGCCATGGATGTCGTCGATCTCAACCACGGCTCCGGATTTGTGTACGGCATCGGCGCGCGCGAGGTGTCCGTTGCGCAGCGCGTCAACACACTGATCGATGCCGCTCTGTTGACGGCACGGCGCGAGCAGCCGGAACGCGATTACCTCGGTGCGTCGAGGCTGGGAGAGCCTTGCTGCCGCCGGCTCGCCTACGAAATCATCCACACGCCGCCAGATGATGGTCACGACCTCGACGGCGCCATGCCGCGGGTGTTCGAAGCCGGCCATCGGTTCGAGGCGTTGTCGATCGAATGGCTGCGCGCTGCTGGGTTTGATCTGAGAACGCAGCGCCGCGATGGCAGCCAGTTCGGCTTTGAGGCGGCCGGCGGGCGGCTGCGCGGCCACATTGATGGCGTGATCGTCGCCGGCCCTAATGTCGGCATCGCCTGGCCGGCGCTGTGGGAGCACAAGGCGCTCAACGCCAAGTCCTGGAATGACGTCGTCAAGCGCGGCCTTCGCGCCGCAAAGCCGCTCTATTTCGCGCAGGTCCAGATCTACATGGCCTACATGGAGATCGGCGTCACGCTATTCAGCACGCTGAACAAGGACAGCCAGGCGCTCCACCACGAGGTGGTCGCCCTCGATCCCGCTGAAGCGCAGGCGCTCTCCGACAAAGCCGTCGAGATTCTGCGCGCCGTCGAAGCCGGCGAACTGCCGCCCCGCATCGCTGCGGCCTCGGACTATTACCTCTGCCGCTCCTGTCCCTACGCGCGGCGCTGCTGGGAGGAGTGAACCATGAGCTTTTCGCCATCGCCGCTCCAGGCCAAAGCAATTGCGGCCATCAAGGACTGGTTTACGAACCGCACCACGGTACAGCAGGTGTTCCGGGTGTTCGGCTATGCCGGCACCGGCAAGACCACCATCACCCGGCACGCCATTGCCGAGCTTGGTCTCGAAACCGGCGCAAGCGACGGCGTGCTCTACGCGGCCTTCACCGGCAAGGCGGCACTGGTGATGACCCGCAAGGGCACGCCGGCCTCGACCATCCACTCCCTGATCTACCGGGTCTCCGAGGCGACGCCCGCCGAGATCGAGAAGGTCAAGGAGGAGATTGCCGATCTCAAGGCGAAGATCGCATCCATGGGTGCGGCCGAACGCCTGTTCGCGGAGTCGCAGCTTCGCTCGCTCGAACTGCGGCTGTCCGACATCCACAAGCCGCGCTTTGTCCTGAACGAGCAATCCATGTTGCGCGAAGCCAAGCTGCTCGTGCTCGACGAGGTGTCGATGGTGGGCGACGACATGGCGCGCGATCTCCTTGCCTTCGGCAAGCCGATCCTGGTGCTGGGCGATCCCGGCCAGCTGCCGCCGGTCAGGGGCGAAGGCGCGTTCACGCAATGTCAGCCCGACGTGATGCTCACTGAGATTCACCGCCAGGCCGGCGAGAGCGCCATCATTCGTTTGGCCACGCTGGCGCGCGAAAGCAAATCCATCCCCTACGGCGCGCACGACGAATTCGTCTGGAAGATGCGCCGGCTTGACGTGGCGCCCGAGCAGATGCTGCGCGGCGGCCAAGTCATCTGTGGCCGCAACGCCACGCGCCTGCAGCTCAACCTCGCCATGAAGCGCGCGTCCGGCTTCAATGGGGTTTATCCCACCGGCCAGGGCGAGAAAATCATCTGCCTCAAGAACCGCAACGACCTCGGCCTCGTCAACGGCATGTTCCTCGACCTGACCGAGGTCAAGGACGAGGACGAAATCTCCTTCACCGCGGTCGTCACCACCGAGGACGGACAGAAGATCGGCGGCACGAACGGCGCGCGCGAGCGCTTCCGCGTCTACAAAGGATATTTCGACGATCATGTGACGCCCGATCCAGAGCGCGAGCGCCGCGACCACTGGAAGAAAAAGACCATCATCGAAGCGGTCTGGGGCTGGGCCATCACCTGCCACAAGGCGCAGGGCTCGCAATGGGAGAACATCATCGTCTACGACGACGGCCTCGGCCGCACCGCCGAGGATCGCGCCCGCTGGCTCTACACCGCCATCACCCGCGCCGAGCGCGGTCTTGTGCTGCTCGATTGAGGCGCCGATGCTCGACCTCAACGACGCCGAACCTCCACGACCGGCCGAGCGGTTTGATCTCGATGCCATCGTCGCGCGGCTGCGCGAGACCGCCGAGCATTGGGTGCCACGGCATTTCCCGAACGGCCGGCGGGTCGGCGATGAATGGCGGCTTGCCAATATCCGAGGCGATGCGCCGCGCAAGAACGGCTCCTGCGTGATTGCGCTCACCGGCGAGCACGCCGGCGACTGGATCGATTTTGATGGCGGCGAGGGCGGCGGACCCATCAACACGCTGGAGCACGCCATCCATCGCACCGGTCGCGAGCTGATCAGCTACGCGGCCGAACTGACAACGATAGGCCCGCAGCCGAAGCGGGGCGCCACCAAGCCCTCGTCCAAGCAGGCCGACCAGGCCCGTGAGATCGACCATATCCTCTCGAAGGCGGTGCCGCTCGCAGGCACGTTGGGCGAACGCTATCTCACGTCGCGCCGGCTGCCAGTTCCGGATTGCACGGACCTATTGTTCCACCCGGACCTGACGCATTGGGAGAGCCGGCGTGGCTTCCCGGGCCTGGTCGCGGTGGTGCGGGACGGCAGCAGCAATCGCATCGCGCTTCACCGCACCTATCTCGCCGACGACGGCAGTGCCAAGGCGCCGGTCAATAACCCGCGCAAAATGTTGGCCTCGATTGCCGGCGGCGCCGTGCGTCTTGCCAACCTGACCGAGGACCATGTCATCGGTCTCGCCGAGGGCATCGAGACTGCGCTCTCGGTGATGGCGGCCTGCGCACGCCTGCCGGTCTGGGCCACGCTCTCGACCTCCAACCTGGAGCAGGTCGTTCTGCCTGCCGATGCGCGGAAGGTCGTGCTTCTGGCTGACCACGATCCTTCCAGCGCGGGCGCGCGCGCTGCCGCGACCGCCGCCGCCCGACTGCACGCCGAGGGCCGCCGCGTCTTCATCGCCATGCCGCCCAAGGAGGGCGATGACTTCAACGACCTGCTGATGCGCGAGGGCGCCGATGCCGTGCGCAGGGTCGTTGAGTCGGCGGTCGAGTGGAACGGCCAGGGCACCACAGAAAGCATGGCTCTCGTCGTCGACGGCGGCACCCACAGGCCAATTGGCCTCTCGCTGTCCGACGGCGCGCGACCGCAACTGCGCGCGGACAACGGCGATCTCGCCGCTGCGGTCTCGCAGGCCTGGCAAATCCTGCTCGCCGCCAACAATCCACCCTGGCTATTTCGTGCCGCCGGATGCCCGACCTGGGTGGTGCGCGACGACGACGGTTTGCCAATGGCGAAGCCGCTCACCGAGGATCGCTTGCGGCCGGTGCTCGCCCAGCTCGTCGATTGGCGGAAGATCAATCGCAACGGCGAGCTTATTCCGGCCCATCCACCCATGGCGGTAATCAAGTCGATCCTCGCCACGCCCGATCCGGCGCTGCCGGTGCTCGCCGGCATCGTCACCACGCCGGTGTTCGGCCGCGACGGCGAGCTCATCACCGAGCCCGGCTACCATCCGGCGGCGCGTCTGCTCTACGACCCGCCAAAGGACTTCGTGCTGCCGCCCGTAGCCGCGCAGCCGACGCCGGCGGATATCACTGCAGCGCGGTCATTGCTGCTCGACGATCTCCTGGGAGAGTTTCCGTTCACCGGCGAGGCTGAACGCGCGCACGCGCTGTCGCTGCTGCTTGTCGGCTTCGTGCGTGCCATGATCGACGGGCCGACCCCGCTGCATCTGGTCGAGAAGCCGACCCAGGGCACCGGCGCGACCTTGATGGTGGACGCAATATCGGTGATCGCAACCGGCTGCCGCGCGAGCGTCATGGTCGAGGGCAGCGATGATGAGGAATGGCGCAAGCGCCTGACCGCCAAGCTGCGCCAGATCCCCTCCGTCGTGCTGATCGACAATCTGCGCCGTCCGCTCGACTCCTCGGCGCTTGCGGCCGCAATCACCGCGCCGTTCTGGGAAGACCGCATCCTCGGCGTCTCGGAAACCACACGACTGCCAATTCGCTGCATTTGGATCGCCACCGGCAACAATGCTGAGTTCTCCGGCGAAATGGCGCGCCGCCTGGTGCGCATCCGGCTCGATGCTCGCGTCGACCAACCCTGGCGCCGCAACGGCTTCCGCCATCCCGATCTCATCGGCTGGGTTCATGCCAACCGGGCAGACCTCGTGGCCGCCTGCCTGTCGCTCTGCCGCGGCTGGATCGCAGCCGGCATGCCGCGCGGGGCTAAGCACATTGGCAGCTTCGAAGCTTGGGCCGCCGTCATGGGTGGCCTGCTCGAGGCGATCGGCGTTCCAGGCTTCCTCGGCAACATCGACGAGATGCTCGAAGCCTCCGACGGCGAGGGCGCGGTCTGGCGCGTGTTCGTCGGGCAATGGTGGGATCGCTTCGGCACCGCCGAGGTCGGTACCAGCGGGCTCTACGAGCTCGCCGTCAACTGCGAACCGCCGCTTCCGCTCGGCACCGGCGGCGACCGGTCCCAGCGCACGCGCCTGGGGAAGGCGCTCGCGCGCATGCGCGATCGGGTGTTCGACATCGCCGGACTGAAGGCGCGCATCCGGGCGATTGGGGTTTCCCATCAGGCGCGCCGCTGGCAGCTCACGCTCGAAGGGGAACATGGGGAACGTGGGGAACGTTTTCCGGACCCGTGCGAGGCAGAAAAAGGGGAACGTCAGGCCACTTCGGAGCAACGTTCCCCGCCACGTTCCCCGGCCTATCCCATTGATGTCGAAGGCGTCGGGGAACGTGGGGAACCTGGGGAACGTTTTTCCGACCTCCGCGCGTGCGCGCGCGTACACAATAATAAAGAAGAGCAAACACGTTCCCTACGTTCGTCACGTTCCCAAAATGGTGGTGGTTCAGATGCTTACGACGGGGAACGTGGCGGGGAACGTCAAAATGCACGTTCCCCACGTTCCCCGCTGAGTGAATCGCCCGATTGGCTGAAGGGGGTGCCGTGATGCCGCGCACCTCCGAGGCCGGATCGCTCCACGGAGGCGCGCCGTGAGCCGGCAGCGCCTTCCCGATCGCAGGCCCAGCGTCACGACCACGTTCGTGCACGACTGCCGGTCCTATGCGGTGACGTTCGGCTTCGACCCGAACACCGGCCGCATCGGCGAGGTGTTCACGCACGGCGCCAAGATCGGCTCCGCCATGGACGGCATCCTCGACGATGCCTGCATCGCGCTCTCGCTCCTTCTGCAGCACGGCGTCGACCCCCCGGCGCTGGCCGCGAGCATGGGACGGCTCGGCGACGGCAAAACGCCCGCCTCCGTCATTGGTGCGCTTGCCGACCTCATCGCTCGTGAGGTGCAGCCATGAGGTGGATGCCCAAGGGCTACGGCGCCACCGGCGTCCGCCCGAAGAAGTCAAGCGCGAGGGCTGGCACGAGCACGGTATCCTGGTGGTCAGCGAGGACGACCAGCGTCTCACCTGGCCTGAGCGTGAATTGATCCGGCAGCTCGGGAGAAAGCTTTACGGGACGCGCTCGGCAACCGAGGAGGCGTGCCATGGCTGATTGGACGCCGGCCTGTGTCGAAGCGCGCCTGCACGAAGCGGCCGACGTGATGAAGCGTCTGCCGGAAGTGCGCGTGCAAGGCTACTACTCGCTGTGGCCGAAGATGCTCGCCGAGTTCAGCGATTTGGTTGGACAGGAACCGCGGCCCCTCAAGCGGCCTCCTCCATCTCCCGATGCGATCAGCCGCATGGAAGAGACACTCGGCTGGCTGCGCTGGCTGGAAGCCGAAGACGCCAAGCTCGCCTGGGCGCGTGCTGAGCGCACGCCATGGAAGATGATCTGCTGGAGATTCGGCATCAGCCGCGCCACGGCGCATCGGCGCTGGCAGTATGTGGTGAGTCTAATCGCGTGGCGCTTGAATGGACGCGCTGTCCCAACGAGACGCTCTCGGCGATTCGTCGTTGAACGTGTGCGATCGCTGTCAAGTTAATCGTGCAGCGTGAGACATTTTTTGGTGAGACATTTCCAGGCGAGACGGATGCACCCTGAAAATGGCAGAAGTTCATCAAGATTGGATTTGTGCGCCCGCGCAGACGACCTGCGCGGGCGCGATTGTTTTTGGGAGAAATCGTGTTGAGGTGTCCACACAGCTTCAAACGCTTCATCAGGAAAAATGGCTTTCACAGCATTTACCTGATCACCACCGAGACCGGTAATCCGGTCAAGGTCGGCATCGCTGAGGATCCCTTGCAACGGCTCGCAGCCCTTCAGGTAGCACACTTTGCACAGTTGCAACTGTATCGGTTCTGGTGGATGCCGGGTAAGCCGGTAACGGAGAGGATCGAGAGCGCCTTCAAGGATCAATTCGCGTTCGAAAACATCAGGTGCGAATGGTTTGACCTGTCCTTACCGGTCGCGGAAGCATTCATCGAATCAACCATTCGCAAGCTCGGCGCCTGGGGCGTGCGGCAGTCCGACATCGTGGGGCTTATGGACCATTGGGAACGCCGGAAATACGGCATTCCGCCCGAAGCGCCGACGCCGCTGCGAGGGATCAGATAATTCCCGGAGCAACGCGGAAACTACAGTCAGATGCCATCGACTGCTGGCAGGGAGCGACGGTTATAAAACGGCTGCAGTTAGCCGGGAGTACAGCCGTTTTATAACAACGATGCAATTCTTGGCCGTCAGGCGGCCTGTTCTTCGGGCATCTTGATCAGCGACTCGGCCGGAATACCGAGCCCCTTGTGCAGTCGCCACACCATGCGAAGGGTCAGTGGCCGCTTGCGATTGAGCACTTCATAGACGCGGTTGCGGCTGCCGATATAGCGCACGAGATCACGCGGCTCGAGGCCCTTCTGCTCCATGTGATACTTGATCGCCTCAACCGGGTCGGGCAGGTCGATCGGATAATGCTTGGCCTCCCAGGCTTCGACCAGGGCGACCAGCACGTCGAGCCGGTCGCCCTCGGGCGTCCCCCGCTTCGCATGCATCAGACCCTCGATCTCCTTGAGCGCACGGTGATAGTCGCGCTTGGTCTTGATCGGTGTGACGTCCATCGTACTTGCTCCTCAAATCGTCTGCGCGTCGATCTTGTCGTACTGGCGATGCGTCCCGACGAAGCGGATGTAGACGACGCGATACGGGTAGTTGATCCACACGACCACCCGATATTTGTTGCCGGCAATGTTGAACACGGCTCGCCCGTCTTTGAGGATGCTCGCCGTGCCAATGTCCCGTTTCACGTCGTCCGGCGTTGCCCAATCGGCTGCGCGCACCTGCCGATACCAAGCCATCATCGGTTCACGCGCGTCGGCATAACTGCGACTGCTCTCCAGGAACACCTTCAGCGTGCTGAGCGCGATGACTCGCATCGCAAATCTCTAGCATAGTCCCATCTTGGGACCAAGACCCATGTGGTCCCAGCCTGGGATCAGAAGGCCCGCCATCGGCCATTAAACCGTTGATCTCTCGGTTCCTTCCTGGCGCCGAACGTATGCGGGGGGCAATGGCCCGGAATTTTGGCACTGACAGGCAAAAATTTTGGCAAGCCACCGTGAGGGAAGCCACCGGGAACGTGGCCTAACGCTTTGAGAGCTTGCAGCTTTTTCGCCTGACATTGGTGGCTTCCAAGTGGCTTCCGGAGTCCAGCCCGGAATCCAGCGCATGGTGGCCGGGGCGCCATAACTATCGGACTTCACGAGACTTTCTTCACGCGGGGACTGGCCGATCGCTTGGCTTCCAGAAGCCAGTCAAGAATCCACCTGGTCTCCACGCGCCACCACCACGCTGGTCCCGCCCGCGCGGTCGGTCACGAGCACGCCAACGACAACGATGACAGTGCGCTTTGCGCCGGAACGAATCGAGCAGTGGCCACTCGACCGGCTCGTCGCCTATCCACGCAACCCGCGCACGCACTCCGATGGGCAGGTGGCGCAGATCGCTGCGAGCATGGTCGAGTTCGGATGGACCAACCCGGTCCTGGTCTCGCGCGAGGGCGAGGTGATCGCGGGTCACGGCCGGCTCGAAGCGGCAAGGAAGCTCGGGCTTGAGACCGTTCCGGTTGTCGTCCTCGATCATCTGACTGAGGCGCAGCGGCGCGCCTACGTCATCGCCGACAACAAGCTCGCGCTGAATGCCGGCTGGGACGAGGAACTGCTGGCATCCGAACTGCATGCACTGAACGGTGAGGGCTTCGACCTCGCGCTCACTGGCTTCTCGGAAACAGAGCTCGACGCCTTGATGGCGCCGCTCGGTGACGAAACCGAGACCGCCGATGGTGACGGCGCGGACGCCGCCGACGACATGCCCGTACCGTCGCGCGAGCCGGTCAGTCGCGTCGGCGATCTCTGGCTGATCGGAGACCATCGGCTGCTGTGCGGCGACAGCACCGATTCCTCGGTGGTGGCGCGCGTCATGAATGGCGAGCGCGCGACGCTCGTCTTCACATCGCCGCCTTACGGCAACCAGCGCGACTACACGACCGGTGGCGTCGGCGACTGGGACGCGCTCATGCAGGGCGTTTTCGCGGCATTGCCAGTCGCGGACTCAACCCAAGTCCTGGTCAATCTCGGGCTGGTCCACCGCGACAACGAATGGCAGCCGTACTGGCAGGACTGGCTCGGCTGGATGCGCGAGCAGGGCTGGCGCCGCTTCGGGCTCTACGTCTGGGACCAGGGGCCCGGATTACCGGGCGACTGGAACGGCCGGCTGGCGCCGGCCTTCGAGTTCCTATTTCACTTCAATCGCAAGGCGCGCAAGCCCAACAAGATCGTGCCCTGCAAGTGGGCTGGCCATGTCAAGACACGCATGGCGGCATCCGCCACAAGGATGGCCACGTCGGCGAATGGACGCACGCCGGCCAGGGCGTCCAGGACACGCGCATCCCCGACAATGTGATCCGCATCACGCGGCACAAAGCACGCGGTATCGAAACCGAACATCCAGCGGTCTTCCCGGTGGCGCTGCCCGAGTTCGTGATGCACGCCTATAGCAACGAACGTGACGTCATCTATGAACCCTTTGCGGGATCGGGCACCAGCATCATTGCGGCGGAGCGATGTGGCCGCCGGACGCGGGCAATCGAGCTCGCGCCCGAATACGTCGACGTCGCGCTGCGCCGGTGGCGCAAGCTCTTTCCCGATCAGCCAGTGAAACTCGATGGCGAAGGCCAAAGCCAAAGCTTCGAAGCGGTTGCGCGAGCGCGCGGGGTCGCAATTCCTGCCGATGACTGAGGCGCTGCAGGTCGAGCTCTGGCCGATCGATCGGCTGCTGCCCTATGCGGCGAACGCCAGGACCCATCCCGACGAGCAGATCGGGCAGATCGCCGGCTCGATTGCGGAGTTCGGATTCAACGTTCCGTGCCTCGTCGACGACCGCGGCGTGCTGATCGCCGGTCACGGTCGAATTCTCGCAGCCAAGCGGCTCGGCCTGCAGCAGCTCCCGGTCATTCGGCTCGGCCATCTGACTGACGCGCAGGCGCGCGCGTTCCGGCTTGCCGACAACCGGATCGCACTCAATGCCGGCTGGGATGATGCGCTACTGGCGGCCGAGCTCGATCGACTCAGGGAAGATGGGGTCAACCTCGAGCTGCTCGGCTTCGCTGAGGACGAGCTCGATCGCTTGCTCGATGGATTTGATGCGGGCGAAGCAGCCGAGGGCGAGGACGACGTTCCGGAGCCGCCCGCCGAGGCGATCACCCGGCCCGGCGACCTCTGGCTGCTCGGGCCGCATCGCCTCCTCTGTGGCGACGCGACGGCTGCGACCGATGTCGAGCGGCTGCTGGACGGCACCAGTCCGCACCTGATGGTGACGGACCCGCCCTATGGGGTCGAATACGACCCGAATTGGCGCAACGAGTCCGGCGTCTCTTCGACGGCGCGCACCGGCAAGGTCAACAACGACGACCGCGCCGATTGGCGCGAGGCGTGGAGTCTGTTCCCCGGCGAGGTCGCTTACGTCTGGCATTCGGGGATCTATGCGCGCACCGTGGCGGAGAGTCTCGACGTCTGCAGTTTCTTGATCAGGGCACAGATCGTATGGGCCAAGCCTCGCCTGGTGCTTTCCCGCGGCGATTACCACTGGCAGCACGAGCCGTGTTTCTATGCGGTGCGCAAGGGTGCAACCGGCCATTGGCAGGGCGCCCGCGACCAAACGACACTCTGGACCATCGCCACCGGCGAGAACGACGAGGCCACCGAACACGGGACGCAGAAGCCGATCGAGTGCATGCGCCGGCCGATCCTCAACAACAGCAAGGCTGGCGATCTGGTCTACGAGCCGTTTGCCGGCAGCGGTACCACTCTGATTGCAGCGGAGAGCACTGGCCGTGTCTGTCTCGCGTTGGAGATCGACCCACGCTATTGCGACGTGATCGTGGAACGGTGGCAGCATTTTACTGGCGGCAAGGCTGTCCGCGAGGCTGACGGCATTTGTTTCGAAGAGCTCAAATCGGGGCGAGCAGCGGCATGAAGCAAAGCCGCCGCATGTCGCTCGTCGAATCGATCGCCAACATCGCGGGCGGTTACATGCTGGCACTTGCGACGCAAATGATTGTGTTCCCGCTGTTCGGGATCAGGGCGAGGATTCCGGAGCACCTGGCCATCGGGGCAGCGTTCACCGGCGTGTCCGTGCTGCGCTCGTACACACTGCGCCGCTTGTTCGAGGCTTGGCGCATCAACCACGAACAATCCGCGCCGTCGCACCATTCCGATCATCAAACAATCGGAAGGCGCCGATTATAGCAATTCCATTGCCGCTTAATCGCTTGGCTCGCTTGCCGAGCAGCGCCTGTATGACGCCATCACGATGGAGATGGCGATGACAAAGACAATCCTTCCGACGGCAAACGAGACCTGGGGCTTCTGGGGCACCTGCGGTCACAACGGCTATGACCAGGCTATGGCCTGGGAGGCAGCAAGCGATGCGCTGGCCACGGCTTTCGATCTGAAGCCCGAGCAAGTGCGCGATCTGTTGGACGCCCGCTTCGGGCGGCATCTCGCCGACGATTTGAGCTTCATCCCCGGCGGGCCGGTGAGCCGGGAGGCGATCGAAAACCACATCATGACGCGGCTTGCCGATCGGCGCTGGCGCAAGTGGTTCGAGCAGGCGGTTCGCGAAGCGAAGAGTGCCTGATCCTCTGCGTTGCTTCCCGTCTCAGCCCCGCGTCGCGCGGCGTGACCGGGGCTCGGGGCAGTAGAAGGCCCGCGACGGTCGCGGGCCTGTCTACGCAAGGAGCCTCATCATGGCACTCTCCGATTCTCAACTCGTCGTTCTCACCGCCGCCTGCCAGCGGGCCGACCGCTCAGTCTATCCGCTCACTGCCAAGCTTCCTGGCGGCGCCGCCGCCAAGGTGCTGGGCGCGCTGCTCAAGCAGGAATTGATCAAGGAGGTCCCGGCCAAGCGCGAGGATACGGTCTGGCGCGAGGACAAGAAGCGCGGGCGGCTCACGCTGCGCGCAACGCCTGCTGCCTTCAAGGCGCTCGGCATTGATCCGACCGAGATGTCCGCCGACGATGCGGGCAACAGCGAAGAGGTTCAGGCTGAAGCTGACCGCGCTCACGACGCCCGCGACCAGAGTGAGCCCGAGGCTAACCGCACGCGCGCCGACAGCAAGCAAGCCAAGCTGATCGAGATGCTCAAGCGCCGCGAGGGCGCAACCATCGAGGAGATCGTGAAAGCCTTCGACTGGCAGGCGCACACGGTGCGCGGAGCGATTGCCGGCGCGCTGAAGAAGAAGCTCGGCCTCAACGTGATCTCGGAAAGGCAGGATGGTCGCGGACGGGTCTATCGGATAACCTAACGAGGCACCGCATCCCTTTACCTCTGTTGAGGCAAGCCGCCGTCCCCCAGGGCCGGCGGCTTTGCGCTTGATCGGGCATGGGTTGCCGGCAATTGCCATGCAGGGAATGAGTGAGCGGCAATATGCGGCGCATGCCGGGATCTCGCGCGGCGCGGTGCAGAAGGCGCGCGCGGCGGGACGGCTGGTGCTGTTCCCCGACGGTTCGATCGATGCCCGCGCCTCTGACATTCGACGCGCCGCCACGACCGACCCGAGCAAACAGCGCCAACAAGGTGGCAATCCCGCGCGGCTCAAGCCGGTGCCGGAAGCCGCGCTCGGCTCGGTGCGCGAGACGCTGAAGGAGCAGGGTCTGCCCGCCGGCGGCAATGTGACCTTCGTGCAGGCACGGACCGCGCACGAGATCGCCAAGGCACATCTTGCGCGCCTGAAACTGCAGGAGCGCCGTGGCGAGCTGGTCGACCGCGCACGGGCGAGTGCGCTGGTGTTCCGCCTGGCGCGCGAGGAACGGGATTCCTGGCTCAACTGGCCGGCACGGGTTGCGGCCTTGATTGCAGCCGACCTCGGCGTAGAGGCGCATCCGATGCAGACAATACTCGAAACGCACGTCCGTGCGCACCTGGCCGAGCTTGCCGAGGTGCGGCCCGATTTTCGATGAAGACCCTTGGATGATCTCTTCGCCTTCGATGGCGCGGATGAGCTGCGGCAATGCTGGCGCGACGGACTGACCCCCGACCCGGCGCTGACGGTCTCGGAATGGGCCGACCGCCATCGGGTGTTAAGCCCTCGCGCGTCCGCCGAGCCCGGCCGCTACCGCACCGATCGCACGCCCTACATGCGCGCGATCATCGATGCGCTGTCGCCGACGCATCCGGCGCGCCGCATCGTGGTGATGAAGTCAGCCCAGGTTGGCTTCACCGAGGGCGGCAACAACTGGATCGGCTACGTCATCCATCATGCGCCGGGACCGATGCTCGCAGTGCAGCCAACCGTCGAGCTCGCCAAGCGCTTCTCGCGCCAGCGCATCGATCCGCTGGTGAACGAGAGTCCGGCGCTGCGCGAGCGCGTCAAGCCGGCTCGCTCACGCGACGCCGGCAACACGGTGCTGTCGAAGGAGTTTCCCGCAGGGCTCCTCGTCATCACCGGCGCGAACAGCGCGGTGGGCCTGCGCTCAATGCCGGCCCGCTACCTGTTCCTCGACGAAGTCGACGCCTATCCACCCTCGGCCGACGAGGAAGGAGACCCTGTTGCGCTCGCGGAAGCTCGCACGCGCACATTCTCGTGGCGCTCCAAGGTCTTGCTCGGCTCGACGCCAACCATCCACGGACTGTCGCGGATCGAGCGCGAGTACGAGGCATCCGATCAGCGGCGCTACTTCGTGCCCTGCCCACACTGCGGGGCCATGCAGTGGCTCAAGTTCGAGCGGCTACACTGGGAGAAGGGCAAGCCTGAGACGGCGCATTACGCGTGCGAGTCATGTGATGGTCGGATCGAGGAGCACCAAAAGACGGCGATGCTCGCGGCCGGTGCGTGGCGGCCGACTGCGGAGCCGCAGGACCCCGGGACGATCGGGTTCCACATCTCGGCGCTCTATTCTCCGGTCGGGTGGCTCTCCTGGGCGAACATCGCCCGCCTGTGGGAAGCCGCGACCACCGACGAAGCCAAGCGCAGCTTCAAGAACAGCGTGCTCGGCGAGACGTGGATCGAGACCGGCGAGGCGCCGGACTGGCAGCGCCTCTACGACCGGCGCGAGGACTGGAGAATCGGGACGGTGCCATCGGCCGGGTTGTTTCTGACGGGCGGTGCCGATGTGCAACACGACCGCATAGAAGTCGATGTTTGGGCCTGGGGACGGCGGCTCGAAAGCTGGTTGGTCGAGCACGTCGTTCTCGACGGTGACACGTCGCGTTCGGAGGTCTGGGATCGCCTCACCAGGTTGCTCGATGCGACCTGGCCGCACGAGCGCGGTGCGCGGATGCGTCTCGCACGGCTCGCCGTCGATTCCGGCGACGGCCGCACCACGGCTGCCGTCTACGGCTGGGTCCGCAAGGCAGGTCCCGGCCAGGCGCTGGCAGTGAAAGGTGTCGACGGGTTCGATCGCACGACACCCATTGACGGTCCGAAGGCGGTCGACGTGAACGAAGCCGGCAAGCGGCTGCGCCGGGGCGCCTCTGTCTGGAAGGTATCGGTTGCGGTCTTCAAGTCGGAGACCTATCGCTTTCTTCGGCTTGACCGGCCGACTGACGAGGAGATCGTAGCTGGCGGACGGTTTCCGGACGGGTTCATTCATCTGCCGCTCGGCACGACGGCGGAGTGGGTCAAGCAGCTTACTGCCGAGCAACTTGTCACGGTCCGCAGCCATCGCGGGTTCACGAAACTCGAATGGCGGCAACTGCGCGAGCGTAACGAAGCGCTCGATTGCCGAGTGTACGCTCGCGCGGCGGCCTGGATCGCCGGGGCCGATCGCTGGAGCGAGGCGAAGTGGCGAGACCTGGAGCAACAAGTCGGTCTCGCTGACGAGACCGACGATTATCAGGTCGAAGCCGAGGCAACCGCCGATATCGTTGCAGGCGTCATCCGCCGTCAGCCCGAGCGCCGCGGACGCCGCGTGTTCCGGTCGAGCTATCTGAGCTGAACCCATGACGCTCGACGAAATGATGGCGCAGCGCGATGCGTTGCTCGCCGCGCGGTTCCGCGGTGTGCGCACCGTCGAGATCGACGGCCGGCGCGTGACTTACGCCTCTGATGCCGAAATGGCAGCCGCCATCACGGATCTGGAGCGCCGGATCGCCGCGGCCCAGGCGGGCGGCCGAAAGCGCCGAATCCTCACATCGGCTTCGAAGGGGCTCTGAGTGATTGCCTCGCTGATAGCATTCCGGCGCCGCGTCGGCGCATTCATCGGCGGGTTTGAGGCCGGGCTGGCGAACCGCAGGCTCAAAGGCTTCCAGCCCAGTCGCGCGCATCTCAATACCCTGATCGCGGCGGCCGGCCCCGACATCACGGCACGCGCCCGCTGGCTTGTCCGCAACAACGGCTATGCCGCGAACGCGGTCGAGAGCTGGGCCGGCAACGTGGTCGGCGCGGGCATTAAGCCCTCGTCGCTGATCAAGGACGCTGCCTTGAAAGCAGCGATCCAGGAGCTCTGGCTCAGCTGGACCGATGAAGCCGATGCGGAGGGTTTCACAGATTTCTATGGACTGCAGCGTCGTGCCGCGCGAGAGGTGTTCATCGCGGGCGAGGTGTTCTTTCGGTTCCGGCCACGCCGGCCGCAGGACGGCCTCACGGTCCCGCTGCAGCTGCAGATGCTCCCGTCTGAGATGCTGCCGATCAACCGCAACGAGGTTGCGCAGAACGGCAACGTCATTCGGCAGGGCATTGAATTCGACGCGATCGGCCGACGCGTGGCCTACCACTTCCTGCGCCGGCATCCGGGCGATGTGACCGATCCCGGCCTCGCCGGCGATATCGTGCGCGTGCCCGCGTCCGAGATCGTGCATGTGATTGACCCGGTCGATGCCGGGCAGCTGCGTGGCGTCTCCCGGTTCGCCGCCGGTATTGTGACGCTGTTCCTGCTCGACCAGTACGACGACGCCGAGCTCGATCGGAAGAAGGTCGCGGCGATGCACGCGCTGTTCATCACGACGCCGGCGCCGGCAGAGCCGCTCGATGCCGCGGAGGGTCGGGACGAGAACGACGAGCGCACCATCGACCTGCAACCGGGCCAGATCACGATGCTGGAGCCCGGCGAGGAGGTGCAGACTTCTGCCCCTGCGGATTCAGGCCAGACCTACGAGCCGTTCCAGTATCGGACACTGCCGCAGGTCTCGGCTGCGCTCGGTGTGCCTTATGCGTATCTGTCGAACGATATGCTCAAGGCCAACTACTCGAACTCACGGCTTGCGTTGCTTGAGTTCCGCCGCCGCACTGAAGCCTACCAGCACGCCGTGATCGTCTGGCAGCTCTGCTGGCAGGTATGGGCGCGTTGGATGGATACCGCAGTGCTTGCCGGTGCGATCGATCTGCCGAACTACGACCAGCGCCGGCGCGAGGCTGGCTGCCACCGAAGTGGGATTGGACTGATCCGCTCAAGGACGCGCGCGCTGAAATCGAACAGATCGAAGCGGGCCTCAAGTGCCGGACGCAGGCGCTGGCCGAGCGAGGTTACGACGCCGAGCAGGTGGATGCCGAGATTGCGGCGGACAAGCAGCGCGAACAGGCGCTCGGCTTGACATTCAGTTCGGCGGCGGGCTCTCCGGTGGCCGACCAAACAGATCAATCACAAGCATCATGAAATGCTTATCGCGCAGAACGCGGCTATGCGGCCCTCGGTTGAACGCGCGCGTTGATCTTTTTGCCCATTCGATCGCGCGCCCGTTCCAAATCGTAGGTCGCCTGCATGCCCATCCAGAACTCGGCGCTGGTCCCGAAGTAACGGGCAAGCCGCAGCGCCGTATCCGGCGTGATCGCGCGCTTGCCGTTGACAATCTCGCTGATGCGGATCTGCGGAACGCCGATCGCCTTGGCGAGCGCGTATTGGGAGAGACCAAGCGGCTTCAAGAAGTCCTCCCGCAGGACCTCGCCGGGATGGGCTGGAGGAAAGTCCGCCATTGTTCAAATCTCCTCAATGGTAGTCGACGATTTCGACGTCGTAGGCGTCGCCGTCGCGCCAGCGAAAGCAGATCCGCCACTGGTCGTTGATGCGGATGCTGTGCTGCCCTTTGCGGTCGCCCGCCAGGCGTTCCAGCCGGTTGCCGGGCGGAGCCCTGAGATCGTCGAGGCTTCGGGCATTGTGAATCTGCATCAGCTTCCGGTTTGCTGTTTTGATGATGTCGTTCGGAATGCTCTTGACGAAGCGGCGCTCCCAGGCCGCCTCCGCCGCAGCGTTCCGAAGCGATTTGATCATCGAGCACCATGCTAACGCACTGCGTTAGCTAACGCAAGACATAAGTACTGGCTCGCCAGGCCGCAATCCAAGTCTTGGACCAATGAACCTGCCTCACATCGCCTCCCGCGTGTTCGGGACGCCGCTCTTGATCGCGCGCGCCAAGCTCGAGGTGATCCTCGGCGTGCTGGCTCCACGCTTGCGCAGAAGTGCAGCCGAGCCGATCGAGCCGGAAGCCGATCCACCCCCGCTCACCTCGGTCACGGTGGAGAAGATCGCGGTGGTCTCAGTGATCGGCACCCTGGTGAGCCGCTCGGGTTACCTTGACGCTGCCAGCGGGCTCCAGGCTTACGGAGGCATCGCCGATGCCATTTCGGCGGCAATGGACGACGCGACCGTGCGTGGCGTCATCCTCGATGTTGACTCACCCGGTGGTGAGGTTGGCGGGCTGTTCGACTTAGTCGAACAGATTGCGGCCATCAGGAGCGCGAGCACAAAACCGCTCTGGGCGGTCGCCAACGAGAGCGCACTATCGGCAGCCTATGCCATCGCCAGCACCGCCGATCGGCTCTATATGACGCGCACCGGCGAGGTCGGCTCGATCGGTGTTGTCGCGGTGCACATCGACGAGAGCGGCGCGGACGCCAAGGCAGGATTCGCATGGACGTTCGTATTCGCCGGCGACCGCAAGGTCGACGGCAATGCGCATGAGCCGCTCTCGGAACGCGCGCGCGCAACAATCCAGGCGGACGTCGATCGCCTCTATGCCGGGTTCTGTGCGCTTGTCGCCGCCAATCGCGGGTTACCCGTTGAGACGGTGCGTGGCACGAACGCCACCATCTATCGCGGCGAACTCGCCATTCGCGCCGGCCTTGCCGACCATCTCGGAACGCTCGACCTCGCCATCGCCGAGATGGCGGCCGAACTCGATCGCGCATCCACAGCGCGCATACCCATCAACCCGACACCCAAGAGGAGCCCGTCCATGGCAACGACCGTGACCGAACAGATTGACGATCAACGGGAGCACCCGCAGCAGTCGGTGGCTCCTGCGCTGGCACCGGAAGAGGCTTCCCCGGATCTTGCGCCACCGGCAGCTGTCGCGGAACCTGCGCCCGATGCGAGAGCACGGCCGAGAAGCTGCGGGCGGAGTTTAGCGAAATCGCCGCTGTCGCCGCGCAGGCGGCGCGGCTCGGCGTCACCGTGGACGCCGCGGACGCGGTCGCCAAGGGAGTGTCCGCCGACGCATTGCGCCGTTCCGTCCTCGATACGCTCGCGGCGCGGACTGAGGCGACGAGCGTGATCGCGGCGGCTCCAACCAGCCCAACTGCAGGCGACAGCCCGATCGTGCGGCGCGCGAAGCACCGTGCCGCCGAAGCCCGTGCCTGATCATCGAGAACCCAAGGAGCATCCGACATGCCCACGCTGACCATGGCGCCCACACTCGGCGACCTGCTCAAGTACGAGCTCAACGGCAACTACAATCGCGAGACCGTCACGCTGAAAGCCGCCACCAACTACGCGCTCGGCGCTGTGCTCGGGAAGATCGCCGCGTCCGGCAAGTATCGCCTCTCTCCCGCTGCCGAGGTCACCGGCGACGAGGGCGCCGAGGAAGCGGTCGCGGTCCTGATCGAGTCGGTCGATGCCACGGCCGCCGACAAGCAAGGTCTCGTCGTCGCTCGCGGGCCGGTCATCCTGTCCAAAGCCGCGCTTGTGTTCGACGCTTCGGTCGACGACGCGACCAAGACCACGGCCAAGCACGTCGAACTGTCTGCTGTGGGGCTCGTCCCGCGCGAGACCGCCTGACGCTTACGACCCCTCGACGCTCTCATCAGGTGCACGGGCCTGACGGAATCCTCCGTCAGGCCCAAACCATTTCCAGGAGACCCTTTCATGGCCCCAATGATCAATCCCTTCGACGCGGGCGGCTACACGCTCGCCGAGATGACCCAAGCCATCAACATCCTGCCCAACATCTACACCCGGTTGGGCGAGATGGGCCTGTTCCGGTTTGAGGGCATCACCCAGCGCAGCGTGATCATCGAGCAGGCGGAAGGCGTGCTGAACCTCTTGCCGACCGTGCCGCTCGGCGGGCCGGCGACCGTCGCCAACCGCGACACCCGCTCCATGCGCTCGTTCACGGTGCCGTGGATTCCCCATGACGACGTGATCACGCCGCAGGACATCCAGGGGGTCCGGGGCTTTGGCGTGGCTGACGCCGCCGACCCGCTTGCGACCGTCATGGAGCGCAAGCTCACCCGCATGCGCGCCAAGCACGCCCAGACCCGCGAATACATGGAGATCAATGCGCTGCGCGGCATTGTCAAGGACGGCGCCGGCGTCGAACTCTACGACTACTTTGACGAGTTCGGGCTCGCTCAGGAATCGGTCGACTTCGTGCTCGGGACCGCAGGAACCCAGGTCCAGGCCAAGTGCCGCGAGGTGCTGCGCGACATCGAAACCGAGCTCAAGGGCGAGACCATGACCGGGGTGCTCGCGCTGGTCAGCCCCGGCTTCTTCGACAAGCTGATCGGCCATTCCAAGGTCGAGGAGGCCTACAAGTACTTCTCGGCCACCGGCGCCCAGCCCTTGCGCGAAGACACCCGGCGGCGCTTCCCGTTCGCCGGCATCGTGTTCGAGGAATACAACGCCACGGTCACGCTTTCGACCGGGGCGACCGAGACCCTGATCCCGGCCAATGAGGGCATCGCGTTCCCGCTTGGCACGAGCGAGACGTTCGTCACCTACGGCGCGCCGACGCATCTGATCGAGACCGCCAATACGGTGGCTTGCCGATGTATGCCAGGCAGCTTGCTCGGCCGGACGGCAGCGCGATCGACGTCAAGACCGAGGCTTCCATCCTGCCCGTCAACAAGCGGCCGCGCCTGGCGGTCCGCATACACACCAGCAACTAAGCGGAATGAGCGCATTTGCCTTCGCGATCGACGCGATCTTCCGCGACGGCAATGTCGCAGAAGACGCGCTTTGGCGCGCGGGCGGCGCGGGCAATGGTGTCATTGTCCGCGTTGTCCGTGCGTCGCCGGATCGGGTGGCAGGCTTCGGCGACAGCCGCGCCGTTCTGCCCACCATGCTCGTCGATATGCGGTCGCCTCGCCTGCGGCGGGTGATACAGTCGAGGTCGGTGGCGCCGTCTTCGAGATTATCGGTTCGCCGACGCGAGACAGCCCTCGGGCTCGTCTGCACCTGCGGAACGTCTCTTCGTGCCCAGACTGCCGGTTGCTCTGTTACCCGGAGGCGACAAGTTGCGGCGCAAGGGCGTCGGTTTGCTGATTCGGTACGATGATCGAGGGCAAAGTTGCCAACGGCAACGTGTTGTTGTAATTGACTATGCAGGTGTGGCCTTATCCGCGGGTGGCCGACGTGCATGACAACGCGACGCTCCATCAAACAGCCGATCCCGCAAATCTTTCAAGCCGCTGAACTGCTGGCTCTCTTTGCCGATGCGCATTTGGCGGGGCAGATGGATGAGGCCGAACGTTTGCTACGAGAGGCGAATAATCCAGACGTTTGGAACTGGACGAACCCGGAGTGGAACTCAGTACACCTCAACCGCCGCTACAAGCACCCAGCCGGGGATACCACCGAAGTCCCCAAAGACCAGCGGGACCCGCTCGCGAAGCCCTCACCCGACCAGTGGCGTCAGTTGATCGAAAGAGATGGCTATCACTGCCGTTACTGTGGGATTCCGGTGATTCACGATGCCATCAGGAAGTGGCTCGCCTTTCCGGCCAAAAAGGGGGCAGCGAAAGGCAAGAGGCCATATGAAGCCGCTGTGCCGTGGCACCCCTACAAGCTGGAGCTTCAGCATGCGGCGCTCCAATGCATGTGGATTCAGGCAGATCATATCGTTCCTCACTGCCACGGAGGGAGGACCGACCTTTCCAATCTCGTCATCAGCTGCGCGCTCTGCAACTTTGGCAAGTGGAACTGGACTCTCCGGGAATTAGACATTCTTGACCCGCGCGACTTTCCACCGCTCTCCCCCGCAGAACGAAGGCCGGCGGGTTGGGACGGGTTATATCGCCTCGTGACGGCCCATGCGGTTCAGCTTTAGGGCGGACGAACTCCGCGCCGTTCTCAAGCCCGCCTTTGACGACACCGAGAAGGCCGTCGCCGCGGCGATAAACGATGTCCAGGCCGGCTAGCCCGGATATCTCACGCTTGAATGGCGCATCGGGGCGCCGAATCAGCGAAAGTTGTTGTGTCGCAACGACTTTTCTCTGGCTCAAGGAGCACCCCGATGCGGACAGAGTGTAGCGCGGAATCGTTTGATTTTGGAATGGTCGAAGGGCGCGCTGTGGAAGCGGCATTTGACGGTGGCTTGGTGACATCGGATGCGGGCGCGCTGCTTGTTGGCGCAACCGATCGGGCGATTGATCTTGTGGGTCGGTTTCTTCGGCCGCGAACCGCTGCCGCCGAGCAAGGACGTGGCCAACAACGAGGGCGACGTGGTCGTCCCGGTCGATCTGCGCAATTTTGGCTACTGGCTCAAGCTCCTGCTCGGCGCGCCCACCACGACGGGGACGGGGCCCTACACCCACACCTTCGTCTCGGGCGCGCTCTCGCTCCCCTCGATGGCGATCGAGATCGGGCTGCCCGACGTGCCGAGCTACGGCATGAACTTCGGCGTGCGGGCGAACTCGCTGACCATCCAGATGCAGCGCTCGGGGCTGCTCAACGCCACCTTGGGCCTGATCGCGCAGGGCGAGACGCGCTCCGCATCGTCCGGCGCCGGCACGCCGACGGAAGCCGCGATCGAGCGCTTTGCGCAAGGCATCGGCGCGATCAAGCGCAACGGGATTGCGCTCGGCAACGTCGTCTCGGCGGAGCTCTCCTATTCCAACAATCTCGACAAGGTGGAAGTGATCCGCCCCGACGGCCGCATCGAGGATGCGGAGCCGGCCATGGTCGCGGCGAACGGCAACGTCGTGGTGCGCTTTGCCGACACTACGTTGCTCGATCAGGCGGTCAACGGCACGGCCTGCGAGCTCTCGTTCGGCTGGCAGATCGACGCCGACCGCTCGCTCCTCTTCACGCTGCACGAGGTCTATCTGCCGCGCCCGAAGCTCCCCGTGAGCGGCCCGGGCGGCATTCAGGCGACCTTCGCCTTCCAGGCGGCCAAGGACCCGGCGCTCAACAAGACCATGACCGCCGTGCTCGTCAACGATGTTGCGACCTACTGAGGCTGCGATGCTCAAGCTTTCGATGGACCGTGAGCCGTTCTGGCTCGACGTTCTGCCCGGAGTGCGCATTCAGTTCCGGCCGGCCACGGTCGCGGCGATCCTCGCCGCGCGCGCCGCCGCCGCCGAGGTGCTGCGCAAGGGCGGCGAGGACGCCGAGACGCGGGCTGGCTTCGCCTTCACGCGCGCGCTGGCGCGCTCCGGCATCGTCGCGTGGGAAGGCATCGGCGATCAGGACGGCAATCCGCTTGAACCGGTCCCCGAGGCGATCGACGCGGCGCTGGAATGCTGGCCTGTGTTCGATGTGATCGACCGGCTCTATGTCGCGCCGGTCCTCTTGCAGGCCGACGAAAAAAACGCCTGATCGCCCTCGCCGAATGGCACTTCGGCGGGGGCGACGATAGTTGAAGTCCCCTCGTCAGCGGGCTCGACGGAGCGTATGGCCAAACCGCCTCCTTCTTCAGGCTGCGGCCTTCACCTCGTGGACATCTTCAGCCAAATCAATGTAAACGCCATTAACCAATCTTAGACCATGACTGACCCCTGATGTCCGTCATGGGAGGGCACCATGCAGAACACCTCGCATGCGGTGATGTCACAGCGGAGTGAGCCCGCTGACAGTCCAGATGATTTTCCGACACCACCATGGGCGACGCGTGCGCTCTTCGAGCATGTCCTTACGCCATGGACGCGCGAATTCGACCAGTTGACTTGTCTTGAGCCAGCTTGTGGGGCCGGTCACATGGCGAGAGTGCTCAAAGAGTATTTTCGCGAGGTGCAGTCGTACGATGCCTTTGATTACAACTATGGCAAGATCAGAGACTTCCTGACATATCCGTACGAAACTAACGCGGTTGATTGGGTAATCACCAATCCTCCGTTTCGCCTGGCGGAGGATTTTGTCCTGCGAGCCTTGAGTGTCGCCCGCGTCGGCGTCGCCATTCTTGCCCGGACGGTGTTTCTCGAAAGCGTCGGAAGATACGAGAACATTTTTGCAAAGTCCCCACCCACCATTTTTGCACAATTTGTTGAACGTGTGCCTATGGTGAAGGGACGCCTCGATCAAAGGGCCACGACTGCCACCGGCTACGCATGGTTTGTTTGGAATAAGAAAGCAGGCGGAGCCCCGCGTCTCGTTTGGATTCCACCCTGTCGCCGCAGTTTGGAGCGGCGAACTGATTATCCCGGTTCAAATAAACTGAGTAATGGACGTCAAGCTTCGTTGGCGTCGTAGCGTTCTAATCCCTGCTGTAAGACCTCGACAGCCTTGGCAATACCCTGACTGCCTTCGCTCGATAGTATTTCCAACGCTCGACCGGCGGCGGCACGCAATCGCTTACCCTTTACGCCCGGTGGCCCTTTCGGGGGCAGTTCGTGAGCCGACGCAGCGCTGATCGATCCAAATTTGCCATCCTTAACCTCGGCGATGCGCCCTTGGTTCACCCCGAACCAAGCAGCAATGTCATGGTCGCGATCTCCGCGAGCCACCATGCCTAGGACGATCGAGGCGTCCTTGTTGGTCAAGCTGTATCCACTCGCTTTGCTTCGGCTCATGAGTATCCCCAGTGTGACCGTGGCTTTCACAATTATAATTTCGCTGCTCGGCGCATAAAAGCGCCTTTAGCGCTGTTGCAGCGCCCGCGGATCGTCGTGCGCGCCCATGCCAGGAAGACTACTGAATGAGCACAACCCAGGTCTCGATCCGCCTCAATGTCGAGGGCAAGGCGGAGATCAAGCGCGCCTTCGACGAGGTGGCGGTCAGCGGCACCGCGGCCTTCCGCGGCATCGCCTCCGCGATGGACGCGGCGGGCGCCGCGACCGACCGCGAGACGCAGCGCCTGCAGCGCCTTGCGCAGGCCGCGAAACAGGCGGCCGCCGCCGAGCAGGCGCAGCGCGGCTTCAATCAGCTTCTCGGCGTGCGCACCGAGCCGCCGAAGTCGGCGCGCGAATCGGCAGTGGTCTTCGAGAGCGCCGCCAAGGCGGCGGAAAACCTCGAACGCCGGACCGAGGCCTTGCGCGCGCAGATCGACCCGCTGGGCGTGGCGCAGAAGAAGCTCAACGCCGAGATCGCCGAAGCCAATGCGCTCTGCAAGGCCGGTGCGATCACCGCCAAGGAGCAGGCCGCGGCGCATGCGCTCGCACGCCAGCGCTTTGAGGCGACGGCAAAAGCGCTCGGCGCGGTGGGCGGCCAGTCGGGCCTGGCGGCGCACCAACTGCAGAACCTGACGTTCCAGCTCAATGATGTCATCGTCGGCCTTGCATCCGGCCAGCGGCCGATGATGGTGCTGCTGCAGCAGGGATCACAGATCGCGCAGGTGATGGGGCCGGTCGGCGTGACCGGCACGCTGAAGGGGCTCGGTCAGGCGCTGGCGTCGCTGCTCACGCCGGCGCGGCTCGCCGCCGGCGCGATCGCCGCGATCGCCGTCGGCGCGGTCTCGGCCTGGAACGCCTGGTTCGAGAGCCAGCGCAACGTCATGACCGCGCTCGCCGGCGCCGGGCGCATCGCCGGTGCGACGGTCGGCGATGTCAACAGGATTGCCGAGGCGGGCGCCGCCGCCGGCAGGGTGTCGGCCGCGGCCGCGCGCGAGATGGCGGCCGACTTCGCGCGCACCGGCAGGATCGGCAAGGAGATGTTCGGCGATCTGATCGCGATCGCCAAGAACTATGCCGTAACCGTCAACGCGGACCTCGGCGATGCCGTCAAGCAGCTTGCGCAGGCCTTCGCCGATCCGGCGCGCGGCGCCGAGACGCTCAACGGTCAATTGGGCTTCCTCGACGATCGCACCCGGCAATATATCCGCCGGCTCGTCGAACAGAACGACCGCACCGCCGCGCAGCGCGTCCTGCTCGATGCCATGCGCGGCAGCCTCGTCAACGCCGAGCAGGCGACTTCCGCGCTCGGCCGCGCCTGGGACGCGGTCAAGCGAGCGGCATCGGGCGCCTTCGACGCCGTCGGCCGTGCGGTCGATCGCGCGGCGGGCGGCGGCACGGCCGAGGAACGGCTTGCCGCGATCGAGCGCCGGATGGCGGCGCTCTCGCGCGGCGGCGGGGCGCCGTCGCGGGTGCTCGCCGAACTGCAGCGTCAGGCGGACAAGCTCCGCACCGACATCGCCGAGGCACGCCGGCAGGCCGATCTCGGCCGCATCGAGGCGGAGGCACGCGAGCTTTCGATCAAGGTCGGCGAAGCGGTGCGCGACATCGTGCCCGGCACCGAGACGATCCGGCAGCTCGAGGCCGTCCGCGGCTCTCTCGGCCGCCTGCTCGAAGACCCGCTTGCGGCAAAACATGTCGGCAATCTGCGCGACGTGGAGGACGCCTATCGCCGCGTGACGCAAGCGCTCGAAAGCTACCGCGGCGAGAACGCGCGCTTTCTCGATCCTTTCGCGCGCAAGCTCCGGCTGCAAGAGATCGAGATCGCGCTGATCAATGCCACGACGCCGGCGCGGAAGGCCGCGCTCGAGGCCGAGCGCGCGCGCATCGAGCTGATCGGCCAGTCGATCACGCCCGAGCAGCAGGCGCTTTCTATCGCCCAGGCGCGCAATCGCGTGCTCGCGGAAGCGTCCAGATTCGTCCGCGATTATGCGCGTGACCAGCAGTTCTCGATCGAGCAGACGCAGGCCGAGATCGACTTTATCGGCCGGAGCGTCGAGGAAAAGGACAGGTTCATCGCGCGGCTCCGGGCCGAGCAGGATCTGCGCCGGCAGGGGATTTCGGCGGCGAGCGCCGAGGGCCAACTGATCCTCGCCAACGCCGAGCGGCAGGCCGCCTTGAACGCCCAACTGGACCGCGCGCGGGAGATCGCGCAGGGCTGGCAGAGCGTGTTCGAATCCTCGATGAACCGATTCGCCGACCTGCTCGCGCAGGGCAAGCTCGACTGGAAGTCCTGGGCGGACGCCGCGCGCGCCGCGATCGTCGACATCAACAAGGAGATCATCAAGCTCGCGCTGATCAATCCGCTCAAGAACCTCCTGTTCGGCACCAATGCAGCGACGCTCGAAAACGCAGGCGGTCTCTTCGGCAGTCTCCTTGCCGCGTTCCGGCTGCACGAGGGCGGCATCGTCGGTCTTGCCGGCGTGCCGGCGCTCGCACCGGCCGCGGCCTTTGCCCACGCGCCGCGCTTCCACGACGGCGCGTTCCTGAAGCCGGACGAGGTGCCGGCGATCCTGCAGCGCGGCGAGCGGGTGCTCTCGCGCGCCGAGGCGCGACGTTACGAGCGCGGCGGCGCGGGCATGCCGGTCGTCAACGTCACGATCCAGACGCCGAGCCCGGCCGCCTTCCAGGCAAGCCGCACACAGCTTGCGGCCGACCTCTCGCGCGCCGTGCAGATGGGTCTGCGGGGTCGCTAGACCATGCCGCAGCCGTTTCTCGACATCTCGTTCCCGAACGCGGTGGCGCGCGGCGCGACCGGCGGCCCCGGCTTCTCGACCAACGTGGTCACGCTCGGCTCCGGCGCGGAGCGCCGCAACATCCAGTGGGCGAACGCGCGCGGCGAATGGAACATCTCGACCGGCATCCGCACCCGCGCCGAGATGCAGGCGGTGATCGCGCATTTCTATATCGTCAAGGGACGCGGCTACTCGTTCCGCTTCCGGGATTGGAACGATTATCAGGCCGCCGACGTGCCGATGGTCCAGGTCACGCCGACGGTGTGGCAGCTGGTCAAGCGCTACAATATCGGCGGCTATGAGCACGTCCGCACGATCACCAAGCCGGTTCCCGGCACGGTCGCATGCAAGGTCGGCGGATCGCCGGTCGTGCCTTCCGACATCGACCATCTCACGGGCCTGGTGACGTTCGCAAGCCCGCCGGGATCGGCGCCGACCGCGACGTTCGAGTTCGACGTGCCGGTCCGCTTCGACACCGACAAGCTGCCCGTGCAGGCGAACGCCTGGGACCGGCAGATCGTCCCGCAGATCAACCTCGTGGAAGTCCGCGAATGAAGGAGCTCTCCTCCGGCCTTGCCGCGCATCTCGCCGGCGGGGTCACGACACTTTGCCATTGCTGGCGGGTTCAGCGGAAGGATGGCGCCGTCCTCGGCTTTACCGATCATGACCGCGACCTCGTGATCGACGGCACGATCTACAAGGCCACAACCGGGTTCACCGCGACCGCGATCGAGGACCAGCTCGGCCTTGCGGTCTCGAACCTCGACGTGGACGGCGCGCTTTCATCGGCGGCGATCACCGAGGACGACCTCAACGCCGGCCTCTATGACGATGCGTCCGTCATCATCATGCGCGTCAACTGGCAGGACGTGTCGGAGCGCGTCGTTCTCCGTTCGGGCGTCCTCGGCCAGGTCACGCGCGGCGAAGCGGCGTTCTCGGCCGAGCTCCGCGGCCTTGCGGCGAATCTCGACCAGAGCGCGGGCCGCGTGTTTCAGCGCACCTGCGCCTGGGAGCTGGGCGACGCCCGCTGCCGGATCGATCTCGGCGCGCCCGCCCACAACGGCAACGGCACGGTCGCGAGCGTCATCGGCAGCTTCGACTTCACGGCCAGCGGGATCGGCTCGTTTGCCTCCGGCATCTTCAGCCGCGGCAAGATCGTCTGGACGACCGGACACAATGCCGGCCTTGCGATCGAGGTGAAGGCGCATTCGCAAGGGACGCCGAACGCCCGGCTGTCGCTGTTCCTGCCCATGCCGCGCCCGATCGAGGTCGGCGACACGTTCCAGATCACCGCCGGCTGCGACAAGCGCCTTGAGACCTGCCGCGATCGGTTCGCGAACGTCGTCAATTTCGGCGGCTTCCCGCATATGCCCGGGAACGATTTCACGCTCGGCTATGCCAAGCGGGGCGACGGCAACAACGGTCAATCGCTCAATGGTGACGAAGGTTAGCCGCGCCGACATCGTCGCCGAAGCACGCTCGTGGATCGGCACGCCCTACGCGCATCAGGCGTCCGTGAAGGGTGTCGGCTGCGATTGCCTCGGGCTCGTGCGCGGCGTCTGGCGCGCGATCTATGGCGCCGAGCCCGAAGAGCCCCCGCCCTACACGCGCGACTGGGCCGAGCTCCATGGCCGCGAGACGCTCGCCGAAGCGGCGGGCCGGCATATGGTCCCGGTGGCGATCGAGGCGATCCGCCCCGGCGACGTGCTGCTCTTTGCGATGAAGGACCGTTCGCCCGCCAAGCACTGCGCGATCCTGACCGCGCCCGGCCGGATGGTCCACTCGATCGAGGCGCATCCCGTGGCCGAAGTCTCGCTCTGGTCGGGACACGGTCGCCGGCGGCTGCGTTTTGCCTTCTCGTTCCCCGATCTGACCGACTGACATCATGGCAACACTCCTGCTCGCGGCCGGCGCCTCGGTGCTGACCGCCGGTTCCGCTGCATGGGTCGCGACGTTCGCGACCGCCGCCGCAACCGTTGCCGGAAGCTTCATCGATACGCGCCTGTTCGGACCGGGACCGCAAACGCAGAAGCAGGAAGGGCCGCGGCTCGACACCCTGCAAGTTCAGACCTCCACCGAAGGCTCGGCCATACCCGAGATCGCCGGCCGCGTGAGGCTTACCGGCCAGGTCATCTGGGCGACCAGGTTCAAGGAGGTCGCGACGACGACGACGCAGACCGTCCGCGGCGTGCGCAACGGCACCGGCGACCTTGCGATCACATGGATTCGCCGCACCCGCTTCGGCGGCGCCTGGGCCGACGGCGCCGACGTGCCGCTCAACGAGGAAAGCGAGCGCTACGAGGTCGATATCCTCGACGGCACGGGCGCGGTCAGGCGCACCATTGCCGCCACGGCGCCCGCCGCGACCTGCACCGCCGCGCAGCAGACCGCCGACTTCGGATCGCCGCAGGCCGCGATCGCGCTCAAGGTCTATCAGCTCTCCGCCGTCGTCGGCCGCGGCCGGCCCGCGGCGGCGACGCTCTGAGGTCTC